>VFQT010002882.1_pt1 | contig 16661 bp, 8 predicted proteins | sample 3512381 | NCBI WGS metagenome assembly VFQT01 (sample SAMN10412376, study PRJNA504923) | tailings metagenome | isolation source: Relicate 2 Philex TSF3 active mining site | place: Philippines: Tuba, Benguet | collected 2017-08-29
GGGCACCAAAGGCGTTTCTTCTTTGGTTTTTACGTTGAAATAGACAATGCGAATGACCTGTTTCCCGAGGGCTTTGAGCGATTCGATATAGGCTTTGATGGCTTGTGTTTCCGCCGGTGTGCGCTGACTATCCCAGCATAAAACAAACCGCTTGGCCTTTTCAAAGTTGGGGGCATAGTGCAATTTGCCAAATTCTTTGGCTTTTCGCTGATGCAGTTTGTCTATGACCCTGGATACCAAGCTGTTTTGTTCGCTCATAGTTCTTTACGATATCATACCCAAAAAAGTGTCTTCGTCGATGATATTCACCCCGAGCTGGTTGGCTTTCTCCAATTTGCTGGGACCGATCCCGTCGCCCGCCACCAAATAATCAGTTTTCCCCGTTACACCACTGCCCACCTTGCCCCCGTGCGCTTCGATCATGGCCTTAATTTCGTCGCGGGAGTGTTTGGCAAAAACACCCGAGATGACCAAGGTTTTGCCCGAAAGGCTATCGCCGAGGCTCTCTTTTTGTGCTGCCGTAAAGTTCAATCCCGCCGATTTCATTCGGGCGATGCCACTGCGGTGTTTATCATCGGCAAAATACTGCACCACTGACTCTGCGATGCGATCTCCGATCTCGTCGATGGCCACCAATTGTTCTTCCGAAGCGGCCATGATGGCATCAATGTTTCCTAATCCTTGGGCCAATTTTTTGGCTACAGTTTCGCCAACATAACGAATGCCCAAACCAAACAATACTCGCTCAAAAGGCTGTGATTTGCTGGCGGCAATGCCGTCGATGAGGTTTTGCGCTGTTTTTTCACCCACGCGATCCAATGCCAAGACTTGCTCATAGGTTAAGTCATACAAATCGGCCAATTCCTTTACCAATCCCTGTTGATACAATGTTTCGGCCATCTCACTGCCGATGCTCTGTATGTCCATGGCTTTCCTGCCCACAAAATGTTCGATTTTTCCGATGGCTTGGGGCGGACATTCCTCCACGTTGAGGCAGTAATGCTGGGCTTCGCCTTCTTTGCGCTGCAATTCGGAATGACATTCGGGACAGTGCGTGATATAGGCATGGGGGATGGAGTTTTCGGGTCTGCGGGAGAAGTCAACACCCACAATTTTTGGGATGATTTCACCGCCTTTCTCCACAAAAACAGTGTCGCCCACGCGCACATCCAACCGCTCTATTTCGTTGGCATTGTGCAAGCTGGCCCGCTTTACGGTGGTGCCCAACAAGGCCACGGGCTGCAATTCAGCCACCGGCGTGATGGCCCCTGTGCGTCCAACCTGATAGGTGATTCCCAACAAGGTGGAAGTGGCTGTTTCTGTTTGGAATTTATACGCGATGGCCCAGCGGGGCACTTTGGCGGTAAAGCCCAGTTCCTCCTGATATCGCAGCGAGTTGACCTTAATTACAACGCCGTCGGTGTCGAAGCCCAATTCGTGCCTGGCCACATCCCAGCGCTTTAAAAACGCAAATACTTCTTGGATGTTGCCGCAAGTTTGGCTGTGATCCGCGGTTTTGATGCCCCAAGATTTGGCTTGGTGCAGCGATTCGCTGTGTGTAGTGAACGGGTTTTGGTCTGATAGGTAGTGGTACAGGGTAATGTCGAGCGGACGTTTTGCCACTTCTTTCGGGTCTTTGATTTTGAGCGATCCGGAAGCCACGTTGCGCGGATTGGCGTAGGTGGGTTCACCGTTGGCCAAGCGTTGCTCGTTGAGCCTGTCGAATCCCTTGCGGTGCATGAAAATTTCGCCCCGAATCTCAAAGGAAGCAGGGAAATTCCCATGGAGTTGCTGGGTGACGCTTCGGATGGTTTTTACGTTTTCGGTGACATCATCGCCTTGGAATCCATCCCCGCGGGTGACGGCTTGTATTAATTTTCCGTCCTCGTAAAACAGCGAAATGGCCAAGCCATCAATTTTGAGTTCGCAGACGTATTCGATGGTTTCTACACCGAGCGACTTGCGGACGCGCTCGTCAAATTCCAGTAGTTCTTCTTCGGAGTAGGTGTTTCCGAGCGATAACATCCGTCGTTTGTGCGGTACGGTTTTGAATTCCTCGAGCAGGCCGCCGCCCACCGTGCGTGTGGGGCTGTTGGGTAAAGCCAATTCGGGAAACGCTTTTTCCAATGCCTCAAGCTCTTTGAGTTTGAGGTCGAACTGCTGGTCCGAAATCACAGGCTCTGCCAACACATAGTACCGATAATTGTGGTCGTTCAGTTCTTGGCTTAGTGCGATGATTTTGGCTTGTGCTTCGGTGCGTTCCATGGGTGATTTTACCATGCCAAATTACGCCTTGCGATGGGGACGACGGAAATTTGGGGCTTACGAGTTATGCACAATTTCGACATTATTTGGGCCCAAATTTTCGGGTCAGCGACTTTTGTGGTTACTTGCATCATCTTTTATTAAACATGTCAAATTTATCTGTTGCCCCCAACCACGTAGTAAGCATTTCTTACACTCTTTCACTTGCCAATGGCGAAGTTGCTGATTTTGCAGACGCAGACCAGCCTTTGGTGTTCATTCATGGCATCGGCCAAACTTTGGAAGCCTTTGATGCGCAATTGGATGGCTTGAATGTGGGCGATGGTTTTTCTTTTTCGCTTACAGCGGAAGAGGGCTACGGCGTTCATGATGCCGGTTGGATTGTAGAATTGCCGCGCTCAGTATTTGGTGGCGATGATGTTCCTGCTGATATTTTGCAGTTGGGTGCGATGTTGCCCATGCAAGACCAGGATGGCAATCCCATGGATGGCAAAGTGATTGAAATTGGCGACGAAACGGTGAAGATGGATTTTAACCATCCTTTGGCGGGCGAGGCGTTGAACTTTACAGGTTCGATTTTGGCGGTGCGTGAAGCTACGGCCGACGAGTTGGATCACGGTCACGTGCACGGCGAAGGTGGACATCACCACTAATTGCTAGTATTCTCGTTTTGTTGATTAGTCCTCAAACCGCGGGTCGGTTTGATAGGGTAGTTTTGTCATTCGCATCACTTCGATGTTGAAGACTCCATAATCTTCTGTGATTTTTCCCCAGATGCGGTATACGCCCCGCCCGTTGAACGGATTGGCCCTCACCGATGGGGGGAAGTGTATAGTGTCGAAATACTGTCCGTCAGCATCCAACCAAGTGCCGAAGTTCATTTCTTTGCCGCCCACAGTTTTGGTGGGTTTTACGGTGACGAGATAGCCTTCAATCACCGCATTTTTGTGCAGCATTCGCTGAAAATGTCGGCCCCGAACCTTAGACAGATGGGGCATGGTAGGATCGTGGGGATAGGGTGCTCCTTGGATGAGGTGGAAGGGGTTGGTGAGGGAAAATCCCAAGAGATTCCGTTCGTCGTGGGCAACTTCCAACCAGGAGTCTTCCAAGCTGGGCAGTTGGTATTCTTTGGTGGGTTCTAGGAAGAGTTTTTCTGTTTGGGCGACGGCCTTTTTGGAGGCGTAGAGGGCATGGGCTTCCCACAGGAGGGCTTTTCTACTGCGGTTCCACGTGCGGCAGGCCCCAATGTGTATCAAGGTTTTGAGTTGTTCCAGTCCTGGCTCTACGCGTTGTTTGAAGTCACTGAGAGAAACAAAGGGCCCTGCCGCACGTCTGGCCGAAAGCAAACGATGTACGCATTGTTGCTCTAGGCCATCAATCAATCCCAAACCCAGCCACAGGGTTTTTCCTTGAATGCGGGTGAGAATCTCACTTTCGTTGATGCAAGGCGCTTCGATGATGCCCCCGCTTTTTCGGGCCGCATGTACGTAAAATTCAGTGCGGTAGAATCCTCCGAAATTGTTGATTACCGCCGTGTAAAATTCCAAGGGGTAGTGGGCTTTGAGGTAGAGGCTTTGGTAGCTTTCTACCGCGTAGCTCGCACTGTGTCCTTTGGCAAAGCTGTAGCCGGCAAAACTCTCAATTTGGTGCCATACCTCTCGCACCAATTCGGGTTTGTGTCCTTTCTGTATGGCGGAGGCGAAAAACGCATCTTGTACTTTTTGGAATTCTTCCCGACTGCGGAATTTTCCGCTCATGCCCCTGCGGAGGACATCGCTTTCTCCCAGTCCAATTCCGGCGAAGTGGTGGGCGACTTTGATAACATCTTCTTGGTATACCATGATGCCATAGGTTTCTGGCATGAGGTCCCACAGTACGGGATGGGCTTCGCTCCGCTTGGCTGGCTCCACATGTCGCTCTATGAATGCCCGCATCATCCCGCTCCGGGCTACGCCCGGGCGGATCACACTGCTGGCCGCCACCAAGGTGAGATAATCTTTGCACTTGAGCTTGCGCAGCAGTTGTCGCATGGCTGGACTTTCCACATAGAAACAGCCTGTGGTATGTCCGGTTTCAATGAGTCGCTGTATGATGGGATCGTTTTTGAACGCGTGGATTTGGTGGGCGTCCACGGTGATGCCCTGGTTTTCTTGCACGTAAACAACCGCATCTTTGATGTGTCCCAAGCCCCGTTGCGATAGGATGTCAAACTTGGCAATGCCCAAGTCTTCGGCTTCTAGCATGCTGAATTGCACCACAGGAAAGCCTTTGGGTGGCAAAAAGGTGGCACTGTAGTGGTGGATGTGCTTTTCAGGAATCAGGATGCCCCCTACGTGGATGCTGAGATGGTTGGGTAGGTTGTGGATGCGGTGGGCGTGTTTGAGCAACTCCTGATACAAGGAAGGATGGTCGTCTTCACGCGTATTGTGACCCGCAACGGCGGTTCCTCCCGACCGGCCTAACGTGCGATTGCGGATGCCTTTGCCAATGCCTGGCTGAGAATAAACATCGGCTTTGCTGGGGGTATACGCTTCAAAGGTGGCATGGCTGTAGTAGGAGGTTTTGTTCAATAGGGCGTCGATCTCCGCTTTGGGTAATCCGTAGACTTTCCCCAATTCCCTTACTACGGCGTTGGTCTGGAAAGTGCTGTAGGTGGCCAGCAATGCCGCCCCATGGGCTTTGTACTTCTCCAAGATATAGGCCGTGACTTTGTCGCGATCCTGCCAAGAAAAATCGAGGTCGAAGTCGGGCGGACTGCTCCTGTGCGGGTTAATAAAGCGTTCGAAGTAGAGGTCAAGGTCGATGGGGTCTACATCGGTGATGCGCAGGCAATACGCCACCATGGAGTTTGCGCCGGAGCCGCGGCCTACGTAAAAGAAGTGGTTTTCGCGGGCGAACCTGCAGATGTCCCAGTTGATCAAAAAGTAGGCGGTGAACCCGAGCTGATAGATCATTTGCATCTCTTTTTCCAGTCGCTGCGTGGTTTGAAAGGTGTAGTTGGGATAGCGATAATGAAGTCCTTCCGAGGCCAATTCCCGCAGCATGCGGAAGTCTTGGTCGGGATCCCCGGTGAAGGTTTTTTTGTTTTGTTGAATGTTCCATTCAAAAGTCCAGGCGCAGCCTTCTGCGAAGGCCTGCGCCTGGGTAATCAAGTGTTTCGCTGTTACAAATTTTGAAAAAATTTGTCGCAGCGGCTGCCATTGCTGCCACGGCTTTGCCGTGGCGCCCTCCGGCAATTTCGACAGCAAACAATTGTGATCGATGCAACGCAATAACTTGTGGGTCTCAAAATCAATCTCGTCGCGCACCGTAATCGTCTGTATCGCCAACAATCGATCCACCGGCAAAGGCCGCTTCCATAGCCGCAGCCGATCCAAGCCCCCCCAAGGAATGCCAAACCCCCATGCCGAAACCTCAGTCCCCATGTCTGATAGGCTTTTTGGCCACCCCCATAAGCGCTCCAAAGGATAAATCACCCGCACGCCATCCAACACCGGTGCAACCTCCGGAAATGTCAACCCTGCCATCAAATGCCCTGAAAGAAACCCGTTCATCGAGGCAAAGCCTCGCTGCGATTCGCAAACCAACAAATACAAATGCCTGTCCCCATTGCGAATGTCACACCCCACCAACGCCTCTATGTGCTTGCAATCCCTCGCCGCCCGCAAATAGTTGCTCACCCCCGATACATTGTTGATGTCGGCCAGTAAAATGGGGACCTTTTGTCGCATCGACATCGCCTCTGATTCGCACCGCTGTACAATTTCCTCCGGCGACATCATCCCGTAACGCAAACTGAAGAAAGAGTGAAAATGCACAATCATGGCCCCGAAACACTATAAATGATTAAAAAATTGACAATTATTTGCCAACAAAATAGACAAAATGAAACAGTACGCCAAAAAAAAGGCGCAGATTTCTGCGCCTTTTTTCGATCATGTATTGCAAAGCGCTGAGCGCCTTACTGTTTCACAAATTTCAATGCACCGCCTTTGCCATCGCACAGCAAATAAACGCCGGCGCTCAAATCAGCCACGGAGATTCGGGTGTTCTCGCTGGCCGAAACAGCCAAGCGCTTCAACACCTTGCCCTGCAAATCGCACACCTGCAATTGCTGCAATCCCCCTTGTACAAAACGCACGTCCAAATAGTCCACGCAAGGGTTGGGAGAGAGGCTGCCCAACGCGGTAATTCGATCCTCAACACCCAAGATGCCAAAAGCCACCATGTTGGAATTGATTAACGTACTGCCAGCCGTGTCGCAAGCGGTTTTGCCTTTGATGCCGATGTAGTAACGGTTTTTTCCACTCGGTGGTGTCAAGTCGCTGTACGATTTCACCGTAGAGGCCACCGAAGCAATCGGTGTGAATTTGCCCGAGTTGTTGCTGCGGTAAATGACGTACGTGTTCAATGGGAAAATCCCAATGTAATCAGACCAGTTCAAATTGTTTTCTCCATTGACCCCTAAGTTGGCCGTGAGATGCAACGTGGTATGGGCATAGTAGCGCGACATTTCATCGCGGTTGTTGCAAGAGTCAATCGCTTCGATGTAATACGTGAAAGGACGTTGTTTGGGATTGACCTGCGTGTCCAAGAATGATCCCGCCGTGGTTAAGTCGGCATCGCCAATCAAATCGAATTCGCCGGCAAAGTTCGATTCACGATAAATATTGTACAAGGCCGTTCTCTTGCCCGGGGTAACAGACCATACCAATTTGTTTCTGCCCGTAGCGCTGTCAACGGTTACCATACACAAGGACTCCACACTGGGGGTTAGCACTTTTACGTTGATCGTGTTTGATACCAAGCCGCAGCCCGATGCTGAATCCAAGGCGTAGGCATTGATGGCGCCAGAACCACCCACTTTGATTTTGTTTGATTTGCTGTAATAGGGATTCCAAAACAGGCTATTGAAACCGTATTTGGTGGTCAATTCCAATTCCACCGAATCTCCAAAGCACACCACGGTATCAGAATTGGCACGGATGGTTAACTGCTTCAATGAATTCAAAATCACCTCCAACACTTCAGAGGTGTCCACACAACCAATGGCCGATTTTACCACAGCATAATACTTACCGGCTTTGGTTACAGTAATGGTATTGGTAGAGTCACCGGTGTTCCATCGCACGGGTGCCGTGGAGTAAGAATACAAGGTCACCTGTCCGCCCTCACAAAGTCGTGTCGGGTTGGTGAAACTGCCACTGTACGCCTTGATATAGGCATCGTTTACAGTGATGGAAACCCCGGCAGTGGTATCCACACAATTGTAGGAACTGTCGTAAGCATAGGCCTGGAAATAGCCATTAGAACTCACCAACCGAGATTTGCCATAATATCCATCGGTCCAGAAAATGTCTGGATTACCCGTACATGAAACGCTCAATTGAACGGTGTCGTTGCAAGTTGTGATGGTGTTTTTTGTGGTGGTTAGTTCCAGCTTGAACTGGTTGTTATAGCAAGTGAACCCAAGCCCTTTGATGCCTTGTGCTTGCGCCGCATTGGCCGAAAAAAGAACAAGGATGAAGGTCGCAATGACTGAAAACGTATATCGCATAGTAGATTTAGACACGGTTAACATATGCCATTGTTCTTTGGTTTTGTCGTTCGTCGATATATGGGTGAATTCCATCACTATACAACATATCGCTATCTTTGAGCGTTAAACGATCATGGAAGGAGCAAGACGATTTCGGAACCTAGGAATATTCGCATTGTTCCTGATAAGCTTCGCGCTGCGCGCTCAGCATTTTGCACCCATTGCAGTTGGCAATTACAGTGGTGTACACGCAGCCAAAGTCAACCCCGCATTGACAGCCCAATCGCCCTATAAATGGCATGTCAATATCATCGGTGCTTGGGTCAATGCCAACAACAATTACATCAACCTACAACTGCCTTATTCGGCCTACCATGCCCTCTTTAATACCATGCCGGATCAGTATAAGACGGTCAACGGCAACCCGCGTTTCGATTCGGCTTTTTTGTATGAGGACCTCAATCGCAAGCGAAAATTTGCTGGATTGGGAGCCATGGCCTATTTGCCATCGGTGTTGTTACAGTATAAAAAGGTGCACATCGGATGGTTGAACGATGCCGTTGTGTTGGGACGCGTCTCAGGAATCAATGAACCGTTGGCCTATGCCTTCAAGCGGGAATTGTCTTACAATCAAAGGGCGTTTAACTATTTCATCCTCGATAAAAACAACAATTTCAACCTCGATCGAAGCGCTGCCAGCGTCAATGCCTACGTGTCGTCCGGAATCAATGTCTCCTTCAGTCAAGATTTGCCGTGGAAGCAAAAAATGATGTTCGGTGCCACCGTGAAAAAAGTATGGGGACTGGGTGGAGCCTATGCCAAATGGGACGACATGCAAGTGCACAAAGTGAGTCAGAACATTGTTAACTTCGATAAAACCAACATCCACTACGCGCTGTATCAGGGTCGGGGACGTGGCACAGCCATGGATTTGGGGTGGGGTATGATTTATCACAAGCCCGATTACAAACAAAACGGCGATTACCTCAAAAAGCACAAACAATATCGTTACAAGTTTGGAATCAGCTTGTTGGATTTGGGTTCTGTTCGATACGATAATGTGCAAGCCACAGACATTGTGAATGCAACTACCACCACTTGGGATGCCACCGGATTTCGGGATCAACTGATTGCGGCCGATCCCAATGCCATCACCTTGGCCCCCATCAATGGCATCTTTCAATCGGTGTCGGGCTATTCAACAGACACCCGCACAGAGAACATCGGTTTGCCCACGCGATTCATCGCTTCCGTGGATTACCAATACAGCAAGCGGGTATTTATTAATTACCAAGTGATGCAGAGTTTGCGGGGCCGGTTTACCCAGCACATGCGCTATCAGAGTTATGCGATGATCGCTCCGCGATACGAAAAGCAAAAATGGGAAGTGTCGGTGCCCATTTTGTTGGAGTACGACTATCGCAGCCTTCGCGCGGGATTTGCCCTGAGAGCTGGGTGTTTTTACATCGGTAGCAACAGCGCCCTCAATTTTCTGTATACCCGCAATGTGCGTGATGCCGACATCTACTTTGGTTTCACGATTTCTCAGCTCAAAGGCACCAAAAACGATTGGTTTATCCGTCGTAGAAAAGAGGCCACCGAACAAAAAGACAACAAAAAGCCCGACTGCGAAAAGATGTAGTTTTTACCGCAGGGGTGTAGTTTCGGTTATTCCGAGCACAGCAATGAGGTTTGTGAAACCATTACATCGCCCTCGAAGCAGCGCAAATAATAGAGTCCTGCGACACCCTCAAAAGTGAATCCATCGTCAACGAGGTTGCTGCGCATCACCCGGGTGACCAATCGGCCGGAGGCGTCAGTGATGTCGCAGTACGACCAGCGACTTTCGCTGTGGATTCGGAGTCGTTGACCTGTTTTGACGGGGTTAGGGAAGGTTTTGCAGGGAGTGAGTAAGAGATTTTGGGCCGATAGCTCACCGAGGGTTATGTCTTGGTAAGTGAGCGCAAAACAACTGTCGCCCCATTGATTTACCTCGTGGAATACGCGTACGGTTTGGTTGCTGAAGGCGGAAAGGTTGTGTGTTGGCTTGATGGCCGCACTCAACCAACTCGGTGCCGATTGAATATACCAAAGGTGATCGCCGCTCGTGTCGACGGGTGTAAATGTGTACTGCGGTCCTTGGTTGCTAATGGTGAAATTGGCATTGGGTAAGGGGTTGACCTGTATGCGTGCTTTCGCCGAGTTGGCGACACATCCTTTGCTCGTGTTCCCCTGAATCCACAGGGAATCTCCCTGTTTTACGCTGACTTTGGTCATGCCGATCTTCGGGTTGCTTAGCGCGATTACCGGTTTGTTGTTCACCACAATCCAAGCTTTTTTAACCGTAGAGGTGTCACACTCATGGGTCAACCATAGACTGCTGCCACAAATGATTTTGGGGGATAGGGTGTCTAAATCGTGTTTTAATTGGTTTGCGCTGATGGATTCAGCGACCCAACTGAGGCTTTTTGGGGTGCTGCCACACACGGTTTGCGCCGAGTCTAACACCGCGAAATCGATTTTTCCCGAGGTTGATTTGATGTCTACCTCAAAAGAACCCATTTGTCCCTGTGCCACGCCATTCATCCAAGTGTGGTATTTTGTTGGAAGACCCTTCAATTGAATCATGGCCTTGCTGCCCACACACAGCGGCGTGGTTGTCCATTCCGCGCTGTAATTGATCGGGGTGCACGACTTGGTGGTGGCATTGAAGCGAGCAATCGGACTTACCATGCAGTCGTTGTTGATGCTGTATCGAACCCACAAGGATACCGGCGATTTATCGGATCGTGTAGCAACGGCAAATTGGGTGTCGAGTCCATTGTTTCCGCTGTTGGTCCACGTTTTCCCCGAATCTTTACTACAACTATATTCGATGGCCAAAGGCTGAGCTTTCCATCGGAAGACCACTTGTGTGAGCTGAGAGTCGATGCCTGCAAGTTGCGGGGCAAAAGACGAGTCGACCACGGTATAGCTCAGCGACAAGGGTATGCTGACACAGCCATTGCTGCCTTTGACCCAAAAACGCTCTTTGGGGTTGGCCAGTTTCGCAGTGGTTGTAATCAAGGTATCGCCCGAAAACGGTCCGCTACTACCCACGGATGATACGGAATCTCCTTTGTTTAATTGGGCTTTCCAAGTAATGGTGCTGTTCACGCAGTAGGGCTTGTTGACCCAAAGACTCACGTTCGCGATGGGTTTGGGGTTGACCAAAATTTTGATGGGGTCTGTAAGGGTAGAGCATCCCTCCAAGCTGGTGGCTAGGTTAAAATAGGTGCCCGTATCCTTGAGGAATATCGTTGTTTTGGTGCTGTTGTTGTGTAACCACTTTTGTTTATAGAGCGTTGTGTTCAAGCCTGCGACACTTACTTTGAGAGAATCGCCGCTACAGAGGGTGTTGGTGCCTTTTGGATTGGTGCTGGCCTTTGGTGGAGACGCATAGGTAGTGATGTTCAATGTAACGGTATTTGATTTTCCGTAGGCGTTGGTGGCCGTGAACAATATAGTGTGTTTACCTGCCGTAAGGGTGAGGGTGGGGTTTTGGGCAGTAGACAAGCGGGTGTTGGCTCCTGTGGCCGGCTTTTCTTCCCACAGAAAGGAGGTGGGTGTATTGGTTGCGCTGCCTGAAAATTTGGTACCGTTGGTACAAGAAACAGGGTCGGCCACTTTCGCTGATGCTACGGGCAACAGGGTGGAAGGCGTGATTGTAAAGTCTTTTTTGTATATGTAATCGCCGTTGTCGCTGCCGTTGTTATTTGTGGAATTTACCGTGGTAAACAATTTCACTTTGCCCACATTGGTCGAGGGGGCTTTCCACTTAAACGTCCAAGCTGTGCTGTCTGTGGCTACACGCGCCGATCCTGTGGTTGTTTGTCCGATGTAATACCTGGTTTTTCCTCCGATGGAAGTGGAGCTGGTGCTGGTGCGACTATCCGCGGTAGAAAATGTGCCTGCTGCAGCATTGGTGGTGTCCAAGGCTGTGAGTTGGAAGCCAAATTTTGAAATGCCCGATTCTGCATAGGTAAGGGTGATTGTGTACGTTGAATCCGGCAGGTATCCTGTGCTGGGAATATTGCTCTTTATTCTGATTCTGTTCCATTGGCTGCCTGAGGTCACCAAGCTGTATGAGGAATGACAACTGGTGCAGTTGCCCTCGGAAATGGCCCCGGTATAGCCGGGATTGGAACCGCTGGTATAGGAAATGACGTCGCTGATCAGCGCTACGCTTAAAATCAGAAACAAGTATTTGATGTATTTCATGGTGTGGATGTTAGAACAAAAATAGGTGGGTTTCGTTGCCCCGATGGTTTGATTCGTGTCAAAGTTAAAAATGAAACAAACGAAGGTTGATAAGGTTAGAATTTAAGAAATGGAAAGTTTCTATCGGTCTGCCTTTGATGTAATATTCGATGTTTGTCGTTCTGTTGCCCACCTAAGTCGAAGCGGCCCGCAGGGCCGCATCAATATCGCTATCTTTGCATTTATGAATCAATGGATTGCTGCAGGCTTGCTCTGTTTGGGAATTTCAGTCCCCGCGCAAGGACAGTTGGTGCGATACAACCTCGAGCAATGTATCGAGCAAGCACTCAAGCAAAATATCGATGTGCAGCTGTCCATGCTGTCTGAATCCCAGGCCGAATTGTCGATGAATCAAGCCAAAAGTGGATTTGCTCCCGATTTGAGTGCTTCGGCCGGACAGTTTTACCAATCTGGACGGAGTATCGACCGGTTTACAAACCAGTTTGTTCAGTCGACCATCGGGTCTAACAACTTTCAATTGCAGGGTTCTGTATTGATCTATGGTGGCGGACAAACCCAAAATAATTTCAAGCAAGCCAAAAACAATTGGATGGCATCGCAATCAGACTTGGATGCGGTAAGACTTTCGGTGATCTTGCAAGTTTCTGGTGCTTACGTGCAGTGTTTGCAGGCCCAAGAAGCGGAAAATGCAGCCCAAAATGCGGCAACGGCGAGCAAGGCGCAATTGGATCGCGGACAATTGTTGTACGATGCAGGTGGCAGTAATCGCGGGGTTTTGTTAGGGTTGAAAGCCCAATATGCCAATGATTTGGCCACGTTGACCTCGGCCCAGAACAACAAAAATGTGGCGCTTCAAAATCTCAAACAGCTGATTCGATTGCCCCAAAATCAGTCGTTGGAGCCCGTGACGGAGTCACTGGGCGACATAGAATCTATTTTCCCTTACACAGCGCAGCAGCTGGTGGATTCCATTTTGTACAAACGTCCAGATTACAAAGCGGCTAAGTATCGTGTAGCTTCCGCGGAATACGGATTGCGGGCGGCCAAAGGCGCCTTGTTGCCTACGTTGAGTTTGGGTGGTAGCGTGAGTACGGTGTATTCCGACAATGCCAAAAACGTCAACGGAATCTCGGCGGTGGGATTCTCGCCCATCGGTCGGGTTCAGGGCACCAATGAAATCGTGGAGGCACCCAAATTTGAATACCAAATGAGTACCATCGGCTTTGGCGAGCAAGTCACCAACAATTTTGGTCAGTCGCTGGGAGTGAATCTAAACGTTCCCATCTATTCGGGAATGCAGCGTCAGAATCAGGTAAAATCGGCCGATGTTAACTTACTCCGGGCGAGATTGAACTTGGATCGCATCGAACAGAACGTACAAAACGAAGTGCTTACCGCGTTCAATAATTATCAAAATGCCGAAAAGCGATATGCGGCCAACAAAGAAAGCCATGAATTGCAAAAGCAAAATGAGCAGTATGTGAAGCAGCGTTTGGATGCGGGTGCTGCCTCCTATTTTGAATATCAGGTGGCCTATGCCAACGCCCAATCGGCCTATCAGAACTACATTTCAGCCAAATACGAGCGCGCGTTTCGTCGGCTCGTGTTGGAATTTTACCTATCCCCCAATGTTAACACCCAAGCCGTAGCCCCAGAAAGGCCATCGCTCGATAAATAATATCATCGCAAAGAATCAACCCATGACAAAAAAACGCATACTCTGGATCTCTCTATCGGCGCTCGTCGTTCTCATCATCTTGGCGATGGTGCTCAAGGGAGGTAAAAAGGATTTGGAAGTGGAAACCGCCAAAGTGGAATCGCGCACAATCACAGAAATAGTGAGTGTCACCGGTAAAATTCAACCGGAAAGTGAAGTGAAAATCAGTGCCGATGTCAGCGGTGAAATCATTGATATGTTGGTGCATGAGGGCGACAGTGTAACCAAAGGACAGCTGTTGTTGCGCATCAATCCGGAGTTGTACGAAACGGCGATGTCGCAGTTGAAGGCGAATCTCGACAATGCACGCGCCGCGTTGGCAGGGGCAGAAGCCCAGAGCATCAAAGCCAAATCATCGTTTGATCAAGCCAGTGCTAACTACAAAAGACAGCGAAAGCTATACGATCAAAAGGTGATCAGCGACCAAGAATGGGAAAACGCACAATTGCAATACGAGGTGGCCAAAGCCGATTTTGAAGCGGCTGGTAAGTCGGTGTTGGGCAGCAAATTCAACGTGCAGAGTGTGGCCGCGCGTTTGGAGGAGGGGAAGCGGAATTTGGGTAGGACAAGCATTTACGCACCGGCATCGGGCATTGTGACTCATCTGACATCGGAGAAAGGGGAGCGCGTTGTAGGTACCGCTCAGATGGCCGGGACAGAGATTATGCGCATTTCCAATATGCAAATGATGGAAGTGCAAGTGAACGTAAACGAGAACGACATTGTACGAATTCACCGTGGTGACAGTGCCGATATCAAAGTGGATGCCTATGACGGTCGGGTGTTTCGGGGCGTAGTGACAGAAATCGCCAATTCGGCGGTGTTCAATGCGGCGCAGAACATGAGCGATCAGGTGACCAATTTTGTGGTGAAAATTCGACTGGTGCCCTCCAGTTACTTGGATTTGATGAAAGAGGGAGAATTCCCCTTTTTACCGGGGATGACGGCCAGCGTGGATATCAAAACGAAATCGAAAAGTGGCGTGGTTTCCGTGCCCATTTCAGCCGTAACCACCCGGAATCCTTTGGTGGGTAAGGAGGCCGATAAATCCGCTGAAGGCAAATCGGGCGTACAAACGTGGGTGTTTTTGTACAACGGAGGCAAAGCCAAAGCCGTGGAAGTGAAAACCGGTGTACAAGATCTGGATTTTTACGAAGTAGTGAGCGGTTTGAAGGTAGGCGACGAAGTGGTGTCAGGCCCTAGTATGTCTATCGCCAAGACCTTAAACGATGGCGATAAACTGAAGAAGAAAAAATAATTTTACACAAAATGCCCACGCATAGGTGGGAACTCTTACACAAAATTGTAGTTTTGTAGCGTTGCTAGGTTCGATAGTGGATGGCAAATCCATTTCGATGAAAAGGGAACTTCGGTGAAAAACCGAGACTGTACCCGCAGCTGTAACTCCATATCAATCAGAAGATTGATGTATTTTTTGGGCCTCTAATGCCACTGTGTCACAACGGGAAGGCGCCCAAAGAGGAGAAGTCAGAAGACCTGCCTGGAAACACCATTGCACGCTTTCGGGAATAAAGGCGCGGCGAGGACAGGAGGGAAATCCCTTTTTACTCACCCATACCCTTATTTCGGATTTCGTGCCCATGAGCGACCATGTTTGTCTTTGGATGGATATCGATATTGGGTGCTGTAAGCGCTTTAACGCCAGAGGGTGATACCCTGCAGCGCGTGGTTTTTTGTGAGGAAAAGCCACACGATACCGTTTACATCCGCACACAAAGGGTGGATTTTGCCACGGTGGGTAGGGTGGTTAGACAGTTTACATCGGGCGATGACGATCAATTGCTGACCCGAGTGATGCAAGATGCCGGCGTATTCTTTAAACAGTATGGCGTAACCGGTAGCAGCACCATTTCTCGTCGGGGCGCTGATGCCAATCAAACCCAAATCAATTGGAATGGATTGCCGGTGAACAATCCCATGTTGGGGATGAGTGATTTTAATACGTTGATGAGTTGGGGTTGTGGTGAGATGTTTTTGGTAGAGGGTGGCAACTCGGCGGTGGTGGGCAGTGGCAGTATGGGCGGTACGTTGTTCATGCGCAACGGGCTAAATTTTTTAAGTCCTTCATCCGCTATAGCTTGGCAAACGCACTCCAAGGCGTTGGGCACGGTGGGTTCTTTTGGTGAGCGCAATGTGGCCGCGGATGTGCAGCTGCGCGGACGAAGCCAATATTTTTCTTTCAGTACCGCAAATTATGTACACCACAATGCGTTTGTTTTTGCTGATTTGGGATTGGATTTGCCAAACCGAAAGATGGAAAATGCATTGAGATCGCAGCAAATGATGCGGATGGTAGGCGGGGTGAAAAAGGGTAGAAGTCAATTGCGGGGCGTGCTGGAATGGGCGGGTATGTCGCGACAGTTGGGCTTGGCGATGGGGTCTTTGCAACCTTTGGGGAAGCAGTTGGATTTGAATTTACGCGGGTTGTTGGAGCAGCAGGTGTTAATGGGTCGTGGATTTTCGATGATACAGCGATTGGGTGGGGTGATGGATCAGATTGATTATTACAGCACACCACAGGATACCTTGGGCAGTTTGAGCCGAGGTCGTACCTTTCATTATCAGAACGAATTGTACTACAGCAAGCGCACGTTGCGTGTTTTGTTGGGGACGGATTTTCAATATCAATCGGCGCATACGGAATATTATTTGGGGTGGTCGCACCGCGCCCTTCCGGCCTCTTTGTTGGGAGTTTATTGGTCGCACAGAAAATGGTCGGCCGTGGGCAATGCGCGTTACGAATGGAACGAGCGCATGCCCACGGCCGGACTGTCGATGCAGTTCCAGGCCAGCCGCAGGCTGGCCTGGAAGTCAAATGTGCATACGTCGTTCCGACGGCCAACCCTCAACGATTTGTTC
>VFQT010002886.1_pt1 | contig 16639 bp, 8 predicted proteins | sample 3512381 | NCBI WGS metagenome assembly VFQT01 (sample SAMN10412376, study PRJNA504923) | tailings metagenome | isolation source: Relicate 2 Philex TSF3 active mining site | place: Philippines: Tuba, Benguet | collected 2017-08-29
ATGAACCGGTTCCCGGGAAAGTTCTACACACGCGAAGAGATCCATGAACTGATCCGGTATTGCGCTGATCGACAGATCATCTTTGTGCCGGAGATCGATATGCCGGGACATAGCGCTGCCTTCAGGCGGGCGACGGGCCATGATATGCAGTCGGATTCCGGCATGGCGATCCTCAAGGGCATCCTGAAGGAATTCATGGATACCTATGACCTCCCTTATCTGCACATCGGAGCCGATGAAGTCAAGATCACGAATGCGCGTTTCATCCCGGAGATGACCGCCTTCATCCGTGCCTACGGCCGTAAAGTCATGGGCTGGGAGCCGGGCGGGGATTACGATTCCGCCACCATCCGGCAGTTGTGGCGGGAGCAGCCCGGTAAAAATTCCATTGATTTCACTGGGCCTTATGTGGATTCGAGACATCTGTATTTGAACCATCATGATCCGCTGGAGAGTGTGGTGACCCTTTTCAACCGTCAGCTCTGCGGAAAGCCTGCAGGGGATTCAATGGCCCTGGGCGCTACGCTCTGTCTCTGGCATGACCGTGCCGTAGCGGAGGAATCCGAACTGTTGAAGATGAATCCGGTCTATCCCGGCATGATGGCCTTTGCGGAACGATCATGGCAGGGCGGAGGTACCGAGGGCTGGGTCGCCAATGTTTCGGACGGTGATCTGGAAGGCTTCCGGGATTTCGAAGATCGGATGATGCGCCATCAGGCCAGGCATTTCCGTCAGGAGCCATTTCCTTACTGGAGGCAGTCACAGGCGGCCTGGATGTTGTTCGGCCCCTTCGATAATGGAGGGGAGCTCACCCGCCTGCATGTGGATACGCTGCGAGGCCCGGAGGCACAGGGTTTGAAGCCTTTTCACCGGGTCCGTGGTGGTACCATTGTGCTCCGCCACTGGTGGGCTCCGCTCATCAGGGGAGCCGTTGATAGTCCGCGGGCCAATACGACCGTTTACGCCTTCCGCCGGATCTACTCAAAGCGCGACACGTTGATCCATGTGTGGATCGGATTCAATGACCTGTCTCGTTCGATGGCGACGGATCCACCGCCTGCCGGCGCCTGGGACCTGAAGGGCAGTCGGGTATGGGTGAATGGACAGCGCATATCTCCTCCGGACTGGAAACGGGGTGGCTTGAAGGGCGGCCCCGAGATCCCGCTGGTCGATGAGGGCTATAGCTATCGTCCTCCCGTCAGGATCCGCCTGCGTAAGGGTTGGAATGATGTCTGGATCCAGGCGCCTGTCGGCGGTTTTCAGGCGACGGGCTGGCAGAACCCGGTCAAATGGATGTTTACCTTCCTCGAACGGGAGGGTTCGTTGTCGGATTGACCCGTTGATAAAAATCAGGAAATCTTCCGTCCATCTTCATTAAGTTCGGGGCATGATGAATCGCAAACAATTTCTCCGCAACGCGCTGGTGGCAGGCAGTGCCATGACGCTTCCCATGCTGCCTTCATTTGGACAGGGTGACCGTGAACGGCTGCGCTTGGCGCTGATCGGTACAGGACTTCGAGGCCAGGTCCACCTTCGTCAACTGCTTCGCAGAAAGGACGTCGAACTGATCGCTATCTGCGATATAGACGAAAAGATGCTGACCCGGACCAGGGAGATCTTATCGAAGCAATCACAGCAAAAACCCACGGAATATACCTCCGGCCCCGAGGCCTGGCGAGACCTGCTGGCAAAGGAGCGTCCCGATGCCGTGGTGATCTCTACGCCCTGGGAATGGCATACGCCCATGATCATCGGCTCGCTGGAATCGGGTGTCAAATACGTCGGCACGGAAGTGGTGCTGGGCATCACGCTGGCCGATCACTGGAAGGTGGTGCGGGCAGCCGAGCGTCATGGCGGGCATGTCATGATGCTGGAGAATGTTTGCTATCGCCGGGATGTGATGGCGGTGTTGAACATGGTCCGTCAGGGACTCTTCGGTGAAATCGTTCACTTGCAGGGAGGATATCAGCATGATCTTCGTCCGGTGAAATTCAACGATGGCAAGGCTGTCCGCGGACCCGGTGTTGAATTCGGGGAGCGCGCATTTTCTGAGGCGCGTTGGCGGACGCAGCATTCGGTCACGCGCAACGGCGACCTGTATCCCACGCATGGCCTGGGTCCGATCGCCCATTGGATCAACATCAACAGAGGCAATCGTTTCACGAAGTTGTCCTCCATCGCTTCAAAGGCGCGCGGTCTGCACGACTGGATCGTTCAAAAGGGAGGGAAGGACCATCCCAATGCCTCCGTGGCGTTCAAACTCGGAGACATCGTCACCACGCAGATCGATTGCGCCAATGGTGAGACGATCCTGTTGCAACATGATACCAACCTGCCACGTCCCTACTCTCTCGGCTTCCGGGTGCAGGGCACGAAGGGGCTGTGGATGGATCTGAACAAGGGCGTGTATATCGAAGGACGATCCAGGACACACGACCAGTGGGATGACCAGGCGGCCTGGTTCGAGCGCTACGATCATCCCTTGTGGAAGCGTTGGTCGTTGGAAGCTGCCGGTGCCGGGCATGGCGGCATGGATTTCTTCGTGATGCATGCCTTTGTCGAGTCTGCCCGTCGGGGAACGGCTACGCCAATGGATGTTTACGATGCGGCGGCCTGGAGTGCGGTGACGCCATTGAGCGAGGCTTCCATTCGCAAGGGTGGGCGACCGGTCGATTTTCCGGATTTCACCCGGGGCGCCTGGAAGGACCGACCGCCGGTATTCGCTTTGGATGACGCTTTCTGATTGTGTGAGATTGTATGGGTCTGAAAGCGGCCGCCTATTATCTTTACAGGAAGAATATTGATCAAGAATTGCACAACTCCTCCGATATCGACCTTGGCAGATGCCTGGAACGGCTGGCAGCGGATGATGCGGAAGCATTCTCTGACCTCTACGCATATTTCTGGGAGCGCTTGTTTGCCATCGCCTTTCAACGACTGGATGACCGGGCGGAAGCGGAGGACGTGGTACACGATGTGTTCATGTCGTTATGGGCCCATCGGCACTGCCGGGAGATCGCTGATATCGACCGATATCTGGCCGTGGCCGTCAAATATGCCGTATTGTCGCGCCTGCGCAACCGTCATAAACGTTCTTCGATCTTGCAGGCACTGGGCATATCCATGAATGCAGCATCCCAGTCTGAAGAAAGGCTGGATCAAAAGTTACTCCTCGAGCGATTGCAGGGGGAGGTAGAGCGGCTGCCAGACCGCTGCCGGCTCATCTTCAGGTATAGCAGGGAAGATGGAATGCCCATTCGCGATATCGCTGAAATACTGAACCTGTCGCCACGGACAGTGGAGCATCAATTATCCAAGGCCCTCCGTCGCCTTAGATTCGCCCTGCGCAGTTTTATGTCCTTTTTTTTCTAAAATTCTTACTGACCGGATAGGTGTTCCAGGCTATTCGGGATACTATAAAGTATACTTATGTCCATTCCATCCCATATTAGAAGGATCGCCAACAGATACCTGTCCGGAACGGCTACGCCGGAGGAGCGTGCGATCCTGGATGACTGGTATCGTTCCTTTGACGACCGCTTCGTGGAACTTCCATCCGATACGGAAAACCATCCGGATCGACTTGGTGAGCGGATGCGGGCCCGGCTGATGCGGGAACTCCGGGAACCCGGTTTCGTTTCTTTTCGCCCGCGATACCGAAGCTGGATGCGGGTGGCGGCAGCCTTGCTGCTATTGGCGGGGTTGGGACTGGGCATCCGGATGATCTGGTTCAGGCCCGCTGAAGCGATGGGTCCGATACCGCTGACCCGGACCGACGATAGTCCGCTGGCCCCCGGTTCAGACAGGGCCTGGTTGCGACTGGGCGACGGATCGGTGGTCTATCTCGACAGTACCGCCCCGGGATTGCTGGCCAGCCAGGCAGGGTTGCAATTGGAGAAGAAAGCCGACGGCAGCATCGTCTATCAGATCGGAACATCCGGCATAGATCCGGCCGAAACCACGGTCTTTAATGAGATCCGGACGCCCCGCGGTGGTCAGTATCAGGTGATCTTGTCAGACGGGACGCATGTCTGGCTGAATGCGGAAACCACTCTTCGGTTTCCCGTGGTATTCAACGGAGAGGATCGACGTGTTGATCTCACAGGGGAAGCCTATTTTGAAGTTGCTAAAGACCAGCATCGCCCCTTTCGAGTGATGACCTCCGTCAGTCTGGTAGAGGTATTTGGAACACATTTCAACGTGAACGCTTATGCAGATGAAGCCTACGTGCGCACCACATTGCTGGAGGGAAGTGTAGGGGTGCGTTCATCTAAAGAAGCGTCCGGAATGAAACTCCGGATGCTGTCTCCCGGCCAGCAGGCGGCTGTGAGACCTGATGGATCGGTGAAGGTAGATGATCGGGCAGATACGGAGGAAGCCATCGCATGGAAGAACGGGCGATTTCAATTTAACAGTGCAGATATCCGGTCCATTATGCGACAGATCGCCCGCTGGTATGATGCGGAGGTCGTTTTCGAGGGGAATCCCGAACTCCATTTCACGGGTCAGATCACCCGACGGGATGAAGTTTCCAGGGTCCTGCAGATGATGGAACTGACCGGGGAAGTCCGTTTCCGGGTCGAAGGCCGACGCATCTACGTGAAAAATTAATATACGAAAAAAGTGTGATATAAACTAATAAATCGATCACAACATGTATCCATCTCCATCTCCCGGTCGAACAGAGTCCGGGCAAGCGAAAGACAAGCGACACGTAAGGGTCATGAAACTCACGGCATTGCTTCTGTTGGCCACCTGCCTTCAGGTGGGGGCTACGGGCTATGCGCAGAAAGTTTCCCTACGCGCGAGGGACATCTCTCTGGAACAGTTGTTTGGACAGCTTCGACGTCAAACGGGATTTCAATTCCTGTATGCTGATGAGGCTTTGAAAACGGCCAGTCCGGTATCCGTTTCCGTCCGGAATGCAGATCTGTCGGAAGTCCTGGCGGATTGTTTCCGCAACCAGCCGCTGACCTACACGATCTCTGACCGTACCATTATCGTAAAGCGCCGTCTGGCAATCCCTATCGCAGAGGCACTGATGACGGAGTCCATGAAGGAAGAAAAGGTGGCCATCGATGTACGCGGAACGGTCACTGATACCGGTGGCCAGCCATTGTCGGGGGTCTCTATCAGCGTGAAAGGATCTACTCAAGGTACGACTACAGATGCTACAGGCGGGTATCGCTTGTCGGTGCCGGACGATGCCATCCTGGTCTTTTCCTATGTTGGTTATATCACGGTGGAGCAGCGGGTTCAGGGTCGCCAGATCATTGATGTTTCACTGGCGCCTTCCCAGCGAAAAATCGATGAAGTGGTGGTTGTCGGATTTGGTACCCAGCGTCGCCGGGATCTGACGGGTTCAGTGAGTTCGGTTAAGGGATCTGAGATCGAAAGTATGCCAGCCACCAATCCCATCGCCTCTTTGCAGGGTAAGGTGCCCGGACTGACGATCTCCAATACCGGCCGGGCGGGGGCCGCACCTGTTGTGCGCATACGTGGAGTGAACAGCACCAACAGTGCGAGTCCTGTGTTTGTGGTGGATGGTATCCTGCATGATAACATCGACTTTCTAAATCCTGCCGATATCGAGTCGATCGATGTACTTCGGGATCCCTCTTCGATCGCGATCTATGGTCTGCGTGGTGCCAATGGCGTGATCGCCATCACTTCTAAAAGGGCAGCTCGGGGACAGACACGGATCAACTTACAGACTTCTTATGGAGTCCAGCGTGTACAAGACCGTATTGCACTCACGGATGCTGACGGTTTCAGGAAACTGTACAATGCGCAGCTGGCCAATCTGGGGGCTACGGCCTTTGATTACACTAACTATACGGCGAATACAAACTGGCAGGACCTCGTGCTTCAGGATGCCGGATTTTCGAATAATAATCTGAGTATTTCCAACAATGGGGAGAAATCAACTACATATATCAATCTCGGATATACGGATCAAGAGGGGGTGCTGAAGAACGATCGTTTCCAGCGATATATACTTCGGTTGAACCAGGAGATCCGGTTCAGTCAAAATCTTAAGGTAGGCGCTGATATTACCGGTTATCATTCCCGTAGCAATCCTCCGGCAGCATCGATCACCAATGGCCTTTGGGCGGCTCCTATCGTGCCGATCCAGTATGCGAAGGATACATTCTACAGCATGCCTTCCTTCCAGCGCGCGCAGGTGGGTAATCCTATGGCGGCATTGAACCGCGGCGATGGCAACACGGTTGACAGGGGATATCGTGTGGTGGGAAGCCTTTTTGCCGAGATCAAATTCCTGAATCATTTCACCTGGAAATCGACCGTTTATGGCGACCTGGCTTTCAATACAGGCCGGAGTTATTCCAGGCTGCCTTATTCTTTCATGAACCTGGGGGAAGGTGCTACACCTACGAATGTGACCTACGACAATTCAGCTCGCACATCCGTTTCGCAGGATCAGAGTGAGTCGCGCAGATTCCAGCAGGATCATACATTGAGTTTCGATCGTCGGCTGGGTAATGGTCATTCGATCAATGCCGTGGCGGGTTTGACCACGATCCACAGTGCCGGATCTTCGGTAAGCGGTACGCGTCGCGATACTTCGGTGAATGTGCCCAACAATCCGGATTTCTGGTATCTGGGCGTGATCAATGTGAATAATCCGCTGAACAATGGCGGTGGTGGTTCAGAGAGCGCCATTGTGGGAGGTTTCGCCCGAGTGGGATATTCGTTCCGCAATAAGTATCTTCTGAATGCCACGATACGTCGGGATGGCAGTTCGAAGTTTGCTCCGGAGAACCGCTGGGGAACCTTCGGTAGTGTCGGTCTGGGCTGGGTCCTCAGTGAAGAGTCTTTCGTAAAGGATCTGGGCGTGGTTGATTTCCTCAAGGTTCGCGCCGCCTGGGGTCTGACGGGCAATGCCAATGGTTTTGCCGAAAATCTCTATCGTCCGGGTATCAGAAATGCCTCGACGGCTATCTTCGGTGATAATGTGTACACCTCCATTCAGGCGGCGTACATTCCTGATCCGAACCTTCACTGGGAGGTGGTACAGGGTTTGGATGCAGGCATCGATGTTCGTCTGTTGAAGGACAGGTTATCTGCCTCTTTCACTTTCTACGACCGCACTACCCGTGACATTCTGACGGCGGTGACCCTGCCGAATGAAACCCGCAGTTATTTCACGAACCTGGGTGAGATCAATAACCGGGGCGTTGAGTTCAATGCTGAGTGGAGCGATCGGATCGGGAAAGATCTGACCTATCGCATAGCGGCGAATGTCAGTCACAATCGCAATGTGGTGAATTCGATCGGAGATAATTTCAATTTCTCGATCATCGGCAATGGGGGTACGAACCTAACGACCACGGGAAAGTCGATCGGATATTTTTACGGGTACACGCAAACGGGGATCTATCAAACGGTGGCAGATCTGGCGAAGCGCCCTTCTTTTGTGAATTCACTGCCTGGTGACATCGCCTATGCTGATGTGAATGGTGACGGTGCGTTGACGCCGGCCGATCGTGGATACATCGGCACACCTTTCCCCCCTTATTCTTATGGTGGCAGTCTGGGGCTTGCGTATCGCGGACTTGACCTCGAGATCGAACTCCAGGGGGCTGCCGGACATAAGATCTATACCCAGCGTCGGACTTCCACCTTTGCGGTGCTGAACTATGAGGCCAATCGTCTGAATGCATGGACGGCAGCAGGTTCGACCAATATTGAGCCGATCCTCGACAACACGCGCGGCAATAACTTCCTGATGAGTACTTATTACCTGGAGACTGGCGACTATCTCCGGATCCGTACGTTGCAGTTGGGATATACTTTTGATCGCAATCTATTGTCAGGTATTGGTGTACAGAAGGCCAGGGTGTATCTGAATGCCCAGAACCTGAAGACCTGGAGTCGGGTCACCGGCTATTCACCGGAGCCACTGATCGGCAGTATCCTTGGGGGCGGCGCCGATAACGGAGCTTATCCAGTTCCGGCCATTTATTCAGTCGGTGTCAACCTTTCCTTCTAATCCGAAATGAAAAGAACAGACATGAAAAAGTCATTACATATCAATAGACTGGCAGTAGCATGGATGATGTCCTTGCTGATCCTGCTGGGTTCCGGCTGTCAGAAATTCCTGGACACGCAGCGTCAGGGAGGCTATGATGCCGATAACTATCCATATCCTGGAGGTTCGGGTCCTTATGATCAATTCATATTCGGGGCGTACAATGATCTCCGGAGTTTCAGTGTGCACAGCCAGTCGTTCATTGTGGCTACAAGCATCCGGAGTGACGATGCTGACAAGGGCAGCACACCTGCAGATGGTGGAGCCAATGCCATCAGCATGGATAATTTTCCCGTACTTCCGAGCAATGGATTTTGCAATACGCTGTGGCTGGGTTATTTCGGATTGATCAACAAGTGCAACCAAACGATCAAGGAGGTAAATACCAATGCATTGATCGTGGCGACGGATGCTGTAAAACAGCAGACGATCGGTGAAGCCCGTTTCCTGCGTGGCTACTCGTATTTCATGCTGGTGCGGCTATTTGGCAGTATACCCCTCATCGATTCTCTGTTTTCCAACCCCGCGGCTCAGAACAATGTGGCGCAAAGCACGGCGGCTCAGATCTATGCGTTCATCGAAGCTGATCTGTCCTTTGCTGCGCAAAACCTGCCCCGCTCATGGGATGCGAGATTTGCCGGCCGGGCCACCAGCGGGGCCGCAAACGGGCTGCTTGCTAAAGTGTACCTGACGCAGAAGAAGTGGCCACAGGCCATGGCCACGGCCCAGTCTGTAATGAACTCCGGACAGTACAACCTATCGACTCCGTATGATCGGATCTTCCGGGAGGATGGAGAGAATAGTAGCGAGTCAGTCTTTGAAGTGCAGGCAACAGCCACAGCTGCTATTCCCTCAGCCAACGGTGTTCAGTATGCTCAGATCCAGGGTGTCCGAGGCACAGGTGCCTGGGATCTTGGCTGGGGTTGGAATACGCCCAGCGTGCAGCTGGAGGCAGCCTATGAAGTGGGTGATCCGCGTAAGAACCGTACAATCCTTTACACGTCAACGGCCACCCAGACCTTCTCTTCGATCTATGGAGAGGCGCTGCCACTTGGTTTACCCAATCCGAGGTATAATAACAAAGTATATAGCAGTCCCACGTTCAGGAGTTCCATCGGTAATCGTTTTGGTTACTGGATGAACATCCGGCTCCTTCGTTATGCCGATGTGGTGCTGATGTTTGCTGAAGCCGCCAACGAAGTCGGTGGAGCCGCCAATATCACCACTGCCAAAGCAGCATTGAACAGCGTTCGTGCCCGTGCCCGTGCCGGACTGCCCAACATTTTGCCGGATATCACGACCGACGATCAGGCATTGTTACGGGATGCCATCCGTCGCGAACGTCGTGTGGAACTGGCCATGGAGCACGATCGATTCTTCGATATCGTTCGGTGGGGCATAGCACAGGATGTACTGACGGCGGCCGGAAAGACAGCCTTCACCAACACACGTGACGTGCTGCTGCCTATTCCACAGACCCAGATAGATCTCAGTGCGGGTGTGCTCAAGCAAAACCCTGGCTATTGATCTTTCAGTTGACCGATCCATGAACTGAAATAAATATAAATCATGAAAATAACTATAAATTCGGGTCTGCGTGGTCTTCGCATCACCAGCCTGGCCCTGATGGCGGTTCCGGTCCTATTCTCCTGCCGGAAGGATGGTAATCCCAACAACCTGCCTGATGTCAATCCGGCCGATTATGCCGGTACGATCGACGGATACACGAAAACCGAAGAGGTTTATCCGAAGAATCTGATCGCATACTGGAGTTTCGATGATACTAAGGCTGAGACCTTGTCGAATACAGCCCCGGGCAGCAGTGCGAACGATGCATTTGTAGCAGGAGGTGTTCGTGGTAAGGCATTGCAACTCACATCAGGCCATCTCTATTTCCCGACACAGTTCGCGAAATTCAAGACAGACTCCCTGAAGAGCTGGACCATCAGTGTCTGGGTGAAGATCTTGAATAACGGATCCAAGCGGACGATGCTGTTTCAATTATCTCGTCCAGGTTCATTGACGGGGAACATCAATTTTGCCTTGAATACCCAGTCGTTTCCCGCTTCGAACACGACAACACTTCGCATTCAGCCGACCTTTGCCACGCTCGGCGGTGGCACACAGGATAATCTGAATAACTCATTGTCTCCTGCGATCGGTCTGTCGAAATGGACGCATATCGTGCTCACTTACGAGGCTACAACGGGTGTATTTAATATCTGGGGCGATGCTGTAAAGATCGGTGGTTATCCTAATCGGGGCGTGGGCAACAATGTGTTCAAGTCGTATGAGCCGAGTGAAGTGATCATAGGGGCGAACTACAACAGTGTGCCAGGAAAGGCAGTGAATACGGATGCATCCTTCGCGGCCATGACCGGGCAGATCGATGAACTCAGGATATGGAACCGCTCACTGCCGGATGCCCAGATCCGGGCATTGTTCAATCTGGGCAATGCTGGCAAGTAAAAGTTAGATTTTAATGTCAGCGCAGAGAAAGGAGAAAAGGAGGTACGCGGAGTAAAGCTATGCGTACCTCTTTTTCTCCTTTCTCCGTGATCGAATCCCTCCATCAAATAGAAGCAAATAAATATGAAAGGGACACTTGTCTGTTTGATATTATTGATATCAGGGTGTAGCGTACACAGGCAAAAGGAGACCGATGCGTTCCTTGCCATGGACGCAGGAGATCGTGCGATCTTTGACACAGTGCAGCGTGCGACGTTCCGGTATTTCTGGGACGGGGCGGAGCCGGAGAGCGGACTGGCCCGTGAGCGACTGCATATCGATCATGTATATCCGCAACAGGACTCGACGGTTGTCACCAGTGGTGGCGGAGGTTTTGGTGTGATGGCCCTGATCGCGGGTCTGGATCGCGGATGGATCAGCCGGCGGGAAGCACTTGATCGTTTCGATCGCATCCTGCGTTTCCTGGAAACCTCCGATCGTTTCCATGGCGCCTGGCCTCACTGGTGGCAGGGAGAAACCGGCCGGGTCAAGCCTTTCAGTAAATACGATGATGGGGGCGACCTGGTCGAGAGCTCCTTCATGGTGCAGGGATTGCTGTGCCTGCGTCAGTATCTGAAGGACGGAACACCCGAAGAACGTGCCCTTGCAGCGCGTGCTGATAAACTGTGGAAAGAAGTTGAATTCGACTGGTATCGCAACGGACAGGATGTGCTTTACTGGCATTGGAGCCCCAATGTTGGATGGCGAATGAATTTCGCTGTCCGCGGGTATAACGAGTGCCTGATCATGTATGTGCTGGCCGCATCCTCCCCAACGCATGGCGTCGGTCCTGAGGTATATCACAAAGGATGGGCTCAACAGGGAAAGATCAATGAGGATCCTTCAGGATATGGAGATGTCAAATTGCGGATGCATCATCAGGGAGATGCAATCAATGCAGGTCCATTGTTCTGGGCACATTATTCTTATTTAGGACTTGATCCCCGTGGATTAGAAGATCGCTATGCTGATTATTGGACCGAAAATGTCGGACATACCACAATCCATTATCGCTGGTGTGTGGAAAATCCAAAAGGGTTCAAAGGTTATGGACCGCTGAGCTGGGGTCTTACCTCGAGTTATTCCATCAAGGGATACGCCGGACATGCGCCTTCCATGAAGCGTGACCAGGGGGTGATCTCGCCTACGGCGGCCCTCTCATCTTTCCCCTACACGCCGCAGTGGTCCATGGATGCCTTGCGAAACTGGTATCAACATCACCGGGAGAAATTGTTGGGACCCTATGGTTTTTATGATGCCTTCAGCGAAACAGCGGACTGGTATTTGCCAAGGTATCTGGCGATAGACCAGGGCCCCATCGTCGTAATGATGGAGAATCACCGGAGCGCTTTGCTCTGGAAGCTTTTTATGAGTTGCCCTGAAATACAACAGGGGCTTCGAAAACTCGGTTTCGAGAGCCCCTGGTTGAAATGATATCGCTGACTTACTAGCGGTAACGGATACCTGATTTTTTGCCGCCAGGTATTGATGCATTCTTGATCATTACGCTTTCCGAGCCTTTTATATGCAGAGATGGCGCAACACCTGATCCAGATACGTTCAATCCGTCGACGGTCAGTCCGCGCACGTCATCTGCTGCGATGGAAGGCCTGTAATCATCCTCCTTCAGGGCCAGCCGGACATTCTTCATGGTGATGCCTTCGGCATGGCGGAGATAGAGACCCCAAACGGGCAATTCACCGAACATGCTGAATTCGGGATATCTGTCTGCCGCTTCGGTGATCATGTGGAGGGAGTCGATCGGCATGAAGGCCTTTTCCTTTTTTCCGCCACCTGCGTATGTGATCTCAATATCCTCCAGGAGGATGTTGCGTACGGGATGGCCGGGCAGTCCGGTAATAGAGGCAGGTATGATATTGTGCGGATAGAGGATCACGTTTTTTTCTTTGGTGGAATGGTTGGAGGGACTGACGCTCACGATCCTGTCAGCCGGTGGCATGAAGCCAGGGGGAAATTTGAGCAAAGGACCTTCCATTTCATAGCCCGCATCTGGTTTGGTGGCGGGTATTTCAACCTTTACGTCGCGGATCCGAATATCATTTACCCGTGCATAACGCTCGTCTTTGTTGCGTTTGCCGAGTTTGATGAAGATGGCATTGCCGGTGTTGATGCCGCGGACATTGGAGATGTCGATGTTTTCGAGGATGCCTCCATCCACGGCTTCGAGGGCGATGGCGGAGCGATAGGTGTCATAGACCCTCAGGTTTCGGACGGTGATGTTCCGGAATCCACCGGCAGAGGCCGTACCCATTTTAAAGGCGCTGGCGCTGGAGCGGGTGGTGCAGTTTTCGATCAGGATGTTGTCACAGAGTCCGTTGGCATTGCCGGATTTCAGGCAGATGGCGTCATCTGCGGCATTGATCACGCAGTTGGTGACCTTTGCATTCACGCAGTTGTCCAGGTCAATGCCATCGTTGTTCCAATAGGCCACGGCATCGATGCGAATGCTGTCGATCACCAGGTTGCGGCAGTCATCCAGTTTGCAGGTCCAGGCGGATGCATCTTTCATGGTGACACCTTTGATAACGAAATCACTGCAATTCCGCAGGTTGATGACATTGGCGCGATGTGATTCGATCGGTCGTTTTGTCCGCCAGTCGGGGTCCTGCATCACTCCATCCTTCAGCAGCTGAATGATATCGGCGGCGAGTTCCCGTCCCATGCCGTCGATCGTACCTTGTCCGGTGATGGCGAAGTTTTTGATATCCTTCCCCTTGATCAGCGACAATGGGGATGCTTCTCCGTAATCTTTGCGGTGCGGACTGCCGATGAGATATGCGCCGCGGACAAGGTGGAGTTCCACATTTGATCTGAGGTGGATGGGGCCACTCAGGAATCGTCCGGCCGGAATGATGACCTTTCCGCCGCCGGCAGCTGAGGCTGCATCGATGGCTGACTGGATGGCTGAGGCGTTGTTATGCACCCCATCCGGAATGGCACCATGATCGGTGATGCTGCGTACACGACCTGTAACTTTTTCGGAGGCATTGCCCCAGGCGGTGTTGGGATGGGCGGACATGGTCAGTTTCAGGGTACCGCCTTTGGCGACTTCTTCGTGCGGGAAGAAGGGGCCGTCGAGCCGGCGTCCGTTGAGGGTGGCGGCTTGTATGTATTTGTTGGCGGGACTGTTACCGGCTACATCGATCACAAACCGGCCGCCGGGGTAGTATTTCGGATTGAGCTGGAGGGTAATGCGATCGAAGATCGGGCTGGTGAGTTCATAGAACGGCTTTTCAGCAGTGCCCCCGTCGGTGGAGAATAGTCCGATCTTCAGGAGTACGGAGAGAGAGCCCATCAGTCCCTGATCTTCATCACCACTATAGCCTTTTTGCGGAGAAATACCGCTGTAGACCGAGTCGATGAGTTCGCGGGTCCATGCCTGCGTCATCCAGGGTTTGCCGGCGTAGTTGAAGAGGAAGGGTGTTTGCATGCAGGGCTGGTTGCCGTAGTTGATGTACACGCGGCGTCTCATTTCCCTGTCCACGGGGTTTTCCGAGATACCGGATACGAAGCCGTGATGACGGGCTTCGCGGAAAGAGCGGTCGAGCTTAGCCGCGAATGCGTCGTTGCCTCCGTGGAGTTCGATCAGTCCTGGTACATCGTGGGGTACCCACCAGGAGTACTGGGCGGCATTGCCTTCGTTCCAGCCATGTTCGTACTGCAGGATATCGAAGGGCTGGGCCCAGTTGCCGGACCGGTCACGTACCCACATCCATCCGATCTCGTGATTGAAAATGTTCCGGTAGTTCTTCGATCTTTTGGTGAACAGTTCGTAGTCATCCTTTTTTCCCAGCTGTTTGGCCATTTCTGCCAGGGCGAAATCCTGGTAGGCATATTCCAGGGTCAATGCTGCACCATCCTGGTGGTAACCGTATTTGATGGGATATAGAGGATAGGGGATGTATCCCAGTTGCATGTATTCTTCGATGCCGCCTCCTTTGTAGGTGGTGTGTTCATATCCGGCCTTGCTCATCATGCCGCCGGGCATGTGGTTCTTGCGCATACCCTCGTAGGCCTTGGCGATGTCGAAGCCGCGGATGCCTTTCATGTAAGCGCTGGTGATGAATGGGGTGGTGGCGGCACCGGTCATGACGTACGTGTAATTACCGCCCGAAGGACCTCTGGGGATCATGCCGCCGTCATCGTACATCAGCAGCATGGAGTTGATGAATTCTTCCGTGACCTCAGGGTAGACGAGGTGCCAGAGGGTATTCAGCGACCATTGGGCGCCCCAGAAGGAATCCGAGTTATACATCTTGAACAGGGGCTTTCCTGTTGCATCCAGCGGGATCTGTCGGCGCCGGGGTGCCGCCTGTGTGTTGTCGATATATGTACCGCTGACATCACTGAGGATGCGCCGGCCCTGCAGGGCGTGGAACAGGTCGGTGTAGAACCTGCGTTGTTCGGTGAGGGATCCGCCTTCGACATCAATGCGGTCGAGCCACAGGTCCCATTCTTTTGCGGATTCCTCTTTCACACGATAGAAGTCCCAGTGTGGAAGTTCTGTGGCGAGGTTGCGTTTTGCCTCTTCTATACTTACATAGGAGATGGCAACCTTCATCATTCTGACTTCACTTTTTGTGGTCTTGAAACCCGCATACACGCCCGTTTTCGGGCCTTCCACGGACTGGAGCGACAGGATCTGCCGGCCATCCTTCCATCCACCGAAGCGGGTGAAGGGTTTGTCGAATACGGCGGTGAAATAGACCGTGATGGGTTTGGGCCGCCGAACGGTGGGTTCCATGGTCACCCAGCCTTCGATGGCGCGGTCAGATACTTTTTTGACGGAGGCTTCCTTGGTACCGGAGGAGCCGAGCACGGTCGTGAAGTCGAAGAGGATATGCGAGGAATCATCCGCGGGGAAGGTGTAGCGGTGGAATCCTACGCGGGTGGTGGAGGTGAGTTCCGCCGTCACACCATACGTGTCGAGGGTGATGCGGTGATAGCCGGGTTTGGCGATCTCGGTGGCGTGGGAATAGGTAGATCCATAGACGTCGGTCCCCAGGTGTCCCTTGAAGCGGCCGGTGGCGGGGAGGACAGGGATGGCGGAGAGTTCCCAGCAGTGGACATGACTGAAGCAGCGAATGGTGTCTTCATTGTATTTATACCCGGTGTTCCATACGCCTTTCAGGTTCATGTCGGGGCTCAGGTTGACCATCCCGAAGGGCCGGGTGGCGGAACTAAAATAGAAGAACCGGGAATTGGCGGCGTCCACCATGGGTTCGACCAGGTCAGACTTACGCGGGGGCTGCGCGCGCAGCAGTGCATCGGATTGCAGAAAAAGAAAAATGGTGAGGGCCTGAAAAAAAATTTTCATCTCTAAGTCGTTTTAGCGTCGTTGGAATCTGTGGTGAAAATAAAAAAAGGTCTGCGGAATACAGACCTTTTTCTACGATATCGAAATCGCATGTCTGGACACAGAAAAAATACATAATATGGAATGTTTATATAAATACAACTGATAATTAGATATTTATGTAAAATAGCACCCTTGTAACAATCTAAGTTTTCGACGAATGGAGATCTCCGAAGATTGACAAAAGCGTCCGCAACGTATACTTTTAGAGAAAATTGTTCGGATCATGTTTAATAACAAAAAAGTTGTGGTCATCATTCCGGCATACAATACAGCCAGGACGGTCGCCAAGGAGTTTCATCTCATCCCGCGGGATATGGTCGATGACATCGTCTTCATGGATAATGCAAGTACTGACGAGACCCTGCGTATAGCCGAGTCGCTGGGGATCCCGCACATTATTCGTCAGCCATACAACACAGGGTATGGCGGCAATGCCAAGGCTGGTATACATAAGGCACTCGAGTTGGGGGCGGATATTGTGGTGGTTCTGCATTCTGATTATCAGTACACTCCGAACCTTATTCCAGCCATGGTGAGCATCATTGCGAACGGTGTTTATCCAATGGTAATGGGCAGTCGGATGCTTGGTAAGGGGACGCTTAATGGCGGGATGCCTTTGTACAAGTTCATTTTCAATCGCCTTCTCACGATGTCCCAGAATTTACTGATGAATGAGCGGCTTTCCGAGTTTCATACTG
>VFQT010002888.1_pt1 | contig 16634 bp, 26 predicted proteins | sample 3512381 | NCBI WGS metagenome assembly VFQT01 (sample SAMN10412376, study PRJNA504923) | tailings metagenome | isolation source: Relicate 2 Philex TSF3 active mining site | place: Philippines: Tuba, Benguet | collected 2017-08-29
GCTTCGATGTCGCTCTCGATGAGCGCCTTGTGAGAGACCACGGCGTTCTTGATGGCTTCGTTGATCTTGACGACCTTGAACTCCATCGTTTTGTTGACAAACTGATCGTAATCCGTAACCGGCTTGACGTCGATCTGAGATCCGGGCAGGAAGGTCTCCATGCCATAGATGTCGACGATCAGACCGCCTTTCGTCTTGCTGGTAACCAGACCGGTGACAACATCGCCAGTCTTGTGAACCTCGACGATCTTTTCCCATGCCCGGGCAATCCTGGCCTGCTTGCGGCTCAGGTGCAGATGACCTTCGCGGTCTTCCTTCTCGACTACGAGTACTTCCACGACATCACCCTGCTTGAGGTTGGGCATGTCCCGGAATTCGTTGAGCGAAATCAGACCATCGCTCTTGAAACCAATGTTCAGGACAACATCGGTCTTGGTCAGTCCGACAACCACACCTTCGATCATCTCACCATCGGTGATTGCCTTGAAGGTGCCTTCGTAAACGGCGTCGTACTTCTCTTTTTCTTCGTTGGTGTAGGTGGCGACATTTCTCTTGTCGATACTCCAATCGAAATCATCATGCGCTGAAACCTCAGCGGGGGCGGGTAGTGACTGGTTTTCTTCCACTATTTGATTCCTCCTTTTGTGTAGATTTCAAGCCTGTTTTGTCAGGCCTGATAGGGCGGCAAAGGTACGAATTTCTTCGGAATCAATATAGAAGAACTGGATTTTTTTACGTACCTGGATCATCCACGGATCTGGCGAAGTGCCCTGACAAGTTTGTCCAGATCCTGAAGGGATGTATAGACATTCGGGGTCACCCGAACCCCGTGAATATTCTCCCAATTGATGGCGACCGTATGGATCTTGTATTTCGAGAACAGGGCACCTGCCACTTCCTCCGGCTTTTTGCCGTCCACGGCCACATTGGCGATGGCACAGGAATGTCGCCGGGACTGGAGGAAATGAATGCCGGGTTCCTTCTCCAGCTGGTTGACCCAATGGTCCTTCAGGTATCGCAGTCGGGCTTCCTTCCGTCGTCCTCCAATGATATCATGAAGATCCAGCGCGGCACCAATGGCCATTTCCGAGGCGAAGGATCGGGTTCCGAGTGATTCGAATTTCCGGATGTCCGGCCCGTCCGGCTCATTATTCGACAACAAGGCCCAGATACGGGATATTTTTTCCTTGCGGACATATAGCAAACCGCTCCCAAAAGGAGCACCCAGCCACTTATGCAGTGAACTCGCAAAATAATCCGCCCCCAGGTCCGGCACTTTAAATTCGATATGGGCCAGGGTGTGGGCGCCGTCAACTATGACTTCGATGCCCCGGGCATGTGCTTTGTCAGCGATCCGGCGAACAGGAAGGATCTGTCCCGACCAGTTGATCAAATGGGTGATATGTACCACCTTCGTCCTGTCGCTAAAGGCCTGGGTGTATTGCTCAACGATGCTGTCATCGTCCTCTGTCGGAAGTGGCAGATCCACCCAAACCAACCGGACACCATCTCGTTTCTCCCGCTGTTTCCAGGCATTGATCATGTTCGGGTAGTCCTGCCTGGTTAGAACGATCTCATCCCCTGCCCTGAGCGGCAAACCAAAGATGACAGTATTCAGTCCCTCCGTTGAATTTCTGTTGATGGCTACCTCATCCGGAGAACAACCGCACAGCCCGGCCAGGCGTTCCCGCAAGGGCTCTCGTCCCTGATCCAGCAGCTGCCACATATAATAAGTGGGCGCCTCGTTCGCATATTGGTAGTAGCGGATATGTGCATCCTGAACCACTTTGGCCTGGGGCGCAACCCCGCCATTGTTCAGGTTGATGATGTTGGGAGAGACGGTGTAACAAGAACGGACCCATCCCCAGAAATCCTCTTCCGCTTCATCTGCACCTGGCATTCCGGCGGCTAAAGGACTCCGTTTGGATTGAGCTTCCGCAGCAAAAGCGGGATCAATGAGATGTAAAAAGGGCAAGGAGCCAGCACCCATTCCCAAATGACGCAGGAAATTACGTCTCGACGACATATAAAAGGATTATCCAATAAATATAGGAAAAGGTGCCGACAGATCAGACCTGGGAAGCGATGGTCCGGGCGGCTATCCAGCCGGAAGTCCAGGCATGTTGAAAATTGTATCCTCCGGTGATCCCATCCACATCCAGCACTTCGCCGCCAAAAAATAATCCATCAATAATGCGGCTTTGCATCGTCGAAGGATCCACCTGACGGGTTGATACCCCTCCTGCTGTGACAAACTCTTCCTTGAAGGTGGTCTTTCCCCGGACCTCGAACGGCTGCCCCTTCACCAGATCAACCAGCGCAGTTTGTCGGCCGGCCGGGAGATCGGCCCACCTTAAATCACGATGGATGCCGACGGTTTCCGCCATGTAATGCCATAACCTGATCGGTAACCCAAAAAGACTTCTCGCATGTACTGTTTGACTGCCCCGCTCCTTGCGCTGGAGCGCGAAAGATGTCAGGATCTGATCCCTCAAAAAATTCGGGATCCAGTCGATAACGATCCTGAAAGCATAGTCGGACGCGTGAAGTTCTCTGGCAGCAATGGCGGAGAGCCTCAGTATTCCGGGACCACTGAGTCCCCAATGAGTGATGAGCACCGGCCCCTGTGAACGAAACTTCAGACCATCGATCCTGATCGATGCATTGGGGACAGATACGCCCATCAGACTTGAGATAGGATGTCCGGGGAGATTGAAAGTGAAAAGGGATGGAACCGGAAGGATGATCTCGTGGCCGGTATCTTCGATCCATTTGAAGGCCGACCCTTTCTGATGTCCACCGCAGCCAATGAATACGAAATGAGATGACAGTACTACTCCGTCATTTAGTTTGACACGAAAACCGTCATCGGTTTTCTCAATACCAATCACTTCTGAACGAAGCCGTAAGATCACATTATGCCGCTCCGCTTCCGCAAGCAGACATCGAATAATGGTAGAAGATGTATTGGTTGATGGAAACATACGCCCATCTTCTTCCGGAACAATGGTCACACCACGTTCGCGAAACCATGATATGGTATCTGATGTAAAGAATTGATGAAACGCCTTGCGTACGAAATGTCGACCTCTGGGATAGCAGGTACTCATCTCATCCAGATCATCACACTGATGTGTCACGTTGCAACGACCACCTCCACTCACTTCTACCTTTGATAAAAATCGATGTGATTTTTCAAGCACGGTCACCTGGAGATCCCGTGACATGGCAGCTGCATTCACGGCACAAAATATCCCTGAAGCGCCTCCTCCTACGACAATGAGGTGCTTCGTTTTCATGGATGTGTCTGATTGGTGTGGAATGGATGGTGCGGTGGTCGCTCGTATGGATCAGTAATACGAAGCATCCAGATGTGGATTGCTTTTTTCCGCGGCTTCAATGCCATCAAATGAAGAAAGAATGTCAGGTTTTTGTCTTCTGATGCACACATTGTGCTCAAAATGAGCCGATGGCTTTCCATCTTTCGTACGAATCGTCCAGCCATCCGCATCATGGAAAACATCCTTGGTTCCCAGGTTGATCATGGGTTCGATGGCCAGCACCATCCCTTCCTTCAGTTTGGAACCTGTTCCCTTCTTGCCAAAATTGGGCACCTGGGGATCTTCATGGAGTTTACGGCCCAAACCATGTCCAACGAGGTCACGAACCACACCGTACCCAAATTTCTTTTCTGTATGTTCAAAAATTGCGCTTGATATATCCCCTACCCTGTTACCTGAAACACATTTTTCTATGCCTTTCATAAGGGATTCCTTGGTGATCCTAAGCAGTGCTTTGGTTTCCTCCGGGATGGAACCGATAGCGAATGTATATGCACTATCTCCGTGAAAACCATTTTTGAAGACCCCGACATCCACAGATACTATGTCGCCGTCCTTCAGGGGTATATCACGCGGAAATCCGTGCACCACTGCATCGTTGACGGAGATGCAGGTGGTGTACGGATAACCGTAAAGATTTTTGAATGATGGGGTAGCCTGATGATCCAGAATGAACTGTTCTGCGAGATCATTTACCTGCATCGTCGTGATGCCAGGCTTCAGGGATCTTGCTATCTCGGTGAGCGTGGCACTGACCAGCAGTGCACTCTCACGCATTAGTTCAACTTCGGCGTTCGTTTTGATTTGGATCATGCTCAGATCGAGGATGGAGTAACTCCCTGCTGACGGCCCTGGATCCTGCCACTGCTCATAAGACCATCATACTGACGCATAAGCAGATGGGTCTCTATCTGCTGGAGGGTATCAAGTACAACACCCACCATGATAAGCAGGGAAGTGCCCCCAAAGAAAGAAGCATAGGATTGCGTTACTTTCAATTGTTGGGCAATACCGGGCAAGATGCCTACGATCGCCAGGAAGATCGCTCCTGGAAGTGTGATCCTGTCCATGACCTGCCCAATGTAGTCTGCCGTGGGTTGTCCTGGCTTAACTCCGGGAATGAATCCATTGCTCTGCTTCAGGCTGTCCGCCATCTGCTTTGGATTAAAGATCAGCGCTGTGTACAGGAAAGTAAAGGCAATGACCATGACCGAGTAGATGACCATATACCAAAAATTGCTGGGATCGTTGAAGATCCGGGCAATACCCTGTCCCGTCTCGAAGCTGGTGAAAGAGAAGAGCGTAGGCAGGAACATGATCGCCTGGGCGAAGATGATCGGCATAACTCCGCTTGCATTTACCTTGAGAGGAAGGAACTGGCGAGCTCCCGTAAACTGTCTGTTGCCAATGATCTGTTTGGCATAGTTGATGGGTACTTTCCGAACGCCTTGCACCAGGAGGATAAGTCCGAGGATGATGGCAATCAGAATGGCGTTCTCGATCAGGAAGAGGAAAAGACCACGACCACCCTTGGTTTGCTTAGCGGCAAATTCACCAAGGAAAGACTGCGGCAAACGGGCAAGGATACCCACCATAATTATGATGGATGTGCCATTACCCAAACCTTTGTCCTGGATCTTCTCTCCGAGCCACATCACGAATAGCGTACCAGCCGTGAGGGTCATTACGGTAGAAAGCCAGAAATATGGCGCATAGGCATCAATAAGCGCATCTCTGTTCACCCCACGCAGATAGGCAACATAAGCAGCCGCCTGCAGCGCGGTAACCGCAGCGGTGAGGTAGCGGGTCCACTGATTGATCTTTTTACGGCCACTGTCTCCTTCTTTTTGGATCTTCTGCATTTGAGGAACCAGGATGGTCATCAACTGCATGAAGATGGATGCTGAAATGTAGGGCATGATCCCCAGCGCCAATATAGAGGCATTAGAGAAACTACCACCCGCGAAAGTGTCGAAAAGTCCAAGCAGGCCTTCTTTGGCACCGGACAGATCAAGTTTATTGGGATCAATACCCGGCAACACAATGTGGGCTCCGAATCTGTACACAAGAATGAGCAGCAGGGTAACCTTGATCTTGCTCCTCAATTCTTCTATACTCCAGATATTCTTGAGCGTCTTGATAAGTTTGTTCACTACGATCGTATTTGAAGGAAATTCCGTAAAAAAAGGAACCCCGTAGGGGCTCCTGTCAAATATCGGAAATTTTATTTCACGATTTCAAGTGTTCCACCAGCAGATTCGATGGCTACTTTTGCCTTCTCACTGGCGGCGTTCACTTTGAAACTGAGTTTTGATTTCAGTTCTCCATTTGCCAACAGCTTTACACGATCTGTTCTGGATATCAGTCCATTCATGTAAAGGGTCTCCATCGAAAACTCGGTGATACCGTATTTGGCAACCAGTTCCTCTATCTGACCGAGGTTGAATACTTTAAATTCGACGCGACCGGGATTTTTGAATCCGATCTTAGGGATACGACGCTGGATAGGCATCTGACCACCTTCGTGCGCCATTTTGGATTTATAGCCACTTCTGGACTGGCCACCTTTGTTACCCTTGGTCGAAGTACCACCATGACCGGAGGCTTCACCGCGACCAATTCTCTTTTCTCTTTTGACGGAGCCTTGTGCAGGCTTGAGTGTATGAAGTTTCATGACGTTTTTTTTACTCAACGCGGTGATGGTACACCGCTCGCTTATTAAATCTTAAGTCGCAGGTGTAAATCAGATTTCCTCGACCTTCACCAGATGGTTGACCTTGCGCACCATACCCAGGATCTGGGGGGTGGCTTCCACTTCAACCGATGCGTTCATTTTCTTGAGACCAAGCGCTTCGACCGTACGCTTTTGGCGCTCCGGGCGGTCGATGATGCTCTTGACCTGTGTTACTTTGATCTTTTTCATATCTGAACCCTGAGGTTTTGAATGATTACACTGTTGGCTTGATCGCTTATCCGTTGAATACCTTCTTCAGAGAGATATTCCTGGTCCTGGAGATGTTGATGGGTTCGCGAAGCATGGCAAGCGCAAGGAAGGTGGCCTTTACCACGTTATGCGGATTGGCAGAACCGAGTGATTTTGCGAGAACGTCAGTTACACCGGCACTCTCCAGCACAGCACGCATGCTGCCTCCTGCGATCACACCTGTACCATGAGCGGCGGGCTTGATCAATACTTTGGCTGCACCTTGCTTGGCCAGTTGATCATGAGGGATGGTTCCCTTCATTACCGGTACCTTGATCAGGTTCTTTTTGGCATCCTCGATACCCTTGGTAATGGCTTCCTGAACCTCCTTCGCTTTTCCAAGACCATGTCCTACAATGCCCTTCTCATTTCCTACCACCACCAGGGCGGAGAAACTGAAGGCACGACCACCCTTGGTTGTTTTTACAACGCGGTTGATTGCTACGACCTTCTCTTTGAGTTCGAGATCGCCGGCCTTTACCTTGTTGAATGTTACTTTTGACATTTATTCGAGGGATTAATGTGATTGGTACTTGGTTTGCATCAGAATTGAAGACCACCTTCACGGGCGCCGTCTGCTACAGCCTTAACGCGACCATGATAAAGGTAACCGCCACGATCGAACACACATGTTGTCAGTCCGAGTTCAGCAGCCTTGCGTGCCAGAGAGGCTCCTACAAGTTTACTCTTCTCGGTTTTATTGACCTGCTGTGCCTTGATGTCCTTTTCACGAGAAGTTGCTGCTGCCAGTGTTACGCCATTCTCATCATCAATGAGCTGGGCATAAATGTCAGTATTGCTTCTGAACACACTGAGCCGGGGCTTCTTTGCCGTTCCGGACAGTTTCCGGCGGATTGCAAAGCGTATACGCTCCCTTCTGGATAGTTTCGTTGCCATTCGTTTAGATTTATTTCCTGATGCTGCCAGGATGATCTTCGGACATTCACTGAATGGTCCGATATGTATAGATTATTTACCTGCTGACTTACCTGCTTTACGACGGATGTATTCTCCTTTGTACTTGACACCCTTGCCTTTGTAAGGTTCTGGCTTGCGGAGACTACGGATCTTGGCAGCTACCTGGCCCAGCAGCTGTTTGTCGATGCTTTCCAGGAATATGCGGGGGTTGTCACCCTTTTCCTGCGTCGTAGTTACCTTGAGTTCTTTCGGAACATCGATGATGATGTTGTGAGAGTAACCGAGGGAGAGATCGAGCACGTTACCCTGGTTAGAGGCTTTGTAACCTACACCTACCAGTTCCAGCTCTTTCTTGAAGCCTTCTGTGACACCGGTAACCATATTACTCACCAGGGCACGGTAAAGACCGTGCATGGCTCTGTGGCGGATCTGATCGGTCGGACGGGTGACAAGCACCTGACCATCCTTTACTTCGAGATTGATATCCCTGTCAATCGTTTGCTCCAACTGGCCCTTGGGACCTTTCACCACAATGTTGTTATCCGCGGATACAATTATGGTGACTCCGGCTGGGATGGTAACAGGCTTTTTACCTATACGAGACATGTTATTGAATTTCTAAGTTAAAGATTGAACTCATCCTTCGTCGCTTTCAGTTCCGTATAGAAAACTTAAATGGCGTTCGAAGGGTCGCAAAGATAAGGGACTTTGCATCAATAAACGAAGCAGAGAACCTCACCACCAACATTCTGCGCTTTGGCCTCTTTATCTGTCATCACTCCTTTTGATGTGGAGATGATGGCAACGCCGAGACCGTTCTTCATGCGCTGGAAGTCAGCGGGCTTTGAGTACTGGCGCAAACCCGGGCGGCTTACACGCTCAAGCGTACGAATGGCCGGTTCTTTGGTTTGAGCATCATACTTCAGGGCGATCTTGATCACGCCTTGTTTGTCGTCATCCTCAAATTTGTACTTCAGGATATAGCCCTGACCATACAGGATCTCAGTGATACGCTTCTTCAGATTGGAAGCCGGTATCTCCACGATCCGGTGTCCAGCCATCTGAGCGTTCCGGATTCTTGTGAGGTAATCTGCAATGGGATCTGTTGTCATATGTTATCCTCCTTGGATTATCCGTAAACGGAAGAGTTATTTATTTGAATTCTTGGTTATTCCGTAATGCGGCTGATGATTACCAGCTCGCCTTCTTGACGCCCGGGATCTTTCCGGCCAGCGCCATGTCACGGAAAGTGACCCGGGAAATGCCGAAGAAACGCATGTAACCCTTCGGACGACCCGTCAACTGGCATCTGTTCTTCAGACGCACGGGGGAAGAGTTCTTGGGAAGCTGGTCCAATGCCTGCCAGTCGCCTGCCTCTTTGAGTTCAGCACGCTTCTTGGCATAGTGTGCGACCATTCTCTCACGCTTGCGCTGCCTGGCCTTTACTGATTCTTTTGCCATGGTTTTTGTGTTGTATCGCTTTGTCGATTAGTCCTTCTTCATGTTACGGAAAGGCATTCCGATCTCCCGGAGCAGCTCGTACGCTTCCTCGTTGTTCTTGGCGGTCGTAACGAAGGTGATGTCAAGACCGGTGATCTTGTTAACCTTATCGATATCGATCTCGGGGAAGATGATCTGCTCGGTCACACCGAGGGTATAGTTCCCGCGACCGTCGAATGCCTTCTCATTGATCCCTTTGAAATCCCGTACACGAGGCAGGGCGGAAGCGATCAGACGATCCAGGAATTCGTACATCTTCACGCCGCGGAGTGTAACGCGTGCTCCGATCGGCATATTCTTACGCAGCTTGAAGTTGGAGATGTCCTTCTTCGAGATCGTAGATACCGCCTTTTGACCGGTGATGGTGGTAAGTTCTTCCAAAGCGATGTCGATCAGCTTCTTGTCAGCAACGGCACCGTTTACGCCGCGGTTGAGACAGATCTTGGTGATCTTGGGAACTTGCATCGGGCTCTTGTACCCGAACTTTTTCTTGAGTGCGGGCACCACGTCTTCGTGGTAACGCTTCTGAAGTCTGGGTGTATAGGTTGACGTACTCATTTGATGACCTCCCCGGATTTTTTACTGATGCGAATCAATTTACCATTCTCACGGCTGCGCTTCACTTTAGTGGCTGCACCCGTTTTTGCATCCCAAAGCATTACATTGCTAATGTGGATGGAAGCTTCCTTCTTCACCAGACCACCTTTTGTATTCTGAGCGGAAGGCTTTGTGTGGCGGGTAACGATATTTACACCCTCAACCAGCACGCGTGCCTTCTCCGGATATACCTCGAGCACCTTGCGGGGCTTTTTGAGGTCTTTATCCTCACCGGCAATCACCACGATGGTATCTCCCTTTCGGATGTTGAATTTAGCTTTGAATCTTGTGCTCATTGTCTTATGGTTTGCGGCCTGCGGCCTGTGGGTTCCTATTCCGTGCCCTTGGATGTACTGTGATCTTACAGCACTTCAGGAGCCAGAGAAATGATCTTCATGTATCCCTTATCGCGCAGTTCACGGGCGACCGGGCCGAAGATACGGGTGCCACGGGGGTCGTCGGACTGGTTCAGGAGGACAACCGCGTTGTCGTCAAACCTGATGTATGACCCGTCTTTTCTCCTGAGCTTGTTCTTTGTCCGGACGATGACCGCCTTGGTGACAGTTCCCTTTTTAATGCCACCTGCCGGGATGGCATCCTTGACGGTGACAACGATTTTATCGCCAATCTTGGCATAGTCCTGACCGCTGTTACCCAGGACACGGATGCAGAGGACCTCTTTGGCGCCGCTGTTATCGGCTACATTCAGTCTGGATTCCTGCTGGATCATTTTCTTACGTTTTTGCCCGCTGACTTCGCTTTGGGCGGTTTATACTTCAATTCGTTGTGTGCGGGCGTCACTTGGCCTTCTCGACGATTTCAACGAGGCGCCAGCGCTTCAGCTTGCTAAGAGGACGAGTCTCCATGATCCGTACCACGTCACCAGGCTTGGCGGCGTTGAGCTCATCATGTGCATGGAATTTGGTGGTCTTCTTTACGAACTTGCCGTAGATCGGATGCTTCACCTTCCTTTCAACGGCAACGGTGATGGTCTTGTCCATCTTGTCACTGCTGACGACCCCTGTCTTGGTCTTGCGAATTTTTCTTTCAGCCATTGTTCAGCTTTTATTTTGTCAGACGTTGTAACCGTCTTCCCGTTTATTATTCATCGGGAGACAAATCCCCCCGCAACTTTAAGATGCTGCCTTTTTCTGTTGACTGGCCAGGGTTTTCAAACGCGCGATCTCACGACGCAGCGTACGAATGGCCATTGGATTCTCCAGCGGAGAGATGGCATGTGCGAACTGAAGCTTTTTCATCCGCCCTTCTTCTTCCTTGATCTTGGCGCTGAGATCGGCCTCGTTCAGTCCCTGCAGACTTTTCAGATATTCTGATTTCTTGGACATGTCGATTCGTTGTTTGCGTTTCGTGAATTATGCTGCGTAATCCCTTCTAATGATGAACTTCGTTTTGATGGGAAGTTTCGCGGCGGCCAGTTCGAAAGCGGCCTTAGCCACGTCCAGGGGAACACCGTCAGCTTCGAAGATGATGCGTCCCGGCTCAATGACAGCTGCCCAGTATTCAGGGTTACCTTTACCCTTACCCATACGTACTTCTGCAGGCTTGCGGGTGATGGGTTTATCAGGGAATACTCTGATCCATACATTACCCTCGCGTTTCATCGCACGGGTCATCGCCTGACGTGCTGCTTCGATCTGACGATTGGTCATCCAGACCGGCTCCAGGGCCTTGAGGCCGAATGAACCGAAGGAGATAGAAGTGCCGCGCTTGGCCACTTCACGTATCCGGCCCTTTTGCGCCTTCCTGTGCTTCGATCTTTTTGGTTGTAACATGATGTCTAGTTTCTATTTTCCGATGACTGCCTGCGTAAAGCCTGCCTTACCGGTATTCGTTTATTGTCTCTTGAATCAACCACGACGATCCCTGCGATCACCGCCGCGACCGCCACCGCGACGGTCATCTCCTCTGCCGCCACGATCCCTGCGGTCGTCACCACGACGCTCTCCGCGGTGTTCACCACCTTCAGCTTTGGTGCCGATGAAGTTCGGGTTCAGATCGCGCTTGGCGAGTACTTCACCCTTACAGATCCATACCTTGATGCCGATCTTACCGTAAACGGTCAGGGCGAATACAGAAGCGTAGTCAATGTCCATACGGTAGGTATGGAGGGGAACACGTCCCTGTTTGATCTCTTCTGTCCGGGCGATCTCGGCACCACCAACGCGTCCGCTGATCTTGATCTTGATGCCTTCGGCACCCATGCGCAGGGTGGAAGCAATAGCCATTTTGATGGCACGCTTGTAGTTGATGCGGTTCTCGATCTGGCGGGCGATCGTATCTCCCACGATGTTTGCGTCGAGTTCAGGCCTGCGGATCTCCAAGATATTGATCTGAACATCCTTGAAGCGGTCATCACCTTCTGTCATACGGGTCTTGGTCAATTCGCGCAATTCCTCCTTGATGCGGTCGACCTCACGACCTTCCTTACCGATGATGATGCCGGGCTTGGAGGTATGAATGGTAACGATCAGCTTGTTCAGGGTACGCTCGATGACGATCTTGGCAATGCCACCCTTGTTGATGCGTCCATTCAGATACGTCCTGATCTTGTGGTCCTCGATCAGCTTGGAAGCATAATCCTTCCTGCTTCCGTACCAGTTGCTCTCCCATCCGCGGATGATGCCAAGCCTGTTGCCAATCGGATTAGTTTTCTGACCCATGTATAAATGATTTGAGAAGGTTTTCTTATTGCTTTACATCAACGATGACGGTAACGTGGTTGCTGCGCTTGCGCATGCGATATGCGCGACCCTGAGGGGCGGGCAGCATACGCTTGATACTGCGTGCACCGTCAACGAAAATGGTCTTTACGACTAAAGCCGACTCATCTGCTCCTTCATTCTTCTGCTTCCAGTTGCTGACAGCAGAAAGAACGAGCTTGCGCAGGGGAATGGAACTGTGTTGCGGGTGATGCTCGAGCATCGCGACCGCTTTTTCCACCTGTATGCCGCGGATGGCATCTGCCAGCAAACGCATCTTACGCGGTGATGTGGGATAGTTCTTCAGTTTTGCTACTGCTTCCATGTTGTTTATTTTCTTTGACCGGCCGGAAAACCGTAAACGGTCCTTGTTTTAGCCTTTCTTGCTGGAGTGTCCCTTGAAGTTGCGGGTCGGGGCAAATTCACCCAGCTTGTGACCTACCATGAACTCCGTTACATACACCGGGATGAACTTGTTGCCGTTGTGCACAGCAAACGTGTGTCCCACAAAATCAGGAGTGATGGTGCTCCGGCGACTCCAGGTCTTCAGAACGGATTTCTTTGTCTTACCCTCGTTGATGGCGTTGACCTTGCTTTCAAGCTTGGCTTCCACGTAAGGTCCTTTTCTTATTGAACGAGCCATGTGTTATTGTGCGTTACGTTTTACGAATCGGTTGACGTCTTCCGTTATTTAGCGAGCTTCTTACCGTCGCGGCGCTGAAGGATCAGCTTATCGCTGCCCTTGCCCCTTGTACGGGTCTTTTCACCCTTGGCATACTTACCGGTGCGAGAGCGAGGATGACCGCCGGAAGATTTACCTTCCCCACCACCCATCGGGTGATCAACGGGGTTCATGGCCACACCACGGTTGCGGGGACGAATGCCCTTCCACCTGTTGCGACCTGCCTTACCCATGCTCTGGAGGTTATGGTCGGAGTTTGAAATGACACCTACGGTAGCGAAACAATTGATCAGGATCTTGCGAAGTTCACCAGAAGGCATCTTCAGCACTGCATAACGCTCTTCCTTGTTTGTCAACTGGGCTGAAGAACCGGCGCTGCGTGCAACCTTACCACCCTGACCAGGTTGCATTTCAATATTGTGAACATTGGTACCCAGCGGCATGTTCTTAAGCATCAGGGCATTACCGATCTCGGGAGCCACAGCAGGACCGCTTAACACGGACATACCGGGCTGGAGTCCCTGAGGTGCCAGGATGTAACGCTTCTCACCATCGACATAATTCAGCAATGCAATGAAAGCGGTGCGGTTCGGATCATATTCTACAGAAGCTACTTTTGCTTCGATTCCATGCTTGTCGCGCTTGAAATCAATGACGCGGTACATCTTCTTGTGACCGCCGCCAATGTAACGCATGGAACGGCGACCTTGTGAGTTGCGACCTCCTGTTGACTTTACTTTCTCCAACAGCGATTTCTCCGGCGTATCGGAAGTGATCTCGGCGTATGCGTTGCCGATCCTCCAGCGAGTACCGGCTGTTTTCGGTTTAAATTTCTTCAGTGCCATTTTCTCTTGTTTGACGTCCGTTTTGCAACGGACCTTTTACTTGCAATATTTGCGGCCTTGCCGGCCATTCATTCAGCGATGCTGCTTGATCAGAGGGTCGCGTAGAGATCGATAGTCTCTCCCTCGGCAACCGTTACCAGCGCTTTCTTGTAACCGGGCTTGCGACCACTGATCACCCCTGCTTTCGTCATGCGGGACTTGCTCTTAGATGGTACCACGAGGGTACGCACCTCGGCTACATTCACCCCGTAGAAGGATTCAACAGCCTTCTTGATCTCCAGCTTATTGGCCTTTCTGGCCACTTTAAAGGAATAAATGCCACGCTTTTCCTGCATTTGGTTGGATTTCTCCGACAGGATCGGCTTTATCAGTATTTCTGCGAGTCTCATCTTACGCTTAATTTAAAAATTACCATTGGGTTGATGATCGTCAACTCAGGCTTCCGCAACCGCGTCTTCCTCGTTGAAGATCCCTGCAGCAGTTTCGGTCAGCAGCAACACATCAGCATTCATGATATCGTATGTGTTGACATCAGACAGGACCGTAGCCAATACGTTGGGTATGTTACGGGCACTGGCATGAACTGCTTCATCGAAATCTGACGTAAGGAACAGAGACTTCTTAGCATCCAGGCTCAGACTCTTGAGCATTCCGGCGAAGGTCTTGGTCTTGGGGGCTTCCATCTTCAGGTCTTCTACCACTACGATGGCTTGCTCCCTGGCTTTATGGCTGAGCGCACTCATCTTGGCCAGGTCCTTCACCTTTCTGTTCAATTTGATGTCGTAGCCATGAGGCTTGGGACCGAAAATGGTACCACCACCCTTGTACAAAGGGTTACGGATGTTGCCCTTACGTGATCCGCCGGTACCTTTTTGGCGATGAAGCTTGCGGCTGGCACCGTGTACTTCTGCACGGGTCTTTACCTTGTGCGTACCCTGACGCTGAGCGGCCAGGTATTGTTTTACCGCCAGGTATATTACGTGGTCATTAGGCTCCAGACCAAATATCTCGTCGGGCAGTTCGACCGATCTTCCGGTCTTGGTGCCGCTGGTTGTCAATACTTCTACTTGCATAGCGCTTCAGTTGAAAGATTATTTCTGGATCAGAACGATGGAGCCGTTATGGCCGGGAACCGAACCGTTCACGAGGATGTAATTCTTTTCGGCAAAAATGCGAAGAACCTTCAGGCTCTTTGCTTTGACACGGTCACCGCCCATGCGGCCAGCCATGCGCATTCCCTTAAAAACGCGGGATGCGTCAGAGGAGTTACCAATGGAACCAGGTGCACGCTGACGGTCATGTTGACCGTGAGACTGCTCACCTACACCGGAAAACCCATGACGCTTGACCACACCCTGGAAGCCTTTGCCCTTTGAAGTGCCCACTACATCAACCTTTTCTCCTTCGGAAAAGATCTCGCAGGTGACAGTTTCACCGAGTGTTTTCTCGAGGGAGAAATCACGAAACTCCTTTACGATTTTTTTGGGGGAGGCGGATGCCTTTGCAAAATGACCCGCTTCTGATTTGTTGATAAGCTTCTCACGCTTGTCACCATAAGCCAACTGAACGGCAGTATAGCCATCCGTGTCTTTGGTCTTTACCTGGGAGACAACACACGGACCAGCTTCAATGATGGTGCAGGCATGCTGCTTTCCATCTGGAGTGAAGATGCTGGTCATCCCGATTTTCTTACCGATGATACCTTTCATTGCGTTTTGTATTTATACCCCGCTCGGTTGTGTAGGACAGAGGGGCAATGATGACCCCATCTTCAATCCCAGTTTGCCATTGACCTTTTCCTTTGTTCCCGACTTACCGGGTGGAAGTACCAGTGGTAAACAAACCTCGAAGGGCTTGTTCATATTTCGTCTCCCCTGTCGGGGATTTGATTCTAGATCAGCGCTCCTACTTGCCATGTGATGGCATTGGGAGATGATTTGAAAAGATCTGTGTTGTCCGAGACAACAGATCACAGGCGTCAGGCCTTGATCTCTACATCCACACCACTCGGCAGATCGAGCTTGCTCAACGCATCCACCGTACGGGACGTGGACGTGTAGATATCTAGCAGACGCTTGTGCGTGCAGAGCTGGAACTGCTCACGGGCTTTCTTGTTAACGTGCGGCGACTTAAGCACGGTGAAGATCTTCTTGCGGGTAGGCAAGGGTATGGGACCCGTTACCACAGCTCCGGTGCTGCGAACCGTCTTCACAATCTTCTCGGCAGATTTGTCGACCAGATTATGGTCGTAGGACTGCAATTTTATTCTGATACGCTGGGACATATGATTTAGCCCACTTTCCAATGGGAGTGCGAAGGTATGCCTTTTTATGATATGAGCAAAAGAATTTCTCTTTTTCAGGACAATAAACCAAAAAAGTGCGGACATGAGACCATGGCCCCATGCGATACCACAAAAAAAGGGGCGCCTGTTGGCGCCCCCGGTATGATCGGTATGATACTGATCTTAGCTGTTCTTACCCTTCACCTTGGCGATCACCTCTTCGGCAATACCATTGGGGGCGGGAGAATAATGAGAGAACTCCATCGTGGAAGTAGCACGACCGGAAGACAGGGAACGCAGCTGGGTGACATACCCGAACATTTCACTCAGTGGCACCTTGGCCTTGATCACCTGGGCACCTGCACGACTATCCATACCTTCCAGCATACCGCGACGACGGTTCAGGTCACCGGTCACATCACCCATATACTGTTCAGGCGTGATGACCTCTACCTTCATGATCGGCTCAAGCAGTACCGGCTTTGCTTTACGGGCGGCTTCACGGAAACCTCCCTTGGCGCAAAGTTCGAAGGACATGGAGTCGGAGTCAACAGCGTGGAAGCTTCCGTCATAGATACGGATCTTCATATGCTCCACCGGATAGTTGGCCAGGACACCATTGGACATGGATGCCTCAAAGCCTTTCTGAATGGCAGGGATGAATTCGCGGGGAATGGAACCACCGAAGATGTCGTTGACGAACTGCATCTGCTTGCCGGGGTTCTCCTTCAGCCACTCCTCATCGGCCGGGCCGAGCTCGAACT
>VFQT010002889.1_pt1 | contig 16629 bp, 17 predicted proteins | sample 3512381 | NCBI WGS metagenome assembly VFQT01 (sample SAMN10412376, study PRJNA504923) | tailings metagenome | isolation source: Relicate 2 Philex TSF3 active mining site | place: Philippines: Tuba, Benguet | collected 2017-08-29
GTAGGCGATGTCAGCCCTCAGTCGGGGGAACCGGAGCCACTTCGCCGCCCTGACGTCAGATGCGGCGGCGATCAGCGCGGCGCGGGCCGATTTCGCAGAAGGGTAGTTCCTGGTGACGATCGAGATCGCCCGGTCGAGCGCGTCGGGCACTTCCGCCGGGGCTTCCGACCAAACCGCTTCGGCCAGCTGCCGGCCTTCTGCCTTCGGTGCGGGCGGGCCGTAAAGCGCCTTGGCAGGATTGTCCGCGGCCCGCGCCGAAGCGCCCGCCGCCGTCGCGGGGACGGGTTCGGCGGCCCGTCCCGCTGCGGCAGCGGACATCGCCGCGGCCGCTTCGGCAGGCCTGGCGGGTGCCTCTGGCGGCGGCGTCTGGGTCACGTCGACCTGAGCGGCCGGGGTCTCGTCGCTGGCGGCTGTGGGCACGTCCTGGGCGAGAGCCTGCCCCGCTGGCAGGCATGACGTCACTGTCGCCAGCAGGAACCAGGCCGCTCGCGACCTGCGTGTTCTCGACGAGGCAAGGGTGCTTTGCTCGGTCACTCGATCGTTCCTGGGGAATTAGGGCGCGACTGGGGGGAAAGGCGCGGAGGGATCAAGGTCGAGCCGCCGGACCCGCTGGTCGTGCTCATCCCGCGCCGCCGCGACCAGCTCGGCCTGCTTCAGCCGCTCGAGCACAGCATAGAACCCGCGATATGACGTGCCGGCGACATTCATCGCGGTCGTCACCGGAACCGGTCCATTGAGCTTCAAGTGGATCAGCACCCTTGCCTCCGGAGTGAGCAGCCGCACGTTCTTGCGCGCATGAAGCCGTTCATCGATCTCCAGCAGTTCGCGCCACAGCCGTGACGTCAGCTCCGCGTTGCGCGCGTCGGCCGGCTCGCCGTCCCGCCCGGGTCGGTCGTCCTGAGCCGTTGCGGAGGCCTGGAGCGGCGAATCGATCACGTAAGTCCCTGTAGAAAGTATCTGCAAATCGAGCATGCAATTAGCACAGGGATTTTCTGGCGCATCACCAAATGCAATCATTTTGGTGGGATTGTTCCGGACGGCGCATTTTTTCCTCCGGCGATGCAAAAATGCTACTATTTGCGCGACAGAGCCGCGCCAAAGCGATCCAAGCCCCGGATTTCAGGGGCTGGGGCAGCCTGAATTCGTCCGGCATCCCGGCAAACTTCCGACCCCGACATGTCCGTGGCACGACAATCGCGCCAAAGCCCGGTTGCATCGTGCCTGCTTCGCGTTACTCCTCTGCCGCGCCGACTTCCTGCCGTTTTGGCGACAATTCCAGAAGGCAGGGGGAATGCTGTTGAGGGACGATCGTGGCGGGCGGCGGCATGCGCGGCCGCTTTGGGGGAGCACTTGGCCATGCTGAACGACACCCGTTTGCTCGACCGGCGCGGAGAGGCGGAGTCCGTGTGGGACGTCCACATGCCGACGGTGCTGTTGATCAACGAGGACCCGGGCTGCGCCGCCACCTGCTGCAATCTTCTGGATGAGCTTGGCTATCGCTACACCAAGGCGTTCCGCACCCGCGAGGCGCTGGAAAAGATCGGCGGCGATCCCAGCATCGAAATACTCCTGATCGATGTGGACATTCCCACCTTCGACAGCTTTCGCCTGATCGAAGAGGCGCGGGCACGTCTGATCGGCGGCCGGGCGCTCGCCCCGATCATACTCGCCGGCAAGGCCAGCGCGGAGATCGCGATCAAGGGCCTGCACGTCGAGGCCGTCGATCTCCTCTGCCGGCCGCTCGAGCTGGAAGCCTGTTCCAAGGCGCTGCGCCGCGCGATGCGCTATCTGAGCAGCCGCCGCCGGACCGCCGAAGGCTCGCAGATGACGCACTTCACCCAGCGGCTGGGCGAACTGGTGGCGGCGCTGGAAGGCAAAGGCGCGGTCCAGGATGCGGGCGGCCAGCTCACCACCAAGCAGATGAGCGCAACCTTGCAGAGGCTCATCGCCACGCGCGGCCTGCGCGGCCGCTACTTTCCCAACGAGCTGTTCGCCGATCCGGCCTGGGACATCCTGCTCGACCTTACCCGCGCGAAGCTGGAAGGCCAGCAGGTATCGGTATCCAGCGTCTGCATCGCCGCGTCAGTGCCGATGAGCACCGCGCTGCGTTGGGTGCGGCAGATGACCGAAGCGGGACTGCTGCGCCGCTGGACCGATCCGAAGGACCGCCGCCGCGACCTGATCGCGCTTACCGATGCGACCGCCGCGCATATGCAGGAGTATCTGGGCATGGTGCACGCCATGTCCCAGAAAGCATAACGGCGCCTGTCAGTTACCCGCGGGCGTGTCCTGTCCCGCCTGGCGCTGCCGCTCGGCGTGCTGGCGTTCGATCTCTTCGACGCGTGCCTGCGTCGCTGCTGCTTCGGCGTCGATGGTCGAGAGGCGCCGCTCGCGCTCGGCCGCGATCAGTTCTCCGAAACGCACGCTGGGATCGTTCTCGCGCTCGGCGCTGGCCTGCTGGATCAGCTTCTGGGTACAACCGGTCGCGCCGCCAGCCCCCACCGGAGGGCAGCTCAGGATACCTTCGCGTCCCACCGTCTCGTATGCGGTCACGCGATTGGCCCAGGCATCGTTCTGGGGCGATGCGGTATCGCGCAAAGGCTCGGGAATGCGATAGCGCTCGGCCTCGTCCTTGCGCGCGCAGACGGTGATCTCGTCCCCGGACGATTGCGGACAGGGATCGTCGCCATAGACGATCAGCTGGTTGACGCGTTCGCCGCTGCCCTGGGCGAGCGCAGGTCCGGCGGTGCACACCCCAGCAAGCAGGAGAGTGGAAGCAAAGATCAGCTGGCGCGACACGTGGAGCTCCTTGCGCTGTTTGCGCCAACATAGGCCGGCGGGCGCGTGAATGGTAGGTGAAGCGCGGAGCAGCCGGTTATGTTTCCGCATCTGCCGGAAATCCAGTCTGCTATACCCGCTCGGAAAGCCGGATCGCCAGTCGGCAGCCGAGCCGGATGGCGCCGGACAGCAGCGGATAAGCCGGCGCCCGTTCTGCCCCCGCCGCCAGCGCGGCGGCGTGGTGCGCGCGCTCGTCCTCGCGGAAGTCCTCGATCAGCCCGCTGAATTCGGGATCGCTGTCCGCCAGCTCTTCCAACTGCTTGGTGTAATGCCGCTCGATCTCTTCCTCGACCGCCGCGGTGCAGGCCATCGCCGCCTCCGGCCCGATCAGCGCGGTCGCGGCGCCGAGCGCATAGCCCGCCGCCGACCACAGCGGCTGCAGCGCGGTCGGCCGAACCTTGCGCTCCGCCAGGAGCGCGTCGAACCGCTCGCGATGCGCCTGCTCCTGCGCGGCCATCGCCGCGATCTCATCAGACTTGGGGGCGCGGTTGCCCATGACCGCGAGCTGACCCGCATAGATTCGCGTGGCCCCATATTCGCCTGCCTGGTCGACGCGCAGCATGCGGTCGCTGCGAGGATCGGTCATGCCATGCTCCTATCGGCCGGACTGCGCGCCAGCAGCAACGCGATCACCAGCGCGGCGCTGATCGAGAAAAGGAAATTCCACCCCGCGAGGGAGACCCCCGCAAGCGTCCAGGGCGCCACATCGCACCGCACCAGCGGCGCGTTCATGATCGCCTCCAGCGGATCGCCGCCCTCCGCCCCGAAGGTCGTGCTGCAGGCGGTGAGCCCCTGCCACCAGCCATACTCGACGCCAGCATGGAATCCGCCGATCAGACCGGAGACCGCGATCGCCGCCGCCGCGAGGGCGACCAACAGGCGTGGCGCCGGCGCGACGAAGGCCAGCCCGGCAAACGCAACCGCCAGGAAATGCGGATAGCGCTGCCACCAGCACATCTCGCATGGGAACAGACCAAAAACGTACTCCGACACATAGGCGCCCGCCAGCAATGCCGCCGGGACGATCAGCGCCAGCGCCCGCGCAAGGCGCAGGGGTTCGGCCGTCATGTGCTCACTTGCCTCGCACGGCGACAGCCGGAACGGCGGTACGGCGCAGCGTCTGGATGGCGTAGTGCAGCTGGAAGTCCTTGATGCCCTGCGCCTCCAGCTCCTTCGCGGTGGCGCGGAAGCGGGGATCGTCCTGCTTATCGGATTCGAGCTGCTTGTCGTCCAGGCTGATCTCGTTGATCAGATGGCCGCGCAGATCGGACTCGCGCAGCGCCCGCTCGGCGCGCAGCTTCGCGTCGGGATCGGTGAGCTGCGGCACGCGAATGTCGGGCTCGATCCCGCCTTCCTGCACCGAATGGCCGCTGGGCGTGAAGTAGCGGGCGGTGGTCAGCTTGACGGCGCTCTTGCCGTCGAGGCTGAACATCGACTGCACGCTGCCCTTGCCGAAGCTGCGTTCGCCCATCACCACCGCGCGCTTGTGATCCTGCAGCGCGCCCGCGACGATCTCGGACGCCGAGGCGCTTCCGGCATCGATCAGCACGACGATCGGGATGCCGCGCGCGACGTCGCCGCGGAATACTGTCTCGGCGCGATAGAACTCGTTCTCGCTGGAAACCCGCCCGCGCTGCGACACGATGTCGCCGGAGGTAAGGAACAAGTCGGACAGCGCGATCGCCTCGTCGAGCGAGCCGCCGGGATTGGAGCGCATGTCTAGCACCAGCCCCGCCAGCTTGCCGCCCGACTGTTGCTTCAGCGTCTGTACCGCCTGGTTCACGTCCTGGCCCACGTTGCGCGAAAACTCGTTGACCGTGACCACCCCGACATTGCCTTCCAGCTTCGATGTCACGGGTTCGAGGTCGATCACACCGCGCGTCACCGTCAGGTCGAACGGCTCGTCACGTCCCGGCCGGAAGATGGTCAGCCGAATGCTGGTCCCCGCCTCGCCGCGCATCTTGGCCACGGCATCGTCGATATCGCCGCCATAATAGAGCTTGCCGTCGAGATGGGTGATGTAATCGCCGGCCTTGATCCCCGCCTTCTCGGCCGGACTCCCGCGAAACGGGGAAACGACCTTGACCGCGCCGTCGTCCATCAGAACGGACAAACCGAGGCCCGAATAGTTGCCGTCGATCATCGTCTCAAGCCGCTGCAGCCCTGACCCGTCGAGGTAGGTGGAATGCGGATCGAGGCTCTCCAGCATGCCCTGGATCGCACCCTTGAGCAGCTTATCGTCGTCGACCTCGTCGACGTAGTTGGCCTTCACCATCTGATAGATCGCCACCAGCTTGCCGAACTGCGGGCCGGAACGCGCATCGACGGCGGCGAGGCCGGCGGTGGTGGCGGGCAGGAGCGCGACGGCACTGACCAGAAGCGCCGCGCGGGTGAGAGATGCGAATTTCATCGGCGTTTCATGCCTTCCATGGGACAGGCCCCTGTTTCAATGCGCTTCTTACCGCGCCGGTCCGTTCAGCGCCAGATGGCGCGCGGTGCGCGCGTTTACAATGCGCGCACGTATTCGAGCGGATTGACGGGCGTCCCGTCGCGGCGCAGCTCGACGCCGACGCGCGGCTGGCCAGGACCGGCAAGCCCGAGCGGCGATCCCGCCAGCACCCTGGCGCCGACGCGGGCGTCCAGCTGGGCAAGCCCGGTCACCAGCGTCGTCCAGCCGCCCGCGTGCTCCAGGATTACAATGTTGCCGTAGCCGCGATAAGGGCCGGCGAAGGCAACGCGCCCTGCCGCCGGCGCCACCGCCTGCGCGCCCGGACGCGGCGCCAGCGTGATTCCGCGCGCGCGCGGTTGCCCCGGCATCGCCGCCCCGAACCCGGTGACGAGCTCGCCCGTAACCGGCAGCAGGTAAGCACCGATCCCGGCTTGCGGCGCGGCGGAAGGCTCTGCCGCCGCCACTTGCGCGGCGCCCGGATCGCTGGGGCGCGGGATCGGCCCGGGCAGCAGCGCGAGCTGTTCGCGCATCGCGCCCGCCTGGCGCAATTCCTCGACGAGGCCGGTGAGGTCGCGAGCCTCCTCCGCCAGCGCCAGCGCGCGTTCCGCCTCGCGATCGGCGCTGCCGGTGACCTGGCGCGATTCCAGCCGCTGACGCGCTTCCAGAGCGACGAGATTGCGGCGGCGGGCGCGCAGCTCGCCCTCGCTATCGCGCAGCTGCGTGGCCGCGAGCCGCGCCTGATCCTGCAATGCCTGCGCTCGCGCGATCTCGGCGCGAAGCCCGGCGGTGCGGCGCTCAACCTCCGGCAGCATCGTCGCCAGCAGCGCGCGCGAATAGACCGTGGCGCGCACCTCGCCGGGCCTCAACAATGCCAGCACGGCGGGACGCCGCGACAGGCGCTGCAACGCCGCCGTCAGCCGCACCAACGGCTGCTGCCGCTCGGCGAGGCGGGCCCGGAGCCGCTCGCGCTCGGCCGCGATCAGCGCCGCGCGGGCTTCATGCCCCGCGATCTCCGCTTCGGCCTGCTGGACACGCGCGGCGATCGCCGCGCCTTCGCGGGCGGTGCGGTCGGCTGCTTCGGCGGCCCGCGCCGCCTCTGCCTCGAGCCGTTCGGCCCGGACGCGAGCGGCGGCGCCTTGCGCTTGCGCCTCGCGCAGCGCCGCGCGGGCATCGCCGGCCGACGCGCCGGGGCCGCCCTGCTGTGCGGCGACACCCGCCGCCGCGATCGCCAGGGCCGCCAGGGCGACCGCAACGGCGACGGCATAGGCAAGGCGCGACGGCGGGGTCATGCCGCCGGTCTAACCAGATCGATGGTAGGGATGGCCAGCAATAATGCTCGTCGCGCGCCACAACTGCTCGGCCAGCATCGCCCGCGCGAGCATGTGCGGCCAGGTCATGGCGCCGAAGGCGATCATCAGGTCGGCACCGTCGCGCGCGGCCTCGCCGTGCCCGTCCGCCGCGCCGAGAAAAAAGCGGGCCTCGCGTATCCCTTCATCGCGCCACCGCCCGAGGAGTTGAGCGAACGCCTCCGAGGAAAGCTGCTGCCCCCGCTCGTCCAGCAGCACGTCGCGCCCCGGCGAAAGCGGCGGCGGCGGGCCGCCGCCGTTATCGGGCAGCTCGGTGATCTTGAACGGCCAGGATATCCGCTTGGCATATCGATCGACCAGATCGGCTTCCGGGGAGCGGCCGATCTTGCCCCTGGCGACGATGTGAAGCCGCATGGCGCCCGGTCAGGCGGCTCCCGCGACCGGCGGCGTATCGCCGAAGGCCCACATCCGCTCCAGATTGTAGAAGCTGCGCACTTCCGGCCGGAACAGATGGACGACCACGTCGCCGGCATCCACCAGCACCCAGTCGGCGGCGGGCAAGCCCTCGATCCGGGCATGGCCGAATCCGCCGTGCTTGATGCGCTCGGCAAGCTTCTGGGCCATCGCGGTCACTTGCCGCGTCGAGCGGCCCGAGGCGATGACCATGTGGTCGGCGATTGCGGTTTTCCCTTCGAGCGGGATCGAGACCAGATCCTGCGCCTGATCGTCGTCGAGGGATTGCAGCACCAAAGCGTGGAGCGAGCCGGGCTCGCTGGCGATGGGCGGGGCGACAGTGCCGGCGGTCGCCGGCTGGGTTTGCGCCTGGTTCATGTAGTTCGAGTAGGCTCCTTAGCTGGTCCACCGGAGGAGATGGGTAAACGGCCGGCGAAATCAACCGCGCCCGCTGCCAAGGCAAGCGGGCTACGATCCCCCTTCATGCCGAAAATAGCGGACGATGTGTGACACCATCGCGTAAGCTGCGCGTATCGAGGCCGCTGGCCCAGCGCGGATGCGAACGGCGGATCGCCGTGGCGGAGCGCTGGTCGGGATCGAACCGCAACATGATCAGCGCCGGAGCGCTCCATCCTGTCCGAACACGAAAGCTGGCGGCAGGGGTCCGGTGGCGCCTGAGCCAGGCCATCGCGGGGCTCGCGAAGGCAGCGGCATCATAGCCGGGGCGGGCGATCACTGCAATCGGCATCGTCCGCGCGATCTCGCGCCACTGTTTCCAGCGGCTGAACTGTGCGAGATTGTCCGCGCCCATCAGCCATACGAAGCGCCGCGTGGGCCAGCGCCGCCGCAGCTTGCGGAGCGTATCGACGGTGAAGCGGGTGCCGAGCTCGCGCTCGATCGCGGTGACCCGGATCGGCGCGCGCCGCGCCATCCGCGCGGCAGAGGCGAAGCGCGCCGGCAGCGGCGCCATTCCGATCTCCGTCTTCAACGGATTGCCCGGCGAGACCAGCCACCACACCTCGTCCAGGCCCAGCGCCTCTATCGCCAGCAGGCTGATGCGGCGATGGCCGCCGTGGGCCGGATTGAAGCTGCCGCCGAGCAGCCCCGTGCGGACCGGCGCGGCGCTCCGCTGGCTCAGGGCCTGAGCTGGCCGGTGCCGCGCACCTGCCACTTGTAGGTGGTGAGACCTTCGAGCGCGACCGGCCCGCGCGCGTGCAGGCGGCCGGTGGCGATGCCGATCTCCGCGCCCAGCCCGAACTCGCCGCCGTCGGCGAACTGGGTGGAGGCGTTGACCATCACGATCGCGCTGTCGACTTCGTTTAGGAACCGCTCCGCCGCGGCCGGATCGCCGGTGACGATCGCGTCGGTATGGCGCGACGAATGCCGGTCGATATGCGCCAGCGCCGCGTCCAGGCCATCAACGATGGCCACCGACAGCACCGCGTCGAGATATTCGGTGTCCCAGTCCTCGGCGCTCGCCAGGGCAACGCGCGCGTCGAGCGAACGCGCGCGCGCGTCGCCGCGCAGCTCGCAGCCGGCCTCCAGCAGCGCGGAAACGATCTCGGGGGATGCGGCGAACCGCGCGTCGAGCAGCAGCGTCTCCATCGCTCCGCAGATGCCGGTGCGGCGCATCTTGGCATTTAGCGCGATCGCCTTGGCCATCGCCGGATCGGCGGCCTCGTGAACATAGGTGTGGCAGATGCCGTCGAGGTGCGCGAGGACCGGCACCCGGGCATCGGCCTGCACGCGGGCGACCAGGCTCTTGCCGCCGCGCGGCACGATCATGTCGATCAGCCCGGCGGCCGTCAGCATGGCCCCCACGGCGGCGCGATCCTGCGTCGGCACCAGCTGGATCGCCTCGGCCGGCGCGCCTGTCGAGGCGAGGCCGCTTGCCATCGCGGCGTGGATGGCGCGGTTGGAGTGCACCGCCTCGCTGCCGCCGCGCAGCAGCACGGCATTGCCCGAGCGGAAGCACAGGGCGGCCGCATCGGCGGTGACGTTGGGGCGGCTCTCGTAGATGATGCCGATCAGGCCGATCGGCACCCGCACGCGCGACAGCTCCAGGCCGTTGGGCCGGGTGGCGCGATCGATCACGTCGCCCACGGGATCGGGCAGCGCGGCCACCTGCTCCACAGCGTCGGCGATCCCGGCAAGCCGGCCGGCATCCAGCCGCAGCCGGTCGAGCAGGGCCCCGGTCAGGCCGTTGGCTTCGCCCGCCGCGACATCGCGGGCGTTGGCGGCGAGGATATCTTCCTCTCCCTCGCGCAGGGCGCGCGCGGCCGCCCGGAGGGCCTCGGCCTTCTGGCTTTCGGAAAGGCTGGCGAGCTGCCGCTGCGCGGCGCGACCCGCCTGGGCGAGGTCGGCGATCAGCGCGTCGGGGCTTTCGGCGAAGAGACTCTGTTGCGACATTGCCGCCGACTAGCAGCCGCCGCGCCGCCTGTCACTCGTGACCCGATTCGCGTGGCGCAGAACGGATTTTTTGGAACAGTTGCAACACGGACACACATTTCGCCGCTGTTCGCGCCCGGTTGAACGTGAATCCTGCACATAGATTCGCTCTGGGCCCAAACGACTGCTAGCCGCGCCCCGGTCGGGTAAAGACGGGTTGGTTACGAGGGTCGTTTTGGCAATTACTATAACGGGCGGTGTGGTTAACCGCCTGCGGGCGATGGTCCCCGACCGCGAATTCATCATGCGGTCGGGCGGCGAAGTCCGCTTCATCCGTGTTTCCTCGCGCGTCCAGATCGCCCTCGCGGGCGGTGCTGCCGCCGCGCTGTTGCTGCTGCTGGCGATTGTCGTGGCGCTGTCCCTCGGTCAGCTTTCCGCCGCGCGCGAGCGGCAAGCGCTGATCGAGCGCGAGGCGAAAGTCGCCGCCGCGCAACGGGACGTCTCGCGCTATCGCGGCAACCTCGACAGCACCGTGGCCGATCTTGCCCGCCGCCAGGATTTCATCGACAAAGTGGTCGAAGCGCACTTGGGAGAGGTGCCCGAGGGCGGACAGGTCGAGCCGCAACCCGAACCGCGCGGCAAGATCAGCGCCGCCCTGCCCCCAGCCGCCGCGCTCGCCCGGATCGAAGCGCACCAGCTCGCCCTCGTCGAGCGGCTGACCGGCCTGGCCGAGGCGCGCGCCGAGCGTGCCGCCGATGCGATCCGCAAGGTCGGGCTCAGCCCCGCGGCCCTGCTCGCCGCCGACGAAGCCTCGACTGCCCGAGGCGGTCCGCTGCTCGAACTCGCCACCGACGCCAGCGGCAAGGTGGATCCGCGCTTCCGCCGCCTTGGCACCAGCCTCGCGCGGATGAGCGCGCTCGAACGCGGCCTTGCCGGCATCCCCCAGGTCGATCCCGCCAACGCGAGCTTCATCTCCTCGGGCTTCGGCTATCGGTCCGATCCCTTTACCGGGACCGCCGCGCTGCACTCCGGCCTCGACTTCGCCGGCCCGCTCGGCGCGCCGATCTATGCCGCCGCCAAGGGCGTCGTCTCGTTCGCCGGCGTCCGCGAGGGCTACGGCAACTGCGTCGAGATCGACCACGGCAACGGCCTGATGACGCGCTATGCCCATATGTCCGCGTTCGGCACCCGTATCGGCCAGCAGGTCGCAGCCGGTGACCGCATCGGCGCGATCGGCAGCTCGGGCCGCTCGACCGGCCCGCACCTGCACTTCGAGGTGCGGATCAACGACCGCGCGGTGAACCCGCGCCCGTTCCTGCAAGCGAGTTCGGCGGGACGTTAGAGTCCCCGGCTGTGGGAACCGTTCGGGATAAATGGGTTCGCGGCTATCCGCTCAGGCGGCGATTTCCGCTCGCAGCGCCTTGCGGTCGAGCTTGCCGACCATCGTCTTGGGAAGATCGGCGCGGATCACCACGCGGTCGACCCGCTCGTGCTTGCCCATGCGCTCGTTCAGCCAGGTCTTGAGCATGTCCGCCTCGGCGTCCTCCCCGGCCTGCAACGTCACATAGGCGCGCGGGCACTCGCCGCGATAGGCATCGGGCACGCCGATCACGAGCGCCTCGCGCACCGCCGGGTGTTGCAGCAGCACCGCCTCGACCTGGCTGGGGAAGACCTTGAAACCGCCCACCGCGATCATGTCCTTGCTGCGGTCGACGATGCGGATGTAGCCTTCGGCATCCACCGTCGCGATATCGCCGGTGCGCAGCCAGCGTTCGCCGTCCACTTCGGCGAACGCCGCCGCCGCCGCATCTGGCCGGTTCCAGTATCCCTGCATGATCTGCGGGCCGAGGATTGCCAGTTCCCCGGCCTCGCCGGCAGGAGCTTCACGCGTCGGGTCTTCCTTGTCGAGCAGGCAGATCCGGGTGGCGGGCAGCGGGTGGCCGATCGTGCCGGGCCGGTCCTCGCCCTCATAAGGATTGACCGAGACCACGCCCGACGTCTCGGTGAGGCCATAGCCCTCAATCAAAGTCGCGCCCGTCTCGGCGTCGAAGCGCTGCTTCAGCGGCGCCGGGAGCGGCGCCCCGCCTGAGATGCAGGCGCGCAGCGACGAGAAGTCGGTCTTGGCGATATCGGGATGATCGAGCAGCGCCTGGAACATCGTCGGCACGCCCGGCATCGTCGTCGCGCGCGTGCGCGCCAGCGTTTGCAGCGTCTGACCCGCGTTGAAGCGCGGGATCATCGCGATGCAGCCTGCGTTGAGTACCGTCCGGTTCAGGACGCAGGCGTTGGCGAAGACGTGGAAGAACGGCAGCACGCCGACGATGGTGTCGCGTTCGCCCTGGTGCGGATCGATGGCCTCGATCTGGCGTGCGTTGGCCGAGAGATTCTGGTGCGTGAGCATCGCCCCCTTGGGGGTTCCGGTCGTGCCGCCGGTATATTGCAGCAGCGCGAGATCGCGCAGCGGATCGATGACGACCGGCGAGGGTTCCGACCGGCCGAGCATCGCCTGCCATTCCACGACGTCGGGCGCTGAGGGCACCGGCGTCAGGTCGGCACGGCGGAACAGGCGCATCGCAATGCCCTGCCAGCGCGGCAGCATGGCCGGAAGCCGCCCCACCACCAGCCGCTCCAGCGACGATTCGCGCAGCACGGTCAGCGCGGTGGGCAACAGCGCCGCCACGTCGAGCGTCACCAGCAGCCGCGTCCCCGAGTCGGCGACTTGCGCCTCAAGCTCGGCGGGGGTGTAGAGTGGAGAGAAATTGACGACCGTGGCGCCCGCCATCATCGCCCCGAAATAGGCTGGGACGTAGATCGGCACGTTGGGCAGGAACAGGCCGATGCGATCTCCGCGCGCGATCCCGGATGCCTGGAGCCCGGCGGCAAAGGCGCGCGCCTGCGCCCACATCTCCGCATAGCTGTAGCGCCGCCCGAAGAAGTCCACGAGCGGCTGCGATCCGTGTTCGGCCACGCTGTTCTCGAACAGCTGGACCATCGACATAGGCGCGAAGTCCTGATCCCAGGCGCAGGGATGCGCATAGCGCGTGCGCCAGGGCTCGGCCCCTTTCTTGACATCCATGTCAGCAAGTATGCCGCTTGCGGCCCTTCGGGGCAAGCCGACTTATGCGCGGCGCGATCTCATCCTGGATCGCGCCGGGTCTTCTGTCCGATCAGGCCTCGCCGGCCGCTTCCGCCGCGCGCTTGGCCTCCAGCCAGGCTTGCGCCTCGGCTTCCTGGGCAGCTTCGCTCGCGGCCTTGGTCGCGGCCTCGCGCTCGGCGCGGAGTTCCTCGATCAGCGCCTCGCGGTCGTCGCCGAGCCGCGAATCGTCGGCCGCCTCGTCGGCGATCCCGGCCTTCTTCGCCGCGCGGGCAACGATCGCGTCCAGCTCACGCTGCGAGCACAGGCCGAGCGTCACGGGATCCTTGGGCTGGATGTTGCTGATGTTCCAGTGGCTGCGATCGCGGATCGCCGCGATGGTGTTGCGCGTGGTGCCGATCAGCTTGCCGATCTGGGCGTCGGAAATCTCGGGATGGTGGCGCAGGATCCAGGCGATCCCGTCGGGCTTGTCCTGACGCTTCGACACCGGCGTATAGCGGGGTCCCTTGGTCCGGCTGACGGTGACCGGCGCCTTGTGCATCTTCAGCGAATAAGTCGAATCGGCCTGGCCCTTCTCGATCTCGGCCATCGTCAGTTCGCCCGCGCGCACCGGATCGCGGCCGGTATACTTGCTGCTGGCAAGATCGTCGGCCATCGCCTGCACTTCGAGGATGTGAAGGCCGCAGAACTCCGAGATCTGCTCAAAGGTGAGCGAGGTGTTGTCGACGAGCCACGACGCCGTGGCATGCGGCATCAGCGGGGTGGGCTGGGTCACGGGTTCTCTCCGGTGAAAAAACAAGGCCGCCCCTCGCGGAGCGGCCGTATCGGAGCGATGTAGGCGGATTTTCGCAGCGGAGCAAGGGTTCTGCGCGGATACGGAACCTTAAGCCGATACGGCTAGGGACCGGCAAGCTCGCATGCGGCGCAGCCGGGTCCAGATCAGGCTGGCCCGCCAGTGGCCGGTGGCTTGGGAGGACTCATGAAACAATCGCTACCCGCCGCGGTTCTCGCCTTGCTGCTGACTGCTTGCGGCGGCCAGGAGGATTTTAGCGTCACCGTGAAGAAACCTCTTGCGGCAGTGGCGGCGCATTTCGGACCGGTCGATCTCAGCGCCGCGCGCTCGGTGTTTCCCGGAATTGCCGTGCAACGCAGCCGCCCGACCGACAGCGAAATTCTTTACACGATCCCCGGCGACAAGGGACAATCGTCGACGATCAGATTCCAGCTGGAGCAACTTGAAAGCGGAGCCACCGCGATTCACACCACCGTCGATACGCTGCCCGTGCGCGCGACGATCGGCGGAAAACAGATGGTGCTGAGCGAACCGTTGGTGGAAATGGCCTTGCGCGGGCTGCTGCAGGAGTACGCCAAGGAGCTGAGCAGCGGCGCGATCCAGCAATCGAGCGACCCGGCCATCATGATGCTGCTGATGGGGCTGGCGGTGGCCACCAACCCGGCCTACCTCGCTCGGGCGCAGAAACTCGACGAGGACGATGAAACGCTGAGCGAGGCGTTCGCCGTGTTCGAGCCCTATGTCGAAAGCGAGGCACGCCGCGGCGACAATCCCGAGCAGCCCATGTCCGATCCCGACAGCGAACTGGCGCAGGGAGAGCATCGTCGCCTTGCCGAAGAGTACAGCGACCGCCAGGCGATGGAGGATGCCGCGGCCCCTGCCGACGATGGCGCGCCGGAAGACACCGACGGCTCGTGGAGTGACGAATAGCGGGGCGGAGCTAGCCCGCCCCCATCTCCAGCACGATCTTGCCGACATGCTCGCCCGCCTCCATCCGCGCATGGGCGGCGGCTGCTTCGGCGAGCGGGAAGGTCCGGTCCATGACCGGCCTCAGTTCGCCGCGTTCCACATGCGGCCAGACGTTGCGGGCGATTTCCTGCGCCAGCAGCGCCTTGAACACGCTGGAGCGCGGGCGCAGCGTCGAGCCGGTGAGCGTGTAGCGGCGGGTCATCACCTGGGCCATGTTGATCCGCGCGTCGACGCCGCCCTGCACCGCGATCGTGACATGGCGGCCATCGGGAGCGAGGCACTTGAGGTTGCGCGTCACGTAATCGCCCGCGACCATATCGAGCACCAGTTCCACACCCTTGCCGCCGGTGATCCGCTTCACTTCCTCGACGAAGTCGGAGGCCTTGTAGTCAATCGCGTGCGCGGCGCCGATCTCCAGCGCGCGAGCGCACTTCTCAGGCCCGCCGCACGTCACGATCACGGTCAGGTCGAACAGCTTGCCGAGCAGGATCGCCATCGTGCCGATGCCGCTGGTGCCGCCGTGGACGAGGATCGTCTCGCCCTCCATCGCCCAGCCGCGCTCGAACACGTTGTGCCAGACGGTGAACAGCGTTTCCGGGATCGCCGCCGCTTCGGCCAGCGGGAGCGCATCGGGAACCGGCAGGCAATGGGCCGCCTGGGCCAGGCAATATTCGGCGTATCCGCCTCCAGCTACCAGCGCGCAGACTTTCTGGCCTAGCAGCGCGGCATCGACATCCGCTCCGGCGCGGACGATCTCGCCCGAAATCTCGAGGCCCGGAATCGGTGAAGCGCCGGGAGGGGGCGGATAGTTGCCCATGCGCTGCAAAACGTCCGGGCGGTTCACGCCGGCGAAGGCGACTCTCACCAGTACCTCGCCGGGGCCGGGCTCCGGAACGGGCAGGCGTTTCAAGGAAAGCACCTCCGGCCCGCCCGGCGCGTCGAAGCCGGCAGCGCGCATGTGCTGCGGAAGGTTTGCCGACATTCTTGCCCCATTGCTGCGCCTTATCGCGCTTTGCCCGTACCTAGCCACGCCGCCGGTTGACAGCAAGCCGCGACCGTCCGATGCTGCATCGCAATGGACGACGAGGATCGACCACGTCCGCGCGGAGGCTCCGGCAGCTACGGAGCCGCCAGCCAGCTCGCCGGCGAAAGCCTAGACAGCTATTCGCAGGATGAGCTCGACGCGCGTATCGCGCTGCTCGAAACCGAAATCGCCCGGGTGAAAGCGCATCGCCAGAAGTCGGCGGCGCACCGCCAGGCGGCCGACGCCTTGTTCGGCGGCAAACCACGATGATCGGCGCGCCCTCTCGCAAGCGGGCGGGCGCTCCCCATATTGCAACGGTTCATTCCCGCGTGCCTACCCATCCGCATCGGGACTTCAATTCCCTGCACGAAAGACGAAGATAGATGCCCAGTTTCGCGCAAAATCTCGAAAAGACCCTGCATGCGGCGCTCGCCCATGCTTCCGATCGTAGCCACGAATATGCGACTCTGGAGCATCTGCTGCTGGCGCTGATCGACGATACCGACGCGGCGCAGGTCATGCAGGCCTGCGGCGTCGACCTCGGCGATCTCGGCGACGTGGTGCGCCAGTACCTCGATCAGGAATACCAATCGCTCAAGACCCAGGAAAAGGGCGATCCGGCACCGACCGCCGGATTCCAGCGCGTCATCCAGCGCGCCATCCTGCACGTCCAATCCTCGGGAAAGGACACGGTGACCGGGGCCAACGTGCTGGTCGCGCTGTTCTCCGAGCGGGACAGCTATGCCGTCTATTTCCTGCAGCAGCAGGACATGAGCCGGCTCGACGCGGTGAGCTTCATCAGCCACGGCATCGGCAAGGGCGGCCGCCGCATCGAGGACCGCAGCCCGAAGGGCTCGACCGATGGCGATGCGCCGCAGCCTGAGGAAAAGGCCGATCCCAAGAACCAGAAGAAGGATTCGGCGCTCGACCAGTTCACCGTCAACCTCAACGACAAGGCGCTGGCGGGCAAGGTCGATCCGCTGATTGGGCGCGGCCCCGAAGTCGATCGCACGATCCAGATCCTGTGCCGCCGTTCCAAGAACAACCCGCTCTATGTGGGTGATCCCGGCGTGGGCAAAACCGCCATCGCCGAAGGCCTGGCGCGCAAGATCGTCGAAGGCGACGTGCCCGAAGTGCTCGCCGACGCGGTGATCTATTCGCTCGACATGGGCGCGCTGCTGGCGGGCACCCGCTATCGCGGCGACTTCGAGGAGCGGCTGAAGCAGGTCGTGTCCGAGCTGGAGAAGATGCCCGAGGCGATCCTGTTCATCGACGAGATCCACACCGTGATCGGCGCCGGCGCGACCAGCGGCG
>VFQT010002890.1_pt1 | contig 16618 bp, 19 predicted proteins | sample 3512381 | NCBI WGS metagenome assembly VFQT01 (sample SAMN10412376, study PRJNA504923) | tailings metagenome | isolation source: Relicate 2 Philex TSF3 active mining site | place: Philippines: Tuba, Benguet | collected 2017-08-29
AGTTGGGTGACCAAGTGATCGTCGAGTCGCGTCTCACGACCTCCGACCCCGACGTTCTGAAGATCGGCATGGAAATGGAACTTGTCATCATCCCGTTCAACAAGGACGCCGATGGCAACGAAGTCATCACGTACGCATTCGCTCCGGTGAAGAAGTAAAGGGGAATCACATGGCAGAAGATGTTGCAATCATCGGTATCGGTATCCACCCATTCGGTCGTCACGACTCGACTGGCATGGAGCAGGGCGCACATGCCGCGCGCGAAGCCCTGCGTGATGCCGGCTGTGAGTGGTCCGACGTGCAATACGCCTTCGGCGGCTCCTCGGCCGCAGGAAACGCCGACACGATGGTGTCGACGCTCGGTCTCACGGGTCTTCCGTTCATCAACGTCGCCAACGGTTGCGCCACGGGCGGCAGCAGCCTCATCAGCGCCTACAACGCCTTGAACGCCGGCGCGGCCGACATTGTCATGGCGATCGGCTTCGACAAGCACCCGAAGGGCGCATTCGATCCGGATCCGGCCGCGTTCGGTCTCGGCCAGTGGTACGGCGACACCGGTCTCATGCTCACGACGCAGTTCTTCGGCATGAAGATCCAGCGCTACATGCACCAGTACGGCATCAGCCCCTCGACGCTCGCGAAGGTCGCGGTGAAGAACTTCGAAAACGGTGCGAAGAACCCGAACGCGTGGCGTCGCAAGCCGATGACAGAAGAGGAAGTTCTCAACTCGCTCATGTTGTCGAATCCGCTGACGCAGTACATGTTCTGCTCGCCGGGCGAAGGAGGCGTGGCACTCGTGCTCGCGCGCGGAGAAGTCGCTAAGAAGTTCACGAACAAGCCTGTGTACCTGCGTTCGGCGGTTCTGCGCAGCCGTCCGTTCGGCAGCTTCGAGGTGTTCAACTCGTGGTTGTCGCCCGACCGTGGAGACAGCCCGTCCGTCGGTGCGGCTGCCGCCGCTTTCAAGATGGCCGGAATGGGTCCCGAAGACATCGACATCGCGCAGGTGCAAGACACCGAGAGCGGCGCCGAGATCATGCACATGGCCGAGACCGGCTTCTGCAAGGACGGCGAACAAGAAGACATGATCCAGTCGGGTGAAACCCGCCTCGATGGCCGTCTGCCGATCAACACCGATGGTGGATGTCTCGCCAACGGCGAGCCCATCGGTGCGTCAGGTCTGCGTCAGGTCTACGAAAGCGCGCTGCAGTTGCGTGGCGACGCGGGCGACCACCAGGTCCCGAAGAAGATCCGCACCGCGTTCACGCACGTGTACGGGGCACCGGGAATCAGCGCCTGTACGGTTCTGTCGAACTGACGCTGCGGCGCATGCTGCGTCGATAAGTGTCGACGCCGAGCACCACAAGGGCAATCCAGACGAAGCCAAAGCCGACGAGTTTCGTCGTGTCGAGGTCTTCGTTGTAGGCGAGCCATCCCAACAGGAAGTTGATCGTCGGTACCGAGTACTGCAACGGGCCGAGCACGGTCAGCGGAACCCGCTTCGCCGCAAATCCGAACATCCACAGCGGCACCACGGTGATGAGGCCGGTGAGGACGACCAGCGTGAGATGCAGCCCGTCCGCCGTTGTGGTGACACTGTCGACGCGTGACGACTGCGCGACCGCGAGGACGATCGCGGGTGCGACGAGCCACATCATCTCCGCGGTCAGACTGTCGAGTGACGACATCGGCACCTGCCGCTTCAACAGTCCGTAGAGCGCCCATGATGCGGCGATCAGAAGTGCGAGAAAGGGAACCCTGCCGTAGCCGGCCGTGAGGATGACGATCGCCACCCCGGCGAGGCCGATCGTCGTGCGCTGGGCGGTGTTCAGCTTCTCCTTCAACACCGCGACGCCCAGCCACATGGTGAGAAGTGGTGCCATGAAATAGCCGAGTGCGGTTTCGATGACGTGGTCGTGGGCGACGGCCCACACGTACGAACTCCAGTTCACCGTCACGAGAACCGCGGCTGCCGCGATGCGAGGTCCCAATGCGCGTGAAAATGCGGCACGCGCAATCGACCGCACGTTTCTGTTGAAAACCGCGAAGGCCCCGAGAATGAAAAAACTCGAGACGATGCGCCAGCCGATGAGTTCGAACGGCGGAAACCCGTGGAGGGTTTTCCAGTAGATGGTGAGGAGACCCCAGAGGACGTAGGCCAGAACTCCGGCGGCGAGGCCGTCGCGCAGTTCGTTGCGGTCGATCAGAGCGTGTTCTTCCAGCCGTTGAAGTAGGTGACCTTCTCGACGGGAAGGCGCTTGGCGGGCTTGAAGTCGTCGCCCGTGTAGTAGGCGACGGGAATGAGAGCCAACTGTGTCACGGTGTCGGGGATGCCCAACAGTTCGGCCGCTTCCTTTTCGTAGTTGAGGTGCAACGTGGTGTAGGCGGTGCCAAGTTCACGCGAACGACAGGCGAGCATGAAGCTCCACACGGCTGGTAGCAGCGAGCCGTAATAGCCGGCGAAGTTCGCGGGGATGGCGTCGGTGGAGACGCGGTCGAGACCGCAGGGGATGACGAGCGCCGGGACGTCCTGGAGAACATTCGCAAGATGGTCGGACGACTCCATGATGCCGCTCGCATCGGTACGCCCGACCTTGTCGACCATCTTCTTCTGGTAGTCGATGTACGGCTGGTACGCCTTGCGGTAGATGTCGGCGAGACCCTCTTTCATTTTCGGGTCGTCGATGACCAGCCAGCGCCATTTCTGGATGTTCTGGCCGGCCGGGGCCTGGGTGGCCAGGCGGATGCAGTCGAGAATCAGGTCGCGGGGGACCGGTCGGGTGAGATCGAGGCGCTTGCGGACGGCCCGGGTGGTGGAGAGCAGGTGGTCTACCTGGCTCAAATCAAAGTTGAAGCCCATGGGTTCCTACACTAACGGTCAGTCTTCCCCCGCCAGTCGTCCCGAGCCTGTGAGGTTTTCCCATGAGTGCAGCCGAGTCCCCCCGCAAGCAGTGGAGCGATGCGTTCGCGTCGTCCAAGACACGTGAGTCCGACTTCACCACGATGTCGGGAATTCCTCTCGAACCGGTCTACGGCCCCGACGATGCCGAACATCCCGGCGTGTACCCGTACACCCGCGGACCATACGCATCGATGTACCGCTCGAAGTTGTGGACCATGCGCATGTTTGCCGGGTTCGGCACCGCCGAAGACACCAACTGGCGCTTCAAAGAAATCGTGAAGTCGGGTGGTGACGGTCTGTCGACCGCGTTCGACATGCCGACACTTCTCGGCCTCGACTCAGACGACCCGATGTCGGAAGGCGAAGTTGGCCGTTGCGGCGTCGCCGTGGACACGTTGTCCGACATGGAAGACCTTTACGCCGGAATCGACCTGGGTGAAATCACCACGTCGATGACGATCAACTCGCCGGCCGCAGTCATCTTCGCGATGTTCATCGCACAGGCCGAAAAGGCCGGCGTGCACCGCAGTCGCCTGGGCGGAACCCTGCAGAACGACATCCTGAAGGAGTACCAGGCGCAGAAGGAATTCGTCTTTCCTCCGCGCCAGAGCATGCGTCTCGTGCGTGACACCATCGCCTTCACCGCTGCCGAGATGCCGAAGTGGCACTCGATTTCGATTTCCGGTTACCACATCCGCGAAGCCGGAGCGACGGCGGCCGAGGAACTTGCCTTCACCGTGGCCAACGGATTCGCCTACGTCGAACTCGCGTTGCAGGCGGGTCTGCCCATCGACTCGTTCGCGCCGCGTCTGTCGTTCTTCTTCAACGCGCACATCGACTTCTTCGAGGAAATCGCCAAGTACCGCGCGGCGCGCCGCATCTGGGCCCGCTGGTTGAAAGAGCGTTACGGCGCGAAGCTCGATCGTTCGATGCAGCTGCGTTTCCACACGCAAACTGCCGGCGTGTCTTTGACGGCTCAGCAGCCCGAAATCAACATTGCCCGTACGGCCATCGAGGCGCTCGCCGGTGTTCTCGGCGGAACGCAGAGCCTGCACACGAACTCGATGGACGAAGCGCTTGCGCTTCCCACCGAGAAGGCGGCTCGTATCGCGTTGCGTACCCAGCAGATCATCGCGTACGAAACCAACGTTGCCCACGTCGCCGACCCGCTCGGTGGTTCTTGGTACGTGGAAGAACTCACCGATGAGATGGAGCGCCGCGCCGAAGAGATTTTCGCCCATCTCGACGAACTCGGTGGCGGTTCGATTCTCGAGGGCTGCATCCGTGGCATCGAGGAAAACTGGTTCCAGGGTCGCATCGCCGACTCGGCCTACGAACTCGAGCGGGCCTTCAACCAGGGCCGTCGCATCATCGTCGGTGTCAACAAGTTCACCGAGGGCAACGAGGAAGACAACATCGAGATCCTGCAGATCACGAACGAGGACGAGGCCCGTCAGCTGAAGCGTCTCGATGTCGTGAAGGGCAAGCGCAACCAGGCCGCCGTCGACGCCGTGCTGGCGAAGCTGGCCAAGGAAGCCGCCGATCCCGAAATCAATCTCATGCCGACTCTCATCGAGGCAGTTGGCCAGTACGCCACGCTCGGCGAGATCATGAACACGATGGCCGATGTCTTCGGACGTCACGTCGAGGTGCCCACGATCTAGGGGCGCATCACACGATTGGGGGAATCGTGCACAACGTCAATGAAATGCCGACGCGGATCGCCGCCTTTCTCGCGAAGGTCGAGCCGGGTTGGAAGAACGTGAAGGTCGACTCGTACGAGGTGATGACGGGCGGTTACAGCCGTCTGCTTGCGCGCGCCGAGGTCAGCCACGCGGGCGGTCGTGAAACGCTCGTACTGCGCGGAGACCCGCCCAAGGATCGGCAGTTGATCGAGACCAGTCGACAGCAGGAGTACGAACTTCTGCGGGTCGTCGCCGACCACGGAGTGTGCACCCCGCGGGCGCTGTACTTCGACCCGACAGGGGCCGACCTTGGCACCGCCACCATCGTGCTCGAGTACTCGAAGTGCACGTCGTTCGTGCCCTGGTTCAACGCGGGCGGTTCGCTCGACGGTCTGAATCTCCGTCTCGCCGAGGCGATCGCGTCGTACCAAGCGGTGCCGCTCGACAAGTTGCCCGCCAGCATGGAGCGACCCACGAGTTGGGACGCGTACATGACCAAGCGCATCGATGCGTGGCGCCAGGCGAGCCGGAACCACGTCGAGTCGTTGCCGATTTTCCATTACGTCGCCGAATGGCTCGACGCTCATCGTCCACCCGAGGCGCCGCTCGTCCTGCGCCACGGTGATTTCCAAAGCTCAAACGTCATGATCTCCGCCGACGGTCGGTTCGAGATGATCGACTGGGAACTCGCCGGCATCGGTGACCCGCGCGAGGACATGGGCTACTTCAAGGCGGTCGCACAGGCGATGCCGCCCGATCTGCTCGATGACACGCGCATCGAAGAGTTCTGCGCCCGATACCGCGAGCTGACCGGCATGAACGAACTGCAGATCAACCCTGCAACCGTTGCCTACTTTCTGATTCTCGGCGTCGTGGGTACGGTCGAACAGCTGATGCAGGGCGGCGCCAAGTGGGCAACCGGGGAGAACCACCTCTTCAATTCGGTGTTCAACATGTCGTCGGTGATCTTCGGCCAGAGCATGTGGCTTGCCGCCGCATCCCAACTGGCGGAACCGATGAAGCAAATCGCCGCAGCGGCGAGAGGGGGCAAGTGATGTTTTCCAAGCCAACCACCGAACAGCTGCTTGCCGGCATCGCCGAGCAGCTGCGTACGACCGTCATGGCGGAAATCCAAACCGAACCGACGAAGATCCTTCTTCAGCAGATCGACCAGATTCTGATGGGGTGCTCGCGTCGCGCGGCACACGAGATCGCCTTCGTTCACGAAGAAGCATTGCGCGTTGCCGCGCTCACCGGCAAGGACATGGGTTCACCGGCAAGCCTGCACCTCGACGACGTCGTCGCGTGGTATCACCGCATCAGTGTGGCGCTGTCCGAAGAAATCGAAGCGGCCTTTGCCTCGGGCGACCAGTCGCGCATCGACGCCGCCCGTGGCGCGCTCGACGCACGATCCGCGGTCGAAATGCGGATACTCGGTGCGCTCGACCTTGTGGGTCGAGGGTAAGGGTCGCATGCCCGACGTGCCGCCGGGCTGGCAGCTCGTCGACCGCGCCTTCGTGCGTGAGTTTCAGTTTCCGTCCTTTTCGCTTGCCGCGGAATTCGTTGCCCGTGTGGGTCGCATTGCCGACGACATCGACCACCATCCCGAGGTGTCGTTGCGCCATCCCGGCATCGTCACGGTCCACACGACGTCGCACGATTCTGCGACTGTGACAGCGCGCGATGTGCGACTCGCGACGCTGGTCGACGAACTGACTGCGCCCTAGCAGCCGAGGGGGGTGGCGTTGCCGCGGTCGGCGTCGCCCTGGCGAAACAGCGACGAGTCGATTGCCATGTGTGTTGTGATGGTCTCGGAGCGGGTCTGCTCGTGCACGCAGATGCGGGCCTTGATGCGCCACTCGCCATCACGCCGTTCGTAGGTGTCGAGGTAGCGGCCCCACCAGGTCTCCGATATTTTGTGCCCGTCTTCCTCGCGGAACACGTAGGTGACGTTGTAGATCTCGCCGTGGCCCGTGCCCGCCGCTTCGTCGACCTCGATGGCGTGGTTCATGACGCAGTGCATGGTCGAGGTGAACCGACGGTGGGTCGACACGACGCGGTCGCAGAAGTCCATCGCGTTCCCGACAAACACACCGTGGTCATCGGTGGCGTCGGGCCAGTAAGCCGACTTCATGAGGTCGCCGTCGAGTCGGTCGACGCCGCGCGCGTACCGCGCGGCGACCTGGCGGATTTGGTCGTGTGCCGAGAGTTCCGTCACCTTTTGCGTCGCCATCGTTTGCCCCCATTCGATTGCTGTCTGCAGTGTAAATCGTCGGGTTAGCGTGACACCCATGGAAGAGTCGGTGCGCAGAGTGTGGGCGGCTCTCGACCGCGAGGCAGCCAGGCTCTCCGCCATCACGATCGCCGATCTCTTCGCCGCCGATCCCGACCGTGCAGCCGCGATGGTCGTGAATGCGGCCGACTTGCGGGTCGATTTCTCGCGTCAGCGCCTCGACGGCTCGACACTGAGAGTGCTTGTCGCTCTGGCCGAGGCAAGCGAACTTGCCGACAAGCGCACCGCAATGTTCGCGGGGGACTCGATCAATGTGACCGAACAGCGCGCTGTGCTTCACACCGCGCTGCGCGCCCCGGCGGACACGCAGATCGAAGTTGGTGGAGTTGACCTCGTGCCCGACGTGCACCGCACGCTCGGTCGCATGTCGCAACTCGTCGACGAAGTCAGGGCGTCAGGCATCCGCACGGTGGTGAACATCGGCATCGGGGGTAGCGATCTCGGGCCTGCCATGGCGGCGCTCGCACTCGCTCCCTTCGCCACCACGGGTATCGATGCACGGTTCGTTTCGAACGTCGACCCGGCCGACCTTGCGGTCTGTCTCGCCGAACTCGACCCCCGCACCACCGCCTTCGTGGTGTCGTCGAAGACGTTCACCACCCAGGAAACGATGGCCAACGCGCGTAGCGCAGCCAATTGGCTGGCGACCGGACTCGGTCTCGACGTCGAAGCAGCGGTCTCGGCGCGCGTGTACGCGGTGTCGTCGAACGTCGCAGCCGCGGGTGCGTTCGGTGTGCCGTCCGAGCACGTGTTGCCAATGTGGGATTGGGTCGGGGGGCGGTTTTCGCTTGCTTCGGCCATTGGGTTTTCGTTGATGTGTTCGATCGGCGCTGAAAACTTCGCTGCGTTGCTCGCGGGCATGCACGCCGTCGACCGGCACTTCATCGAAGCGCCGCTCGAACGCAACGCTCCGGTGTTGATGGGTCTCGTCGGAGTACTCAACCGCAACGGCTTCGGCTACGGCTCGCGGGCGGTCATTCCCTACCTGCAGCAACTCAGCCGTTTTCCCGCCTACTTGCAACAGTTGGAAATGGAAAGCAACGGTAAACGATCCGATATCGATGGCCACGCGGTCGAACGGCACACTTCACCCGTCGTCTGGGGTGAACCCGGCACGAACGGCCAGCACGCCTTCTTTCAGTTGCTGCACCAGGGGACCGACGTCATTCCCGTCGACTTCATCGGCGCACGTCGGTCGACCGCTACCGGTCTCGCCGATGACGACATCGCGTCACAGCACCAAAAGTTGATGTCGAATCTCTTTGCACAGGCGGCGGCGCTTGCCTTCGGTGCGCCTGCTGCGACCGACAATCCGCATGCATCGGGCGAACACCGCGCGTTTCCCGGGAATCGCCCGTCCACGACGATTCTGTTCGACGCCCTGACGCCATCGACGCTCGGCCAGTTGATCGCGTTGTACGAACACGCGACCTTCGTTCAGGGTGTCGTGTGGGGCATCAACAGCTTCGACCAATGGGGCGTGGAACTCGGCAAGGTTCTTGCCAACGCCGTCCTTGCCCACATCGCCGACCCCGCGGCGCCCACCACGCTCGACCCCGCAACACGCGCGGCCGTCGCGTGGTTCAACGCCTAACGGGCGACAACCATGTCTCTGGAGTCGCCCTTAACGGGCGACAACCATCTTCACGTCGTTCCAGGTGGCGGACATGCCCGCGCCCGTGGTGATGCCGGCGTCGACCGTGATGTTCTGGCCGGTGATGTAGCTGCCACCGTCGCTCCAGAGGAACATGACGGTTTCGGCGATGTCGCTGGCGTGCGGTGCGCGCTTGAGTGGTGACATCGTGGCCATGCGTTCGGCGGCCTTCTCGAGCGCGTCGGGGTCACCGGTGATGACGTGTGCGGTCATGCCGGTGGGAATCGAGCCGGGTGCAATCGAGTTCGAACGAATGCGGTGTCCGGCAAGTTCCGATGCCGCGCTGCGTGCGAGGCCGATGACACCCGCCTTCGCCATTGCGTACGCGTGGGGTCCGAGTCCGCCCATCACTCCGGCCACCGATGCGGTGCCAACGATGCATCCGCCGTTGCCGGCGGCGATCATGACGCGCGCGGCGTGCTTGTAGGTCGTGAACACGCCGCGCACGAGCACTGCCATCGTCTTGTCGAAGTCCTCGAGCGGCGTCGCGGCGATGGGGCCGGAGATGCCGACGATGCCGGCGTTTGCGAAGCAGCCGTCGAGACGTCCCCACTTTGCGATCGCGGCGTCGGCTGCTGCGGCAACGTCGGCCTCGACCGTGACGTCGCACTTCATGAAGATCGCCTTGTCGCCGAGTGACTTCGCCACGGCCTCGCCGCGCTCGACGCCGTAGTCGGCGATGACGACCTTGCCGCCCTCGGCGACCGCGAGACGTGCGGTTTCCTCACCGAGTCCACTTGCACCTCCGGTGACGAGCGCAACCTTTCCCTCGAAACGACCAGCCATGATTTCCCCCTTCGTCGGCGTATCCGCGCCAACTGTAGTGTCGGGTCACCAGTCGGCCGAATTGACGGGCCGAGACGAGGGGAAGGGGTCGCGATGGCAAAGCCGCCGTACGGAGTCGGGGCGGGCCGGATCAAGGGCACGGGGACGCGTCAGACGATCATCGCCTATTTCTCGATGCGCGGGGTCGGTTTCGAAGACCGTTGCTCGGCCGCCGCCGCCGCGGGGTTCGATGGGATCGGATACAACGGCGCCGAGTACCTGAAGCTGCGCTCGGAAGGGTGGACCGACGACCGTTTCCAATCGATCCTCGACAAGTACGGGGTACGCATCCTCGAGCTCGAGGCTCTGCGACTGCTCGACGACGACGCGTCGCGCGACTTCGAGCACATTGCTCGTACGTTCGGTGCCGAGCGCATCCAGGTCATCGCTCCGTTCGCGGGCAACGTCGACATCGACCTGAACGCGGCAGGGAAGTGGATCGGCGATTTGGCGCGTCGTACCGAAGACGCCGACGTGCACTACGCGATCGAGTTCCTGCCCCCGACCCGAATTCCCGACATCGCCACCGCGCAGAAGGTATGTGCGATCGCGGGACATCCGAACGTGGGTCTCTGCGTTGACACCTGGCACGTCTACCGCGGCGGTGGGGCGGCATCGCTTGCCGATCTCGACTTCGCGCGGGTCAAGAACGTGCAGGTCGACGACGGCACGATGAAACCCGTCGACCCCGACTACATCCCCGATTGCATTCACAACCGTGAGCTGTTGGGTGACGGTGAGTTCCCGCTGGTCGACTTCTTCCGCTCGACCCCGCCAACCGCCCCGATCTCGGTCGAGATCATCGACGACGACCTCGACCTGATTCCTGCGGCCGAACGGGCCGAACGCATGGCCCGTGCCCTCGAGCGCACGCTCGCAAAGGTCTGAACCACACGATTCGTCAGCCCGGACTTGCCGATATCCGGGCCTCATAAGGGAGAATGAAGGCATGGGGATCCAGCCGCCGCAGATCGGGCCGAAGAGTCCGGAAGAAGCCGACATCAAGGGGATCAACCCTTTCCGTGACTCGGTCATGCACCAATGCCCTCACATGTATTTCCGTCGCATGCAGCAAGAGACGCCGCTGTACGACGTCGAGGGAACCGACGTGCACATCGTGACCCGTCACGAGTTGATCGTGCCGATCGTTCGTGACATCGAAACCTTCTCCAACCAGTTCGGCAGTGCCGGCGAGCCCGCCAAGGGCGACGTCATGCAAAAGATCAAGGAGATCTACGCAACCGGCTGGCCGCCCGTGCCGACCATGTTGACGATGGACCCGCCGTGGCACACGCGTTACCGCAACACCGTCGCCGCGTACTTCACGCCGCGCAAAATTGCCGAACTGCGTCCGGTCATCGAGCAGTACGTCGACTCGCTCCTCGACAAGATTCTCGCGAACCCGAACCGCACGGTCGAATGGGTCGCCGAGTTCGCGGTTCCGCTGCCGGTCATCGCCATTGCGACGATTCTCGGCGTGTCGCCCGACAACATGGCCGACTTCAAACGCTGGAGCGACGACAACATCTCAACCATTGGCTCGTCGGTGACCGATGAACGCCGTATCTCGGCCACGCAGGGCATAGTCGAGATGCAGCATTATTTCGCCGAGCGCCTCGAGGCGCGCCGCAACAACCCGCAGGGCGACTTCCTCTCCGACCTCGTCAACAGCGAAGTCGACGACGGCGAAGGTGGAAAGCGCACCTTGCACATGCCCGAAATGCTGTCGATCATTTCGCAGCTGCTCGTGGCCGGCAACGAGACGACAACCAACACGATCGCCGAAGGCATGCTGTACTTTGGCCAGGACATGTCGGTGTGGGACAAGGTACGCGCCGATCGTTCGCTCATTGCGCCGGCCGTCGAGGAAATGTTGCGTCTTGCATCGCCCTCGGGCGGCATGTTCCGCGTGGTCACGAAGGATGGAGTCGAAATCGACGGCTGCCCCGTGAACAAGGGTGAGCGCGTGATGGTGATGTACTCGGCTGCCAACCGCGACCCGAAGGTGTGGGGTGACGATCCCGACCGCTTCGACCCGACGCGGCCGAATCTGAAGGAGCACCTCGCCTTCGGCAAGGGAATTCATTTCTGCATCGGCGCACCGCTTGCGCGACTGGAACTGCAGATTGCCTTCGAAAAGCTTGCTGACAGGGTTGCCTCGTGGGAGTTCGCAGAGACGAACGACTTCCACTACCACCCGTCGTTCATGCTGCGGGGACTCCAGAAACTCGACCTTCACCTGACGCTCGCCTGAGCGCCGGCCGTAGACTTCGCCGATATGGCAGGTGAACGAGTACTCGTAGCCAAGGTCGGCCTCGACGGCCACGACCGCGGGGTCAAGGTGGTTGCGCGAATTCTCCGCGACGCGGGTTTCGAGGTCATCTACACGGGTCTCTTCCAGACGCCCGAGAAGGTTGCGGCTGCCGCGGTCGACGAAGACGTCGATGCCGTTGGACTGTCGATGCTGTCGGGTGCACACATGACCCTCGCACCCAAGGTCGTCGACAAACTGCGCGAGCGCGGTGTCGACGTGCCGGTCATCGTCGGGGGCATCATTCCCGACCAGGACGCGCCGAAGCTGAAGGCTGCGGGTGTGGCCGGCGTGCTCAGCCCCGGTTCGACCGCCGACCAGGTGGTTGCGCTCGTTCGCGAGATCATCGACGCCGCAAAAGCAGACTCGTCGGGCGTGGCAAAGTAGCCCTGTGGCGGCAAAGAAGGCAGCAAAAAAGGTCGACAAGCCGATGGACCAGGCCGAACGCCTGCTGAACCTTCTTGCATTGTTGACACACGACAGCAACTACCGCACGCTCGAAGAGATTCACTTCGCGACGAACATGTACGGCGATCGCTCGCTCTTCGAGCGCGACAAGGCGATTCTGCGCGAAATGGGTGTGCCGATCGATTCGAAGGTGCTGGGTGGCAGCCAGGCCGGTGTTTCCAGCTACCGCATCGACCGTCGTGAGATGGAACTTACAAACATCGATTTCAGCGAGGCCGAACGTCGCGCTTTGCAGTTGGCACTTGCCGCGGTGCATGTCGACTCTGCGTGGGCCGAGCGCGCCCGCATGAAACTGAACCTCACCGAGACCCAAATGCCGACCGTCGCACAGGTGAACCTCCCCGTCAACAGCGAACTCCTGCCGAAGCTCGCAGACGCAGCGGCAAAAACCGTGCGCGTTCAGTTCGACTACGCGGGTGGCACGCGTCGATCGATGTACCCCTACGGGCTGCTCAGCCGCGGTGGCTACTGGTACGTCGTCGGCCACGACCTCGACCGCAACGCAATCCGCAGTTTTCGCGTCGACCGCATCGTGGGCGATGTCAAGTTGACCACCGACACCTTCGAACGCCCCGCGAAGTTCGATGTCGAGGCGGCCGTTGCCACCGATGCCGAAATGCTCGGCGATGCGGAAGGGTCGGTTGCCCACGTTCTCGTCAGCGAAAAACTTCGCCCGAGCATCGTGCGCGACTTCGGTGAGAACTGCGTGGTTGAAACCCGCGAGGGCGCGGTCGTCGTTGCGGTGCCGTGTGCCAACCGCTCGGCGTTCCGCTCTTGGGTGCTGGGCCTCGTTGCCGGCGCCGAGGTTTTGTCGCCCCCCGAGGTGCGTCAAGACGTCATCGATTGGCTCGACACGATGGCGGGTACGCGATGAAGCGTCGCAAGTCGTCCGAGCGCGTGCAGGGCTTGCTGGTCATGCTGCCGTGGCTTTTCGAGCGCAAGTCGGCATCGATCGACGAGATGGCCGAGACGTTCGGCCTCGACCGGGAAACTCTGCTGAGCGACCTGAACCTGTCGACATTCTGCGGGACACCTCCGTACACCCCCGACGAATTGGTCGAGATCTTCATCGAAGACGACGAGGTGTGGATTCGTGAGCCGCGAATCTTCACCCGACCACTGCGCCTCACCGTCGAAGAGGCGTTCACGCTGAAAGCAGTCGGCGAAGCGGCTCTCGCAGTGATGGGAACCGGCACATCGTCTGCCCTTGCGTCGGCGCTCGCAAAGTTGCCCGACCTTGCCGACGACGCATCCGTCGTCGTGCGTCAACCGAGCGACCCGAGACTCGCCGAACTCGAAGACTGTGCGGCGTCGAACGAAATCGTGACGATCGACTACTTCTCGCCTGTCACCGAGAAAAACTCCCAACGCGACATCGTGCCGATGCGCTTGTGGGTCGACGGCGAACACTGGTATTGCGATTCACTCGACTTTCTGTCGGGCGAACATCGTTTGTTCCGCCTCGACCGGATGACCGCGATGGCCCGTACGGGTCGCTACGCCGAGCCGAGCACGTTGCCCGCAATTCCCGACGAACCGGGTTTCAACTGGTCGGCCGACTCGGAGGTCGTGACCCTGCGACTGGCGGCCGGCGCGCAATGGGTGGCCGAGCGCTATCCAACGTTGAGCGTGAAAAAACTCACCGACGGCGACGTGGAAGTGAAACTGCACGTTGCCAACGAGGCATGGCTGGGGCGCCTCCTCGTTCGCGCGGGCAACGATGCCACGGTGGTTGCGCCGGCGAAGTACGCGACGCTTGCCGCGCGCACCGCACGTCAGATTCGCTCGCGTTACGCCTGACGCGGCTCAGGCTGCCTTGGGCGCGGTGATTCGGCGCAGGTCGCCAAGCGTGCTGGCACCATGATTCTTGATGAGAATCGACAACAGTTGCGCTGTCGCAGTTGCGTCGCACAGCGCATCGTGGGCGTTGTCAAGGGGGATGCCGTATCTCTCACACAGCGTTGCGAGGCGGTGAGACTCGGCACGCTTTGGATCGAGCTTTCTCGATAGTTCGAGCGTGCACACCGGGCTGTCGACGTCGAGAGCGATGGAGTGACGCTGTGATTCGGAGGCGATGAAGCCGTAGTCGAACTTGGCGTTGTGCGCGACGAGCACGCGCCTCTTGGCGAGTCTGCGCAACCGACGCAGCGCGCGCCGTGTCGGCAGACCACGGTTGACGTCGTCGTTGGTGATGCCGTGGATCTAGTGTGCCGGGGGATTGGGCGTTTCCCAGGGCAGTTGGCCGTCGCCGGGCCGCACGTACGTGGAGAAGCGGCGTTTGATGCGACCGTCGACATCGGTAATGACCGCGCCAACCTGCAAGATGACATCGTTCGCAGTGGACAGGCCCGTTGTTTCGACGTCGACGACGAGGAACTCGACGTTGTCGAGTGGGCGCGCATCGGCGCCCGCGGATGGTCTTTGTCGCATGAGTCGCACGTTAGGCAAGCGGTGTCACGACGGCCGGGGGAGACGCGCTGCGTCAGCCCGCCATGGCCTTCTGGAACGTGGTCAGGTCGAAGTAATCGCGCCACAGGGCGATCTTGCCGTTCTTCACCTCGAAGACACCTGCAAGCGGCAATTCGATCCAGCGGTCACCCATCTTGAATCGGTCGACACGCTCGTTCAGAACGACACCCGAGGTCATGTCGCCGGACGATGTCTGGCGCACGACCACCCAATCGATTTCGCTGCACCCGGCCGTGAACGGCACGAGAATTTGCTTGACCGCTTCGGGGCCGAAAACCTTTGACATCGGCACGTTGTCGTACTCGCAGTCATCGGTCATAAGAGCACACGCTGCGTCGAGGTCTTTCGCCTCGATGTGCTTGATGAAAGAGCGAACCAGTTCGTCGGGCGTCATGCCCACAATTGTGGCTCGCGCTTACGCACTGCGCGGCATTCGTGCCCGAATGCCCTATTTACGCACTGCGCGGCATTCGTGCCCGAATGCCCTATTTACGCACTGCGCGGCATTCGTGCCCGAATGCCGATCGGCGCGGCGACGGTGAAGCCTGCGAGGTGGCGGTCTTCTTCGCTTTCGCCGGCCCAAAAGCCATACTCGTGGTTCTGTCGGGCAAATTCACGACAGGGTGCAACGACGGGGCACTGCCCGCACAACTGGCGAGCGCGTGCCTCGCGTCGTGCACGTGCTTGGGGGCGCTCGGCCTTCGGGGGGAAGAACAAGGCCGTGCGCCCCTTGCACATCGCGAAGTCGGTCCAGTGGCTGGCCGACGACGTAGAGGTCATGCTGACGGTGGTGGGGGACTCGAGGAGCGTCATGTGCATTCCTTCCAGTTCGTATTTCCGACAGTGACTAGCGAGGGTGGCGGTGGGCCAGGGAGGGGGCGGCCCAACCGCTCTTTTTTAATACTAAATGAGTCGGTTCAGAATGTCAAGGATTTAGTGCTAAAGGTTTTGGACCCAGCGCAACAAGGGTTTCACGGCGTCGCGGACGGTCTGTGCAGGGGGTTCAGCGCTCAGAGAAGCTCGGCAGCAAGGCTCGCAACCTCGCTGCGTTCGCAGGCGGCCAGCGTCACGTGGCCAAAGCATTCCTGGCCGCCGAAGGCCTGAATGAGAACCGCAAGGGCATTGTTCGACTCGCCCATGTACGGGGCGTCGATCTGGCTGGTGTCGCCGGTGAAGACAACTTTTGTGCCTTCGCCCACGCGGGTGAGGATCGTCTTCAAGGTGGTCGGCTCGAGGTTCTGAGCCTCGTCAACCACGACGAACTGGCGTTGCAGTGACCGCCCGCGAAGGAACGTCACCGACTCGAGTGACAGCTGTCCGCGCCCAATGAGGTCGTCGATCAGGCGACGCGCATCGCGACTCGAACGCTGGTCGGTCAGCGCGACGATCGAGTCGTGGATCGCCGACATCCACGGGTCGAGCTTTTCGTCGAGCCCACCGGGGAGGAAACCAACTTCGGCGCGACCGACGGGAACAAGCGGTCGATAAACAGCGAGGCGTTCGTAGAGGCGACGTTCGACAACCTGTTCCAGGCCAGCGGCGATCGCCATCACGGTCTTGCCGGTACCCGCGCGACCGTCGAGTGCGAGCACCGTTACTTCCGGGTCGAGCAACAGCTCGAGTGCAAAACGTTGCTCCTTGCTGCGGCCACGCAGACCCCATGCTTCAGGCGGGTTGTTCGACAGCAGTACCCATTCGTCAAGACGGCGACGAGCGAGTGCGGAATGCGAACCATCGCGAAGCACCGCAAACGAGTTTTCGGGTTGGTGCTCGCCGCCTTCGACTGCATCGGAGGGGATCGCTCCCGCTGCGTAGAGATCATCGATCACCTGGAACGGTGCCGACAGCGACACCCAGCCCATCGGCCGCGTCGAGGCTGAGCGTCCGGCGGGCTGGTGCTCGTCGGCCTCGATGCCCAAATGGGCGGCTTTGATTCGAAGGGCCGCGTCGTTCGAAATGAGGCGGGTACGGCCGTTTCTGGCCTGGCCGAGGGCTGCGCCGATGATCCGGTTGT
>VFQT010002891.1_pt1 | contig 16616 bp, 16 predicted proteins | sample 3512381 | NCBI WGS metagenome assembly VFQT01 (sample SAMN10412376, study PRJNA504923) | tailings metagenome | isolation source: Relicate 2 Philex TSF3 active mining site | place: Philippines: Tuba, Benguet | collected 2017-08-29
CGATGACTACATCTTTATTAAATGTTTGACGATATTCGAAGGCAACTCGGGCTACACGAACGCAAGCTTCAGGGTCATCACCATTTACATGGAATACCGGAGCCTGAATCAATTTTGCAATATCAGTTGAGTAACGTGAAGACCGCGCTGACTCTGGGGAGGTTGTAAAGCCAACTTGGTTATTAATCACCACGTGAATGGTTCCACCGGTGCGATAGCCACGGAGTTGGGACATATTCAAAGTTTCTGCAACCACGCCCTGACCTGCAAACGCCGCATCACCGTGAATAAGAATTGGCATAACTGAGAATGCGCTCTTTACATTTTTACGATCTTGTTTAGCGCGGACAATGCCCTCTAGAACTGGATTTACCGCCTCTAGATGTGAAGGGTTAGCGGCCAGATAAATCTTGGTCTTTTCGCCATTTTCAGTCACAAAGTCGCCATAGGTTCCAAGGTGATACTTAACATCTCCGGAGCCCTGAACTTCATTTTCTTGATAATGACCTTCAAACTCTTGGAAGATTTGTCCATAGGATTTTCCAGCAACATTTGCTAAAACGTTCAAGCGACCACGGTGCGGCATCCCGATGCAGACCTCGTCTAGTTCAGCTTTGGCTGCATAACGAGCAATTGTGTCAAGAAGTGGAATTACAGACTCGCCACCTTCAAGTGAGAATCGCTTTTGTCCAACAAACTTAGTGTGAAGAAATGTTTCAAAAGCTTCTGCCGAATTAAGTTTGCGCAAAATTCTTAACTGCTCTTCGCGAGGGAAGAATGGCGAACCGACTTCGACCTGGCTTTGAATCCATTTACGCTCTTCCGGCGATTCGATATACATGTACTCAACGCCGATGGAGCGGCAGTACGAGTCACGAAGTGTTCCTAAGACATTGCGAAGCTTGGCGTAAGGTCTTCCACCAAAACCACCAGTTGCGATTTCACGATCTAAATCCCAAAGCGTTAATCCATGAGTTACTACATCTAAATCAGGATGACTACGTTGCTTGTACTCAAGCGGATCAATGTCAGCCATTAAGTGGCCGGTGGTGCGATAAGCCTGAATGAGTTGTTGAACTCGAGCGGCTTTATTTAATTGATCTTTACCTTCTGGAATATCTGCATGCCACTGAATTGGAACATAAGGAATTCGAAGTGCGGAGAAAATCTCTTCATAGAAACCGCCTTCTCCCAACAAAATTTCATGAATACGGCGCAAGAAGTCGCCAGATTGAGCACCCTGAATAATGCGATGGTCATAAGTAGAAGTAAGAGTTACAACTTTTGAAATTGCCAGCTCTGCAATGGTTTCTTCGCTAGCACCTTGGAATTCCGCTGGGTAATCCATGGCTCCAACACCAAGAATCAATCCCTGGCCTTGTACTAGGCGCGGTACGGAGTGAACGGTGCCAATGGTTCCTGGGTTGGTAAGTGAAACTGTGGTTCCAGCAAAATCCTCAACAGTTAATGAACCTTTACGAGCTTTCTTAACCAAAGCTTCATACTCCGACCAGAATTGGCCGAAATCAAGACTTTCACATCCTTTAATGGATGGAACCAAAAGTTGGCGTGAACCATCCTCTTTAGCTAGGTCAATTGCGATTCCAAGATTAATGTGATCAGGATGTCCGATTGCTGGTTTTCCATCTTGCTCCGTGTAAAACGCATTCATCTCTGGCATAGCACGCATAGCTTTGATCATTGCGTAACCAATTAAATGAGTGAAAGAAACTTTTCCGCCACGGGCACGTTTCAAGTGGTTATTAATAACGGTGCGGTTATCAATCATTAATTTTGCCGGCACGGCGCGAACGCTGGTTGCGGTTGGAACAGTTAGTGAAGCTTCCATACTTTGCACAACACGGTTTGCAACTCCGCGCAACGGTTCAACGCGCGCTGCTGTTGGTGCTGAAACTTGAGGAGCTGGCTTTGCAACTACTTGAGCCGGAGTTGGTGTTGGTTGTGTAGTCGGACGAACCGAAGGTTGCGGAGTAGCTACTGGAGTAGGAGTTTCAACAATAGGCGCTGGTGTAACTGGTTGAATTACCGGAGCGGCAGCTTGTTGTTGTCGTTTTGGAATTGGAGGTACTCCAGCTGGTGCGGCTGTTGTGGTACCAGGTTTGTATCCAGCAAAGAACTCTTTCCAGTCATCTTCAACGGAGTTTGGATCTGCGAGAAAGCGCTCATACATTTCATCAACTAACCATTCATTGGATCCGAATGAGCCGCCAAATTTGTTTTCTGGATTCATACCTGCCACGGAACGAAAGCCTATCTGCGTTCGAGGAGTGCGCTCTACCTGGGGCGGGGCGTGATTGGCCACAATTCTCAGCTTGAATAAATTTCAACCTGCGCCGGGTCATCCCATAAGGCAGTCTCGCCCCATGGGATTAGCTTTTGTAACTGGCGCGAGCAGAGGTTTGGGTAGACAAGTCGCAATGAGTCTTGCCGCACAAGGTCATCAAGTAATAGGTATAGGCAAAAATGCGGAAAATGCGCGGGCTGCCAACGCCGAACTTGGAATCCCGTTCGAACTGGTTGACCTGGAAGACATTGGGGCAACTCGGATACTTGCCAACGCCATGTTAGAAAAATATGGCACCCCCGAAATCTTGGTGCTGGCTCACGGGGTCATGAGCGACAAAATGGCAAAGACCTTGCGCACCAACGATGCTGAATGGTCCCGAGTAATGAATATCAATCTCAACTCAGTTTTCACTTTAGTAAATGCGATTGGCGCGCCAATGGCAGAGGCAAGAAACGGTCGAGTAATTATTTTCTCTGCATGTTTGGGAAGAATGTCTGGACCTGGCAATGCAGGGGGACTTGCTCCTTATCGAATTTCAAAGGCCGGAGTAAATGCATTGGTGCGAAACCTGGCGCATGAAACTGGACATGGCGCTAGAGGATTTTTAGTAGATGCAATTTGTCCAAATCACAGCCGTACAGACATGGGCGGTCCGAATGCGCCAAGAAGTGCGGAAGAGGGGGCTGCAACTGCTATTTGGCTTGCAACGAGAAATTTCTCAGCTGGAGATTCAACTGGAGTTCTTTGGGAAGATCAGGAAGTAGTTCCCTGGTGATTCGTTGGATTCGGAACAGCAGCGATAGCCGCAATTAAAGTTGCTAGTGCAAATATTCCCAAGGAAAATCCAAGTAAGTCTCGCTCACCGTCAATCATGTAATAAGCAACGCCGATAGCAATTAGATTTGCCAGAACTGTTGCTCCCCGTCCGTAATGCCGATGTTGGGAAAAACCTCTGCCAGCAAAAAACAGTCCTGCCGAGCCAACAAAGAGAAAAACAATTTCGGCGATAACCGCATCGAGCTCTTGAACTTCAGAGGAGAGGGTTCTAACTACGAGATAGATTCCAAGCGAGGCGAGGAATGCCGCTTCGATGCGCACTAAAGTGGCCGCAATTAAATGCACCTTACGCGGTATTAAGCTCATACCGCCAAGAATAGAGTATGAGATTCCTCTAGCTAGCTCTTGCTTCCCGAAGCTAGCCTCTTTTATGGCTTTTTTCGATGAGGGCATTTATGACCCGTTGACTGGAGTGCTAGCTCCCAGATTCTTTTATGAGAGTTCAAAAAGACTTATTTCCTGGGCTAACCGAACCAATCGCCAAACTTCGGTAATTGCTATTCGCCACGAAGGTCTGAGTGATGATGAATTAATTAAATGCGCGACTGATTTGAATTCAGAATTACGAGGCGGAGATTTGCTTGCCCGAATGAATCAGAAAACTTTTGTACTGCTTTTGATTGGCGATCAACTTGGCGCAGAACAACTTATCTTCCGTTTGAAAAACGTTATGAAATTTAATTTGGATTTCACATCAATAGAGCTGAATCTAGGCGAGGATATTGTCGCTGCTTTAGCCAGATTAGGAGTTTAGCTCTTAGGGATAAAGATTGTTGATTGGTAATACCGTAGCTCTTCAATTGAATCCCTGATATCTCCTAATGCGCGATGATTACCGGTTTTCTTTGGAGCGTTAAAATAAACCTTTGGATACCAACGTCGAGCTAACTCCTTAATTGAGGACACATCAACAGTTCGATAATGCAAATATTCATTCAACTTTGGCATATCTCGAGCAATGAAATTTCTATCCATGCCGACCGAGTTGCCAGCAAGTGGGGACTTTCCCGGTTGAGTATGGGTAGAGAGATAATTAATTACAGCTTCCTCGGCTTCGGACATTGATACGCCATTTGGAATCTCATTTATTAATCCAGATTCAGTGTGCATCTTTTTAACCTCATCCCGCATCCCAGCAAGCTTCTCAGGAGTGGTTTTGATGACTAGGTCAACGCCATCACCTTGGATATTGAGGTTCTCATCGGTTACCAGCACCGCGATTTCAACTAGGGCATCACTCTCCAGTGACAGGCCAGTCATTTCGCAATCAATCCAAATTAATGGTGGGTTCTCATTCGCCATGATGGGAGAGCCTATTGGCAGAGAGACATTTCACCACTCGTTCACCTGCTGTTTACTAATACTCAACCCTTATTCGGTCGATTCCTAGCAGTATCCGCCGCGTGACCACGTTGGAAAGCCAAGCCGGGCGAATTCCCTCGCCTCGCGAGATAACCACCGAACCTCGTTTTTCTGACAAAGTTTTCCGAGCGGTTGTCACCGCCGGCGGACTTTCTTCACTCATTATTTTGGCAGCGATCGCCATATTTTTGGGGATCCGTGGTTTTGAAATCATTTCACGCGAAGGCCTGAGTTTTATTACAGGGTACGAATGGTACTCATCAATTAACGCAGACGGTTTATCAGGAGACCAGCCTTCAGTTTATGGAATCGGCGCAATGCTGATTGGCACAATTATTACGGCATTAATCGCTGTTGCAATTGGTGTCCCTATTGCAGTAGCAGCTGCGCTTTTCTTGAATTTCTATGCACCAAATTTTATTCGCGGAATCTTGGTAGCAATCATTGATCTTATGGCTGCCTTTCCTTCAATTCTGTTTGGTCTTTGGGGACTGAACGTTTTGATGCCGACCGCAGAGTATTGGGCAAAACTTTTGCATAAATATTTAGGTTGGATTCCGCTCTTTGATGTTTCTGCTCCTGTATTTACCAGGTCACCATTTGTGGCAGGCCTTGTGCTTGCAATCATGATTATTCCAATTGTTACCTCTGTGGCCCGAGAAGTATTTTCACAAACACCGCTTGATCGAATTCAAGCGGCTTATGCACTTGGGGCAACCAAGTGGGCGATGATCAAAGCAGTTGTGTTGCCTTTTGGTTCAAGTGGTGTTGTAGGTGGAGCGATGTTGGGATTGGGCCGCGCCATGGGTGAAACAGTTGCTGTGTTCACGGTACTTAACATCGTATTTCAAGCGAATTTTCAGATTCTTTTGGGCGCAGGTGGAAACGTCGCGTCATTGATTATTTTGAAGTTCGGCGAAGCTACCGCTGAAGAAATCAAAGCGTTGATGGCTGCCGGACTGGTTCTATTCTTATTAACCCTTGTTGTGAATATGATTGCTGACTTAATTGTTAACCGAGCGGGACGTCAGGGAAGATAATGACAACCGCAACTCCGACAAAGCCTTGGCGTATGACTCCGCGCGCCATGATTCCTAATGTAATTGCTGGATTCTCCGTGGTTATTGGAAGCTGGCTCTTAATTAGCCTGACTGGGTTATCTGGAAAATTAGGAGCTTTTGCAGCTGCCTCTGTTCTTTCAATTGCCAGCTTGTCTTTGGTGGCGGGATTGCAAAGAGGGGCCCAAGCAGCAAAAAATTCAGCGGTTGGAACTCTGGTTGCGATTGGTTCAATTCTGGCGCTATTGCCTGTCCTAAGCATTCTGAGCACAGTTGCAATTCGCGGAATCAAAGGTTTGTACATTGGATTCTTCACATCTGACATGTCTTTGGCTTCAGTGAATGATCCACTAGACAAGGGCGGGATTTTGCACGCCATCATTGGAACATTACTTCTTATCTTGTTTGCCATGTTGATTTCAGTTCCACTTGGAATTTTGACCGCGCTTTATCTAACAGAAATTAAGGGCCCAGGCTCTCGTTTTATTCGTTTTCTGGTTCAAGCTATGAGCGGTGTTCCCTCGATTGTTGCTGGATTATTTATTTATTCCGCCTTTATTTCGGGTACAGGCCGGGGTTTTTCGGGCTTTATGGGATCTCTAGCATTATCAATTTTGATGTTGCCTACAGTTGCGCGAACTGCAGAAGAGGTCTTGTTGTTAATCCCAACAGATTTACGCGAGGCAGGTTTAGCTTTGGGTGCCACACAGTGGAGAACAGTGGCGATGGTTGTTGTACCTGCAGCAAAGAGCGGCTTAATCACGGCAGTCATTTTAGGAATTGCCAGAATCGCTGGCGAAACAGCTCCATTACTCTTCACAACGGGCGGTGGAGACACTACAAATGTGAATCCATTTGATGGCGTAATGGGTTCAATTCCATTTGCAATCTGGAAGGCATTAATCGCCGGTTCCGAAGAGTCAAATGCCCGCGCTTGGGCTTCAATTTTTGTTCTGTTAGTAATAGTAATGGTGCTGTTCTTTACTGCACGCCGACTTGGAAAGAGGAAAATATGACGACTGAGAACGTGCAGCCATCATCTTTAGCAAACATTGCAAACTCCCAAAATCGCAAGTCTGTGGGAACAAGACCTTTGGGCACTGGACTTGAAGCTAAAAATGTTCATGCTTGGTTCGGTAAGAACCATGTGCTTTCAGACATCTCACTAGATTTTGCATCAGGTACAGTCACGGCTCTCATTGGCCCTTCCGGTTGTGGTAAATCAACATTTATCAGAACGCTAAATCGAATGCATGAGTTCATTCCAACCGCTGCAATGGCAGGAGAGGTATTACTGGATGGTAAAGATATTTATGCGCCCGGAACTGATGTAACTAAAATCCGCTTGAAGATTGGAATGGTGTTCCAGAAACCAAATCCATTCCCATCTATGTCAATCGGCGAAAATGTTTTAGCGGGCTTGAAATTGGCTCAGCTTAAGCAATCCAACAAAGATGATTTGCTGGAAGAGTGCTTGGTACGTGCTGGACTTTGGAATGAAGTTAAAGACCGGCTAGATGCCCATGGTGGCTCTCTGTCTGGTGGCCAGCAGCAAAGACTTTGTATAGCCCGTTCACTGGCGGTGCGCCCTCAAGTTCTACTCATGGATGAGCCATGTTCTGCGCTAGATCCAGGGTCAACTTTGCGAATTGAGGAGACGATTCGAGAACTTTCAGAGAGTATGACCATAGTGATCGTCACTCACAATATGCAGCAAGCGGCTCGCATATCTGATTACACAGCATTTTTCCTGGCCGACGGTGGCCCAGGCGTAATGGTGGAAGTTGGACCCACCAGCGAAATTTTCTCTCGTCCAAAGGACAAGAGAACTGAGAATTACGTTACTGGTCGTTTCGGTTAATCCGTAACCAACTGTTCATTTAACGTTGCTTCGCCGTTTATTAAATATAGAGCTGGTGTTTCTACGAGGTTCCTAGGTTTGGCCCTGCAAGTTAACTTCGAACTCAAAAGGAGACCAAATTGGTCCGCAAGTTTTTACTTAAAATTTCAGTCGTTGCAGCAGCATTTTCGCTAATCGCTGCACCTGCTTACGCCGTAGATTTAGTTGGCGGTGGAGCAACTTTCGCTAACCCAATTCTTGATGCTTGCAAAGCAGAGTACTCACGCGAAACCGGCGATAACTATGTTTACAATTCACTAGGTTCAGGAGCGGGACGTTCCGGAATCGACAAAGGTGACTTTGATTTTGGTTGGTCAGATACACCTCACCTTGGCGCGACAGCGCCTAAGTCAATGATTCACCTGCCCGTAGTGGCGGCACCTGTTGCGATTATTTATAACGTTCCAGGAATTAAAGGAAACGCTGCATCTCAAATAACTTTGTCTCCTTCAACTGTGGCGAAAATTTTCTCTCGTCAGATTACAAAGTGGAACGATCCTGCAATTAAGGCTGATAACAACCGCGTCATTAAAACACCGGTATTTGCAACTGAGCGTGTAAAGGTGATGGTTGATGGAAAGTCAACTTTCCAACGTGTCACCAAGAAAGATAAGAACGGAAATCCGATAATTTCACGTTACACACAAAAGCGTGAGTCAGTCCAGTTCCCAAATACAGATATCACTGTGGTTTACCGCAATGATTCTTCGGGAACAACCGGAATCTTCACAAACATGTTACGTGCGGTAGTTCCTTCGATCTGGACCAAGTCCGGCAACAATGACTTCACAGCATCATTCCCCGGAAACATCAATGACATTAAGAATCTCGGAAAGATTCAGGGAGCAAAAGGCTCTGAGCTAACTACTGGCTTAGTTGCAAAAACTCCAGGCGCGATTACTTATGCTGAAAAGGATTACGCAAACAAAGCCAAACTACCTGTAGCAAAGCTTTTGAACAATGCAGATGTTGCGGTTGCTCCAGGAGCTGCGGGAGTCTCCGCATTCCTTGGCTCTGCAAAGTTCAATGACAATGGAACTTTGGCGCTTGATTACAGCACCAAGAATCCAGGCGCATACCTACTTGGCTCAACTTCTTATGCTTTGGTTCTTACCGATTACAAAGATAAGGCAAAGGGAGCTGCAGTAAAGAAGTTGATGACCTACATTCTCGATAACTGTGCGAAAAAGTTCCCAGAAACTGAGTTCGCAGTAATCGATGGAGCTTTGTATGACTTCAACAAGAAGCTGATCGCAAGAATCGGCTAGTTCCAGTAAAGAGAATTTTCCCGGGCGCGCGAGGGGTGCCCGGGAATTTTCATTTTGTGCGCGCCCGGCAGGAATCGAACCTGCGACAACCCGCTTAGAAGGCGGGTGCTCTATCCGACTGAGCTACGGGCGCAAAAGTGGCGATTTAAAGCGAGCTAAGTCTACCTAGAGGTTCACCTTGAGCAATGCGCCATTGTTTAACTGATATTGGCCTAAACCGATAAGGTTTCGCCTCGTGGCAGAGTACATATACACGATGAAGAAGGCGCGTAAAGCGCATGGCGACAAAGTAATTCTTGATGACGTTACATTGATGTTTTTACCGGGCGCCAAGATTGGTGTTGTTGGCCCAAACGGTGCCGGTAAATCAACGGTCCTTCAGATCATGGCTGGTTTGCAACAGCCATCAAATGGCGAGGCTTATCTCTCTCCAGGTTACACAGTCGGAATTTTGTTGCAGGAGCCACCACTTAATGAAGATAAGAATGTTCTAGAAAATGTTCAAGAGGGCGTTGCTGAAACGATGGCACTTCTAGCTCGTTTCAATCAAGTTTCTGATGAGATGGCAAACCCTGATGCTGATTACGACAAGTTGTTAGCCGAAATGGGCAAACTGCAAGAACAACTAGATCACTTAAATGCCTGGGATTTAGATTCACAGTTAGAGCAAGCCATGGATGCTTTGCGCTGCCCACCTCCTGATGCGGATGTAAAGGTTTTGTCTGGTGGCGAGCGTCGTCGCGTGGCACTCTGCAAGTTATTACTGCAAAAACCCGATTTACTTTTGCTCGACGAGCCTACAAACCATTTGGATGCTGAATCTGTTTTGTGGCTCGAGCAGTTCCTCTCAAAATATGAGGGAACAGTCGTTGCCATTACTCACGATCGATATTTCCTGGACAACGTAGCGCAATGGATTTTGGAACTTGATCGTGGTCGCGCCTACCCATATGAAGGTAACTACTCAACATATTTGGAGACCAAGGCTGCACGTCTCAAAATTGAAGGCCAGAAAGATGCTAAGCGAGCAAAGCGACTTGCTGAAGAGTTGGACTGGGTTCGCCAAAATGCGAAAGGTCGTCAGGCAAAATCAAAGGCCCGTCTTGCCAGATATGAAGAGATGGCGGCGGAGGCTGAAAAAGCACGTAAACTTGATTTTGAAGAGATCCAAATTCCAATGGGCCCACGTCTTGGAAACATTGTTGTTGAGGTAGAAAATCTCTCCAAGGGATTTGGTGAGCGATTATTGATTGATGATCTCTCGTTCTCGCTTCCAAGAAATGGCATTGTCGGTGTAATTGGCCCAAATGGTGCTGGTAAAACCACGCTATTCAAGATGATTCTAGGTTTGGAACAACCAGATTCTGGAAGCATCAAGGTTGGTGAAACAGTAAAGATTTCTTATGTTGATCAGTCAAGAGGTGGAATTGATCCTAAGAAACCGCTTTGGGAAGTTGTTTCTGATGGATTGGACTTTATAAAAGTTGGTGCAGTGGAAATGCCAAGCCGTGCTTATGTTTCAGCATTCGGCTTTAAAGGTCCGGACCAACAAAAACCTGCAGGTGTTTTATCGGGCGGCGAACGCAATCGCTTGAACTTGGCACTCACGCTAAAAATGGGTGGCAATCTTTTACTTCTTGATGAGCCGACAAATGATTTAGATGTTGAAACCCTAGGTTCATTGGAAAATGCTTTACTTGATTTCCCAGGTTGCGCGGTGGTTATCTCGCACGATCGCTGGTTCCTAGATCGCGTAGCAACACATATCTTGGCTTATGAAGGAGACTCACAGTGGTTCTGGTTTGAAGGAAACTTTGAGTCATACGAGAAAAACAAGATTGAGCGACTTGGTCCAGAAGCTGCACGTCCACACCGTGTTACCTATAGAAAGTTAACTCGATGAAGTATCACCACAAAGCATTTGTGCGCTGGGATGATTTAGATGCGATGGGGCATGTAAATAATGCCAAGTACTTAACTTTTGCTCAGGAAGCCAGATTTGAATGGTCTTTCGCTAAGAATCCAATCGCAGCAGAAAACAATGAGTTTTTAAAGATGGTTGTGGCTCGAGCTGAAGTTGATTTCAAGAATCCAATTTTCCATGGTGGAACCTATGTTGATGTCGTCCTATGGGTGGATTCGATCGGCAATTCATCTTTCTCGATGACCTATGAGGTAAAGGGTGAAGATGTTTTGTTTGCCCGAGTAAAGACTGTGCAAGTAGCGGTAGATGAGTCTGTTGCAAAGTCCCGGCCCCTCAAAGATGAGGAGCGCGCCTTTTTGCAGCAATATCTAGAGGAGAACAAGTGAGCTCAAAGCTAGAACCTCGTGGAGTACGTCCTTGGTGGAGAGATGCAGTCACCTATCAGATTTATATCCGTTCATTCGCCGATGCAAATGGTGATGGAATCGGCGATGTCGAGGGCATACGTTCAAAACTTGGTTATCTGCAAAAACTAGGAGTAGATGCAATTTGGATAACTCCTTGGTATCCATCTCCACAAAACGATCATGGTTACGATGTTTCTGATTACATGAACATTGAACCTGACTACGGAACATTGCAGGATGCGGAGAGATTAATTCGCGAAGCTCATGATCATGGAATTAAAATCATTATCGATATTGTTCCTAATCACACCTCTGATCAACATGTTTGGTTCCAAGCGGCACTTAAAGCTAAGCCAGGATCACCAGAGCGCAATCGTTATATTTTCCGAGATGGCAAAGGTCCTAATGGTGATTTGCCGCCAAATAACTGGCAAGCGGTATTTGGTGGACCTGCATGGCACCGAATCACTGAACCGGATGGAAAGCCAGGGCAGTGGTACCTACATCTTTTCGCTGTTGAGCAACCGGATTTGAATTGGGAAAATCCTGAAGTTGTAAATCACTTTGATGATGTTTTGAAGTTCTGGCTTGACCGAGGCGTCGATGGATTCCGTATCGATGTTGCTCACGGCATGTTTAAAGAAAAAGGACTTCCAGATATCCGACAGAGTTGGATTTCCAAACTTCTTGGAAAAAACAATCTGACCCGCATGCTAAGTCCAGAACATAAGCCGTTCTGGGATCAAGAGGAAGTGCATGACATTTATCGCCGCTGGCGAAAAATTCTCGATTCCTATGAAGGTGATCGAATGGCGGTAGCGGAAGCATGGGTAAGTCCAGCCTCTCGCATAGCTCGATATGTTCGCGCAGATGAGCTACAAAACTCATTTAATTTCGAGATGCTCACAACCCTCTGGAAACCTGAGGAAATTCGCAAGAAAATTAACAACTCCATCTCGGCTCTTGCAGAGGTTGGCGCACCGACCTCCTGGGTATTCAACAACCACGATGTTGTGCGCTCCGTGGATCGCCTGGATTTAGGTTTAACTAATCGTGGTGAAACAACTTTTGATCGTCATGGAGATGTTAATAAATTAAATATTGCTCGAGGAACTCTCCGTGCTCGTAGCGCAACATTGATGGCGTTGGCTTTACCTGGTGGTACATATTTGTATCAAGGAGAAGAGCTAACTCTTCCTGAGGTACGAGATATTCCAGAGGATCGCTTAACTGATCCACGATGGAAAATGAGTGGTTATCAAGATCGCGGCCGAGATGGATGCCGAGTACCAATTCCTTGGAAAACTAATCCGCAAGGCGCATTTGGTTTTTCTGCTAATGATTCTTTGAAACCAGAGCAGGCTTGGCTACCTGCCAGCTCATGGTGGGGCCAATACTCCGCTGAGTCTCAAGAGAATGATGAAAACTCAACGTTGAATATTTATCGCAAGGCGTTAGCGGTGCGAAAGCAAGAATCAGGATTGGGTGATGGCCCAATGGAATGGATCAACACTCACAAAGATGTTGTTGCCTTTTCTCGTCCTGGAAAATTTGCTTGCTACATAAACTTTGGTGCAGATTATGAATTGCCTGCGGGTTCGGAAGTTTTGGTTTCCAGCGGTGCTTTATCTGGAAACAAGTTACCAACTGACACTGCCGTTTGGATTCGAACCAAATAAATGCCAAACACCAAGCTGCAAGAAAAGACGGTAAAAGTTCTTGCAACCGCCCAAGTTCTTAATGGCGTTGGTGTAGCAGGAACTGTTGCTGCAGGCTCATTGCTTGTAGCTTCGATTACCGATTCCGAGAGTTTGGCAGGACTTGCGCAGACATCATCTGTGCTCGGCGCAGCAGCGCTAGCCCTTCCACTTGCACGCTTGACTGCGCGCGGTGGACGAAGATTGGCCCTTTCTGTTGGCTTTCTTTCAGGTGTTATTGGTTCATTGTTTGCCATCTTTGGTGGCGCGCAGAAAAACATCGTTTTTATGTTGCTCGGAACCTTTTTGGTTGGCGCGGCTTCGGCAGCTGGTTATCAAGCTAGATTTGCCGCGGTTGATTTATCCACCGATGAAACTCGTGCCAAACAACTTTCATTTGTAGTTTGGGGATCAACTGTTGGCGCAGTTGCCGGGCCGAATTTGATGGAACCAGCAGGAAATCTGGCGGAGAGTTTGAGTTTGCCAAGACTTGTTGGTCCGTACGTTGTTTCTGCAACAACCTTGATACTTGCCATCTTAGTAATTCAAATCTTTTTGCGTCCAGATCCATTTTTAACGGCCCAAAGGCAATCCGGTTCAAATGAAAAAGCAAAAGGTGCTACGAAGCGGGCTCTCGCACATATACGTAAAACTCCAAAAGCGCTCTTTGCAATTATGTCGATTGCCATCGGGCATATTGCAATGGTTTCGGTAATGGTTATGACGCCAGTTCATATGGCGCATGTGGATGTAACACTTACTGTTATCGGATTCGTAATCAGTATCCATGTCTTAGGTATGTACGCTTTTTCTCCTCTTGTAGGAACACTTAGCGATCGATTCGGACGGATTAGAGTTGTACAGATTGGCGTTTTGATTCTGCTTGCTTCGACTTTATTTGCAGGTTTTGCCGCACCTAATGATGTTGTAATGCTTGGTATCGGATTGTTTTTACTGGGCTTGGGATGGTCTTGTACTTTGATTGCAGGCTCAGCATTATTAACTGAGTCGGTTGATCCCGCGTTAAAAACATCATCGCAAGGAGCAAGCGATCTCGTTATGAATCTATCTGGTGCGGGTGGAGGCGCCTTAGCTGGCGTAATTATTGGAACTCTTTCCTATGGCTGGCTTTGTGCTTTTGCCGCTGTACCCGTTGCATTTCTGGGAATTTGGTCGCTAAAGCTTTCCCGTTCATAATTCTCAGATCATGAATCTATATGAAGAAATGGGTGGCAGAGACACCTTCGAACAGTTGGTTTCGCATTTCTACGCCTTAGTTTCGGTAGATCCAGTGTTGCGTCCAATGTATCCAGATGAAGATATGAAAGGCGCTGCAGAGAGATTGTTAATGTTCCTGGAGCAATACTGGGGCGGGCCACACACCTATAGCGAAAAAAGAGGGCATCCAAGATTAAGGATGCGCCATGCGCCATTTTCTATCGGCGAGCTTGAAAGAGATGTCTGGTTAAAGCACATGAAATCTGCGGTTGATGAATTGGAGATGAAGCCTGAGTTAAAAGAACAACTCTGGGATTATTTGCTTATGGCCGCTAATTCGATGGTAAATCAACCGCGCGGTTTTTGAGATTTATTTCCAACTTTAAGGATTTCACCGTTTCGTAGATACCACAGTGTTCCTTGGCGATCTCTAACTGTGGTTATTCTCAGTCCAACTGTTTCAACTTTGCCTTTAACTTCTAATACATCAACATTGTCACCTACACCGTATTGATCTTCAATCAACATAATAATTCCGGAGAAGACATCGCGAACAATGGTTTGTGCACCAAGACCTACTGCAAAGCCAACGACACCGGCGGATGCAACAAGCGGTCCGAGGTCAACACCAAGTTCGCCGAGAATCATTGCCCCAGCGACTAAACCAATCAATGCCTTTGAAGAGCTAGTTAAAACTGAAGATGCAGTCCTAGCTCTTTCGCGCTGACGTGTCCCATTTGATTTTTCGCCCGGGATGAAATCTGCTTCGGCAACTTTGCTGAGAGCTTTTGTAATTCCGCGGGTAGCAACTTTCTGTAGGACAACCGCAAGGACCAGAATGACCACGATCCGCAGCGGGGAGCCCAAAAACCAGTCCAACGCCTCATCTAGGCTTACATTCAGCTTCATTTGAGAAAGACTTTATAAGAACTTAATCAAATATCCGCACAAATCGCGCAGGATTCGGGCAGGATTTCCCTCACGACGCGAGCCACGCGTCGGCACAAAGGGGAACAGTGACGACTACGTCGAGAAGGACATTGGTTCTGAACGCCACCTATGAGCCACTGGGTGTCGTTTCTGATAGACGCGCGCTTATTTTAGTTTTGAATAATCGAGCCACTGTTGTTGAAGAATCTGGAATTCAACTCAATTACTCATCCGGATCATTTGAACTTCCAGCAGTTATTAGGCTTCATAAGTTTGTAAAGATTCCTTATCGTCACACAGTTCCACTTTCTAGACGGGCGATTTTCGCAAGAGATGGTGGACGATGTGTTTATTGTTCGGCAACCGCAACATCTATAGATCACGTAATTCCTAGAAGTCGAGGCGGCGATCACACATGGGAAAATGTTGTGAGCGCTTGCCATCGTTGCAATCATGTAAAGGCAGATAAAACCCTTAAAGAGTTGGGTTGGAGACTTCGCTCACTTCCTCGCGAACCGGTTGGAGCAGCTTGGCGTATTTTGGGCACAGGTCGTGCTGAAGAGCGTTGGGTTCCGTACCTCGCTCCATTTGGTGTAGTTAGCGCTTCTGCTTAAACTTCCGCCATGTTCTTACAACTCGCCACCGACTTAACACTTGCATTAAATGAAGATGGTTCAATGCCTGGTGAGCCAATGGGCTTCCTAGAAGGATTTGTTTGGTTCGTCGTTGCGCCAGTTGGAATCTCTCTATTCGTTTGGGTTTCTGTAGTCGCCCAAGAGAATTGGAAGAGAGCTAAATCAAATCGCACAAAGCAAGATGTAATTACCCGAATTAACGAGTAATTACTGATCTTTAGCTCGAACCTTCAAAGCTCTCTCTAATGAGTCTTTAGCTTCCAGTACGTGACGTCTCAATGTTGGATGCCCATCTTTTCCTACGCCATTTAGCCAGGCATTGGTTTTATCCAATGTTGCTTGCGAAATAACGTAAGACGGATACAACAAATCAATAATGCTGGTTGAAACCTCATATGACTTGTTGTTGTAGGTATCCAGAATTAACGCAAAGTAGCGGTCAATAAAGGCTTCGTGGAAATTGCGGTGAAGTGGTCGAGCAAACCCTTGGATGGCTGATAGGCGAGACCAGTTGGTAATTGACTCATCCTCAGTAGCTTTTTTGAAGGCGGTTTCTTTAGCTTGCACATTTGGGAACGCAGCAACGCAACGTTCATGTGCCAGCTGGCCGGTAAGGGTGTTGTCCCGCTTTACCTCAGCATCAATCTCCTCTTGGGAAGATGCGCCACGTTCAACCAAGCAAAGAATGAAATGCCAACGTAGATCAGCATCCACAACTAAGCCATCTAATTTGCCCTCAAGCAGCTCACGAATCTTCGCTGTTTGAGAAGTTGTGTGCGCAAGTGATGCAAAGGTACGAGCGAATTGCAGTTGATGTCCACTTCCAGGCTTTGCCTTAATCAGAAGTTCGGAAAGTACCCCTGCGATCTTCTCCCGCAGCGCATCACGATTCTTATCGGCTGCATAGATTTCAACCGCAGAAATCAATTGATTGCCAAGAGCGGTAACGGTTGTGATGTCATCTTCACCCGGCAAACCAGCAATACCAATTTCAATGAAATCAGTTGCTGAAATCTCGGCATCTCGCAACATGTCCCATGCTGCAGACCAGCACAAAGCTCTAGACAACCCA
>VFQT010002892.1_pt1 | contig 16612 bp, 19 predicted proteins | sample 3512381 | NCBI WGS metagenome assembly VFQT01 (sample SAMN10412376, study PRJNA504923) | tailings metagenome | isolation source: Relicate 2 Philex TSF3 active mining site | place: Philippines: Tuba, Benguet | collected 2017-08-29
GAAGTCACGGTTCTGGTTTTCGCGAAGGCTCGCGGCGATGGCCGATACGCGCGCGTCAAGGGCCCTATCGACTTCGTTCGTCAATTGACGAGCGGTGATGAGATAGATGGTGACCGACAATGTTGCAATGGTGATGAGCACCATGACGCCCGTGGCGAGCAAGAGTCTCAGTCGAAGCGTCATTGGCGATCCTCTCGAATGACATAGCCAACGCCTCGAATGGTGAACAGAATGCGCGAACCCCCGCCCTCTTCCAGTTTTCGGCGGAGGTAACCGATGTAGACGTCGAGCGATTTGGAAGTCGTCTCGGTCGAGTAGCCCCAGATCTCCTCGTAGATCTGGTCGCGTGAGAGAACTCGTCCCTGCTCTTGGACGAGTAGAGCCAACAACTCAAACTCCGTCTTGGTGAGAGTGAGATCCCTGCCACCTCTCGTGGCGATGTGACGGTTTCGATCAATTTCGAGATCCTTGAAACGCAAGACGGAGGGATTCTGGGGTTCGTGCCTGCGCAACAATGCCCTCACTCGCGCAAGCAATTCATCAACGGCAAATGGCTTCACCAAGTAGTCATCAGCACCGGCATCAAGTCCTGCGACCCGGTCTCCCACCTCGTGTCGTGCCGTCAACATGAGGATCGGCGTCCGGTCCCCTCGATGACGAAGCTCCTTGCAGGCGGTCAATCCGTCGACGAATGGCATCATCACATCCATGACGACGCAATCGAATCGGCTTGACGCCAGCATGTCGAGTGCCTTCCCGCCGTCTGTGGTGCTCGTGATCTGGTATCCCTCGAGATCGAGAACTCGCTCCAGAACCTGTCGAACTTGAGGATCGTCCTCCACCACGAGGATCTTTTCGTTCGCCACCTTCAAGACGATATCCAAGTTGAAATACCGGCAGAACGGGCGACGCGGATTCTTTGGTGTTTCTTACCTCTACCTGAACGTCCTCTTACTTCTGTCTTCCACCATGTAGTCGACGAGGAACCGCCTCGTCACGAAGGAGGAAAGATGAACAAGCGAATCTTGGCCACTCTGGTGGCCTCAACGATCGGTCTCGGCGGCATTGCCGTCGCAGCCAATTCAGTGTCGGCCGCAGGTGCACCCACTGCGGTGGTCAGCCATGACAATGCGGATCGCGAGGCAGAAAAGACTGCACTTGCCGAATTGCTGGGTATGACGGTCGACGAACTGCATACCGCGGTGAGATCGGGCAAGTCGCTTGCCCAGATAGCCCAAGATCAAGATGTGGCCGTCAGCAAGGTCATCGACCTATTGGTGGCCCAAGCCAAGACCAAGATCACTCAGATGGTCAACACCGTGCCCTCCGAGCGCTCAGGCATGCGAGGCGGTCATGGTCACCGTGGATTTGGGCGTGGGAATAAAGGGCCAGTAGAGGGCGTTACTCCGAGCGGCGCCTAATTCCCCCCTAGGCGTTCACAAGCGACCGGCGTCCAGCCCCCCTAGGACGTCGGTCGCTCGCTTTCTCACCTCATCGACGTCGCTCAATTTCTGTGCGGCACGAACTTGTTGAGCGATGCGCGGATTACGAACGAAGGATTCCTGGTGGCGTAGAAGAAAGTCCCAGTACAGCGTCGTGTACGGGCAGGCACGTTCACCCACTCGAGCTTTGCGATCAAAGTGACAGCCCTTGCAAAAGTCACTCATCTTGTCGATGTAGGCGCCGCCACTCGCGTAGGGCTTGGTCGCCACTTTGCCGCCGTCTGCGTAGAGCGACATGCCGATCACATTGGGTGCCATCACCCATTCCGCGGCATCGACGAAAGACCGCCACATCCACTCGGTGAATTGCCATGGGTGAATTCCCGACGTGAGTGCGAAGTTGCCCAGGATCATCAAGCGCGGAATGTGATGTACCCAAGCACGTTCGTGGATGTCGTTCAATACTCGCGACATGCAGCGCATCTGAGTCTGGGAAGGATCGGTGAACATCGGTGGGAGATCGCGCGTGGCGGACAGATGGTTGGCGGTGCGCATGGCAGGCATCTCGCGCCAGTACATGTTCCAGATGAATTCACGCCACCCGATCACTTGTCGAACGAAGCCTTCGACGGAATTGATGGGGATGTTTCCAGTGCGGTGAGCCGTGATCACTCGCTCGACTACTTCGCCCGGAAGCAGCAGGCCGTTGTTGAGATAGGGCGAGAGCACGGAGTGGGCCAGATGCCAATCGTCGTGCAGCATCGCGTCTTCGTACGGACCAAAGTCGGGGAGGAGCTGTTCGACGAAATGCTCCAAGCGAGCGAGCGCACTGGCGCGCGACGTCGACCACCAACCTGACGGCTCAGCGCCCCACGCGGTGGCGGGTAGATCGGCAATCACCTCACGGTCGAGTTCGTCGAGCTCATCGAGTGGCGGGTGTGGCCATGTGCGGTTCTTTGGCGGGGGCAGACGGTTGTCGGCGTCGAAGTTCCACGAGCCACCTTCAGGCTCGTCACCATCCATCAGCAGATCGAGGCGTCTACGTTGCCAGCGGTAGAAGTCCTCCATCTTGAACGACTTGCGAGTCGCAGCAAACGAAGCGAAGTCGTCCGGATGACAGAGGAACTGATCGGAGCGAACCGTGCGCACCTGGAGGCGCTCGAGCAATGCTCGCGCATTGAAGCTGTTTGGCTCGGTGGCGACGACCTCGCTGGGTTGGTGCTGTGCAAGGTGGGCTCGATAGCCGGCGCTCATGGTTGGGGCCTTGCGGTAATCGACCTGAAAACCTTCGGCCTCCAGTTCACGAGCGAATCGGCGCATCGAAGCGAGATAGAAGTGCAAGCGCTGTCGGTGCCACGCCTTGGAAGCGATCTTGCGAGTCGACTCAACGAAGAGCACTCGGTGAGAGGTGGGATCGGCGGTGGCCAACGCACCGATTCGACGGTTGAGTTGGTCGCCGAACACCCACACGGTGATCATCGATGCGACGCTACCCGACTCCTTCCTCGTACATCGTGGCCGACGCCTTCATCGTGAACAGCCGAACGCCAACGAACCACAGTCGCAACTCGTAGGGGCTCGACAGGGTCACGGTGACGAGTGGAGGTGCGCGATCAATCTCAACTTTGACTTTGTCAAGGTGAGGCTGTTCGTTCACCAACTCGTTGATGCCGCTCTCGTCAGTGGGGTCGATGGAAGCAAGTCGAGCCGCGGTACCCACGGTGCGCCACAACGCCAAGTGGTCGCGCACGATTACGGCGGACTGCACCACGAGCCACACAGCGAGCAGAACGAGCGGAAAGACGAGAGCAAACTCGACGCTGGATTGGCCAGGCTCAGCCTTCTTGGACATCGGTGCGCGAAATGACGTTGTCGAGCACGAGATCGAACAACTCGCCAATGCGACCGGCACCACCACCTTCGGTTGCCCATGCGATGACGAGCAGTGCGATGATGCCTACCCCGAGCAGGACGAGTGCGTACTCAGTGGTGGCTTGGCCGGGCTCGTATCGAGACACGTGTTTCATCAGCCGACCGACCCGAGTGGAGTGACGATCGTGGCAATGAGCGGTGAGAACGTGAGCAGAAGGAACGACGGCAGGATGCAGACGACGAGGGGAACGTTCGCCTTCACTGACATGCGGCGGATGTGTGCACGAAACTCCTCGGCTTGGCGCGCTCGGTAGCTGGCGACGTACTCGTTCAACCGATCGGCAAGTGGGAGGCCGTGCTGAGAGGAACCAGCGAGCAGGTCGAATGCAGATCGGAGATCAATGAACTGCTGGCGCAGGATGTCGAGCAGCTCTGCCGCGCTGAGCGGATGTGTCGGACTGTTGTGATGAGGTACGGCAAACAACAGAGCCTGGTGAACGGTGAAACCCGCCTCGAGTGACGACGCGATGTCGTCGAGAACCTCCGTCGACTGAGCGTTGATCGATGACCTGAGTAGCCGAGAAACCCACCGCCTGCCCACCATCTGTAACGAGGTACCGACGAGGACGATCGAGAGACCACCAGGTGAACCGAGCATGAAGGTTCGTGCAGATGAACCAATGAGCAGGATGAACCCCGATACGTAGATCGGCGCCCAGACGAGTATCGAAATCGAGGTTCGTATTGCTGCTAGTTGCGCCGAAACCTCCAATCGTTCTGATTCGGCTCGTCGAAGACGTTCGGCTTCACGACCAAGTGGAGTGATTCGCTGCGTTCGTCCAACGAGGTGTAGGAGTCGACGCCAGTGCGGAGGCAGGTGAGGACTCTCGAGATCGACGAGTGTGCTGCCACGGCGCAACCCCAGCGAAACATCAGCAAGAAAATCTTCAAGGTCGGGGAATTGTTCGAGAGTTTGGAGAAAACCTGAGTGCAGGGATGACCCTGCCGTGCAGGTGCGAGACCACTGCTCGAGGAAATCTGCCCAGCGAGAATCACCGGGCAGCGGTTGAAGCTCGTCCTTCGACGAGTCATCGACCGATCGAAACCGCCCGAGCGTCACGCGCGAAGTGGCTCGAGGGACGACGACGATGAGTAACAGAAGGATCACCAATCCAGTCATCGCGATGAAACCGAGAATGACGTTCACGTGGAGGCGAGGAAGTGGATGTCGGCAACCCGCCGTTCACCGACCGGTGAACGCTCAAGGTGAACGATCGCCCCCACACCTGCCTTCACTATTTGGCGCGCCTCGGTGATCGACCACCCGTGATGATGGCGAACGACGAGTGCAGCGAGCCGGTCGACGGCATCACGAGCGGAGTTGGCGTGGCACGTGGTGAGAGACCCGTCGTGACCAGTAGTCATCGCTTCCAACATGTCGAGCACCTCTGCGCCCCGAACCTCTCCGACGACGAGTCGATCCGGCCGCAAGCGAAGCGCCGCACGAACGAGGTGCTGGAGCGAGATTCCTCCGCTTCCTTCGATGGATGGTGGCTGCGACTCGAGCCGGACCACGTTGCGAAGCCCAGGATCGAGCTCGAGGGTGTCCTCCACGGTGACGATTCGTTCGTGCTGAGGGATCAACCTGCACAAGGCATTGACGAGTGTGGTCTTTCCTGCTGACGCCCGACCAGACACCACCACGTTCACTCGCTGATCGATCAATTGCCGAAGTTGAGTGGCAGTTTCGTCATCGCCAAAGTGACTGGTCGACACGTCGTTGACTACGAAGCGACGAATGGTGAGGCATGGACCGAGGGGAGAAGCGGGCGGAACGATGACGCAGACCCGCGATCCATCGTCGAGACGCGCGTCGACGATGGGATGAAGCCGGTCCACTTGTCGTGAAAGCGGAAGGAGGACGCGTTCGATGATGAGCCGTGTCTCCTCCACGGGGAGCAGCCCCACCAAGTGAATTCCCCAGTCGTTTTCGATGAACACCGAACCGTCGGCGTTCACCATCACTTCTTTTACCGAAGGGTCAGACAGCCACTCCTCGAGTGCACCCGCACGAGTGACGTGGGAGATGGCACGCAACGCGAGCTCGTCATGTTCTTCACTGCGGAGGAAGGGGGCCGCACGGCGGAGATGAACTTTGGCCGAGGTGAGGAGATCGCTGCGCTCGTCGCGAAGTTGGTGGGCGAGCGAACGGGTGAGAGCCTCGGGTGTCGACAACTCAGGCCGCGCGCTGGAGCGGGTTCATCGACGAGGGAAGACGCGTAGTGAGGAGTCCGGCGTCGATCACGCGCGCGAGCCGCGGATCGAGTTCGACCTCGGCAACGATCGGCGCGGAGAGGACGGACGCAACGTCGCGCTTCGAGAGAGCACGACCGGGTTCATTGACGAGGATCACCCCGTCCACTCGGAGTCTGGTGCTGACCGCGCGGCGCAGGGCGAGATAGCAGGGCCGCAACACGAGCCACGAAACGGTGGCAAATGGCAGCAACGTTTCGATAAAAGATGAGTTGGTTCCCGCATCGACGACGACTTCACGTGACGACGGCAGTGCAGCGAACTGCTGCAATCGCCGAAGTGAATGCGAATCGGTCGAGATCGACCCGCGAGGCAACAGGTCGAGCCGATCGGTGACCGGGATGGCGAGATGTTCAAGCGTCTCCTCTGCGGCGTCATTCGAGAGCCACTCGCCGATGCCTTGATCGGTGGGCTCTGCGATGCCGAGCGTGGCCGGCAAATCACCCATCAGATCGACGAGCCGCACGTCGCGAGACTCCGATCGTTGTAGAGCGACTACAGCAGAGACGACGGTGGTGCCGACACCACCCTTGACCGACCAACACACCCGCATACGCAGGTATGTGTGCGTTACCTAGTTAGTTGAGCCGTGTCAGTTGTACCGCGAGTTCGGCTGCCACTCGGGCGTTGTTTTCGGCGAGTGCCAAGTTGGCACCGACGCTGGCGAAGCCCGTTGCCTCGGCGATTCGCGCAAGGACGAACGGCGTGACTGCTGGCCCTTCGACGCCTGCGCTGGAGGCGGCAAGAAGCGACTCCTCGATCACGCGGTCGACGAGTGATTTGTCGAGTGAATCGGCGAGCGGCACGGGCACGCAAGTGAGGATTCCACCCGATCGACCGAGCGACCAGTGGGCCCGTGCGAACCGCGCCAGTTCTGCAACGTCGTCGACATGCGCGGGGATCGGTAGACCGCTCGAGTGCACGGTGAAAGCAGGGAACTCGTTGCACGCCACGCCGATGACCGGAACACCGATCGTCTCGAGGTGTTCGAGTGTGCGCGGGAGGTCGAGGAACGACTTCGCTCCAGCACACACGGTGACGACGGGATGGCTGGCGAGGGCTCCGAGATCGGCGCTGATGTCGCCGTGCTCCGATACGCCACGATGCACGCCGCCGATGCCACCGGTAGCAAAAACCTTGATGCCGGCACGTGCAGCAAGTAACAGCGATGCCGAGACTGTGGTGGCGCCAAACTCCCAGCGTTGGGCGATGGCAAGCGCCACCTCGCGCTCGCCGATCTTGCGCGCCGCGCCGAGGATGCGGGGATGCTCGCTCGCATCCAGTCCCACCCGTGCGACGCCGTCGAGCACAGCGGTGATTGCCGGAACGGCACCGGCTCCGCGAATGGCGGCCAGGCAGCGTTCGAGTGCCTCGGCGTTCTTCGGCGAGGGAAGCCCAAGGTTGGAAAAGATGGTGGTCTCGAGGGCGACGACTGCCTTGCCATGAGCAAGAGCCCCGCTTACTTCATCGCTTATCCGAAAGTTGTCGTTCATCGTCCCTCCAGCGTGGCACCCGGAGAGGCGAGCACGCGACTCGCCAGTGCATTGCCTGCCTGAATTGCCGTGTGCACATCACCGTTCGTCAAACGAGCACCGAGGAACCCGGCGGCGAATGCATCGCCCGCGCCCGTGGTGTCGCGAATCGAGGCGACTGTCGGCACCGGCACTTCAAGACGACCATCACGAGTGATCGCGGTCACGGGGTCGGCACCGCGTTTGGTCACGACGATCTCCGCACCCGGCACGCCGGTGTCCGCATCGAGCACTCGCGCTTCGTCGTCGTTGCACAGCAAGTACGTGGGTTCCATCTCTGCGATCATCCGGCGAAAGCGTTCAGCTCCGAAATGCTCAAGCACGGCGGCTGATGACGCATCGATGGACACGGAGATGCTGCGCTCGCGCGCCACCCGAGCCAATTTGATCGCTGAACTTGCAATGGGCTCGAGGACGAGTGAGTAGGCGGGAATGTGCAAGATGCGAACACCATCGAGCACCGAAGTATCGATGTCGTGCAACTCGACCGCCGCACCGCGATCGGTGAGCATGCTGCGTTCACCGTCTTGATGAACGATGACGATGATGCTCCCGGTGCGACCTCGTCGTTGTACCTGGACATCGACTCCCGAACGAGCGAGTTGGCCAACCAGTGACTCTCCAAGCGGATCGTCGCCTACGCAACCAACGAATCGGGTGGCAGTTCCGTTGCTCGCGGCGAAGTGGGCGACGTTCGCTGCGCTTCCACCGCGCGTGCGGGTCACACGTGACGACGTATCGGTTCCCTCGCGGAACGGTTCATCCAGCCAGACGACCACATCCTCGATGAGATCGCCGACCGTGCACAACACGGCGAGTTGTCAGACCGAGAGGAGGTCGCGTGCGCCAGTGTCGCTGGAGGGGTGGCGCAACTTACTCATTGCGCGCGCCTCGATTTGACGAATGCGCTCGCGGGTGAGGTTGAACGCCTCGCCTACTTCCTCCAACGTGCGCGGTTCGCCACGATCGAGACCAAAACGCAACGCAAGAATCTCACGTTCGCGCTGATCGAGTGGAGCGAGCAGACGAGAGATCTCTTCAGGGAGCAGTGCAGTGGCGGCCACCTCGAACGGCGACTCGGCAGCGCGATCTTCTACGACGTCGCCGAGTTCGGCGTCGCCATCTTCGCGAAGCGGCTCGGAAAGAGACAGCGGTTCAGCTGCAAAGCGCAATGCCTCGGTGACTTTGTCCTCGGGCATCTCGACTTCAGCTGCCAACTCGGCGAGCGTGGCTGGACGACCGAACTTGAGCTCGAGGCGCGAGCGCGCCTTCTGCAACCGAGCGAGCGTGTCGCCGGCATGCACCGGAAGTCGAATGGTGCGGCCCGTGTTGGCGATGCCGCGGGTGATGGCCTGGCGGATCCACCAGGTTGCGTAGGTGGAGAACTTGAAGCCCTTGCGCCAGTCGAATTTTTCGACGGCATGCATCAGGCCAAGGTTGCCTTCCTGGATCAGGTCGAGCAGCGGCAGACCGGAGGCTTGGTACTTCTTGGCGATCGAGACCACCAGGCGAAGGTTCGATTGCACGAACTGACGCTCCGCACGCGTGCCGTCGCGCTGGATCTTCTTCAGTTCGCGGCGACGATTGGGGGTGAGTTTGGCGTCGTTCTTTTCGAGCTCGGCGGTGGCTTCCTTACCGCTCTCGATTGCCTTGGCCAAACGGACTTCGTCGTCCTTGGTGAGGAGTGCGTACTGACCGATGTCGGTGAGGTAGAGCCGAACGAGATCTTCTTCGTCCCGATCAATCCGGTCTTTCGCCACTTCGTGTCCTCCTGCCTGTCCGAACGGGGTAACGATACCGACGGGGTCAAGTTCCACCACGTGGAAACCCCTATTTTTCGGGCTCTTCGTGGCACAGGCACGATCAGACTTTTGCCTCGACCTGTCCTACGATTTTGGACATGTCGAATCCACTGTTGAACGAACGGGCATTTAGCCAGGCTGCAAACAAGACCGCTGATCAGGCGGGTTGGGCTGCGCCGACGACGGCGCCGCGCGAGTTCGCCGAACCGATGACCGACGGGCCGATCAGCCCCTGGTCGGGATCGTCTTCGGCTCAGAAGATGACGGCAAACGGAGCAATGAGTGCCACGTTGATGCTGTCGGTGTTGTTGATCGCAGCCGCGACCTTCGGTTGGTCTCAAGTGGCCGAGGTGGGCGTCGGTGAACCGGTGGCCTTCCCCGGAATCGCTATCGGCGGATTCATCGTCGGGTTGGTCGCCGCGCTTGCGGTGATGTTCAAGCCGATGTGGGCGAAGTTCCTCGCCCCCGTCTACGCGATTGCTCAGGGCATTGCGGTTGGCGCGATTTCGAAGTTGTTCAACATGCAATACGAGGGAATCGTGTTGCAGGCCGTCGGCGCCACCATCGGCGTGTTCGTGGTGATGCTGTTGCTGTACCGCACCGGCGTGATTCGAGTGACCAATACGTTCCGCCGCGTGATCGTGGGAGCCACCGTCGGATTGATGGTGTTCTATCTCGCATCGTTCGTGGTCAATTTGTTCGGTCCGTCGCTGATCCCGACGGGATCTGGCTCCTTCAGCATCTTGTTCAGTGTGTTCGTCGCAGGTCTGGCTGCCTTCAACCTGGCACTCGACTTCGACTTCATCGATCAGGCTGAGCGTGCTGGTGCGCCGAAGCAGATGGAATGGTTCGCCGCGTTCGGACTGCTCGTCACGATCGTCTGGCTGTACCTCGAGATCCTGCGGTTGCTCGCCAAGCTGCGCGAGCGTTAGAAAACGCTGCGCTCAGGCGTGGCGACTGGTGGGATTTTCTGCCAACACCGAGTCGGGAATGGCGGCGCCAGTCACTTCATCCGTGAAGTAGGTGCCGGCGTCGAGACGCTCCAATGACTTCTCGACGTCATTGAGATCACGCTCGATGGCGTCGAGATCTGGTTGTGACATGCGGACGATCATAAGCCAGTGGGTAGCGTGACCGCATGACTTCATTCCCACCTTTCGACGGTTCGGCCCCCAAGAAGCAGAAGTTCGACGCCCCACCGGAGATGGGCATCGACCCGTCGAAGCGCTATTCCGCAACCATGGAAACCTCGATGGGCACGTTGGTCATTGCCCTCGATGCGATCTCGGCACCGAATACGGTGAACAACTTCGTCTTTCTCGCGTTGAACCACTACTACGACGGCGTGATCTTCCACCGCATCATCAATGGCTTCGTCTGCCAAGGTGGCGATCCAGAAGGAACCGGGCGCGGCGGCCCTGGATATCGATTCGCCGACGAGCTTCCGAAGCCAGGGCAGTATCAGATCGGCAGTTTGGCGATGGCCAATGCCGGCCCGAACACCAACGGTTCGCAGTTCTTCATCATCAGTGGTCCGAGTGGTGTCCAGTTGCCGCCTGCGTACTCATTGTTCGGTCAGGTCGTGAAAGGTCTCGACATCGTCGATCAGATGCAGCGAGTGCCGACGATGCCGGGGGATCGTCCGAAGGACGACGTCGTGATTCGATCGGTGACCATAAGCATCGCTGACTAAATGCCGCTCGTAGCCATCGCCGGTCGCCAAGGCGCGCCGAGCCGTGTCTCGCGTGACTCGGTGTGCTTCGCCGGTCGTCGGTACTTGGACTCCGTCCTTCGTGCCGGAGGCGAACCCGTGGTGATCTCACCACAGGCGATCGACGATCCCGAAGCAGACGAGCTGATCGCGCGATTCGACGGGTTGATCCTGATGGGTGGTGGCGATGTGAACCCTGAGCTGTACGGGCAGGAAGCGGGACCTCACATATATGGAGTGCTGGAGAGCCAGGATCACTTCGAGACGAGCTTGTTGCAGGCTGCGTTACGTCAGGGAAAGCCGGTGCTGGCGATCTGCCGTGGCATGCAGTTGGCGAACGTGGTGCTCGGGGGAACCCTGGTGCAGGACTTGAGTGATTTGTCGAATGCGAGCGAGTTGATCGATCACAAGCCGACGGGATTCCCCGTCGGTGCGGAGTACACCCTGCACGACGTACGACTAGATGTGGACTCGATCCTGTCGAAGGCAGTGGGTAGTACGACGATCAAAGGCGCGTCTTTCCATCACCAAGGAATCGGCACGCTTGCTCCCGGGTTCAAGGCAGTCGGCTGGGCGCCCGATGGTTTGCTCGAGGCGATCGAGCACGAGAATCACTGGCTGGTGGGCGTGCAGTGGCATCCCGAAGACACGTCAGCCGACGATCCTCAGCAACAGCGGATCTACGAAGCGTTCGTAGAACGCGCTCGCTCGTCTTCGCGACGCTGAAACGGCGAGTTGGGCGTCGTCACCCAGCGAAATGCTCGCGTCACTCCTTCGCCGAGTGGTGTCAACGCAAGGCGCTCAGTGAGAGGAAGGTGCGGAAGTCGCAGCATTGGGCGAGACCAACGCGGCAAAGTGGCCACCGTCGCCGCCACGAGAGCGAAGTAGGCGGAGTTCGCCGGAAACTCGAGCGGAGGTGTGAGGGTGAGGTACTTCACCGCATCGCGTGATTCGGGAGTGCTGCGCAATTCTGGTCTGAACGCGCGTAGTTGATCCTGCAGTGCGCGGTAGCTCGTCGGGGGCGCGGGCACGCCGAGCTTTCGAGCGATTACGGCCATGTCCTCCACGTAGCCATCTCGTTCGATCGCATCCAACTTGCGCGAACCAAAGCGCTGATAGGCGGTGAGGAAGCTGTCGACTTCGGCAACATGCACCCAGCGCAGGAGGTGTGGATCGTTCGCCGAGTAGTGCCGTCCATCACTTGCCTGTCCCTTGACGAATGAATGCACGTGGCGTATTCGTTCGATCACGCGGTCGGCTTCTGCCGCCGGACCGAAGGTGGTGACGGCGAGGAAGTCGGCCGTGCGTTGCAGACGACCCCACGGGTCGTTGCGGTAGTCGGAGTGCTGGGCCACGCCAGCCATTGCCAGCGGGTGCAGTGTTTGCAACAGGAGCGCACGCAATCCGCCGATGAACATGCTCGAGTCGGCGTGGACCAGTCGCACGGGTCGATCCTCCGCGAACCACCTCGCTCCCTCGGCGTCCAAGAGATGGGCCACGCGCTCACGCGCATTCGGGCCCGCGACGCGATCGCGCAATGCATCTGCCAATCGTTCGCGAATCATCTCAATGTCGGGAAGAGCCACGCATCCATCGTGCCAGCGAAATTGACCATTTGTCGTACCGAACTGATGAGTAGCGTTCATTGCGTGAGTAACGAGGGCTCGTCGATGCCGAAATGGGTGCCACGCGCAATCGTCATTTTCTGGGTGGCATTCCTCGGCGCGTTGGCCGTCCGCGAGTTGTTCCACATGGTCTCCGGCTTCCTCTTGTTGTTGATCGTTTCGTTGTTCCTCGCCCTCGCGATCGAGCCAGGGGTGAATCGCCTGCACGCTCGCGGCTGGCGGCGCGGCGCGGGGACGTCGTTCATCTTGTTCAGCGTGCTGATTGCGGGACTCCTGTTCGTCGGGCTCATCGGCTCGCTCGTGTTGAATCAGGCGGCCGACGTGTTGTCCGACAGCGAGACGTATGTCAACGAAACGGTGGACTTCATCAACGACACGTTCGGGGCAAACATCGACCCTGCCGAGGTGAACACTGCGATCAACGATCCGCAGGGGCCGGTGCAAGAGTTCATCGATCGCCAGCAATCGCGCGTGTTCAGCCTGTCGCTCAACGTCTTGAATGCCCTCCTGCAGGTGCTTTCCATCTTGTTGTTCACCTTCTACTTGGTGGCAGATGGACCACGTCTACGTCGAGTGATCTGCAGTCGCTTGGAACCCGATCGGCAACGCACGGTGCTCGACACGTGGAACCTCGCCATCGACAAGACGGGTGGCTACCTCTATTCGCGTGCCTTGCTCGCGGTGATCTCGTCGTTCATCCACTGGATCGCATTCCAAGCAATCGGCATCCCTGCACCGATCGCCATGGCGGTGTGGGTGGGCATCGTGTCTCAGTTCATCCCAGTGCTTGGCACCTATCTCGCTGGTGTGTTGCCCATCCTGCTGACGTTCCTCGAGTCACCGCTGAAGGCCTTGCTCGTGGTCGCATTCATCGTGATCTATCAACAGATCGAGAACTACTTGGTTGCGCCGAGGGTGACCGCGCGAACGTTGAACGTGCATCCTGCGATCGCGTTCGGATCGGCGATCCTCGGTGCTGCCGTGCTCGGGCCAATCGGGGCAATCCTCGGGTTGCCGGCGTCGGCGATGATTCAGTCCATCGTGGGTAGTTGGGGAACGCGCCACGAAGTGATCGAAGACGACCTGGTTCGCGAGTCGGAGCGCAAGAAGCGCAACCGCTGATCCGCAATGGTCGGGGATGGGAGATTTGAACTCCCGGCCTCCACGTCCCGAACGTGGCGCGCTACCAAGCTGCGCTAATCCCCGGTATTTGCGGAGATGAGCCTAACGGGCAAGTGACGCGGACGAACCGAGCTCGTCGTGCCACGTATCGCCGGCGAGCAATGCCTTGGCCGCCTGTTGCAGACGCAGTGCATCGAGCGGTTTGACGACCCAACCCTCGGCACCGCTGCGTCGAGCGAGGTGCACGTCAGCGTGACGGTCGAGGAGCATCAACACCGGGATGTGCGGAATGCGCTTGTCGCTGTGATCAAGTCGCAGATCCATCGTCACGGCCATCGCGCCCATCGTTCCGAATTGCAGATCGAGTACTGCAAGATCGGGGACCCGACGCTCGATGGCCTCAGGAACATCGCGGCCATTCGAGCACACCACGAAGGAATTCTCAGGGGAGCCGAGGGCGGCAACGACTTCGTCCAACACCCATTGCGCGTCGGTTCCCACGAGTATGTGCACGTGTGCAGGTTACTCCAACGTCGTCAATGACGAGTTGCCGACGGTACGGTTGCTAGTCGTCGTGAGAAGCGTGAACGTGTTGCGAAGTGTGTGGCGGTGGGGCCTCAGTCTCACCCTTCTTGGAGTCATTCTTTCGGGCACGGCCCGCGCTGCCGAGACGGCCGCTGATTTGCCGCCCGTAGACGTAGTCGCGGTAAGCGGGTTGCTCGACCATGTTCTCGTGAATGCGATTCACGACTCACTCGAGCGGGCCACAAAAAACGGTGCACAAGCAGTGGTGCTGCAGGTGAACTCGCACGGTGCAGTGGTGGACGAAAGCGAGATACGGGAATTGTTGACCGAGATTCGCGACTCAGAGGTACCGGTAGCGGTGTGGGTGGGGCCATCGAACGCACGTGCTTACGGATGGTCGGCACAGATGTTGGCGGTTGCCGACGTGTCGGCGATGGCGCCTGGCGCACGAATCGGACGTATCGGTAAGCCACTGGTGATCGATGGCGAGGAGCTGACGTTCGGTTCTGCCTCGATGCGAATGCGCTCTGCCACCATCGGTTTCGACGAAGCACGCGAAGCAGGCGTCTTGAACTACGGCGGATCCGACGAGGGTGTGCCTGTGGTGCGCAACATGTTGTTGGCGCTCGATGGATTGACCTTCGGTGATCGTCAACTGGACACGGTCGTGGAGTCCACCGATGCGAACGGTCAAGTGGTGCGAGATGCAACCACGGCCCGCTTCTTCAAGCTCGACGTGCTCGGCCAGTTGATGCACACGGCAGCGAGCCCACCCGTTGCTTACTTGCTCTTCGCGTTTGGGCTTGCGCTGTTGTTGTTCGAGATGTTCACCGCTGGTGTGGGGATCGCCGGCGTGGTCGGTGCAGTGTTCACCGTGCTCGGTTCGTATGGATTGGCGGAGTTGCCCACTCGACCAATCGCAGTCGCATTGATCCTGCTTGCCATGCTCGCCTTCGCCGTCGACGTACAAGTGGGCGTGCCACGACTCTGGACCGGCGTTGGACTCGTGATGTTCGTCGCGGCCTCGTTCGCGATGTATCGACCGATCGACGGCAGCAATTTGCGGTTGTCATGGATCACGCTGATTTCCGGTGTGGCCTCGATCGCGCTTGCGTTCATCGTGGGCATGCCGAGCATGGTGCGCACTCGCTTCGCCACTCCGACGATCGGTCGTGAGTGGATGGTCGGTCTCGAGGGTCAGGCGGTAGGCGCCGTCGACCCAGAAGGCACGGTGTCGGTGAAAGGCGCGAAGTGGCGTGCGCGAACCAATCGGGCGACCCCGCTGAATGCCGGAGATTCGTGCAGGGTAGTGGGCATCGATGGTGTGACGCTCGAGGTGGAACCACTCGAAGGTGGTGCGCGCGACTATCGCGAGATGCGCAAAGGAAAGGATCATTAACTCCTCGATCGAACGGCGCTTGGCGGCCGATGCGGCAACCATGCAGCCGATCGACTGGGTGTTGTTGTTCGTCCCCGGCGTCATCTGGGGTTCGTCCTTCTTCCTCATCGCTGAAGCGATGGAGTCGTTTTCGCCAGGGCTCGTCACGCCGATGCGGGTGCTCTTCGGCGTCATCACGCTCACCCTCATCCCTGGTTCGCGAAAGCCCGTCGATAGAACTGCGTGGAAGCCGATCGCACTGCTCGGCGTGGTGTGGCTGGCCGCACCACTCACCACCTTTCCATTTGCCGAACAGCACGTTTCATCCAGCGTGACCGGAATGTTGAACGGCGGTACGCCGCTATTCGCCGCGACCGTGGCAGCGATCATCACGCGAAAGCTTCCGCATCGCGGTCAGGTGATCGGAATCTTGATCGGGATGTCGGGGATCGTGTTGATTGCGTTGCCCACCTTGAGTGAGGGTTCGTCAAGCGCCTTCGGCGTGATGCTGATCGTGTCCGCGTTGATGATGTATGGCGTGGCGATCAACGTGGCGGGGCCGTTGCAGCAACGATTCGGAACCTTGCCCATCCTGTGGCGAGCGGAACTGGTTGCCATCGTGCTGTTGGCGCCGATGGGAATTGCTGCGATTCGCAACAGTGACTTCGAGTGGGTGCCGTTCCTCGCACTCGTAGTGCTGGGCGTGTTTGGAACCGCGGTGGCGCACATGATGGCTGCCACCATGGCCGGCCGAGTGGGGCCGACACGAGCATCGGCGAGCACATACGTGATGCCCGCGGTGTCGTTGCTTCTTGGCGTCGTGGTACGCGGAGAAAGCGTGCACCCTCTTGCCCTCGTGGGGAGTGCCGTGGCCGTCCTCGGTGCTTGGGTGTTGGGCCGAGCCAAGCGAGGCTGAGTGAGCAACGAACCGGAAGTCGTGCCGTTACGGCCGGCCGCCACCGTGATGTTGATCCGTGATCATCCGATCGACGGACTCGAAGTGTTCATGTTGCAGCGAACGTTGAAGGCGGCCTTTGCGAGTGGCATGTATGTCTTTCCTGGTGGGCGAGTGGACGACGTGGACGACGGACGGGATCTCGAAGCGATTTGTGACGGACGCACCGACGAGGAAGCGAGTGCACTCCTCGGGCTGGAGCGGGGTGGACTGGCCTACTGGGTGGCGGCCATTCGGGAGAGTTTCGAGGAAGCGGGGGTGTTGCTTGCCCGCAGGTCCCACGAGAAGGAACCGCTGCGCTTCGATGACGCAGAATCACACTTGCGTTTTGGTTC
>VFQT010002893.1_pt1 | contig 16610 bp, 15 predicted proteins | sample 3512381 | NCBI WGS metagenome assembly VFQT01 (sample SAMN10412376, study PRJNA504923) | tailings metagenome | isolation source: Relicate 2 Philex TSF3 active mining site | place: Philippines: Tuba, Benguet | collected 2017-08-29
CGCGCCGTTAGTGGATTGACCCGCTCGTCGACGAGAGCGATGTGGCGGCACGGCCAGTGCGCCGCGCGATGATTTCACCGCAGATGGAAATCGCGGTCTCTTCGGGCGTGCGCGCACCAATGTCGAGACCGATCGGCGACATCACGCGCGCGAGGTCGTCACCGCGCAGCCCGACTTCGGCGAGTCGCTCGAGTCGCTTCGCATGGGTCTTGCGACTGCCCATCACGCCGATGTAACCCACGGCGCTTCGCAACGCACCTTGGATGGCTGGCACGTCGAACTTCGGGTCGTGTGTGAGGATGCACACCGCGTCGCGGGCGCCGAGCGCGGCACCGTGTGCGGCGAACACTTCGTCGGGCCAGGCGACCATGATGTCGTCAGCCATCGGGAAGCGCCGCTTGGTGGCGAACACCTCGCGCGCGTCGCACACCGTGACGCGATAGCCGAGCACTTTCGCCACGCGGGCGAGGGCGCTGGTGAAATCCACTGCGCCGAAAATCATCATGTGCGGCGGCGGGGCGAACGACTCGACGAATACGCGCACGCTCGCTGCATCGCGCAGGTCTTCGGGCGTGGTCTGGCCTTGCGGGCCGTAATTGCGCGTGCCGGTGCGACCCGCTTCGAGTTCGCCGAGAGCATCGCGCGCTGCCACGCGGTCGAGTTCCGCATCACCGAGTGAGCCGAGTGCGTCGCGCCCGGGCGACACGAGCATCGCGGCCCCCGTGTGTGGCCCGTCGATAACGACGACAAGAGCGGTCGGCTCGTTGGCGCGCAGGCGTCGCGCGAGTTCGTCGAAGAGTGCGGTCACCAGTCGAGCTCCTGCAAGAAGAGGTGGATCGTGCCGCCGCACGTGAGCCCGACGGCGAACGCCTCGTCGTCGGAATATCCGAACGTCACCACGCGCGCCGGAGACGTCGTGCGCAGCATTTCGAGCGCCTCGGCGACCACAGCACCTTCCACGCAGCCGCCGCTCACCGAGCCGACCACCTCGCCGTCTTCGCACACCGCCATCGCTGCGCCGGGGTCGCGCGGCCCTGAGCCGTCGATGCCGACCACGCGACCGACCACGCAGCGCTTGCCGGCGCGACGCCAGCGGTCGAGATCGTCGATGAGTTCGCGCATCGTGTTTGTCCTGCGTTCGTCCCGTGTCTGTCTCGTGTCAGTCCCGTGTCAGCTTGTCACCGTGATGCGCTCGTCGTCGTGAATCACGCGCGCGAGTTGCTCGAGTGCATCGAGCGAGTGGCCTTCGACGAATGCATCAACATGGGGGAGTGCCGCCGCCATGCCGCGCGCGAGCGGCGCGTAACCCGGCGTCACTTTCAGCGGGTTCACCCACACCACGCGATGCGCGACGCGTTGCATGCGGCGCATCTGCTCGGCGAGCAGGGCCGGATTGCCGCGGTCCCATCCGTCGGAAAGCACCACCACGATTGCCCCGCGGGCGAGACCGCGCACGCCCCAGCGGTCGTTGAACGCGCGCAGGCACTCACCGATGCGTGTGCCACCGCTCCAGTCGGCGACTTGCTGTGAGGTGCGCGCGAGCGCCTTGTCGGGGTCGCGGTGCGACAGCTCGCGGGTGATGCGCGTGAGGCGCGTGCCGAGGGTGAAGGCTTCGACGCGCTGGCGCCCGACCAGTGCTGCGTGCATGAAGCGCAGGAACGCACGGGCATACGGCTCCATCGAGCCCGACACGTCGAGCAACACCACGAGCCGCCGCAGCCGCTCGCTGGGCTCGCGCCATTCGCGCCGCACCGGTTCGCCGAGGCTGGCGAACGAGGCGCGCACCGTGCGCCGCACGTCGACTCGCGCGCGTCGTGAGCGTGACGCAGCAAGGCGCAATGAACGACGGGGCGAGCCGGCAAAGCGCAGGCGCTGCATGAGGCGCTGTGCCTCGGCGAGCTCGCTGTCGGAATAGTCGGCGAAGTCCTTCTTCGACAGCGTCTCGGCGGCCGAGAAGCGCAGTGTCACCGAATCGTCGCCGCGCTCGGAGTCGTCTGCGTTGTCGTCGTTGTTATCTTCGGCGTCTGCGGCAAGGGTGACCGTTTCTTCGACGATGGTCTCGGGCGATTCTCCCGCCGACAGGCGCTCCCAAAACACGGCGAAGGCGACGTTGAACGCCTCGCGATCTTCGGGCCGTCGCACGAGCGCGGTGCGCGCCGCCCAATACACACGATTGCGGTCGGTGATGCCGACGGCGTCGAGGCACTGCACGAACGTGACGACCGAATCGGTCGGCACGCGCAACCCGGCCCCGCGCAGCACGCGCCCGAAGGCGACGGCCATGCGCTCGGCAGTCATCCGTGCAGCGCGCCGCGCTCGAATGCGTGCTTCACGAGATCGGCGACCCCGTGTTCGGTGACGCGCTCGTGGTCTTCGCGATACTTCAGCACGGTGCCGAGAGTCGATCGCACCACGTTCTCGTCGAGTTGCGTGACACCGAGCGTGCCGAGCGCGGTGGCCCAGTCGATGGTCTCGGCGACTCCGGGCGGCTTGTACAGATGCATGGTGCGCAGGCGCTCCACGGCGCCGGCGACTTGGCGGGCGAGGCGTTCGTGCACGGCGGGCACGCGCAGGCGCACGATCTCCACCTCGCGCTCGAAGCCCGGGTGCTCGACCCAGTGGTAGAGGCAACGGCGCTTCAGCGCGTCGTGCACGTCACGCGTGCGGTTCGACGTGAGTACCACGACAGGTATCTCGGTCGCGCGATACGTGCCGACTTCGGGGATCGTAATCTGGAAGTCAGACAGCACTTCGAGCAAGTAGGCCTCGAACTCGTCGTCGGCGCGGTCGATCTCGTCAATCAGGAGCACCGGTGCGGCACCGTTGCGCGGTTCAATGGCGCGCAAGAGTGCACGGCGGATGAGGAAGCGCTCGTCGTACAACTCGTTCTCGAGGCTCTCGGTGGCCTTGCCCGCGGCCTCGCCGCTCGCCTCGGCGGCACGCAGGTGCAGTAGCTGTCGCGAATAGTCCCAGTCGTATACGGCTTGGCTTGCGTCGATTCCTTCGTAGCACTGCAGGCGGATGAGTTCGGCGCCGCGCACCGCCGCGAGCACCTTGGCGAGCTCGGTCTTGCCGACACCGGCCTCGCCCTCGAGCAAGAGCGGCCGCTTCAGCGACAAAGCGAGAAACACCGCGGTCGCGAGCCCCTCGTCGGCCAGGTAGCCGGCTGCGGCGAGCGCGTCGCGCACGTGGGAGACGGATGCCAGTGATGCGCGCGGTGCCGCCACGCCCTTGAGCCTACGAAGACGCACACCCGGGCGTCTCGTCGTGCACGCAGGCACGGCTACGGTGAGTCACTGATGGACCTCGGTATCGGCGGCAAGCGGGCGGCGGTCGCCGCGGCAACGGCGGGGCTGGGGTTTGCGTCGGCCCGCGCGCTGGTCGATGCTGGCGCGCGCGTGGTGGTGTGCGGCCGCAGTCGCGAGCGTGTGGATGCCGCCGTCGCACGACTGGGTGGCGGAGCGATCGGTGTGGAGTGCGACGTGTCAACGCAGGGCGGAGCGGCGATGTTCGTCGAGATGGCTGCGCAACGACTCGGCGGCATCGACATCCTCGTCGCCAATGGCGGCGGCCCGAAGCCCGGCAACTTCGCGTCATTGACAGTGGATGACTATCTCCCCGCGTTGCAGCAGAGCCTTCTGTCGGTGGTCGCAATGTGCGAGGCGGCAGTGCCCGCGATGCGCGAGCGCAAGTGGGGTCGCGTGGTGGCGATCACCTCGATCTCGGTGCGCCAGCCGATCGCCAACTTGATGCTCTCCAACACCGCGCGCGCCGGCGTGACCGGTTTCTTGAAGACGCTCGCGCGCGAAGTCGCGGCCGACGGCGTGACGGTGAACTCGGTGCAGCCCGGCATTCACGCCACCGATCGCATCACGCAGCTCTACGGCGCCGCGCCCGACGCAGGACAACTCGGTATTCCCGCCGGAGTCGTCGGCGACCCGAGTGATTTCGGCAAAGTGGTCGCCTTCTTGTGCGGCGAGCCGGCGCGGTTCATCACCGGCGCGCACGTGCCCGTCGACGGCGGCAGTTACGCCGGCTTGTTGTAGCGCGTTACTTTGACGCTTCTTCGAGCGCGCGGCGCACCAGCACTTTGGCGAGATGCGTGCGGTACTCGACGCTCGCATTCAGGTCGGCCTGCGGCTCGGCATCGTCGGCGGCGTGCGCAGCGGCGTCGGCGACTGACGCACCTTTGCCGAGCGCGTTGCTCACTGCTGATGCCAAGACGGGGGTGGAGCCCATGTTCACGAGGGCGACGCCGCTCGCGCCGTTGTTGCGCCACGCGGCGACTCCGACGATCGCCCAGTCCTGCGCGCGACGGTTGAACTTCTGGAAGCTCCAACCAGCGCCGTTCATCTTGGGCACCTTGATCTCCACGAGCATCTCGTCGGGCGCGAGCGCGCTCTCCAAGAAGCCTTTGTAAAAGTCTTTCGCCGCGATTTCGCGCTTGCCCTTCGGGCCCTGCACTACATATGTCGCACCGAGCGCGAGCGTGGTGGCGGGCAGGTCACTCGCCGGGTCGGCGTGCGCGATCGAACCGCCGATGGTGCCGCGGTGGCGAACCTGCGAGTCGCCGACGTGGCTGGCAGCGTGTGCCAAGAGCGGCGCATGCTGGGCGAGCACCGGCGACTTCTCGACGTCCATGTGCCGGGTGAGCGCGCCGATGGCGATGTGATTGCCGGCGTCTTTCACGTACGACAGATCTTTCACGTGTCCGATGTCGACGAGCACCGTCGGCTGGGCAAGGCGCAGTTTCATGAGCGGGATGAGGCTGTGGCCTCCCGCCAAGAACTTCGCTTCGTCGCCGTGCTGGCCGATGAGCGCAATCGCTTCTTCTGCGGAACCTGCCCGCTTGTACTCGAACGGTGCGGGAATCATTGCTTGCCTCCTTGAGCGGCGTTGATTGCTTTCCAGACGTTGTTCGGCGATGCCGGCATGTCGAGCTTCGTGACGCCGAGCCCCGACAGTGCGTCGATCACCGCGTTCATCACGGTCGACGCCGCACCGATGGTGCCCGCCTCGCCGATGCCCTTCACGCCGAGTTCGTTGGTCGGCGACGGAGTCACGGTGAAGTCGGTGGTGATCGGTGGCACGTCGCAGGCGGCCGGCACGAGGTACTCGGCGAGGTTTGTGGTCTTCAAGTTGCCGTCGCTGTCGTAGACCGCCTCTTCGTAGAGCGCTTGCGCGAGACCTTGCACCACGCCACCGTGCACCTGGCCCTCGACGATGAGCGGGTTCACTTGGTTGCCGCAGTCGTCGACCGCCACGTACTTCAGCACATCCACCTTGCCCGTTTCGGTGTCGACTTCGACGACGCACACATGCGTGCCGAATGGCCACGAGAAGTTCTTCGGGTCGTGGGTGTATTGCGCCTCAAGGTTGGGTTCGACGCCGTCGGGCAGGTTGTGCGCGGTGAAAGCGGCGAACGCAATTGCTGCGATCGGCACCGCTTTCTCGGGCGAACCCTTCACGCTGAACACGCCCTTGTCGAACTGCAGGTCTTCTGCGGCGCACTCCATTTGGTGCGCAGCGATGAGACGTGCCTTGTCGATCACTTTGTCGCACGCACCCGCGATTGCGACGCCGCCGACGGCGAGCGAACGCGAACCGTAGGTGTCGAGACCCAGCGGCGCGATGGCCGTGTCGCTGTGCAGCACGTCGACGTCCTCAGGTGCCACGCCGAGTTTCTCGGCGGCAATCATCGCCCACGATGTCTCGTGACCCTGGCCGTGCGGCGAAGTGCCGGTGACCACCTGCACTTTGCTCGTCGGCAGCACGCGCACGGTCGCCGACTCCCATCCGCCCGCGCCGTAGTTCAGCGAGGCGAGCACGCGCGAGGGCGCGAGGCCGCACATCTCGAAGTACGACGTCATGCCGATGCCGAGGCGCTTGCGTGCACCGGGCACGTTCTGCTGCGCCTGCTTCTTGCGCACGCCGGCGTAGTCGACGATCTTCGTCGCTTTCTGCGCCGCCGCGAGATGGTCGCCCGAGTCGTAGTTGAGCCCGTGGAACGCGGTGTATCCGGTCTGGTTGCCCTTGGCGTCGAAGAATTGCTCGCGCTTGATGAAGTTGCGCTGGCGCAGCTCGAACGGATCGATCTTCATCTTGCGTGCGAGCGCGTCCATCGCAACCTCGATGGCGTAGGTCGCCTCGGGGCGTCCGGCGCCGCGGTAGGCGTCGGTCGGCGTCATCGTGGTGAACACCGAGGTGCACGAGAAGTCGTACGCCTGGGGCAAGTCGTACACACCGGCATAGAGGAACGCACCGAGGAGTGGCACGCCGGGCGTGACCAACTGCAGGTACGCGCCCATGTCGCCGATCAGTCGCACGCGCACCGCGGTGAGGCGGCCGTCTTTGTCGGCGGCCAATTCGATGTGCTGAATCTGTCCGCGGCCGTGGATGGTGGCTTGCGTGTTCTCGGTGCGTTCTTCCACCCAGCGCACGGGTGCGCCGTGCTTGCGCGAGAGCGCGATGCAGAGCAACTCTTCGGCGTACACATTGAGTTTCGAGCCGAAGCCACCGCCGACTGCCGGCGCGACGACGCGCACCTGGTGCTCGGGGATGCCGGCGGTGATTGCCGCCATCACCTTCAAGATGTGGGGCACTTGCGTCGAGGAATACAGCGTGATGTCGCCGCCGAAAGGCTGCGGCACCGCTGCGACCGCGCGCGGTTCCATCGCCATCGGGATGAGCCGTTGCTGCACGTAGCGCTCGTGCACGGTGTACGCGGCGTTCTTGAATGCCTCGTCGACCGCGCCTTCTTTGGCCTCGACCTTCAAATTCCACGTGTACGACTTGTTCGTGCCGATCGAGTCGTGGATGATCGTCTCGTCGCGCAGCGCGGCTTCGAGGTCGGTGACCGCAGCGAGCGGTTCGTATGCCACGTCGATTGCATCGAGTGCGTCGCGCGCTGCGGCATCGCTCGTGGCAAGCACTGCTGCGACACCGTCGCCGACGTAGCACGCCTTGTCGATTGCGAGCGGATAGTGCGCGGGGTTCTTCATGTCGGGCGTGACCGGCCACGCGCACGGCATCGGTGCAGCCCACGACGACACGAGGTCTCGGCCGGTGTACACGGCGACGACGCCGGGCATCGACGCGGCGTCGGATGTGTCGATGCTGCGAATCTTTGCGTGCGCGTATGGCGAGCGCAGCACGGCGAGATGCAGCGCGCCGGGAATCACGAGGTCGTTGGTGTACTTCGCCTCGCCGGTCAGCAACGCCGGGTCTTCTCGGCGCAGCATGCGCGTGCCGAGCACGCTCGTTTTTCGTTCTTCGGTGATGCTCATGGTGTGGTCCTACTTCTTTGCCGCTGCGAGTACTGACTTCACGATGTTGTGGTAGCCGGTGCACCGGCACAAGTTGCCTTCGAGCCCGAGGCGCACTTCGTCTTCGGTCGGCGACGGGTTCTCTTTCAAGAGACCGATCGCTGCCATCACCATGCCCGGTGTGCAGTAGCCGCACTGCAGGCCGTGGTTCTCCATGAATGCTTTTTGCATCGGATGCATCTCGCCGTTCTTGGCGAGACCTTCGATGGTGGTCACCGAGCCGCCGTCGACCTGCGCAGCGAGGATCGTGCAGCTCTTCACTGCCTCACCGTCGAGATGCACGGTGCAGGCACCGCAACTCGACGTGTCGCAGCCGATGTTCGTGCCCGTCAACTTGGCGTGCTCGCGGATGTAATGCACGAGCAGCGTGCGCGGCTCCACCTCGTGCGATTGTTTGGTGCCGTTGACCGTGATGCTGACCTTCATCGAGTGCCTCCCTCGCATCGCACATGCCCGAGCATGTGACGAGGTTCACTCGCCGAACCCCGCAGCCGCAGTATTGCCCAACGAGAGGGGGCTTGTCTAATCGTTCAGTTTCCGCAGGTTCCGCACCGCGAACAGGAGGCTGAGCGTGGTCATCACGGCGATGGCAAGGAGTCCGCCCCACACCGAGTTCCACGAGAGGCGGTCGGGGCTCGCGTCGTTCACGAGCCCGACGCGCGAGAGCCGCAAGATGTTCGTCGCCGGGTTCACGCGCGCGACCGTGTGCAGCCAGCCGCTCATCACGTTGAGCGGCACTTGCGCCGACGAAAGGAACATGACGAGGAAGATCGAGAGCTGCATGATCGCCGCGCCGCGCATGTCTTTGAACTTGAACGCGAGCCCGAGCCCCCAGCCTGCGCCGATTGCCGCCAAGCCCAGCGCGGCGAGATACAGGCACGACACCCCGATCACGATGTCGAGCACGCCGCCTTCGAAGCGCGCGCCGAGCGCGACGCCGAGCACGATCACGAGCGAAGTCATGAGCAAGACGCGCACGAGCGTGCCGACGAGCGGGCCGATCACGAGCGAGAATCGCGACGTCGGCGACATTCGCAGGCGGTCGTAGAAGCCCGTCTCGATGTCGCGGATCGCGGTGAAGCCCAGGCCGACTCCGCCGAACGCCGCGCCCATCATGATGCCAAGCGGCATGTACCAGTTGATCGAGCGGTCGGTGGGGAAGCCGGGAATCTTGGTGACCGCAAAGAACGTGCCGGCGAACACCACCATGTTGAAGATCGGCATCGCGAGCGCGGGGAAGAACGCCGACGGCAGACGGCGGATGTTGCGGATGCTGCGCTTGGCGAGAATGCCGACACTGCGCTGCGTGCTCGACCGCGGTGCCGCGTCGGCGTGGGTGCCAGTGCGTGTGTCGGCGGAGAACGTGGTCATCGGTTCGCCAATCTTGCCGCCAGTTGGCGAAGCGCGAGCATCGTGGTCAAGATCGCGATGCCCGTCGGTATCGCGAGCGTCTGCATCATGGCGACGAGCGACACGCCGTCGATCGAAAGCGAGCGCTGACCCTCGACCATGTACGAGATCGGGTTGGCGTCGGCGATGCGTCGATACACGCCGCTCATCGTCTCGCGCGGAAAGAACGCGCTCGACAAGAACAACAAGATGAACAGCACCGGAAACGTGCCTTGCACCGCTTCTGCCGAGCCAGTTTTCAAAGCAACCACCGACATGAGCGCGCCGACGGCGAACGCAGTGAGGAACCCGGCCGCCACGATCGATGCGTAGCCGACCACGCCCGCTTCGACGCTCACGCCGAACGGCAGCAACGCGAGCAGAAATACGAGCGCTTGCATCGCGCCAAAGAGCGAGCTACCCGCGAGGCGTCCGAAGAGAATCGAAGTGCGCGACGTGGGTGCTGCGAGCAGGCGGTCGAAGAAACCGTCTTGGATGTCGGTGGCGAGCGCGGCCGCGCCGGTGACCGAGCCGAAGAGCACGCCTTGGGTCACCGTGCCCGCCAGCGTGAACTGCAGGTACGAGTCGACCTGCGGGAAGCCCGGCAGGCTGATCGCGCGGCTGAACGCCGACGAGCCGAGCGCGGCAAAAAACAAGGGGAAGATGAGCGACGGCCCGACGAGCGCGGGCTGGCGGAAAATCGCCACCGTCGAGCGGCGCGACAAGGCGACGAGTTGTCGCGCCGTGTCAGCCGGCTTGCGGCGCATTGTCGGCACCCTCCAGGCGGTAGCCGGTGGCTTCGGCGAACACGTCGTCGAGGCTCGGCTGGTTCAGCTCGAGGTGTTCCACGACCACCTTGGCTTCGTCGAGCGCGCGTACTACTTCTGCGACGCGTTCGGCGCCGCCCTTCAAGCCGACGCCGAGCGTTCCTTCGGCGGTGGGTCGCAAGTCGCCGAAGCGGGCGAGCACCGCGCGGGCCGATTCACTCTGCGACTTCGACACGTCGATCAACAGCGTCGGGTCGCCGACGCCGCGCTTCAAGTCGGCGGGTTTGCCCTCGCGCACGATGTGGCCGTGGTCGATGATCGCGATGCGATCGGCGAGCTGGTCGGCTTCTTCGAGGTATTGCGTGGTGAGCATCACCGTGGTGCCCTCGCGGTTGAGCCGCCGCACCTCTTCCCACAGCGTGAGCCGGCTCATCGGGTCGAGACCGGTGGTCGGTTCGTCGAGGAAGAGCACGACCGGTTGGTGGATGAGCGAGAGCGCGAGGTCGAGTCGGCGGCGCATGCCACCCGAATACGTCGACACGCGCCGGTCGGCCGCCGCAGTGAGCCCGACGCGCTCGAGCAAATCGTCGGCGCGCTTCTTCATCTTCGCCGCGGGGATGCCGTAGAGCACCGCCTGCAACTCGAGCAACTCGAAACCGGTCATGAGCGGATCAATCGCCGCATCTTGCAGCGCGACGCCGATACTCCGGCGCACGTCGTCGGCCTGCTTCACCACGTCAAAGCCCGCGACGCGTGCCGTGCCGCTCGTCGGCTTGAGCAGCGTGGTGAGCATGCGAACGGCGGTGCTCTTGCCGGCGCCGTTGGGGCCGAGAAAACCGAAGATCTCGCCTTGGTTGACGGTGAGGTCGATGCCGTCGACGGCCTTCACCTCGCCGAAGTGGCGAACGAGTTTTTCGGCGACGATTGGTGCGTTAGTCACCTGGTCAGTCTTGCCGACGCACCGCGTCGCGGTTGTTATCGGGGAATGTTCAGGCGTTGTGAATTGCTCGCCACACACGCTCGGGCGTGGCGGGCATGTCGATGTGACGCACGCCCAGGTGAGCCACCGCGTCGACCACTGCCGATTGCACGGCCGGCGTCGAGCCGATGGTGCCCGATTCGCCCACGCCCTTGGCGCCGAGCGGGTTGCGCGGCGTGGGCGTCTCAAGCGAGACGAGTTGGATGCGCGGCGCTTCAACTGCGGAGATGAACGCGTACTCCGCGAGGTTGCCAGTCTTCGGGTTGCCGTCTTCGTCGTACACAAACTCTTCGAGCAGAGCCTGCGCCGAGCCCTGCGCGATGCCACCGTGAATCTGGCCTTCCAAGAGCAGCGGGTTCAGCACGGTGCCGGCGTCGTCGCAAGCGACTTGGCGCAGGTGCGTGACCTTGCCCGTCTCCGTGTCGACTTCCACCACCGCGACGTGCGCCCCGAACGGAAACGTCGGGCCGCCGCCGGTGAACTTGTTGGCCTGCACGATGCCGCCCTGGTCTTCTTGCGACGTCGCGAGCTCGGCCCACGACACGCCGCGCGCCGGCGTGCCCGCCACATGGAACATGCCGCGATCTTTGTCGAGCACGATGTCAGCCTCGGCGGCCTCGAGCGCCGTCGCCGCGAGTGCTCGCGCCTGTTCGACCAACGCCACCGAGGTCACGTGCACCGCCGAACCGCCGAGTTGCAGCGAACGCGAACCGTAGGTGCCGAGACCCTCGGGCACGAGATCGGTGTCACCCCACACGACTTCGATCTTGTCCATCGGGATGCCCGTGCGCTCGCTCGCGATCATCGACCACGCCGTCACGTGACCCTGGCCGTGCGGCGAGGTGCCGGTGAACACGATGGCGCGACCATCGGGCAATACTTCGATGCGCGCGTTCTCTTCGTTGGTGCCGCCGGTGGTGATTTCGACGTACACGCTGACGCCGACGCCGAGTTGCATGCGATCACCGCGCGCACGGCGCTGTGCTTGCTCGCGACGCAACGCGGCGTAGTCGGCGGCTGCGAGCACCTTGTCGAGTGCAGTCGCGTAGTCGCCGACGTCGTACTCCTGGCCGATGGCGGTGGTGTGCGGCTGGGAGAACTTGCCGATCAGGTTCTTGCGTCGTACCTCGACTGGGTCCATGCCGATTTCGGCAGCGAACATGTCCATCGCGCGCTCGATTGCCGCCGTCGCCTCGGGTCGCCCGGCGCCGCGATACGCGACGATCGGCGTGGTGTTGGTGACCACCGACGTGGTGCGGCACTCAATCTTCGGAATTGCGTAGGTGCCGCTGCTCATCGGCCGCGTGCAGAACGGCGCGAGCACCGCGCCGACATCGACGAACGCGCCCGAGTCTTGGATCGCGTGCAGCTGGTAGGCGAGCACCTTGCCGTCGCGCGTGCCGCCGATCGTGATGTATTGCAGTTGCGCGCGCCCGTGGCCGAGCGCGAGCATCGACTCGCTGCGCGTCTCGCGCCAACGCAGCGGCATGCCGACCGCGCGCGACAAGCGGCCGAGCACGATCTCTTCGGGATACGCCGAGATCTTCGCGCCGAAACCACCGCCGACGTCGGGCGTGATGACGCGCACGTTGCTCGTCGGGTCGCTCTTGTTGATCTGGTCGCGCACTCCTTGCGCGTGCTGGGTGGAGATCCACTGCCACAGCCGGCCGTCGACCCACGCCACCGCCGAGCCGCGCACCTCGAGCGGGCACGGCGCCACGCGCTGGTTCACGTATCTTCCCTTCACCACCACTTCGCAGTCAGCGAAGAACTCGTCGCCCGAGATGCCCGGCATGCCGAGCGCAGTCGTGTCGAACACGACGTTGCTGCCGGCGGCGGGGTAGAGGTGCGTGCTCGACGCCATCGCTGCCTCGAGATCGACCAGCGCCTCGATCGGGTCGTAGTCGACCACCACGCGGTCGGCGGCGTCTTCACCTTGTTCGGGGCGCTGCGTGATCACTGCAGCGACGGGTTCGCCGACGTATCGCACGCGGTCGCTCGCCAAGAGCGTGCGCGCCGCGGCGGGGTTGTAGGTCGCCGCTTCGGGCTGCAATCCGAGCGACTCGGCAGTGTGCACCGCGATTACACCCGGCGCGGCAAGTGCCTCGCTCACGTCGATGCCGCGAATGTGGGCGTGGGCGAGCGGCGAGCGCACGAAGGTGACGTACGCAGCACCCGCGAGCAGCTGCTCGTCGTTCATGTCGTCGACGTAGACGCCGCCGGTCGTCAGGAACTTCGGGTCTTCTTTGCGCAATACGCGATTGCCGAGGATGCTTCCAGCCATCTCGCCAAGGTAGCGGGCGCGCCGCGTGTTGTCGTTACCGACCTGTCGCGCGTTGTCGTTACGGACGCGACGGGTCGTAGGTGTCGAGGTTGCCTTGCTCGACCCCGGCTCGCTGCGACTCGCGCAGTTGCACGATGCCTGCGACCAATGTGTAGGGCCAGCGGGCCGGCAACGTGACGGGTGCCTCGGGCAGAGCAAGCAGCGGCACGCGCCGCTCGTCGGGCAAGAGGTATCCCAACTGCGACCGGATCGCCGCGCGCACGCCGGCGGGCAGCCGCAGTGCGTCGACTTCGTCTTGCAGCGCGTCGTTGACTTCTTCGTACGCGCCGTATTGGTTGCCGCGCGTCTCGAGCAGGTCGCGCTGAGTAAAGAAGGTTCGCACGGGTACGACGAGGAAGGTGATGGTGATCGCCACCACGGTGATCAGCGCGATCGGCATCATCCAGGCGCGCAGCCGGCCGGCGATCAGCAGCGGAACATTCACCCCACCATTGTGACTGCTGCGCCGCGCATCTCGGTGGACACTACGTCGCGCGGCGGCATGCCGTGTCGCGCCGTGTCGCGCGTTCCGCCGGCGCGGGTCTACGGATTCAGCGCCGACCTGCCGCGATACACGGCCCGCGCACCGAGCTCGCCTTCGATGCGCAAGAGCCTGTTGTATTTCGCCACGCGGTCGCTGCGCGCCGGGGCACCCGTCTTGATCTGTCCGCAGTTGGTGGCGACAGCGAGGTCGGCGATGGTCGAGTCTTCGGTCTCGCCGCTGCGGTGGCTCATGACGCTCGTGTATCCGTGCTTGGCGGCGAGCGCGACGGTGGCGAGCGTCTCGGTCAGGGTGCCGATCTGGTTCACCTTCACGAGCACGCTGTTGGCGACGTGCTGGTCGATACCGCGCTGCAGTCTCGCTGCGTTGGTCACGAAGAGATCGTCGCCGACGAGCTGCACCTTCTTGCCGAGCGCGTTGGTGAGTTGCGACCAGCCGTCCCAGTCATTCTCGGCCATTGCGTCTTCGATCGACACGATGGGGTAGCGCGCGACGAGCGCCGACCACCAGTCGCACAGTTGCGCAGCGGTGAGGGTCTTTCCCTCGCCGGCCAGTCGATAGACGCCGTCGCGATACAACTCGCTCATCGCGGGGTCGAGCGCGATGGCGATGTCTTTGCCGGGCGTGAACCCGGCCTTCTCCACAGCTTGCAGCAGTACCACGATTGCCTCTTCGTTGCTGGCAAGGTCGGGGGCGAACCCGCCCTCGTCGCCGACCGCCGTGGCCAAGCCGCGTTCGCGCAGCACCGCCTTCAGCGCGTGATAGGTCTCCACGCCCCAGCGCAATGCTTCGCTGAACGACGGCGCCCCGACGGGCATCACCATGAACTCCTGCAGGTCGACGTTGTTGTCGGCGTGCGCACCGCCGTTGAGCACGTTCATCATCGGCACCGGCAGCACGCAGGCATCGCCGCCACCGACCGAGGCATACAGCGGAAGATTCGCAGCGCGCGCCCGCGCGTGGGCGAGTGCCAAGCTCACGCCGAGAATCGCGTTGGCGCCGAGGCGGGCCTTGTTGGCGGTGCCGTCGAGGCCGTTCATCGCGGCATCGACAACCGCTTGGTCGGCGTCGTGCCCGACGAGGGCTTCGCGCAATTCGCCGTTCACGTGCGCGACCGCCTTGGTGACTCCTTTGCCGAGGTAGCGCTTGCCGCCGTCGCGCAACTCGACCGCCTCGTGCTCGCCGGTCGAAGCTCCTGAAGGCACGAGGGCGCTGCCCGTCGCGCCGGAGTCGAGGACGACGTCTACTTCAACCGTCGGGTTGCCGCGCGAGTCGAGCACTTCGCGACCGGTGATGCTGCGGATCTTCATCGAACCCTGCAGGCTAGTTCGCAGGCAGGCTTGTCTCAGCGCGACGTTGTGACTCAGCGCGACATGCGCTTGGCTTCGTCCCACAACTCGTCGAGTTGCGCAAGCCCGCACGAGGTCATGTCGATGCCACGTTGCGTCGCCATCAGTTGCACCTGCGTGAAACGCGCGACGAACTTGTCGGCCGCGGCGCGCAGCGCTGTCTCGGCATCAAGGCCCAGTTTGCGCGCCACGTTCACCACCGAGAACAGCACATCGCCGAGTTCCATGCGCACGGCCTCGGGGTCGCCCGAGCGGGTCGCATTACGCAGTTCGTCGATCTCTTCGACGAGCTTGTCAGTGGCACCCTTCGCATCGGGCCAGTCGAAGCCGACTTCTGCCGCGCGCTTCTGCAGCTTTTGCGACAACGCGAGTGACGGCGCCGCGCGCGACACCCCCGCGAAGAAGTCGGGCGCTTCCTCGCCGCCTTTCTCCGCGCGCTCGCGCCGTTTGATGTCGTCCCACGTGTCGACCACTTCGCCGGCAGTCGTCGCCTTGCCGTCTGCGAACACGTGCGGGTGCCGGCGCACGAGTTTGTCGTGCGTCGCGCGTGCAACGTCGGCGAGGCTGAAGCGGCCCTCTTGCTCGGCAATCGTCGCGTGAAACTCGATTTGATACAGCAAGTCGCCCAACTCTTCGACGAGCACGTCGTCGGTCGCAGGGTCGGCGGCATCCAGCGCGTTCAGCGCATCGACGACTTCGTACGTCTCTTCGATCAGGTAGCGCACGAGCGAGGCGTGGGTCTGCTCGCGATCCCACGGGCACTGTTCGCGCAGCGTGCGCGCCAGTCGGTGCAGTCGCGCCATCTCGCCGGCGACCGGCTCACCGAGTCGCGGCACGTACAACGACGTGAGGTGGTCGGCCTCGACGCCGTGCTCGGGCGCGAGACGGTCGAGGTCGCGCCATGCGACGCTCACGACTCGCTCGTCGGGAAGCCCGAGGTGGTGCAGCACCACCGCAGCCTCGTCACCGCTGGCCGACTCGTGCGCGAGCTTCACTTCCGACAGCACCCAGTCGGCGTGGCATTGCGCGATGAGAAACGGGCCAGCTTCGCCCGCCGCGGCCTGCGCGAACTGGTGCGCATCCACCAGTTTCACCGCCGAGTCGACCGGGTCGATGCCGAGGCGCAGCCACGCGAGATCCAAGAAACTCACCGCGGCAAGCACGCGTACTTCGATGCGCTCATCTGCGCACAATCTGCGCACGCCGTCTTCCAGCACTCCGGGCGAGCCGGGTACGGCGTACAGCGCCGAGCCGTCGCGCAGTGCGGCCGTCGCAACTCGCTCGGCAATCGCGGCGTACACCTCGGCGAACGTGTCGTGGCGCTCGTATTCGTCGTCGAACGAGACCGCATCGCCGACGAGCGAAGCGCTCGGGTGGTGACGCGTGCGAAGGAATCTGCTCTTTGCAGATGCGATGGCGTCGAGGGTCTCTCGCGTCACGAGACCCGCGGGGCCGGGCCCCAACCCGACGACCGTGACGAGCGGACGTGCCACGTGACGCCTACGGCGCGACGACGCTGCCCGCGAGCGGATCCCAGCGTCCGTAGCGCGAGGCGACGCTGATGTCGGCGTCGGCGAGAGCACCAAGCAACAGATATTCGCCCGCCGATGTGGCGAGGTTCGCCGTCACGCTCTCGCGCACCGCCTCGAAAGGCCGCACGAAAATCACGTGCCACCCGAACGACGACTTCACTGGTTGGGTCGGCACGCCAGTTCGCGCGGCGAGCGCCCCGCGCACGAAGTCGCGGTCGAAGCCTGCTTGGTACTCGTTGATCGCGATGCATTCGCCGGTCTGTCCGCGCAGCGCACCGCCGGACTCCGCGGCGCCGGGCTCGAAGGAGAACTTGCCGGCGACTTGCGCGAACTTCTCGTCGCTCGGAGCATCGCCGAGCTCGAGCAGCGCGGCGCGTGCTTGCGACTCCTCGTTCACCACGAGATGGCGCAGGCACAGCATGCCGAGCGATTTCGGATTGTTCG
>VFQT010002894.1_pt1 | contig 16599 bp, 15 predicted proteins | sample 3512381 | NCBI WGS metagenome assembly VFQT01 (sample SAMN10412376, study PRJNA504923) | tailings metagenome | isolation source: Relicate 2 Philex TSF3 active mining site | place: Philippines: Tuba, Benguet | collected 2017-08-29
CTTACTCGCCATTGAATTTATCCTTTATACGCAGAGGTTAAGTATGAACGAGGAGATTGCGAATCTGAAGCAGGCTCAACGACACCTGCAATCCACGCCTTCATGCCTCGTGCGGAGAGCGAGCGAACCACTAAGTCCCCGATTGCTGAATCGACTATTGCTGACATTCCGATTCCACAGTTCCAGGTACGCTCCATATCCGCTTGCGGAACGCTGGCGCTCTGACTCAAGAATTTCACTTCTTCTGGAAGTTCCCACGTTGATCGATCGTAGACTGCTGAAAGTCCAGCGGGAATAACGCGGGCAGTATTTTCAGCTAAGCCGCCTCCGGTTATGTGGCTGAAAGTTCGCAACTTGTCTGCCTGCGCTTTAATCAGGGCGAGGCAATCAAGAGTGTAAATCTCAGTTGGCCTTAACAAAATTTCTCCGAGAGTTGCTGTTAGACCTTGATATGTCTTATTTAAATCCAATTTTTGAGTTACCAAAATATGGCGAATGAGTGAGTAGCCATTGGCATGAAAGCCGCTTGCCGGCATGGCTACTATGACATCTCCAGCTTTGACTCGATGAGCTCCCAATTGATGAGGAGCATCAACGACTCCAGTGGCTGCGCCTGCAATATCAAATTCATCTTCGGCCAAGAGCCCTGGATGTTCGGCTGTTTCGCCACCTACGAGAGCGGTTCCTGCCTTTTGGCAGCCACGAGCAATTCCTGCAACTATTTCGGCGATACGTTCAGGAATTACTTTTCCGACTGCAATGTAATCGGTCATAAAGAGAGGCTCTGCACCACAGACAACCAAATCATCTACGACCATTGCAACTAAATCTTCACCAATAGTGTCGTACTTGCTCATCAGCCTGGCAATCTCGGTCTTTGTACCAACACCATCAGTTGATGTCGCAAGCAACGGCTGCTGCATAGATTTAAGTACAGATGCATCGAATAGTCCGGCAAAGCCGCCAATACCTCCGATAACTTCCGGGCGAGATGCGCGCGCTATCGATGCCTTCATTAATTCAACCGCGCGATCTCCTGCATCAATATCTACGCCTGAATCTTTATATGTCGACACTACTTGTGAACTTTCTGTGTGTGAAGATCGGTAACTTCAAGGCGCATCTTTCCCTCGGACATGTCAGTCGGGATAGCAATTGGATATTTGCCTGAGAAGCATGCTGTACACAATTTATCTGAGTCAACGCTGGTGGCCGCAATGAGTCCTTCTTCTGATACATAAGCCAGAGAATCTGCTCCGATAGAGCGACGGATTTCTTCAATTTCAAGTCCGCTGGCAATGAGCTCTGCGCGAGTTGCAAAATCTATGCCATAGAAACAAGGCCACTTGACTGGAGGTGAAGAGATGCGGACATGAATTTCTAGCGCCCCCGCCTCGCGCAACATGCGAACCAATGCGCGTTGCGTATTCCCGCGAACAATCGAATCATCAACAACAATAATCCGCTTGCCTTCAATAATTTCGCGTAATGGATTGAGTTTTAGGCGAATACCTAATTGACGAATGGTCTGAGAAGGTTGAATAAAGGTTCGTCCAACATAGGAATTCTTTACCAATCCCAAGCCGTATGGAATTCCTGATTGTTTTGCATAGCCAATCGCTGCAGGGGTTCCTGATTCAGGTACTGGAATTACCAAATCCGCATCAACCGGCGCTTCAATTGCTAAGCGTTGCCCTATTTTTCCTCGAACCGCATGAATACTCTGCCCAGCAATTGCGGTATCAGGTCGCGCCAAGTAGACGTATTCAAAGATGCATCCTTTGGGTGCTGGGGTTGCCCACATCTGTGAACGAATTCCCTCTTCATTAATTGCTAGAAATTCACCCGGTTCTACCTCACGGACAAAGGCAGCGCCAACAATATCGAGTGCAGCGGTCTCGGATGCCACCACCCAACCTCTATCCAACTTTCCAATAACAAGTGGACGAACGCCATGGCGATCACGCGCTGCATAAAGAGTGTGCTCATCCATAAACACTAATGAGAAGGCACCTTCTAATTTAGGAAGCACCGCTAGCGCACTTGCCTCAACATTCTTCTCATCTTGCAAACCGATGAGCGCAGTCATAATTTCAGTATCAGTTGTTGCTCCACGGGCGTTCTTTGGTGCATCAGCATCCAACTTTTGTACGAGCTCTGCTAAATCACCAGTATTCGTGAGATTGCCATTGTGAGCAAGTGCGAGAGTTCCGTATTTGGTGGGACGTAGAGTTGGTTGCGCATTTACCCACGTGCTCGAACCAGTCGTGCTGTATCGACAATGGCCGATAGCTAGATTGCCGACAAGCGATGCCAGATCTGTCTCAGTAAATACTTGAGAGACCAAACCCATATCTTTGTACACCAAAATTCTTTCGCCATCAGAAGTGGCTATTCCTGCAGATTCCTGGCCACGATGTTGCAACGCGTAAAGCCCGTAAAAGGTTAGCTTTGAAACTTCTTCTCCGGGAGCCCATACTCCAAAAACACCGCAGGCATCTTGCGGGCCTTTATCTGCATCGAGCACATTGTGGTTTAGTAAACCATCTGGGCGGCGGCTCATTGGCTCATCCTAAGCGGTAAAAGTGTTGATAAATCAGCGCGAACTCCTGATGCCACGATAAGACCAGCGCCCATGGCCTCTTTCCATGTCGTTTCTCCGCGAGCGAGTGCTAACCAGGTATCTGCATCCATCTCAATGACATTTGGTGGAGTTCCACGAGTATGTGTCGGGCCTTCTCCACATTGCACTGCTGCATATGGAGGAATTCGAACTTCAATGGCGCGACCGGGAGCTCGCTCAGTAAGAAGTGCAAGAGTTGCCTTTACTTCTTCTAGAACGATTGGGTCGCGCATTTTTTCTTACCCAAATAACTTTGGCAAGGTCTCACTGTGAGCCTTGCGTAGTTCGGTTAAAGAGATGGTTGCTCCATTGATAATTAAGCTATCTCCGCCAGAAACACCAATTCTTGTAAGTGTAATTTTCTGTGCAGCAGCTTCTTGCGTAAGAGCTGCAGACTGAGCAGCATCAATTGCCACTACTACTCTTCCTGGGGTTTCGCTGACAAGAGCAACTCCAACATTTTCTAGTGAAATAGTTGCACCAATATTGTGGCGAAGAACCATCTCAGTCAGGGTCGCGCTCAAACCACCTTGACTCACATCGTGGGCGGCGCTAAATATTTTTTTGGTACGACCTGTTATCAAGAGATCAATTAATCTCATTTCTCGTTGTAAGTCAGCGCTCGGTGCCACGCCACCGCGTTGATTGTGCATGTATGCCCATTCACTACCGGCCAGGTCTTCATAAGTGTCGCCCAGCAGATAGAGTTCAAGACCTGCCCGATCAAATGACATCGGAGTTCTCGTGCGTACATCATCAATAACACCAAGCACGCCAATTACCGGAGTCGGCAGAATTGCCACTGAACCCGTCTGGTTATAGAAAGAAACATTTCCTCCAGTGACAGGTAGCCCCATCTCGAGACACCCATCTGCCAATCCACGTACCGATTGTGCAAATTGCCACATAACGCCGGGGTCTTCGGGAGAGCCAAAATTAAGGCAATTTGTAACAGCTAGTGGTCTGGCCCCAGCTGTTGCAATATTTCGTGCAGCTTCAGCAAGAGCAAGCTTCGCCCCTTCATACGGATTCAGATATGACCAGTTGGCGTTTGCATCTGTTGCAACCGCCACACCTAAATGAGTCTCTTCGTCGATTCGAATCATCCCGGCATCATCTGGCTGAGATTGAATGGTATTTCCTTGAACATATCTATCGTATTGATCTGTAATCCAAGATTTATCTGCCAGATTAGGTGTTGCAGCTAACTTAAGAACTGTCTCTTTAATCTCAGCTGGAGTTTGTGCAAGTGGAACGTTGATCTTTTCTTGGGATACTTGATCGATATAAGCAGGTTGTGCAAGTGGACGTTGATATACCGGTCCATCATGAGCAACTGTGCGCGGAGGAACATCTACAATTAATTCGCCATTCCAAGTAATTTCTAAGTGATTTCCATCAGTGACTTCACCGATGACCGTGACGGTCACATCCCATTTCTCGCAAATTTCTAAAAAGCGGGCAATTTTGCTGGGTTCAACAATGGCACACATGCGCTCTTGTGATTCCGACATCAAGATTTCTTCAGGAGAAAGTGATGGGTCGCGCAGCGGAACTTTATCGAGCTGAACTTTCATTCCGCCCGAGCCGCCCGATGCAAGTTCAGAGGTAGCGCAGGAAAGACCTGCGCCTCCTAAATCCTGAATTCCGACAACCAAATCTTCTGCAAAGATCTCAAGTGAACACTCAATCAAAACCTTTTCAACAAATGGATCACCGACTTGAACTGCAGGTCGCTTTGCTGGGCCTTTTGATTCGAATGTTTCTGAGGCAAGTACAGATACTCCACCAATTCCATCTCCACCAGTTTTTGCTCCGTAGAGAACCACAAGGTTTCCAGCTCCAGCAGCCTTAGCTAACTTAATATCGCTATGTTTCATCACACCCACGCAAAGGGCATTTACAAGCGGGTTTCCGAGGTAAGTCTGATCAAAGACAACTTCGCCACCAATATTGGGAAGACCTAAACAATTTCCATAGCCTCCAACACCGGCGACAATGCCAGGAAGCACTCGGCGCGTATCGGGTGCATCCGCAGGGCCAAAGCGAAGCGGATCCATTACCGCCACTGGCCGCGCACCCATTGTCAAAATATCGCGGACGATTCCGCCAACACCAGTTGCTGCGCCTTGATAAGGCTCAATAAATGATGGGTGATTGTGCGATTCGATTTTGAAAGTCACCGCATAACCTTGTCCAACATCTACTACGCCAGCATTTTCTCCGATTCCGACCAAGAGAGCATCTGTCTTGACAGCTTTTTCTCCAAACTGTTTCAGATGAACCTTTGAAGACTTATAAGAACAATGTTCAGACCACATCACTGAATACATTGCTAGCTCAGATGAAGTAGGTCGTCGTCCTAAAATTTCTTTAATGCGGGCATATTCATCTGGCTTCAGTCCTAGTTCAGAAAAAGGCTGCGATATATCAGGGTTAGCCTTGGCTTTGGCAACAGTATCAAGTGACATTACTTAACCATCGCTTTCAAGACAGAAGTGAAGAATCCCAAACCATCCGCTGATGGACCAGTGAGCGAATCTATTGCATGCTCTGGGTGCGGCATCAATCCCACAATGTTTCCACGTTCATTAGTTATTCCAGCAATGAGGTTACGAGAGCCATTTGGATTAGCACCAACATAGCGGGCAACAATTCGACCTTCACCTTCGAGCATTGCGAGAGTTTCGTCATCGCACATATATGCACCCTCACCGTTCTTTAAAGGTATAACAATCTCTTCGCCTTCTTTGTATGAAGAAGTCCAAGCTGTATTTGTATTCTCGATGGTGAGTCTTTGATCCCTACATAAGAAGTGCAGCTCGTGGTTTCGTGTTAGTGCACCAGGAATCAGATGGGCCTCGGCCAAGACTTGAAATCCATTACAAATGCCGAGAAGGGGCATCCCACCAAGGGCTGCCTTAATGATGGGTTCCATCACGGGCGAAAAGCGTGAAATCGCACCGCAGCGAAGATAATCACCATAGGAAAAACCACCTGGAAGTATGACTGCGTCCACACCGTGCAAATCTGCCTCGTTATGCCAGAGCCCAACAGCGATGCCTCCTGCGTGGCGAACCGCGCGAGCGGCATCTCGATCATCAAGAGTGCCTGGAAAGGTAACTACACCAATTTTCATACCGGTTACTTCTCCACTCGTACCGAAAAGTTTTCAATGACTGGGTTGGAGAGCAGAACTTCGGCTGCTTTTTCTACCTCTGCTAACTGTGCTGCAGTGGGCTCCCCATCAATCTCAATCTCAAATCGCTTTCCTTGGCGAACATCTTTAGCAAAGGTGAAACCCAGGCGAGGTAGTGCAGCTGCTACAGCTTTTCCTTGCGGGTCGAGAATTTCAGGCTTTAACATCACATCAACCACAATCTTTGCCATTACATATCTCCCTTTGCGTTACTTTAAAACTTGCTACCAGTTATACGTTCAAATGCTGCTTCATATCGCGCTGCAGTTTTCTCAACGATCTCTGCAGGCAATTCTGGAGGTGTGGATTTCTTATCCCAGCCACTCGTTGTCAACCAATCACGGACAAATTGTTTATCAAAAGATGGCTGTGATTTTCCAGGTTGCCAGCTAGTGGCTTCCCAAAAGCGTGAAGAATCTGGAGTGAGAGCTTCATCGCCAAGAGTGATTTCTCCTGAGGCGCTTAAACCGAATTCAAATTTGGTATCAGCCAAAATAATTCCTCGTTCTAGCGCAAAATCGCTGGCAGTCTCGTACAGTTTCAAAGTCAGTTGGCGTAACTCTGTTGCGACATCGTGGCCCACAATCTTGGCTGCACTCTCAAAATCAATATTGATATCGTGATCACCAATGTCAGCTTTTGTGGCAGGAGTAAAGATGCTCGCTGGCAACTTGGAGCCATCCATAAGTCCAGCTGGGAGTGGTTGAGCACAGACCGATTGGCTCTCTCGATATTCAGCAAGACCACTGCCGGTGAGATAGCCGCGGGCTACACACTCGATGGCAAACATTTCAAGAGGTTGCACAATTACAGCGCGATCGGCAACGTCGTCAGGAACATCATCCGAAATGACGTGGTGCGGGACGATATCTGCCAATAATTCAAACCAGAAGAGCGAGAGTTGGGTCAGAATCGCACCTTTATTGGGAATTGGAGTTGGTAATACCCAATCAAAAGCAGAGATTCGATCTGATGCCACTAAGAGAATCTCGCCAGCATCGTTTGTGTAGAGATCACGAACTTTGCCGGTGCGCAGATGGTCCCAGCCATCAATTTTCTCTGCTGGAGGAGCGCCAGCTGCGCCGAAGCCGCTCATCGAATTAATTGGGGTTTGTACTGCGCTGCGGCAGGATGCGCGGAAGTAATCGCCTCGATGCGAGTTACAACTCGAGCTACTTGTTGGCGAGCATCGCCAGTAAAGTCAATTGGGTTTCCAATGAGTTCATCTAACTCTGCGCGTTGGAAGGGAATTCTCGTATCCGCGCCAAGAGCTTCAAGAAAATTATTTGGCTTGCCCTCACGCATTCCTAAGGCTGCAGCAATCGCATGCTCCTTGATCGCTTCGTGAGCGACTTCGCGACCAACGCCAGCTTTGACTGAAGCCATCAAAATTTTGGTGGTGGCTAAAAATGGAAGGTAGCGTTCGAGCTCTGCTGAAATCACTGCGGGAAATGCACCAAATTCATTCAGTATGGTGAGCATGGTTTCTAGTAATCCATCCATTGCATAAAAGGCATCTGGCAGCGCCACGCGACGAACTACGCTGCAGGAAACATCGCCTTCATTCCATTGATTTCCGGCTAATTCTGAAACCATTCCTGCGTAACCGCGCAAAATTACAGTAAGACCATTTACACGTTCGCATGAACGAGTATTCATTTTATGTGGCATCGCTGATGAACCGACTTGTCCATCTTTAAATCCTTCAGTGACAAGTTCTGCACCTGCCATTAATCGAATCGAGGTGGCAAGCGAAGATGCAGCAGCGGCAACCTGAACCAAAGTTGTCACTACTTCATAGTCGAGTGAGCGGGGATATACCTGACCAGTTGAGTCAAGGATGCGGCTAAATCCTAAATCCGCAGCAATGGCCGCTTCGAGTTCCTGATGGGATTGCGTTGAACCGAGTAGGTCGATGGAATCTTGCGCAGTTCCAACAGGGCCCTTGATTCCGCGCATCGGATATCGACTCTGTAGCGAAATTAGCCGTTCATACCCATAGAGAAGTTCTTCAGCAGTGGATGCAAATCGTTTTCCCAGAGTAGTGATCTGCGCCGGCACATTATGCGAACGTCCAGCTATGGCTAAATCAGAGTAAAGAGTCGCTTTAGCTCCAAGAGCTGCAAGCAGTGCAACAGTCTTGTCGTGGACTATTGCTAATCCATCACGAACTTGTAGCGCTTCAATATTCTCAGTGAGATCTCGACTGGTCATACCTGCATGGATAGCTTCATGGCCAGCGAGTGCATTAAATTCTTCTATGCGTGCTTTGACATCATGGCGCGTAACTTTTTCGCGAGCATCAATTGAAGCAAGATCTACTTTATGAAGAACTTTCTCGTAATCGCTTATAACTGAGTCTGGGATTGCGTGTCCTAGCTTTGCCTGCGCCCGAGCTACAGCTAACCATAGTTTTCTCTCAGCAATAATTTTTTCTTCTGGCGCGAATACCTGTCGCATCGCTGCAGATGCATATCGATCGGCTAGAACACTCACCGGCGCATTCTCTCTCATTTAATTGCCCTTCTCGGCGATAGACGCATTTAGGGCAATGTCAGAACGATAGAAAGAGCCAGCAAGGTCTATTTGAGAGATGGCGCGATAGGCCACATTACGCGCCTCGGTCAGATCTGAGGCCACTCCAGTCACCGTCAGGACTCGACCACCACTTGAGACCAATGAATCTGATTTTTTAGCCGTACCTGCATGGAAAATTTGCGCGCCAGAGATTTCAGGAAGTGTAGAAATTTCTCCACCAATTTTTGGTGATTCAGGATAACCCTGGGCGGCCAATACAACGGTAACTGCACTTTCCTCGCGCCATTGCAAAAATTCGTCATCAAGTGAATTAGTTGCAGCTTTGTAGAGAATGGAGGCAAGTGGAGTGACTAACCGGGGAATCAAAACTTGTGTCTCGGGATCGCCAAAACGTGCATTGAATTCAATGACGCGAATTCCGTCGTTTGTCAGCGCTAAACCAGCGTAGAGCAGACCAACAAACGGAGTTCCGCGCGCTGCCATCTCGGCGATAATGGGAGCAAGAACTTCTTTATACGTCTCTTCGACGATGTCATCTGGTGCCCATGGCAGCGGCGAATAAGCGCCCATACCTCCGGTGTTAGGTCCTTTATCACCATCAAATGCGCGTTTAAAATCTTGCGCAGGTTGCATTGGCAAAATATTGCGACCATCTGAAATTCCAAAGAGGGAGATTTCTGGTCCGTTGAGAAACTCCTCGATAACCACTCGCGAACATGCGAGCGCATGTTTTAGCGCTTCTTCTCGGTCGTTGGTAACGACGACTCCTTTACCCGCAGCAAGCCCATCATCTTTGACAACGTAAGGAGCACCAAAAATATCGAGAGCTTCTTCTATTTCACTCTGTTGAGTGCAGGTAAAGCTTCGTGCAGTTGGAACACCGGCATCACGCATGACACCTTTTGCAAAATCCTTTGAGCCCTCAAGTTGAGCAGCCGCCTTAGATGGTCCAAAGACGGCAAAACCTGCAGTTCGCAAGACATCTGCTGCACCATTTACCAACGGCACTTCAGGTCCGATGACAACAAGATCAACATCTAGTTCTTCTGCTAGGGCGCAGATAGCTTCGTTATCTGTAATTGCAAGTGGATGTATCTGAGCAATTGCTGCAATACCAGGATTTCCTGGAGCAACATGGAGTTCCGTACAACTTTTATCTGCCTTGAGTCCTAGTGCGAGTGCGTGTTCGCGACCACCGCTACCGACTAGGAGGATTTTCATAGCTTAGATGAAATCCTTTACGACAATGGTTTGGTCACGCCCGGGACCTACTCCAATGGCGCTCATCGGTGCACCAGAAATTTTTTCGAGGAAAGTGATGTAATCCTGAGCGTTTTTTGGAAGGTCTGAAATTTTCTTGGCGTGTGAAATATCTTCTTTCCAGCCAGGAAGATATTCATAGATTGGTGTTGCATGATGGAAATCTGACTGAGAAGCAGGCAGTTCTTCAACACGCTTGCCATCAATCTCATAGGCAACGCACACTGGAATTTTTTCCCAACCAGTGAGCACATCTAGCTTGGTCAAGAAGAAATCGGTGAGTCCATTCACGCGGACGGCATAGCGAGCAATGGGGGCGTCGTACCAGCCACAACGTCGCGCGCGACCAGTGGTTACACCGACTTCCCCGCCAATAGTGCGAAGTTTTTCGCCATCTTCATCAAAGAGCTCGGTAGGAAATGGACCTGATCCAACACGAGTTGTGTATGCCTTAACGATTCCAATAACTCGATCAATTTTGGTAGGGCCGATACCTGAACCGGTACATGCTCCGCCTGCGGTCGGATTAGATGATGTGACAAATGGATATGTTCCATGATCGACATCGAGCAAGGTGCCTTGCGAGCCTTCGAGCAAGACTCTCTTTCCGGCTTTGAGCGCGTTATCGAGCAAGAGCACTGTGTCTGCGACATAGGGACGCAAGATTTCAGCGTAGCGAAGATACTCTTCAAGAACTTCTTCAACTTCAATGTTCTTACGATTAAAGACTTTGATAAGCACTTGATTCTTATCGCGAAGCGCGCCTTCAATTTTTTGACGCAATATTGAAGGGTCAAAGAGATCTTGAACGCGAATACCAATGCGATTGATCTTATCTGCATAAGCCGGTCCAATACCGCGACCAGTAGTTCCAATCTTCGACTTGCCCAAGAATCGCTCTGAAACTTTGTCAATTGTGCGGTGATAAGGAGTAATGAGATGAGCATTTGTAGAAATAACTAATTTGCTGCAGTCAATGCCACGTTCAGTTAATCCCTTTATTTCTTCAAGAAGTACGCCTGGGTCTATGACGACTCCATTTGCAATTACTGGAACTACATTGGGAGAGAGAATTCCAGATGGCAATAAGTGAAGCGCATACTTTTGATCACCAATAACAACTGTATGACCTGCATTGTTTCCACCTTGATAACGGACTACATAATCAACGCGATCACCCAACAAGTCGGTGGCTTTACCCTTGCCCTCATCGCCCCACTGAGCTCCCAGTAGTACTAATGCAGGCATGGATAAAGCCTTTCCGAATCGTTGTTGTTAAATTACTTAAGCGCGGATGTTCCGGTTGATCGTAAATCTTCGCAAGCATGTGCAACGCGCGCAGCCATTCCTGCTTCTGCTGCCTTACCCCATGCTCGTGGATCGTATGCCTTCTTATTTCCGACTTCGCCATCAATCTTGAGGACGCCGTCGTAGTTCTTAAACATATGCTCAACAACTGGACGAGTGAATGCATATTGAGTGTCAGTATCAATATTCATCTTAATGACACCGTAATCGAGTGATTCGCGGATTTCAGAGAGGAGCGACCCAGATCCACCGTGGAAGACGAGATCCATTGGCTTGCTTCCTGCAGGGAGACCTAACTTGGCAGAGACTGCGTCTTGGAGAGTCTTCAAAATCTTAGGTTGCAGCACTACGTTGCCTGGCTTGTAAACACCATGAACATTTCCGAACGTTGCAGCGACCATATAACGGGCTTTTGCATCTGTTCCGAGGGTTTCGATTGTCAAGAGCGCATCTTCAGGAGTTGAGTAAAGCTTTGCATCATGCTTTGCCTCAATGCCATCTTCTTCTCCACCAACGACACCAATTTCAATTTCAAGAATTGTTCGCGCAGCAACTGACTTATCGAGAAGTTCGCGAGCAACCTTCATGTTTTCTGGCATATCTACTGCCGAGCCATCCCACATATGTGAGTTGAATAGAGGCTGCTTTCCTTCTTTAACGCGTTGTGCACCAATTTCGAGAAGTGGGCGCATAAATCCATCAAGCTTCTCTTTTGGACAGTGATCAGTGTGAATTCCGATATTTACGTTGTAATTCTTTGCTACAACATGAGCAAATTCAGCGAGCGCAACTGCGCCATCAATCATATTTTTTACTGTCGAGCCCGATGCGTATTCAGCACCACCCCAAGAAAATTGAATAATTCCATCTGATTCAGCTTCGGCGAAACCACGAATAGCTGCGATGATGGTTTGTGATGAAGATACGTTGATTGCTGGGTAGGCGAATGATCCGGCTTTAGCGCGGTCTAACATCGCTGCATAAACTTCAGGGGTTGCTATTGGCATCTCGTGCTCCCAATCAAAGAGTGGTTAGAACTGGTGTAAACGCTCTGACGCACCATTGGGTCTTAAGGGCTTACGCCTAATCCAACCACCTACCCCCGCGTAAGAAAAATCGGCGCACGCGCTACGCGGGGGTGGCTGCGGCTAGAGCTGCAGATATTTCTGCAGGAAGGCTATAAGGCCGGCTATCAGGGCAGGGCTACTGAGGACCTTGAGCAAGAGAGCCAGCAGTGCGGTGATTGTCATATTTCTCCTTTCATCGATGAAGGTGCGCAGTATCTGCTCATTTATCTGCGAAATTCGGAGTCAAATGAGCAACTGTTGATAATTCCAAACGCTTCACGGAATAGAAAAGGCGCGGTAATCTCGCATGTATGACTTCTGATTCCATTGAAAATTTATCGAACGAGAACCGCACCTTTGCACCTAGCGCTGAATTTGCACAGCGCGCGAATGGCAAAGCTGAACTCTATGCACAAGCTGATAAAGATCGATTGAAATTCTGGGAAGAGCAGGCACATGCGCTGACTTGGGAAAAGAAGTGGGACACAGTTCTAGATTGGCAGCCTCCATTTGCACAGTGGTTTGTTGGTGGAAAGCTCAATGCAACAGTGTCAGCGCTCGACAGCCATATCGCAGCGGGTAGAGGAAATCGCATCGCCTTTAACTTTGAAGGAGAACCTGGCGATACGCGCACCATCACCTACGCTCAACTGCTTGCTCAGGTGTCACAAGCGGCAAATGCTCTGACTGAAATTGGAATCACCGCTGAAGATCGAGTTGCAATTTATATGCCACTTATTCCCGAAGCAGTCGTTGCGATGTTAGCTTGTGCACGAATAGGAGCCGTGCATTCCGTTGTCTTTGGCGGATTTTCTGCCGATGCACTTTTATCACGTATTCAAGATGCAGATGCAAAATTGGTCATCACAGCCGACGGTGGATTCCGAAAAGGAAGTGCATTTGCACTTAAGCCAGCAGTCGATGAAGCGCTCAAAGGTCAAAGCAATGTCAGCAAAGTACTAGTGGTGAAGCGCACCGGACAAGAGACAGCTTGGACAGAGGGGCGAGATATCTGGTGGCATGACCTAGTAGATCGTCAAAGTACAACTCATTCACCTGAATTTTTCGATAGCGAACATCCGCTCTTCATCTTGTATACCTCAGGAACAACTGCGAAACCAAAGGGAATTTTTCATACTACCGGTGGATATCTGACTCAGGTTGCCTACACACATCGCGTGGTCTTTGATATCAAACCAGAGACCGATGTGTATTGGTGCACAGCAGATGTTGGTTGGATTACCGGACACTCTTACATGGTCTATGGACCACTGATCAATGGTGCAACTCAAGTTATTTATGAAGGAACCCCTGATACTCCCCACAAAGGTCGCGTCTTTGAGATTATTGAGAAGTACGGTGTTACAGTTTTGTATACCGCACCAACTTTGATTCGCACTTGGATGAAATGGGGCGATGAATTTCCCAATAAATATAATCTGACGTCTCTTCGCTTGTTGGGGTCTGTTGGTGAGCCAATTAATCCAGAAGCTTGGATGTGGTATCGCGAAGTTATTGGTGGCAATAGATGTCCAATCGTTGACACATGGTGGCAAACAGAGACTGGCGCCATCATGATTTCGCCGCTTCCTGGCGTTACTGCTACTAAACCAGGTTCTGCGATGCGACCTCTGCCGGGAGTAAGCGCCAAGGTTGTAGATGAGAATGCGAAAGAAGTAGGAAATGGCCACGGAGGTTTTCTTATTCTTGATCAACCATGGCCTTCCATGTTGCGTGGAGTCTGGGGTGAACCAGAGCGCTATAAAGAGACTTACTGGTCACGTTTTCCGGGAATCTATTTTGCTGGTGATGGTGCAAAACTTGATGAAGATGGTGCTTACTGGCTCTTAGGTCGAGTAGACGATGTCATGAATGTTTCCGGCCATCGCATTTCAACAACCGAAGTTGAATCAGCCCTGGTTTCTCATGAAGCTGTCGCTGAGGCGGCTGTAGTTGGTGCATCTGATGCAATTACAGGGCAAGGAATAGTTGCATTCGTGATTTTGCGAGGCGGAATTGCAGCAGCGCAGGGCGAGACTCTCATTAAGGAACTGCGGGATCACGTCGCGAAGGAAATTGGGGCCATTGCAAAACCACGCCAAATCATGGTCGTTAATGAACTTCCAAAAACTCGTAGCGGCAAGATTATGCGTAGATTGCTGCGTGACGTTGCCGAAAATCGCACAGTTGGAGATGCCACAACGCTGGCCGATCCCAATGTGATGAAACTAATTGCAGAAGGGTTAAAGAGCGCTACGAGCGAAGATTAACTTTGAGGGCACTATTTACTTGCTCTCGAATTTCAGTAAGGACCTGAGGTGCTCGCGAGTTGAGTTCGTTGTAGAACTTGCTTTGAGCAACTTGATCTTTGCCGGCCTGCCAGGGAATGTAGAGAAGAATTGTTCCAACGACGAAAAATAACAAGACATATTTGCTGACTTCCAACACTGCCCCAAGTAAGGAATCAATCAGTCGAAGCGGTCCACGCACAATTGTTAATCGCAACGATTTAGCGAGCAAAGTACCAATAAAAGCACCCGCATATGCCCCTGCAATGATTGCGAGAATTAACCATCCACCTTGATTGCGCTCAATCACAAAATACATTGCTGCAATACCGCCTGCAATGAAGAGGACTCCACGCAGAATCGTTTTAATCAGCCCATTTTTATAACCTGTGTAGAGCGCTCCGATGGCAAAGAGAGCAAAGATTAAGTCAAAGATCATTTCTCACCAAGATACTTAGCTACCGCTAACTGTACTTCTTCTGTTGAATTAAATGGCCCATACTTCTTATGAACTACTTGCCCATTTCTATCGATAAACCAAGTTACTGGTACTCCCATGCCAAATGTCGCTCTGGTCGAACCATCTTTGTCGTAGAGCACAGGCCAGGTCATGCCATGACTTTCAATAAATCTCTTCACTGAAGCTTGACTCTTCTCTTCGACTGCGATTCCAATTACTTGGACATTTCCATCACTTTTTTGCAAGAAGTGTGCGAAGTGGGGCAATTCTTTTTTACATGGGGCACACCAAGTTCCCCAAACATTAACCAGCGCTGGACCCACAATGGCATCAACGGCGATTGGATTTCCGCCTCCCAAACATTCCAGAGGCACTGTCTTTCCAATTTTCACTTTAATTGTCTGGCAACTCACCACTTCTCCCTTGACTGGAATTGGTTGAGTAAGTGCACAAGAAGAGAGCAATAGAACCAGGTAGACTGAAACGATAAAGCGCTTCATCGAAAGTCCTCGTCAATCTTGAGTAAGAGCTGAGCTTTCTTCTTATCCATCTCACCAATGCCCACAGATGGACAGAGTTTGGATAATGGACATGCTCCGCATGCTGGCTTTCGAGAATGGCAAATTCTTCTACCATGCCAAATCATTCGCTGAGATAAATTTGTCCATTCCTTCTCAGGAATAAGTAAACCAACTTCGTGTTCAACTTTGACTGGATCCAAAGATGAAGTCCACTCAAACCTCCGTGAAAGTCGACCGAAATGAGTGTCTACTGTAATTCCGGGAATTCCAAAAGCATGCCCCAATACAACGTTGGCGGTTTTGCGCCCCACACCTGGTAGCGAAACCAACTCTTCCAGCGTTGCTGGGACTTCACCGCCAAATTCTTCAACAAGTTTGCGACCTAACCCTTTGAGATGACGAGCCTTTGCGTGATAAAAACCAGCTGAGTAGATGTATTCCTCAATCTCTGCAAGTGGAGCCTTGGCATAATCTTTTGCTGATTTATACTTCTTAAATAGTGCGGGAGTAATCGCATTAACGCGTTTATCGGTGCATTGAGCAGAGAGAACAACTGCCACAATCAATTGCAACGGGTTCTTAAAATCGAGTTCGCAGCGAACATTTGGGTAGGTTTTCGTCAATATTCGATAGATAGCCCGCGCCCTTTTTCGAGTTTCACTATCTACGGCCATGCGAGTAAACTACCCACGTGCCACAAGAAGATGAAGTCGTAAGAAGAGCCCCACTCTTCACCGCCCTTGATGATGCTCAAGCAGCATCTCTTCGCGCCTCAATGGATTCAGTAAAGATCTCTAAAGGCGGAATCCTCTTTAAAGAGGGCGATGAGGGCGAACATGTCTATGTCATCGTTGATGGCAAACTGAAGCTCGGAACGTCTAGCGGCGATGGTCGTGAAAATTTGCTCTCCATCCTTGGCCCAGGCGAAATGTTTGGCGAACTTTCTCTCTTTGACCCAGGTCCACGTACTTCTACCGCCACCGCAGTCACTGACGCAAAACTCTTATCGTTGAGCCACGAAAAATTGATTCCTTGGCTAAAAGGAAATCCTGAAGTTTCTCTCCAACTCCTTGCTCGTTTGGCGCAGCGCTTACGACGCACCAATGAGGCAGTGGGTGACCTTGTCTTCTCTGATGTACCAGGACGAGTCGCTAAAGCGCTCTTGGATCTTGGAACTCGCTTTGGAAAGAAGACCGAAGAAGGTCTCTATGTACACCACGATTTAACTCAAGAAGAGTTGGCTCAATTAGTTGGCGCATCTCGTGAGACCGTCAATAAAGCTCTCGCAGATTTTGCCGGTCGTGGCTGGCTCAAATTAGATGGTCGTGCGGTTTT
>VFQT010002895.1_pt1 | contig 16597 bp, 15 predicted proteins | sample 3512381 | NCBI WGS metagenome assembly VFQT01 (sample SAMN10412376, study PRJNA504923) | tailings metagenome | isolation source: Relicate 2 Philex TSF3 active mining site | place: Philippines: Tuba, Benguet | collected 2017-08-29
GCGTTCGAGTGGTGGTACTTCGACATGGACCTGGACGACGGATCCACCCTGGTGGCCACGTTCAACACCAAGCCCGCAGCGGCGGCCGATGGACCGCTCAGCCCCTCGGTGCTGCTCATCCACCGCGCGCCCGACGGCACATCCACCCGCGAGACCGTGCCGGTGGCGCCCGGTGACTTCTCGGCATCCACCGACGGCTGCCACGTGGTGGCCGGCCCCAGCCACGTGCAGGGCGACCTGGCCGAGTACACGCTGCACCTGGAGGGAACCCATGTGAGCGCCGACCTGGTGCTCACGCGCGGCGCGCCGTCGTGGCGCCCGGGCGCGGGGGTCACGTGGTTCGACCACGCGAAGACGCACTTCCTGGCGTGGGTGGTGCCCGTGCCCTACGGCACGGTGGCGGGCACGGTCACGTCGGGCGGCGCCACGCGGCAGATCACGGGCACGGGCTACCACGACCACAACTGGGGCAACCGGCAGATGAACGCCGGGCTGGACCACTGGTACTGGGGCCGCGCGCACATCGGCGACTACACGGTGGTGTATGCCCGCATGACCTCCAAGGGCCTGGTGGGCCTGGGGCAGGTCCACCTGCCCACGGTCATGCTGGCCACCAGCGACCGCCTGCTCACCGACGACTTCCTGCCGCTGCGCCTCACCACCTCGGGCGACGTGCCCGGCCCGTCGCCTGAGAAGCAGCCCTACCCCACCGAGCTCGACTGGGCATGGCAGTCGGGGGACCAGTCGTTCCGCATGCACGTGACCAACCCGCGGCTCATCGAGTCACTGGACATGTCGGTGAAGGACGGCTCATGGCGCCACCGCCTGCTGCACGCCCATGACCACCCTTGGTACTACGACTTCACCGCCGACATGACCCTCACCATCGACGTGGGCGGGGTGAAGGACGAGGTGACGGGCACCACGCTCTACGAGAAGATGATGCTGCGCTGAGCCAGGCGGGGATCAGGTGGGGATTGCGAAGACGCTGAGCGATCCCTCGTTCGCCCGGAGCGAGTCCACGTTGCCCGCATACCGCTCGCAGGTGACGACGAAGCTGTAGGTGCCCGGGGCGAGCACCTGGTTGGCGGTCATGGCCACGCCCGCGCTTGTGAATGCCGACGCGGCGAGCTGCGGCATGATCATGTTGCCCGGCCCCGTGGCCATGTTGAGGCGCGTGGCGTTGGGGGGCTGGGTGTACGCCAGGCGGCATCCGCCCTGGGTGATGACGTTGTACGACCCGGGCTCCCGGACGAGGTTCACCGACGTCCAGGCGAACACGCGGCTCTGCACGGGCAGCGTCACCGAACCGGTGTCGAGCACCACGGTGGTGGCGTCGAGGAACACCTCGTACGGCAGCCACGCCTGCGCCGTGACCATCGGGGTGCCGGCAGGCCCCTGGGGCCCGGGGTCGCCCTGCGGGCCGGCCGGGCCCGTGGCGCCTGCCGGCCCCTGGGCACCAGTGGCACCAGTGTCGCCCTTGGGGCCTGCGACCCCCTGGGGGCCGGCGGGCCCACGCCGGCCGCCCAGGCGGGCCAGCGTGCCGGGCGTGAAGTCGGCCGCCGTCAACGAGCCGTTCTTCACGGCCTTGCCCGTGACCGCCCCGTTGGCGATCTTCACCGCGGTCACCGACCGGTTGGCGAGCTTGCGCCCCTCCAAGGTGCCGTCCTTCACCTTGTCGGAGGTCACCGCGCCATTGGCCAGCTGCGCCGTGCCCACCGAGTTCTCGGGCAGCTGCGACACCGCGTAGCCAGTGCCGCCAAGGGCAACGGTCAGTGCGGCCAGCGAAATCGCCATGGCGGGCGACGGGTACTTCATGAGCTACTCCTGGGCTAGCTGAGGAAACGGACTCTCTGGATGGGCCAGTAGATGAGCTCGGCCTGGCCGATCACGTTCTCCTGCGGCGTGAACGCCGCGCCGCGCTCCACCCACACGTGGGCATCGCACGACCCCGGGCGGTTGTCGCCCAGCACCAGCACCTGGTCGGGCGGCACCTCGGGGAACGACACCTCGTAGTCGGGGGTGATGGAGCCATCCACCACCAGCGGCCGGGGCTTCGCCTGCCCCTTCTCCTTGACGTAGGTGACGTAGGTGGTGTCGCCCTCGCCCAGGGTCTCCTCGCGCACCCCGTCCGGGCCGAAGGAGTTGGGCTCGGCCACCCGGCGCACCGCCAGCTCGCCCCCCGGGCGCAGCGCCGGATCGGGGTTGGACTGCGAGATGGTCTCGCGCTCGATGGTGACGGTGTCGCCCGGCAGGCCCACCACGCGCTTGACGAACGGCACGTCACCGGGCTCGCTGCAGGCGGCGCGGGCGCCACGGGTGGGGTCGAACACCACCACGTCGCCCCGCGAGATATCGCGCAACTTGTAGATGACCCGGTTGGCGATGATGCGATCGGGCGCGCGGTCGCCGGTGGAGTTGGCGCCCTGGATGGCCGGGTACATGGAGTTGGTGGGGATCTCGTACGGCTTGGCGATCGAGGCCTGGATGACGAATGCCAGGGTCACCGCCACCGCCACCGGCAGGATGAGGTCCTTGATGAACTTCCTCATGCGGCGGAGTCGCCCCCGTCGCCGCCCTTGCGGCCGATCACCAGGTAGAGCACGAACGCCACCACGGCCAGCGCCGCGGCCACGATGATGCCGATGACCACGCCCGAGAGGCCACCGCCGTCATCCGCTGCCTCGCTGCCCGCGTCCGCATCGGTGCCGGCGTCGGCGCCGCCGGTGGTGGAGGTGCCGCCCGGGACGTCGGACGATGCCCCGGCAGCGGAGGTACCGCCGCAGGCGCCGTCGGGCCGGCGGATGTTGGTGAGCTCCGCCTGCCGGATCACGTCAACGGCCGCGCCGTACTGCTGCTGGTCGGGCCGGATGCGCTTGAGGGCATCCTCGAAGTCGGCCAGCGTGTAGCAACCGTCGATCTGCCCGTTGTCCTCGTAGTCGGCCAGCACCTGCTGGCCCGACCCGAATGCGGGCATGGCGACCACCCCCATGACCAGCGCGATGAGGAATGTCGCGAGTACGCTGCGGCGGATGACGGCGGGGATCAACGGGCCGAGCGTAGCCGCTCGGGGGAGCGCACGCTGACCGGCGCGGTGCCGCGCGCCCGGGCGGCGCTGGTGGCCGGCGCGGTGCTGCTGGCGTGCTGGGCGGTGCTCACGGCCCTGTCGGGCGGCATCGACCTGGGTGACGGCCTGGCCACGCGCGGTGCCACGTCGGCCATGCTGGCCACGCTGGTGGCCGCCCCGTTCGCCGCATGGGCGCTGATGAAGGCACGCGACCGTGCGGCGCCGCGGTCGGGCCCGGCGCTGCTGGCCATCGGCGGCGCGGCGGGCCTGGCGGTGTGGGCCGGCATCTCCATCGCATGGGCGCTGGCCGGCGACCTGGCGTGGACCGAGGCCAATCGCATCGCGCTGGCGGCGCTGGCCCTGGTGATCGGCATCGGCATCGCGGCGGTGCTGCCGCGCGCGCCCGAGAGGTTCGCCGTGGGGCTTTCCATCGCGGCGGCGCCGGTGGTGCTGTGGGCCCTGCTCGCCCGGGGGCTGCCCACGGTGTTCGGCAGCGACTTCGAGCCGTCACGCCTTCAGGCGCCCGTGGGCTACTGGAACGCCCTGGCCCTGGTGTGCGTGGTGGCGGTGCCGGGCCTGCTGTGGTGGGCGTCGCGACAGGGGGCGGACGACCGCGACACCATCGGCGCGGCCGCGGCCCTGGTGGTGGCGCTCACGGTGCTGGTGCTCACCTACTCGCGAAGCGGCCTGCTGGCCCTGCTGGTGGTGCTGGCCATCGTGGTGGGCCTCATGCCCGGCCGCATCCGGCAGCTGTCGGCGCTGGCGGGCGGGGTGGCCGGGGCGATCCTCCCCCTCTGGTACGGCCTCACCACCGACGCCCTCACCGACGACGCCCTCATCGCGGCCGACCGCTCCGACGCCGGGCTGGGCCTGCTGTGGCGGGTGCTGGTGGGGCTGGCCATCGCCGCCGGGGTGGCGTGGGGCCTCAGGCGGCTGCTGGGCGGCGGCACGCTCAACCGCCGTCGCGGGGGGGTGGCGGCGCTGGTGGTGGTGGTGGCCGGCGTGGCGGTGGCCGGTGGCTATGCCCTGGCCAAGCCGCGCGAGGTGGGCAACTGGATCTCGGCGCGTACCGCCGAGATAAGCGGCCAGTCCGGCGGGCTGGCCAACACGCCAGGGCGCCTGGGAAGCCTGGACACCAACCAGCGCATCGAGTGGTGGAGCGAGGCCGCGCGGTCGGCCGGCGGCAACCTGGTGGTGGGCGAGGGCGCGGGGTCGTTCCCGCTGGTGCACCTGCGCGAGCGGACCAGCGGCGAGGACCGCCTGAACGTGCGCCAGCCCCACAACCTGGTGCTGGAGTTGGCATCGGGGCTTGGGTTCGTGGGCCTGGCGCTGTTCGGGTGCCTCATCGCGGGCGTGGCGTGGGCGGCGGCGCGTGCGTTCCAGGACCGCGCGCCGCCCACCGTGGCCCTGCCACTGGCGGTGTTTGGCGCGTTCCTGGTGCAGTCGCAACTGGACTGGACATGGACGGTGCCCGCCCTCACCACCGCCGCCATGGCCGCGGGCGGCGTGGTGATCGCCGCTGCCGCCCCCGGGCCGGCGCCCCCGGGACGCGCGGTGCCGCGGCCGGTGGTGGCCGGCGCATGGGCGGTTGCCCCCATCCTCATGCTGAGCGCGCTGCTTCCCTGGTGGAGCCAGGAGAAGGTGGCGTCGGGCAACCAGGCCATCTCGGCGGGCCAGCCGGCCATCGCCATCGAGCGGGCCGATGAGGCATCGGGGCTCAACCCGCTGGCCATCCAGCCATGGCTGCTGCGCGCCCGGGCGGCGGCGCTGCTGGATGACCAGGTGGGCTTCCGCGCCGCGGCGCTGCGGGCCACACAGGTGCAGCCCGACAACCCGGCGGGGTGGGTGCTGCTGGCCATCGCCTCCGGCGACACGTCCGAAGGGCAGGCGGCATGGCAGCGGGTGCTGGTGCTGAGCCCGCAGGACCAGCGGGCACGCGTGGCCGTGGAGGCAGCGGGATGACCAAGGAGGGCTCGTGATGGCGCACATCGTCCTGCTCCACCCGTTCCCGGTGGACCACCGCTTCTGGGACCCGGTGGCCCAGCGCCTGGGGGCCGCGGGGCACCAGGTGGTGGCGCCCGACCTGCCGGGGTTCGGGCAGCGCGCCGCGGAGCCCGGCTGGACCATGAACGACGAGGCCGACCGGCTGGCGGCGCAGGTGCCCGAGGGCGCCACCGTGGTGGGGCTGTCGATGGGCGGCTACCTGGCGCTGGCCCTGGCGCGACGGCACCCGCAGGTGCTCGGCGCGCTGGTGCTGGCCGACACCCGGGCCGAGGGCGAGGCGCCCGAGGGGCTTCAGGCGCGGCGCGCGGCGGCCGCGGGGCTGATGAGCGCGGGCACGGCGGAGTTCGTGGAGGCGTTCGTGCCGCGCGCCATGTGGCCGGGGGCGGCGCCTGCGGCGGTGGAGCGCCTCAGGCAGCTGGCATCGGCGCAGACCGCGCAGGCGATGGCCGATGCCACGCTGGCCATCGCGGGCCGGGACGACCAGGTGGACCTGCTGCCGTCCATCGCGGTGCCCACCCTGGTGGTGGTGGGCGAGCACGACGCCGTCACCCCGCCGGTGCTGTCCACGGCGATGGCGGCGGCCATCCCCGACGCCCGCCTGGCGGTGATCGGCGACGCCGGGCACATGACCGCGCTGGAGCACCCGGCGGAGTTCGCCGAGCTGGTGATGTCGCTGGAATAGGCAGAAGTTCCTGCTCAGAAGCGTATTTCTTGACTCCGGGTGGCCCGGCGTCCTACGCTTCCGCGTTCTATGCCTTCACTTCCGCCTGCAATCAATCTCAATTTCACCACCAAGGGCGATGGGTCCCTGGTGGTGGCCCTCCACGACGTCGGCCGGCCGGCCAAGGATCTGCAGAAGGCCCTGAAGCCGTTGCTCAACGACCACCGGGTGCTCATCCCGGAGATGCGCGGCCACGGCGACTCGCCGTGCCCCGCCGGCCCGTGGAGCATCGACGACTTCGCGTCCGACGTCGCCCGCCTGGTGGCGGGCGAGGGCGGCGGCGCGGTGATGCTGGGCATCGGCCTGGGCGGTGCCACGGCGCTGGCGCTGGCCCTTGGCCACCCCGGGCTGGTGAGCGGCCTGGTGCTGTCGGGCATCGGCCCGCGTGGCGAGGACAGCGACGGCCGTGACCGCTGGATGCTCATCGCCCGCGCGCTTCGCGAGCGCAACCGCGACGAGGGCCAGGCGCTCGCCGCCGAGGCCATGGCCACCCGCCCCGACTGGCGCGGCGCCCTTGCCCAGGTGGACGCCCCGGTGGCGATCATCGCCGGCTCCGAGGACAAGGCCGTGCCGCCGCAGGACCAGCGCGAGCTGGCCATCTGGCTGCGCGCCGCCACCTTCGACATCGTCGAGGGCGCCGGGCACGACATGGCCAAGGACGGCGGCGCCGACCTGGTGGCCGCGGTCCGTCGCCTCTCCGTGCCGGACGTCCAGGAGGCCGTGACCGCATAGCCGGCACGGCGCCACTTGTCGTCGACCTCGACGGCACGCTGGTCACCCGCGACACCATGCTGCAACTGGTGGGCGAGATGGCCCGCCGCGCTCCCCACCGCGTGGGGTCGCTGGCGGGCCAGATGCGCCGCTCCCGCGCCCACGGGCATGAGTTCCTGTGGCGGGAGATGGGCCTGGATCCCTCGCGCCTGCACTACTCGCCCTCGGTGGTGGCCTACCTGCGCGCCCAGCACGCAGGCGGCCGGCGCCTGGTGCTGGCCAGCGGGTCCACCCAGCCCATGGCCGATGCGGTGGCCGAGCACCTGGGCATCTTCTCCGACGCCATCGGGGCCATCCCGCCCGAGCACCTCACCTCCACGCGCAAGGCACGCCGCCTGGCGGATGCCTTCGGCGAGCGCGGGTTCGACTACGCCGGCAACTCATCCGCCGACATCCCCGTGTGGGCCGTGGCGCGCGCCGGCGTGGTGTGCAACGCATCGGCCAAGGTGCTGCGCGCCGCGCGCGAGGTGACCCAGGTGGTGGCCCGCTTCGACGACCGCCGATGGAAGGGCCCCGGCCTGCAGGACCTGCTGGCCCTGCTGGACCGCAACTAGCCGCTAGGCCGACGCCGCCCCCGGGCCCGCGCCCACGTCGGGGTCGGGCTCGCCGCCCAGCGATACCCGCACCCGCTCCACCCGCGCGCGCAACCGCTCCTCCCGCGCCAGCGCCCGGGTCATGCGCCGCGGACGGCGCCGGTACATGTTGCGCGACCACCAGCTGGGCGTGCGCGCCAGGCGCATGGCCCCCACCAGCGTGACCACGGGTATGAAGATGCCGATGGCGGCCATCATCACCTTGCCCTTGAGCAGGGTGATCACCACCAGGGCCATGTTGATGGCGATGACCACCGGCACCACCAGGGGGGCGTCATCGATGTCGCCGGGCTCCACCCCCAGCGGCCCGGTTCCCAGCACCAGGGCCGTGAGCACCAGCACGGTGGCCACCACCGCATCCACCGATTTCTGGCCCTCGGCGCTCCAGTACACGTCGTCAAGGTGCAGCCACAGCGCGAACTCGTCCAGCACCAGCGCGGCCCCCACGCCGAACAGCGCGCCGAAGATCTCGAGCCATGGCGACGTGAACTCGTAGGCGTATTCCAGGATGCCCATCGACAGCATGAGCAGGAGGCCCCACACCTGGTGGTGGATGTGCACGCCGCCGATGTGGATGTCCTTCACCACGCCGCCGGGCGCGGCGTCATCCGGCGACAGGCGCCCCTCGGCAATGGCCAGCTCGCGGGCGCGCTGCTCGCGGCGGATCTTGCGCGTGATTCCCCGGGTGATCAGGAACGTCGTGACGAAGGCGATGAGGATCCACGTGACCCCCGCCCGCCCCTCGTACACGATGTAGTCCCGGTACCACTCCATGGAGGCGGATCAGTCCTCGGCGTCTTCCGCCTGGTCGGGGTCCACCAGGCCGTCCAGCGCGCCGGCGTCCTCGTCCTCGCCCAGGCGACCGGCGGCGATGTCGGACAGCGTGCGGATGATGGTCACGCACAGGGCGTCGCTCACCGCCAGCTGGGCCGACGAGCCGTCGGCGTCCTGCAGCTGCACGGTCCAGTGGGGCACGATGCCCACCTCGTCGTTGGTGTGCGGCGGGGTGACCGACGCGCCCACCAGGCTCTCGATGTTCACGCCGTAGAGCATGGCCGCGGGCAGCATGGTCTCCTCGGGCTCCCAGCCCTGCGCCTCCGGCGGCATGTCGCCGCGCATGGGCTCGGCCTGGGTGAAGGCGCCCATCAGGTTCTCGGCGTCCTGGCGGCTCACGAACGCGCTCACCTGCACCGACGGCCCGCCCAGGAACACGATGATGGCCGAGGGCACCTGCTCGGGCTCCGGGGGCTGCTCGCCCTCGGGCACCTCGATCTGCACATCAACCGGTGCGGCCTGGAAGGCGGTGGCCTGGAAGGCGATGGTGTGGCGCACGTCGGGAATCCCTCTCGTCGTTGTGTAGCGTCGCGGGCGATGCCGGGAAGCCGCATTCTCTCACGCAGCGCAGGGCCGGTGGCGGTGCCCCTGGGCGACGCGTTGCCGGCCGACCACCTGCTGGCGGCCGTGCTGCACCTGGACGCCCCGGTGCTGGTGCGCCACCTGGGCCGCACCATCGTGGCGGCCTGCCCGGATGAGCGGGCCACGGGGGCGTCGGTGTGGGATGCGCTCCGGCGTCCGCCCGCACCGCGTGGCCGGGTGGCGGCCGATCCCATGGCCGGCGGCTGGATCGGCCTGCTGGCCGATCGCCTTGCGGGCACCGTGGAGCTGCTGCCGGGATCGCCCCCGGACGAGGCCGGGCCGCCGGCCGGGGCAATCGCCCGCTACCCCGCGGTGCTGGTGGTGGATGACGACGGACGCGCCACGCTGGTGGCCGAGCGCGGAGGACCCGAGGCCGATGCCCTGCTCGACGCCGTGCACGCACGCACGGGCGCCCTCCCCCGGGTGCCGCCGCCGGGATCGGACGTGCGCTCGTCACTCCCCGGCGCCATGTACGAGGCCGCGGTGGAGCGCGCGCGCGACCTCATACGCGCGGGCGACATCTACCAGGTGAACCTGGTGCAGCGGCTGGACGCAGAATGGACCGCGGGGCCGCCCGCGCTGGCGCGTGCGCTGTGGGCGGCGGCGGGCCCGGCGGCGCACCGGGCCTACCTGGACCTTCCCGATGGCACGGTGGTGTCGGCATCACCGGAGCGCATGGTGGCCAGCGACGGCCAGGTGGCGTGGAGCGAGCCCATCAAGGGCACGGCGGCGCCGGGCAACTTCCCGGCGCTTGCCGCCAGCGTGAAGGACCGCGCCGAGCACGTGATGATCGTGGACCTGGTGAGGAACGACCTGGGTCGCATCGCGCAGCCGGGTGGCGTGGACGTGCCGCGGCTCATGGAACCCCTGGCCACCGCCTACGCCGACCACATGGTGAGCCGCGTGAGCGCGCGGCTTCGCCCGGGCACCGGGCCGGCCGACGTGCTGCGCGCGGTGTTCCCGGCCGGATCGGTGACCGGCGCGCCCAAGGTGCGGGCGCTGGAGGTGATCCGCGAGATCGAGCCGGTGGGGCGCGGCCCGGCCTTCGGCAGCGTGGTGGCGGTGGGCACCGATGGGTCGCTCGACGCCAGCGTCACCATCCGCACCGCCTGGATCCCGCGCGGCGTGCCGCGTGCGCAGTACTGGTCGGGCGGGGCGATCGTGTGGGACAGCCAGCCGGTGGCGGAGCGCGAGGAGGCCTGGCGCAAGGCCGCGCCGTTCCTGGTGGCGATGGGAGCAACGGCGCCATGAGCCACGTGGTGTGGCTGGACGGCGGGCTGGTGCAGCCCGGGGACGCGGCGCTGCCCATCACCGACCCCGGCGTGCGCTGGGGCGATGGCCTGTTCGAGACCATGAGGGCCGAGCACCGGCGGGTGCCGCTGGCGGATCGCCACCTGGCTCGGCTGGAGGCATCGGTCCAGGCGCTGGGCATGGACGGCGCGCCGGGCATGGACGACGTGCGCGCGGCGGTGGACCAGGTGGTGGACCAGCTGGACGAGGGCATCCACCGCGTGCGCATCACCGTGACCACGCGGCCCACCCTGCTGGTGGAGGCCACGCCCCATGAGCCCGACCCCAGACCCGGCGTGAGCGTGGCATCGCTCATCGGTGCCTGGTGGGCCGGCGATGAGATCCGCCAGCACAAGACGCTGTCGTACGCGGGGCACCGGCTGGCGCATCGGCGCGCGGTGGCCGCCGGGGCCGACCACGCGCTGCTGCTGGACGACGTGGGGCACCTGGGCGAGTCGGACGCCGCCAACGTGTTCATCGTGGCCAACGGAACGCTGCTCACCCCGCCCATCGAGGGGATCCTCGGCGGCGTCACCCGCGACGTGCTGCTGGAGGCCGCCGAGGCCGAGCACATCCCCATCGACATCCGGCACATCGCCGAGGCCGAGTGGCGCAACGCCGATGAGATGTTCCTGAGCAACGGCCTGACCGGCCTCACCCCGGTGCTGTCCATCGACGGCGTGCCGGTGCGCGACGGCCGCCCGGGCCCCATCAGCGAGCGGCTGGCGGCGGCGTTCGCACGGGCAGGTGGCTGGTAGGGGACTGCCCCCTGGCACGAAGCTGGCACTAAGCGCGCGCCACCCACGCGAATTGCCGACCTACCGTCGGGTGCATGCCGATGACGTACAAGGCGGTGCGTTCCATCCTCATCCGCGAAGGCTGGACCAAGCGCAGGCAACGCGGATCACATGAGGTCTGGGCGTCACCCGATGGCACGCGACGCACGATCGTGGCTGGACACGACTCGGATACACTCACCGCACGAGCGCTGGCATCAATACGGCGCCAGACGGGACTGGACGAACTCCGATGAACGAGTACTTGGTCATCTACGAGCAGGGTGATGACGGTGCGTGGGGCGCCTACACGCCGGACATCGATGGAGTCATCGCCCTCGGCAGGACCCGCGAAGAGGTGGCAGCCCGCATGCGCGAGGCCCTGGCTGCATACGTGGAAATCATGACCGAGGATGGCTTGCCCATCGCGCAGCCGCGGCACCACTCGGAGTACGTAGCCGCCTAGGCCTTCTTCCCCCTCGCGGCCTTGGTGCCGTGCTGGGGCTTCTCGCGCATGGGCGGGGCCACCCTGCGGCCCAGCAGGCGCATGGCCTTGAGGCCCAGCGACAGCTTCTCGCGGTCGTCGGTCTTGCCGATGTCCAGCCCGGCCAGCTCGGCGATGCGGTCCAACCGGTAGCGGATGGTGTGCCGGTGGGTGTACAGCGTCTGCGCCGTGGCGGCCAGGTTGCAGTCAAGATCGAGGTAGGTGGCCACCGTGCCCACCAGCTCGGTCTGGTACTGCTCGTCGTAGCGCACCAGCGGCGCCATGGTCTGCTCGTAGAAGCTCTCGAGCTCCTCGGGGCGATCGGCGAACACCTGGAACAGCAGCTTGTAGGTGCCGGTCTCCTCGAAGGTGACCACCTCGCCCGCGCGCCCCAGCTTCTCGCCGATCGACAGGGCCAGCTGGGCCTCGTCGATGGCCGACCCCAGGCGCTCGGGGTCGTCCTGCTGCCGCGACAGCGCCAGCGTGAGCGTGAGCCCCGGCACGGTGGGCCCGGTGGCCGCCAGCAGCCTGCGCGCCAGGGTGTGGGCCAGCTGCTCCGGCCCCTCGGCGTCGTCATCGCCCTCGCCGCGCACCGGCAGCAGGATTACCAGCAGGCCCTCGTGCCAGTCCACCAGCGCCTTGGGCCAGTGCAGCTCCAGCACACCGCGCGTCTGCTGCATGAACCGCCGGATGAGGCGCGGGTCGCTGATCACGCGACCGGCCTCATGCGGGTCCTGCAGCGTGCCCACCAGCGCCACGGCCCCGGCCGACAGGTCGGCCCCCAGGTGCCGCGCGCGCCGCACCAGCGACTCGCGGCTCACCACCTCGCCGGCCAGCAGCTCCTCAATGAGCTCGCCCCGGAGCCGCGCCTCGGTGTCCACCCGGGTGTCCTCGCGACGCCGCTCCACCAGCAGCGCGTCGGCCAGCGCGCCGAGCGCCGGGTCGCCCGCCACGGGCTCATCCCCCCACGCCACCAGCACGCCCGCGAGGTCGTCCACCCCGGGGCTCACCAGGCGCACCACGTGCGCGCCCTTCACCCCCTCCTGGGTGAACGGCCCCACCAGCGACGCCGGCCCGTGCGTGCGGGCCTCCTCGATGGCGTCGCGCAGGGCGTCCTCCCGCGCGTCGGTGAGCCCGGCCGTGCCCAGCACGTCGAGGTACTCATCGACGATGGCCACCGGCGCGCCGAGCACCTCGTTGGCCGCCTCGGCGATGCCCGGCGTCCCCAGCCCCGCGATGAGCACGCGGCGAAGCGCCGCCCGTGCCTCGATCTCGCGCGACTGCCCGGTGACGTGCGCGTGCACCGCGGCGATCACCTCGCCCCATGGCCGGTCCCCGGGGATGACCACCACCGGCACCGTGGGGCTGCCCGACACCGTGGCGCGCGTGACCACCGCCACCACGCCCCCGGGGATGGGCTTGGGCACCCCGCCGGGCGACACCAGGAGGGCACCCTCCTGCGCGGGCGCCGCGGGGTCGTCCAGCACCACCGCCTGCACCATCACGCCGTCCGCCGCGCCCTCGGGCACCACGGTGGCCCCCTCCAGGGCCGGCAGCGCCAGCAGCTCGGCCAGCGGGCGGCCGTCCGCTGCGCCGGCAGCGGGGGATGACGAGCGCGAGGAGCCGCGGGCGCGGCCCTTTGTACGGGTGCTCACCGGCCAAGCATGATGCACCGGAGGGGCCCGGGCAAGGGGGCTCGCACCCGCGCCAAATGGCCGTTTGGACGCGTGGCCAACCCCCGGCAGGCAGGTATTGGCCCCCGCGACACCCACGGGAACCCCCTCGCCACCGTATCCTGCCCCGGCCGCATGACCGACCAGGAGGACGTACCCACCCATGCCGACGCGACACAAGAACCTCGGCGCAGCGCAGTGGTTTGCCGACGGGACCGCCATCGAGTCCGTCGACCTCACCCTGCCCGAGAACAACGTCTACGGCGAGAACGTCTTCGGTCCCGCCGCCCAGCGCGCGCGCCTGCCCAAGTCGGTGTACCGCAAGCTGCAGGCCACCATCGAGCGCGGCGCGGAGCTTGACCCCTCCATCGCCGACGCCGTGGCATCGGCCATGAAGGACTGGGCGCTGGCCAAGGGCGCCACCCACTACACGCACTGGTTCCAGCCCCTCACCGGCAGCACGGCCGAGAAGCACGACTCGTTCTTCGAGCCCACCGGCGAGGGCACCAGCATCGCCGAGTTCTCGGGCAAGGAGCTCATCCAGGCCGAGCCCGACGCATCGTCGTTCCCCACCGGCGGCATCCGCGCCACCTTCGAGGCCCGCGGCTACACCGCCTGGGACCCCACCAGCCCGGCCTTCATCATGGAGAGCCCCAACGGCGCCACGCTGTGCATCCCCACGGCGTTCATGTCGTGGACCGGCGAGGCCCTGGACAACAAGCTGCCGCTGCTGCGCTCCATGGAGGCGCTCAGCAACTCGGCGCTGAAGGCCCTGGATCTGTTCGGCGACCACGACGCCCACCGGGTGTTCACCACCGTGGGCGCCGAGCAGGAGTACTTCCTGATCGACGAGCAGTACTACTACGAGCGCCCCGACCTGCTCAACACGGGCCGCACGCTCTACGGCGCCAAGCCGCCCAAGGGCCACGAGCTGGACGACCACTACTTCGGCTCCATCCCCGACCGCGTGCTGGCCTGCATGATGGAGGTGGAGCGCGAGCTGGCCCGCCTGGGCGTGCCCATCAAGACCCGCCACAACGAGGTGGCGCCGGCGCAGTACGAGGTGGCCCCGGTGTTCGAGGTGTCCAGCGTGGGCGCCGACCACCAGCACCTCATCATGCAGATGCTGCAGAAGATCGCACGCCGCTACGGCCTGGTGGCCCTGCTGCACGAGAAGCCCTTCGCGGGCGTGAACGGCTCGGGCAAGCACAACAACTGGTCCATGGGCACCAGCTCCGGGCACAACCTGCTGGAGCCGGGCGACACGCCGCACGACAACCTGCAGTTCCTGTTCTTCGCGGCGGCCGTCATCCGCGCGGTCGACAAGTACCAGGGCCTGCTGCGCGCCACCGTGGCCAACGCCGGCCAGGACCACCGCCTGGGTGCCAACGAGGCCCCGCCGGCCATCATCTCCATCTACCTGGGCGCCGAGATCCAGCGCGTGATGGAGGGCATCGCCGCGGGCAAGGCGCGCAAGAGCACGCCGCGCTCGTTCCTGGGCCTGGGCACGCCGGTGCTGCCGCCCATGCCGCTGCACGCCGGTGACCGCAACCGCACCAGCCCCTTCGCCTTCACGGGCAACAAGTTCGAGTTCCGGGCGCTGGGCGCCAACCAGGAGCTGGGCCTGCCCAACACGGTGCTCAACACCATCGTGGCCGAGTCGATCGACTACATGGCCGGCGAGCTCAAGAAGAAGCTGGCCAAGCGCGGCACCACGGAGGAGAAGGCCGTGGTGGAGGTGGTGGCGGACGTCTACAAGAAGCACGGCCGCGTGGTGTTCGACGGCGACGGCTACTCGGAGGCGTGGCACAAGGAGGCCGAGAAGCGCGGCCTGCTCAACCTGCGCACCACCCCGGATGCCCTGCCGCAGTTCATCGCCCCGGCAACGGTGCAGGTGTTCACCAAGTACAAGGTCCTCGACAAGCGGGAGCTCACCGCCCGCTACGAGGTGTACGTGGAGCAGTACATCACCAAGGTGAACATCGAGGCCGAGACGGCCGCCAACATGGCGCGCACGCTCATCCTCCCGGCGGCGCTGCGGCAGATCGAGCTGTGCGACGACGCCGGCATCGACGAGCTCACCACCGAGGTGCGCGAGCTCACCGAGGACTTCGTGGCCAGGCTGAAGCTGCTGGAGAAGGCCAACGCCAGCCACCCGCATTCGGGGTCGGCCATCAAGCACGCCGAGTACATGCGCGACAAGGTGCTGCCCGCCATGGACGCCGTGCGCGAGGTGGCCGACAAGCTGGAGGGCATCGTGGCCGACGACCTGTGGCCGCTGCCGAAGTACCAGGAGATGCTGTTCGTGAAGTAGGGGTCGGACAGGGACCCCCGCGCGCCGAGGCGTGCAGCCAGAGGGGGGATGGATTTCGTGGGGAGGACCGTTCGAAGAGGTCCGACCGCGAAGATCCATCCCCCCTCTGGCGTCCGTGTCCCGACGCAGTGCGGTAGTTTCGCGCGATGACCCGTGACGAGATCCTGGCGCTCTGCGAGGAGCGCGACATCAAGTTCATCCGGTTCTGGTTCACCGACGTGGTGGGGCAGCTCAAGAGCTTCGCGGTAACCCGCGAGGAGCTGCCGACCGCGATGGAGAACGGCATGGGGTTCGATGGCTCGTCCATCACGGGCTTCAACGCCATCGAGGAGTCGGACATGATCGCCATGCCCGACCTCGACACCTTCGCGGTGCTGCCCTACCGGCCCACCGAGCAGGGCGTGGCGCGGGTGTTCTGCGACATCCAGCTGCCCACCGGCGAGCCGTATGAGGGCGACCCCCGGCAGATCCTGCGCCGCGCCGTGGCCCGCGCCAAGGACATGGGCTACGACCACTTCTACATCGGCCCCGAGCTGGAGTTCTTCTACTTCAAGAGCAGCGAGGGCACCGAGCCGCTGGACCGCGGCGGCTACTTCGACCTCACCACGCTCGACGCGGCAAGCGATCTTCGCCGCGACACCGTGCTGGCGCTGGAGGCCATGGGCATCCACGTGGAGTACTCCCACCACGAGGTGGCGCCCAGCCAGCACGAGATCGACATGCGCTACGACGACGCCCTGCGCATGGCCGACAACGTCATGACCTACCGCACGGTGGTGAAGGAGGTGGCGCACCGGCACGGGGTGTACGCCACGTTCATGCCCAAGCCGCTGGCCGACGAGAACGGCTCGGGGATGCACACCCACCAGAGCCTGTTCCGGGGCGAGAGCAACGCGTTCTTCGACCCCTCCGATGAGTACCTGCTCTCCGGGGAGGCCAAGGCGTTCATCGCGGGGCAGCTGCGCCACGCGCGCGAGCTGTCGTGCGTGTTCGCGCAGTGGGTGAACAGCTACAAGCGCCTGGTGCCCGGGTACGAGGCCCCGGTGTACATCGCGTGGAGCCGGCGCAACCGGTCGGCGCTCATCCGCGTGCCGATGTACCACGTGGGCAAGGAGAAGGCCACGCGCGCCGAGCTGCGCAGCCCCGATCCGGCCTGCAACCCCTACCTCACGTTCGCGGCGCTGCTGCACGCGGGGCTGGACGGCATCGAGAAGGGCTACGAGCTGCCGGCGCCCATGGAGACCAACCTCTACGAGTTCGGGCCCGAGGAGCGGGCGCGCGAGGGGATCGAGAGCCTGCCCGAGACCCTGGGCGAGGCCATCGAGATCGGCGCGGCCAGCGAGCTGCTGCTGCGGGCGTTCGGCGAGCACACCCACGACCGGTTCGTGGAGATAAAGCGCGCGGAGTGGGAGGAGTACCGCGTGCAGCTGACCCCGTTCGAGATGGAGCGCTACCTGCCGGTGCTCTAGGCCGGCCCGGCGATGGACG
>VFQT010002897.1_pt1 | contig 16595 bp, 7 predicted proteins | sample 3512381 | NCBI WGS metagenome assembly VFQT01 (sample SAMN10412376, study PRJNA504923) | tailings metagenome | isolation source: Relicate 2 Philex TSF3 active mining site | place: Philippines: Tuba, Benguet | collected 2017-08-29
AAGTCATCCCACCAATTACTTCCACCTTCCTGCTGCAGAATCTTTTCTAGAATGTTACAAGTTGGCTCGTGCAACAAACCGCTTATTCGGTTCCAAGTTTCCAATATCGTCGCCATATTTCAGATTTCCTCAGGACTAAACAAAAGCTTCGTAGGTAAAACGTGCGGTCGCAGCGCTTATACAAGCGATTCGCTACAGACTATCCAACATCGAGGGGGCACATCTCTATGACTATCAGTGCTCGAGAGCGTGATTCCATACTCATGCACAATGTTTTCTAGCCGCAGGATGACATCGCTAGCAGGTGGAGCCAATCTTCTGATCCGGTTTAGTTCCGAGTTAACGGCCGGCGTCACTTTTCGAACAAACGCAGTGCGTAATTGGTCTAGAAGATTCAGCTTTTGCTCGTCGTTAGTTTGTCTAAGTTGCAGGTCAATGATCCGTAAGACATATCGTTGACCAGCCGAGAGGGCGGGGCCATTCGCCTGATCGCTAGCGCGTTCAATAACAGTCGTTCGAAAGGCCGATATAGCATTCGACACTATCCGTGAATGGTTATGGGCCAAACCCACGAACTGCTCATTTTCAGTGCAATCCAATAGCGATAACGCATCTTCAACACGCTCAGACGCTAGTCGACCGTTCTTATCGTAGACCTGAACACGCTCGTATCCTGAATCACTTGCCATCAATACTACCGTGCCCTTTGATTGCTCGTTTCTGGCTCGTTTGGATGACCTTGCACCTGGAGGCAGATTCTTTATCTGTTCAAACAGGTCAGGATCGTCTTGTTGAATATAACGAATACGTTCTTCAAGCTCAGTGTAGTCAATGGCATTTCCTGATTCTTCTTCTGACGGATCATCCGGTGCGCTGGTATACGCACTGTACATTTCTCTGTCATTCAACTGCTCGTCAGCGGTCAGGATTGCATTATCTTCACCTATGAAGTCGTGAATTTCCTGAATTCGACGCCTCAATAGTTCTTCGATTCCGAGTACAGATTCAACCGCTGTTTCAGGTAGGAAATTGTAAGTGTGTATATAATCTGCCTCACTTCCAACCCTATCAATCCTACCGATACGCTGAATGAGCCTTACAGGATTGTAAGTCAGATCATAGTTGATGATGGTAGAACAATCCTGAAGGTTCATTCCCTCGGAGAGTACATCCGTTGCAATGAGGACTCTAATCGGGCTGTCTCCAACCCGCACAAACTTAGGATTTGCCCTCGGCGCAAATCTAGCAACCGTCCTCATAAATGATTGCTTACCTGACCTGTTTGCACCGGTCAAATATTCGCAGTGTTCTATTCCAATGTTCTCAAAGATATATCTGGCAGTAGATTCGTATTGTGTGAAGATTAGAACTTTCTTTTCCGACAAGTCGCCCGTAAGCAATCGACGTAACTCGATAAGTTTGCCGTCTGCAGATGCAGGAATGTCTTGAACAGTCATATAGAGTTGTTCGAGCACATCAATGTCATTTGTTACATCCGCCTTCAATCTCTCAACATCAAATTTATCGACTTGATACCGATTGTCGATTTCATCAAAGGCAGCAAACAATTCGTCAAAATCAGTAAGTGCGTTATCAGAGAGTATTTTGTGAGCTGCTTTTCCAGCAGCGATAAAGTTCATTGAAAGGAGGTCGAGAAACTTTTCATGAGTACGAAGCATTGACCATAGTGTTTCGCGAAAAGCATTCAAACTACTCTCGAGTCGCTTGAAGAGCAAAATACGCATGAAGCCACGCATGGACAAACTTGTCTGCTTCAATTCTGTATACGGCTGAGTGTCTCGAAACTCGGGTAATACATAAGAATGAAGTCCGTATCGGGCATACGTCATAGATCGAGTTGGACTAATCGATTTGTTTGCCCTGGTATTACCTTGCAGAGGCTGTCCCAGCATATGCACCAATGTGTTGTAAGCATCATCAAATCCAAACGCTTTCTCAACGTTATAGCGAACAACCACCGGGGGCTTTCGCGTAGGAAAGACCAGACGCTTCCCGTTTATCATTGCATCGGGATAATATTTCTTAATATGGTTTCGTGTCCTACGGATCAATAGTTGTCGTAGAACATCCACCAAGGAACCCTCGCCATTACGAATGAGCTCAAAGTAATCACCAATACGTGGTGGATTAATTCCTATATCAAGGTCATCATCTGCAAATAAGCGAATTTGCTGCAATACATCGTCTGGCTTCAACGAGTACGGCGTGGCTGTAAGAAGAATAGTCTTACGCGTTGATGTGTATTCTCTTAGATGCTTGTAGCTGTTGCTGTCACTGTTTTTGAATCTATGACTTTCATCAATCAGTACGATTTGACGCGTTCGAGTTTGAAACTTATCTTCGAGGAAATCAGAGTGTTCACTCTTCGCTAGTAATCCTGAAGAATAAACAATGGCACCTAATTCATATACGTCGTTGAACTCATCCCACATCTGTTTGAGCGTCGGTGGACAGATTACAACCGCAGAGTAGCCCTGATTTTTGAGTTTCTTGAGCATCGCTGCGCCGATGTAGGTTTTGCCTAATCCAACAACATCTGCGATAAAGACCCCGTTATACTGATTAAGTATGTTCAGGCCTTGCTGAACTGCTATCCATTGGAAATCTGATAACTCAGGAAAACTGCTATCAGTTGTTGATGTCAACTCTGCGGGATTGGATAATTCTAATCGAGTCCTCACGAGATGGTACATAAAGTTTAGGAACTGCAGATACGGTGGAACGTCTACCATAGCCCATGAGTTAGATATCAGGCCGGCGACCTCATTGCTGATATTGACCCCGGTATCCCAATGTTGTTTGAATTTCTCATGGACTTGATTCACAAAGTCACTGTCATCGGACCGAACCCAAGAATTTCCTTCAGTAGTTTCTCTAGGCTTTAGCAGGCTTCCACCGCCGATAACCGCTGTGTTCTGCCGAGTACTACTTCCAATAAAGATGTCCTCATCAACCGAATATTTAGCGTAACTTCGCAATAACAGAACGTTATTTTGGATTAAGGTAAGGAGTAGCCGTAAAATCTGTTCGTCATCGTCTGTTTGATCTAACTCGCAAATGTTCAGCTTGATGTTCTCAAGTATTCCCTCATGTCGAAGTGCGACTACTTTGCGGGATGGAAAAGCTTCCATTTCAGCGATTCTTTGCACTGTATACGCTTGACGATATTCACAAAATAGTTTGCTGATCGTGGTTTCATTGTTTCGATACCCAAAAGCAACTCGCACCTTTCGATCAGTATTGATTGACTGGAGTAAATAACCGAGTTCAGATAGCCATGGTGTGCCAGTTGAGATGTCAATTTGCTGAGAAATGGAGCTAATAGCACTCAACGAGTGGGCTAGCGACTTATTCGATAACAATGAAATCATGAGTGTCTTCGTTCCGTATTGGAATACGGTATGTGTTGATTAAAGTTGCAAATCCGGCAACGTACATACGGTTCATCGTTCAAGGTAAATTTGATCGGCAGAACTACGTTACAGTTGGCACAATACTGTTCTTTATTTACTACATCAGTGTCTAAATCGAGCTTTACTTCGACGCTTGAGTCTGCAATCACGGATTCAGGACTTGGCGAATTTTGTGAGAGGTTATAATCGAAATCGTGTTCTGTGCTGTCGGTTGACACTTCTAGTATGATGTTGCCCGAGTCAGGTGTCTCAAAGCCATCTACGTCAGCGCATACTTCAGTAACTTCGACACCAGATTCGTTAACTTGATTGAACGCAGCAATCGGCACCTTTGTATCTTCCAAAGATACATGATCTGGGGTTTTGTAACGTTTGGTGCCAACATGTCTCTTCTTGGGTTTAGAATTCACACTTTGATCGTCACAAAATTCTCCAAGTTCTGATGCTCGTAGATCTGCTCCGGACTTCCCACGAAGCTTAACGAGTGCGCTACTTTCAATCTGTCGCACTCTCTCTCTACTAAGTCCCAGTTCCCTACCAACTTGTTCAAGGGTCCTGGGTTGTCCTATCAAACCGTGTCGGAGTCGAAGAACCCTGGCTTCCACTTCTGAGACGTTAGCCAATGAACTTTCAATTGCTTGATGCCGGTACTGATTTACAACTGAAGTTAACAGTTCGTTTTGAGTTCCATCCACAACTGTTTCTTCGACCGACAAGTCCGTCCCCGGAATGTTTTCGCTAAGTGAAAAAACTCTCAAGTTCATTGCCTCATGAACTAATGCAAGTTTTGATTGAGTAAGTTCAAAGCGTTCCTCGATTTGAGCATCGGTCGGAAAACGATCGTTTAGTTGTTCATATTCCCAACAAAATTTCTTTACTTGTCTAACAATCTCCATCATGTGACTTGGTAATCTGATTACGAGTCCTTCGTTCTCTACCATGCGCCCAATAGACTGTCTTATCCATTGTGTTGCATATGTTGAAAATCTATATCCAAGTGACGGATCGTACTTTTCAGCAGCACGAATCAAACCGATAAATCCAGCCGAATGATAGTCTTCAACATCTACATTTGGCAAAAAATGCCGATAGCGACTGAAATACTTATTTCCTTCATTACGAGCTAAGTTTTGGTTCCTTAACACTAATTTGTCTCTTGCAGTACCTCCTGCACGCCCTCCAGCTTGGATAAGGTAACCTAATTCGAGTTCCTCACTAGCAGTTAGGTAGCCCAGATCATGTTTAGGATCGACTTGAGGAGGTTCATCATTAGTTGAATGAGATGAAAGGATACCGTTAGCTTCGCGAAGTTCGCTGGCAGTCAATTTCCCATCTTCAAAACTATTCTTTATGGAAACCAACGCCCTCGAGATAGGCCCCGAAAGACTATTAGGCTGAAATCCAGCAACATTGACATCGCCGGACCGTATCGACAGAATCCATTGATCTTTTTTTGCAGCCTTGAACAGAATGATGGCAACATGTTCAAGTTTTGACGCAACCAACTTGCATTTTTGTGGAGATGGGTCAGGCAATTCCATGAAGCCAAACATGTAGTTTGCTGCTTCATTAGATCCGATGATCTGTAATGAACTAGATACAGTTGGGGACCATCCACCTACGACGGCACTCAGCGATCGGTTATATTGAATATCAAAACCTAACCAGTCAACGAGTCTACGTACTGAATCAATGGAGCTGTCCAATTCTGAGACTAGCGATCGGACATCATGTTCAAAATTTTGGGTTGATTTCATTATCGGATCTACGGTTATGCACACATACAAAGAAACCAGAATCTTGCGCGTTGGATTGTGGTGTCGGTATGTACCGTATCTGCAGACGGGCCAAACCCACCCTACTATTCACACCTATGGTATCGCCGACATACCGATAGAATCCATATCAAACGTGTATACACTATTTGAGAATTAGCCATGACTCCTCTAGAAGAAGAACAGTCTTTCTTAGCCGATTACCGACGATACCTTGATAGAACTGGCGATCCGGTTATTGGATCCGCCGATCCAAGTTCGGCTCTAGCATTTCAGCTTTCTGTCGGGGTAAAGATGCCAAGCAGAGAGAAATTTGCGCGTGAGCCACTGATTGGACGACTGAAATACTTCAACTCTGCCGACAGTGAATATGAAACAGTTCGAATTGGATATGCGTTTGGATTGGTTGATGGGATCTCTGTTATTCCCTGGGAAAGTACCGAAGCTCGGCTTTACTTCGATGACTCATCGCCAGAACTGGCTCTATCAGGAACTACACTTACATGGGAAGATAGACGAGAGTTTGACTATTCTGTCGACCAAATTTCCACTGTGTGGGAATACACCCGTAATGGAACAGTAGCAAAATACGGAGAATTGACACCCCGTGAAGTTTCCATTAGTGAAGATTCTCCAGAAGCGTTACCGCAATTTGCAATCAGCGATCACCTTCTGTTCTCACTAAAACGGCGGCAGGTTATCGACGAATTTGTCCCTTTCGTAGATACCCTTCAATCCGACCAGTACAGGATTGTCAACCACGACCCGTACGCTAACTTAGTCGTCATCAATGGTCCAGCAGGATCAGGAAAAACAGGTTGTGCGCTCCTTCGGATTGCACTTCGCCATTATCGATATGCAAATGATTCGAATCAAGAATCAAAAAACTTACGGGTGATGATTGTCAGTAAACAAAGTCAACTTTTGAACTATGTATCAAGTGTCGTTCCATCACTAGGATACGACCAACCTCACATGAGACCCTTTTCTGTTCTCGTACAAGAAGCTCTTGCAAACATTAGAGCTCGCACAACACAATCAACGGCGTCATTCGACTTGCCAATACTCCAAAATTATTCGTCGGGATTGATTGAAGGAATGCGGGCTGAATTTCATCAAGCCATGGAAAGCCTTCATCCTGTTCTTGTAGAAAAAGTCTTTAGCACACACGTAGTTCTGGGAATTCAGATCCAACATGGAGTAACTAAATCCGTAGTTGTACTTAATGGAACATCCATTGAAAACGATCTCTTACGACCAATTGACGACAAACCAATCTTGCCGCTAGTTGACACTCGCCTTTGGTCGAACGCACTCTGGTTAGCCAAAGACGTTCGTAGCAAAGCCGAAGGATTGATCAACAGCATCCTGATTGATAAGCAATTCGGTCAACTTCCGATAATTGAGCGCCCAAAGGTTAGGAACATACTTGAACGCTGGCTAGCGACGGTCGTAGAAAATGCAAAGCTATATCAGCCTAGAAATCTTTCTCAGTGGATAGAGTGTATCCAAGGTTCCACAACGCCACTCGGGTCACGGACCTTGAAAAGTATTCATTGGGCTATTGACAACTGTCATTCATCCAATCCTATTCCGAATTCAGTCGCGCTCTTATATGCGGTGATTCGTCAATTTGACCCATCAGTGACAATTAGACCGGCAGTTTTCATTAACGATATCGTTTTGGATGAAGCACAGAATTTTACGCTTAGTGAACTAAACCTGCTGAGAATACTCTTCCCATTGAGTCATAGTTACACACTGTGTGGTGACTTGAATCAACGCTTAGATGATACATGCTTATCAGACTGGTACGAAGTAGAACCACTGTTTGGATCGGCTCCCGACATCTTCTATCTCACAAGGAATCTCCGTAACACCCAGCAGATAAACGCTGCATCTCTAACCCTAATTGGTGACCACATTTCGGATCCATCTCCTGTGAGCGGACCACCCGTTCGAATCGTCACTAATCCAAACAATGATTACCACACTTTGATCGACGAGTTACGAACGTCAATCGACCATTTGGATAATCCCAAGATCGTGATCATAGGATCAAAAACATATGTTGATAGTTTGACCGTGCCAATTGAGATCGTAGATATCGACGCCATAGGTGGCTTGGAATACGACGGAGCTATCGTTGTCGTACATGATCTGCCGGATTCAGCCACGAGTCGCAGAAGCCTTTATGTTGCCTTGACCCGTTCCCGTTGGGCGGTGACGATGGTTATTGAGGACGAAGAGTCAATGTGGGTGAAGAACTTACTTGGTAGTGCCCCACCCGATTCTGTTACTTTCGATTGACATCGCCAACTACTCCCCCCTCACCCCACCACTTTCACCCTTGCCGGCAATGCGTTCACAACCCAATCCGGAGTTCCTTTGCAGAAAACCAGGGTCAGCTCGCGGCGGGCGCGGGTCACGGCAACGTACAGCTGACGGCGTGACTCGCGGGTGTCCGGGATATCATCGATGACAATAATCGCATGGTCGTATTCCAGCCCACCGAGATCTGCTACCGGTCCTCCGATGATGCGGGCATCGGTGCGCTCCTTGCGTTGCGATGCCAGATCCGCCATCTTGCCTAGACTTGGCACATTGATTGGTGCCTGTGCCGACATCCAAATGACACCGATGCGATCCTGATTACTGCTGTCCAACGATGCCCGTTGTACGAGTTCCGCCACACGCTCGGTGGCCTTGATGCGACCAATTTCGCGAAGATCAACCGCAACCGGTTGCTTTCCCCGATTTGGTGATGGGCTCGACTCTGCAGCAGGCATAAACGCACGACCAACCGTATTGATCTCATACGTGCTTCGGTAGTTGACCCTAAGTGTTTGGATGTCGATTGCCCCGCGCATCGATTTCGTCACGCTCTCCCATCGCTTCAAGCCAAACTCATTCTGCCGCTGATAGAGATCGCCACACAAAGTAACCATGGAGCGGTCAGGCAATACAGTGTCAAGCAGTAAGAGGTCATCGAGCGATAGCTCCTGAGCTTCATCCACAATGATATGGTTGAAGTCTGACAAACTCGTTCGACGGCGCGATCCTTCCAAGTTGGCAACAATGGAGTACTCACGACCACGCAGAATGCAGGCAGTGGCGTACCACGTCGCCACCGACAATGCATCCGACTTGCTGAGTCCATGCCTGATAATCTTGCTGACGGTGCGCTGATGCATAGCATCCGACTCGGGTGCGCTGCTGATGGCTGTTTCAGCGAGTGTCAGGACATCAGTGGCTCTTAGCCGCTCGAGCACTGGCTTTGCATTCGTGTACCAGATTCGAACGGCCTTCTCGATACTGGCCTGACGGATTCGGTTGATGCCGAGATTTGCCAGACCTGAGACAAGCTCATCAAACGTGTTGGCTTCCTGCTCCTGTGAACTAGCCAACAACTTGTTGAACCAGACGATGGTGTCAACAGCGATGGTTACTGATGACTCATTTTGCAGTTTGGTGTCATGTAGTTGAATGTCGCGATGTATCCACGAATGTCCAATTACAGGAACCAGCACCTTTTCATTCCACAAAAACGACTTGACGGACTGTGTGCCGATCCGGATGTTTCCCGTGGTCAGGGTATTGACGGCATCACGTTTGATGAACTCCCAGGTTCCTTTGATACGTTTCACACACTCGTTTAGCTTGTGATCAGGAAGTGCATAGGTTGTAGGTAGCGGTGCCGATGTAGGACGACATTGTTTGCCGAGATGGTCATTGACGAACCGCGCCAGAGCAGTACGCAAACTATCAATCGTGATGCGATCTGCCTGCTGCTCACCAAGCGCTGGGAGAACGCCATCAACGTAGGATAGCAAATCGCTGTTCTTCGAGACGATGAGAACTTTGAGTTCGCCGGATTGCTCCAGATTTGTGATGTTGAATTCCGATGCATTTCGCCGACGGTAATGCAGGTTAGCAGCACGCATCAGGGCACACCCGGTCTTTCCGGAACCTGCGGGTCCTTGGATGACGAAAAGTCGCTTGCCACTGATATCAGTGATGATGTCGTACTGATCCGGTTGCAGGCTCTCAACAAATGGCAGAAAACTCTGTCCAGCACGTCGAGCCTTCAGTCGGTTCACAAAGAACTGCTTGGTTGCATCATGCTTTGCGGATGTCTTTGCAGTTGCATTCTCAGCCTGTGCAAAGTTGTTCTCAGCGGGTTCATCCGAAGCTGTTCCGATAAAGGAAGCATCCCAGGGTTGCGTTTCGCTGGTGAAGAGAACAGGGGACAAGCGGTCGATGGAATCTAGAACGGACTCCAAATGTGTACCGTCGCCTTCCCAGTCAAAGTCACGTTTCCCTTGGGAAACCATCAGATATCCGCCAGGCATCTTGGCACTTCCACCTTTGTAAAACAATGCTGCCAGTGGCCGACGGTAGTCAATGATGGTTCCTGCGGATGATTCGCAATATGCCTGCCCAATGTAAACTGACTCAACACTGCCATCGGTAGCATCTTTGTAGACCAGGCGCCCAAATGCTGGAGGAGTCCCAACAGAGCCCATTTTTGTCTCACGCTGCAATCGACTCCACTCGAGATTTGCTATGGATAGCGGAGCATCGGCCTGAAGTGGGTTAGCGTATGCGTTTACATCTTGTGGTAGGACAGATCCAATGCTGCGACGTTCTTCCTTCAGCGGGTTTTCACGGTTGATGTTGGTGCTCATAGTACTGGTCTCCAAAAATTCGAACTGCTTGTGTTGAATCACGTGGGTTTTTGATGTGTTGACGATGAGTGATTTGAAGGAGGCAGTTGTGTGCATTTGCTTGCCGATGCACACAACTGCCTGGTGTTTTGACCTGGACTAACTCAGCAGCTTAACCAGAAGGTTTGTGCCTGCTTTTATCTCCTGCAAGCGGCTGCTCGGAGTACTGGTCCCCGGGGCGAGAAAGCCACAGTCACTCCAGGCCGGGTTGCTTGGCGAGAAGTCTACTTCCGAGAGACGGATCGTGATGTCTTCGATGTCGTCATCTGAGAGTTCACCACCGGCATTCTTGTAGATCTCACCTAGTGCCCCGGCGATAGCCCGCAGGGTTACAGATGAGAAGAGGATGTTCTCAGTGCGAGCGGTCTGAAGATCCAGAGTTCCGTGACTGGCTTCTGCTAGTTCGAGACGTGCGCTTCCCAAGATGTCGAACAGTACTTGCGCCCTGTTGAGAATGTTCTCTTCAGCACCTGTCGTGATGGCTCGGCTCTTGGCGAAGTCTGGCTGTAAACGCTTCAGAGCATCGAAAATGCCACCGAGCGTCCACACTTTATCGCTCTTGGCAGTGACGCTTGCACGCTCTGTTTCGACGATACCTTCGAGAAGCGGATGTTCATCTATGATGCGATTTGCCGCACGGGAGTATGGATCTCTCGAGTTGAACCGCACATTAACAGCCTTTGAAACGACTTTTGGAGTCGAGTTCATATCGGAGAACATTTGCCGACGTTTTTGAACATCGGGTTCGACGTATAGCAACATCGCGCTATTGTCTGACGAGACACTCTCAAGTTGATTGATTGCATCCTTGAGTGCATGTCGTCGATGTTGACCATCCAGTGAACGGACTGTCGAATCAAGCGGGATGTGCAGGAGGCCGATATTGTCAGCGAGGTTGCTTGCTTCAAAACGGCATTCGCTGTCAACGGCGAAGGTCATCGTGCCAAGGACGTAATCCTCTGGGTTCGAAACGATGTACTTCGTGATCTTTGCTGCGTGAGCAGGATCGAGAGCACGCTGGGACTTCTCGGATTCAGGCTCGAGGTTTACGGCGAAGAACGATGTCAACGTCTTGTTCTTGACCATCAACTGGTAGAACGTACGATCTCCCTGCTTACCGACGATTGCTGGAATGGCTATTGCTGCTTCATTCATAGTGATTTGTGAACTCCTTGCCGGCCGCCCCGGCTTGTTGTTTATCCGCCTACGATTACTAATCGCCGCCGAGTCCAGGTCTGTGACATCCCACTGGAAAAATTCTGTTTACTTTTTCCGGAACCGACGTTGTAAACCTGCCTAACTGCGACTTACATAAACTAATCTCTGCCAGGGGAAATGTTGTGACATCCTGTCTAAAACATTTTTCACCGCCAGTCGGCAATGCCTTACTAGATGTCCTTGCCCCTCAGTTTTGACTACACTGATAGAGTCATTCGAGAACGTCGATTTGTGACATCAATGGACAAAATGAGACGCCAGTCCACCGCAAAACATTTTTTGACGGTCACCCTTGCAGTCATCTCGTTCCGTGATAACCTTGAAGGCTCGCTTCATGGTCGGTGCAACAAATGCTCTGAACTTGTTATCGTTGAGCCTCGGGATGGCGCGCTCCCTTGGCAAAGTCAACGCCTTTAGGAAACAACCATGTCCCGAATTGATATCGATTTGCTCGCTGCCAAGTTGCGTGTTTTGACCAAGAGAACAAAAGTTGCTGTGTCAACTAGAGGTCATATTGACAACATCAAGGAAGAACTGGCAACGGGCATTCTTCGTTTAGCAACGGATAGTGCAAAACGACATTACCAACTAAATCAAGAAGACGCGGAGCATGTCGCAAACCGTACAACCGAGGCGTTCTTTCAGAACTTCGACAAAAACATCCAACATCCGTTTCCGACACGGCTGGTTACTAAAATTGCGAAAAACAAAGCCGCCGACCACTTTAGACAGGTCGATTCAATCGTCGATGAGTATGTCAATGTAGACAGCCCAGAGATTGAGCCCTATACAAAGGCGTATGACAAAACACCATTCTGTCTGACAGTCACATCGGAAGTGCTTGATGCCATAGATGATGGGCGTATAAAAGGCCGCGCAGCAGATGGTGTGCTCATGATTATCGATGGAGAGTCTAATCTCGGAACATCCGACCGCCAGGCCGTCAAGCGTGGTAAGGACAAGGTCCGTGATCTATTTGGCCAGGGATATGGGATATGGATGTAATTAGGTCGAAGAGGGGTTCCAGTGAGAGTGCTTTACTTCAATAGGAACCCCTAAAAAACGGAAACCGACATTAGCAGTGTTCCTGCCAACCAATCAACTGCTTGACTACGACCGTTGAACAGCTAACTTGTATACGAGTTACAATACGGTCGGTAGTCTCACATTACGAAACATACCAGTTCGTCGCGGGATTATCACCCAACATCAACTCACAGACTACCTCTTCGCCGAACCTTCGGTAGGTAACTCGATTGGGCCTTACAGGATCGAATCGGATTAACTCTATGAACTGATTATCATTGTGTGTAAGTTTCCAATTGTCTGAACTACCGCCAATGCCATAGAGCGATATGTGTTTGTCGTTGAATGTCACGTTTCTTTTCAATTGCATAGAAGTTCTCATATGCGATTGAATCTGAGCATCGTGAGTATCTCCCTGATCATTCGACTCAGGTATTGGTACGGCGGTACCATCGAACATCCAGAAAGTTTGAAGATTGTCACTGACCAACGAGCCAGTTTCATGTGCAATCTCTTCAACTGACTCCCATTGCCACCAACCTGAAACGCATGCTCCAATAAAACCTTTGTTATTCGGACGAATGGTATGAAATCCATTCATCCGAATGTTAGTTTTGTGTTCAAGGTTGATTAACAGACAAAATGGATCATTTTCAGCGTCATTATGTGAACATTCAAGAGACAACCAATGACGGTTCAACGACGTTACATCATATACCCAATACCCATTAGGCAAGTCACAAGTATCTAGAAGTGTCCAACTCGCACCATTACGTCTATGTAAAAATACAACATCATACTCATGATGAGATTCAAGGACATTTTTCCTATCTACAAAAACAATATTGTAACAATCTGGAGCGTAAAATCGCATTTCTAATGACGAAGCACACATTGTTTTCGAGAAATTAATTCTATTAAATATTGTAGTTAAACTATTACAGTTCTTATTAACATGAATAAGTTCTTCATTTATCAAATTGGTAACTTCTAAGCATTTACCTGATGCACTTGCGAAGTATTTCAGTGTTGCATCACTGCTATATGTCGATTGAAAAGCACTTGAAAATAATCCATGAATAAAATGGTGAGAATTTTCTTTATTCGTGTTATTCCGGTGTTCATTAAAGCCAACACAACTTACTAACAATCTAGCTACGTCTACACTATCATTCGGTATCTCTTCAGTCTTACCTGTCCAAAGGTCAAGAGTAAAACACACCCGGCCATTCATAACGATTATTTTTGCTAAATCATCAGCCCGAAACACAACGGTGCCATCAACTTCTCGCCTAACAAAGTTTCCATCAGTGGATATAAGCGTTACCTGTTTTTCCCCTAGCACATTGTCAACGATAGCAACACAATCATTGGATCGCGACCATTGCACCAATTTGGCCTTTTCATTGCACGGCAATGCCACAATAGCACCTGTAGCAAAATCTGTCGTTCTTACAATTCGATAGTTGCCATCACAGCTAATACACAAAAGTTGAAGCAAATCAAAACTAAAATAGGCAGTAACGACAGGGTACTCAAGTTGACCCACGGTATGAAAGTTGAAGGATTTCAAATTAAACTCGACAACTAACCCTGACTTTGCCACGAGCCAAATGCAGTTAACTAGGCGATCAGCACTAGCAGCAACGATTGGATTGTAATCAAGAAGACCTTCGGGGTAGTTGACTTTCGACTTCACTTCAAGTGTGTCAAGCTGGAGTATAAAAATGGCTGATTCCATGGCCAAGATAATCTCATTGGAGACTTCCAGGATCACTAATGCCTCAACATCAGAGTCAAAAGTGCATTGTTTGGTTTGATTCCACGACTGTAATTTATTGATTTCCATGACCCAAGGTCCAACATGTGGTTCATCATACGCTTTGACACATGGGTCAGAATAGTCAGGACAATTTCTACAATCTTGATGGAATAGTTTTGGAAATATCGTCCAATGTTCTGCGTAATACCTAAAAGCCTCATACCAGTCTAGAACTTGTTCTGTACGATGTTGATATTTGACTGAGCAAAGGTCCATAAAGCAAGCACGTGCGCACCCATGTTCAACCCTCCACTGCATATAGCGAAAATTGGTCAACTTATCGACAGCGAATTCATCTAATCTAGCATCAAAAAGGTGAACTACGGCATAACGAGCTGCATAATCAGAGTCATCTTCGAGCATTACCTCTGCTAGCCGTAACTGTGCCGACTCCATTGATCCATCGATAATCAATGTGTCCGGGTCGAGAATCCAATCTGCGAGAAGTTTATGAAACAATCGAACACGATTGTCCTGAACATCGACCAAACTCCCTAAACGGCTGAGGTGCTCCAGTAATTCTCTCTCAGAGATGTTAAGTGCTGAACGTAACACGGTTGTCGGTATTGAGCTGTATGCCAAACAAAGAATCCTAAGCAACTGTGATGTTAAAGTTCGGTGCTCCATTGGCACTGCTCGCCCAAACCAATCCGCGAACAGGTTGTTCATCGCGTGCGGTGCTGAAGGGGCGTACCCCTCACCGTTGTAGGCATCAATCAGGAGTTTTGCAGCTACGAAAACACCGTTAGCTTGCGAAGTTATGTCATCAACTAGGGAATTCCATTCGTAGTTAGACAAATTAGCGTTCGGTAAATTCAATGCGACATAACTTCGTATGTCATTATTCTGCCGTGAATCATCGATACCAATTATGACGGCCGCCTTAGGGACTTTGATTTCTGGCCGTGCAGTAACTATGATTTTCGCCGTATATGGCAAGTCGGCATGATGTTTGATTAGGAAGTCGATTTGCTGTTGCGACGTCTCATCCAATGCATCAACCAACAGTGTGAAGCACCCATTGGTAGGGCGATTCCACTTAGCCAGTGGTTCGACAATGAATCGATTCCATCTAGCGGTAACAGACAGTGAATTCCATTCCGGAACAGAAGAATCACGTCCGCCCACGATGTCTCTATAAGTCACTCCAGGTTGAAATTCAGGATTCGATTCCAATAACGACCCGACCAAAGCTGAGACCAAAGCATCTGTGGATTTTGATTCATCATTGTCATACTCATTGATGTGATAAGCGCATGTTGTATGATGAGTCTCAATCCACTCGGCAGCGATTGCAGACTTTCCCACACCCGGGGCTCCGTGAACGACTACAAGCTGAGAATCTTCTCGCTCTAAAGTGTTTACAATTTGATCGATAATCCAGTTACGAGCAACACGGTTGCCATATCGGTTTAGGAAACCTTGGTTTCTGGTCCAACGAATACGATCTTCACCATGGATCTTCCTTTGAGTTGCGTTCGTTAGCATCTGCGAAAGAATGGGCTTAGCCTGTTCGTACAGAGACGTTATTTGTTTAGAATTGGGGTGGTTAGGAAATTCGTAAGCAAATCTTGCCGCAGCAGAAAACATCGATAGCCAGACAGTCTCCGGCAGATTGGTGCCTTTACGATGCGCGAACTCATTTCGTGCTTGTTGTAATTGGTGAGCCAGGTCCTTTGCGTTGCCGGTCGGTCGACAGCGCGTGACTTCACGTAGAAGCTCGGTCAAATCTCCACGATCAACACTTATGTTGACTACGTCAGCGCACAATATTCGCAACTGATCTTCGACTAAAGGCCAAATGCTAACCAGTTCCATGACTTACCATCCAACGCGACATAAATGTCACCATGCGAGATTCTCTATTCCACACCACATTACCGTACGATATCCACCATGCCCCTACTGTACTACTGGACCGCCAAGAACCGTGAGTGGGACCTGAATTATGGCGCATCGTTCCACCTAAATCAGAAGAATGCGCTGCTCCATGGCATCTAGCTGGGAGAGAGTTTGTGGGCATTCACACGGCGGGCGGATGGCACATACACGATGGCGTCTGAACTCGTGATTCGCGCAAGGACGCGTAATCCAGAAACGTATCGCTACGGCACGTATCGGGTTTGGGGTGACTTGGAGCAGAGTCGCTACTTCAACATCGAACATCTGCCGGACGCTGAGCCGATAATACGGGCACTAACGTGCACATCAAATGCAGCCATCCTCGGTCAATCGTTCCAAGGTAACGCGGCGGTCAAGCAAATTACAGCCTCCGATAATGCCCTATTGCGCTCCTTCTGTCGCGACTTTCCAACCGATACCCGGGCAAAGCTACTCCCAGAGGATGAACTTGAAGCCGCACTGATGACAGATAACCCCGACCGTGTTCGCGAGCTGATCCGGGTCACTTACGCGGATGAATCACATCAAAATCGGATGCGACGCCTCCAGGAAACCATCGCGACTCGGTCCCGTCAGCATGTTCTGGAACTCAGGGACATCTACGATGGATGTTGCCAGCTGTGCGCTTGGTCACCACGTGAGACATACGGCAGCGATATCTGTGAGGCGCACCATATCCACTGGATCTCAC
>VFQT010002898.1_pt1 | contig 16592 bp, 12 predicted proteins | sample 3512381 | NCBI WGS metagenome assembly VFQT01 (sample SAMN10412376, study PRJNA504923) | tailings metagenome | isolation source: Relicate 2 Philex TSF3 active mining site | place: Philippines: Tuba, Benguet | collected 2017-08-29
GAACCAACAACCAAGAACCAACAACCAAGAACCAACAACCAAGAACCAACAACCAGGAACCAGGAACCAGGAACCAGGAACCAAATCCCCCCTACTTCTTCTTTGTAGCTGGCCGGATGGCTCCGCTCGCCTGCACCTTCAGATCGCCCTTACACTTGGCTGCGGCCGGCACATTGACTCGAATGAAGAACGTACCACTCTTCTTGGGAGTATGTTCGAGGCCTGCATTGACCGCGAATGGATCACCAGGTTTCCCATCGGTAACAATCAAACCGATCACGGCACCAAACGGAGCTCCTGCCACGTGGTCTTTCTGAGGATCTGAAGTTGGCAGGCCGGTGAGTGCCACTGTTCCCGTCATATCCAGCTTGTAATCTCCGGTAATCGTCACTCGAAACGCTTTGTCCGCTTCGACGTCGAACAGAGGAGTCCAGCCTTTCGCAACGTCGACTTCCGTCTTAAAGCCATTCTCCTGCAGCAGTTCCTCCCGGATTCCGTCAATCCTCTGAGCAATCCCGTCCATCTTGGGATGAATTTTGGCGATGCGTTCCAGAACAGCGATCGACTGTTCCTTCTGGTCCTGAGAATAGAACTCGTTGGCCACTGCCAGGTATTCCTGAATCAACTGCTCTTCAGCTTTGGTGATACGCGTTTCCAGTTGCTGAGCGGAAGGCCCGTCTTTGCGATCCTTGTCCTTATCCTTGTCTTTGTCGCGCTCCCTGGACTGAGCTGACGCTACGGGAGCCAGCAGCGAGAACACGGCAACGAAGACAAACCAGCCCAGAGTCTTCTGAACCGAACCTGCGGAACGAATGCAAGACACGGCGGGGCGAAACAGCATGGCAGGACCTCCCGAAACGACAGCGGATCAAACCCAATACCAGTAGGTGCCGCCTGGTCAGCAGCACGTTTCAACAATGCCGATGCCGCTTGCCCAGCAGCACATCACGGCTGTGCACAACGTCTGGTTGCCGCCAGACACTGCACTATTGGACCGGATCACGGCAACTTCTGCGAGACTGTACGTCGTTCGGAGCCTGGAAATTCTTCCAGAACCGGCACATTTGAGGATTGGAGTGACATTTCCGTGCCATCAGCCCACCTCAATGAGTACGCGTGTGGGTTTCTGCACATCGCTCACCGTTAATCGATTGAAAACGATTCAAGGACCGAACTTCAAAGACGCAGCCACACGTTCAGCATGGCGCCGGACAGTCGACCGCTCGCCGCTTCCTGCAAATTCGTTTACATTTCCGGTTCACCCACCTCGCTCACTCCCGGCACATTGGAGATTCTGCATGCGAACCCACGCTGGCCTTCGTGCGATCATCGCCTCTCTGTCTGCAATGCTTCTGCTCTGCGGGCTGTCGCAACCAACAGTCACGGCTGACGAAACGGTGATTTCCAGCGTGGAACGCCAACCATTCATTGCAGCGACGCGACGTCTGGTGGAGGCACTTGATTTTGCCGGCGCTCCTCTTAGCCCTGCCGTGAAAGAGCAACTGAATGCGGCGTACCAGAACACGAATGACCGTGAGGCGATTCGTGGCGTCCAGAACATCCTGGATCCATTGTGCCTCGCGTTCATCAATATCAATGCGGAAAGTCGAGTCAAAGTTACTGAGGGCCCCTGCAAAAAAGAACTCATGCAGCAAGGCTGGACGGCGCATCTGGTCAAAGTCCACAACGAGGCCGGTATTAATCCAGAACTGATCCTCGAAAGCCCCAATGCTCTTCCAGTTTATCAACAGGGCAAAGGTGCTCGCGAGGAACCTCGGAAGAAGGAAAAGCTCGTCAATCCGGAAGACATTCCGGACCGATTTCTCGACATGACAATGCTGGTCCGCGAACCCTTGAAGAAAACTCTGTCCGGGCTGCTGGTGGAATATCGTGTCGTGCTGCTCTACAGCCGCGACGCAGGTCAGCGTGAAGCAACACTGTCGTTCAATATCGGCGCGGGAACTCAGGACCTGGGTTTCCGAAGCGGTATTCCTGTGCTGTTCGATTGTCAGCCCGCGGTCAATGTGCGCCTGAATGTGCTCGATGAAGATAAGTCCCCCACCACCGCCAACTTTGTGATTCGAGATACGATGGGGCGAGTTTACCCGTTGCCGTCACGGCGGCTGGCTCCGGACTTTTTCTTCCACGATCAGATTTATCGTCATGACGGAGAAAGCGTGTTCCTTCCGCCTGGCGATTACACGTTCATCGCGAACCGCGGACCGGAGTACCTTCCGCAGGTCCAGAAGGTGACAGTTCCCAACGCTCCGGACCATACGGTGGCGTTCCAGTTGAAACGCTGGATCCATGTGGCAAAACGAGGCTGGTATTCCGGAGACCACCACGTTCACGCCGCGGGCTGCGCACATTATGACAGTCCAACTGAAGGTGTTGGGCCGGAAGCCATGATGCGGCATATTCTGGGAGAAGACCTGAACGTTGGCTGTGTTCTCAGCTGGGGCCCATGCTGGTACACGCAGAAACAGTACTTTGACGGACAAGTCTCGAAACTCTCAACACCCGACTATCTGATGCGCTATGATGTCGAAGTCAGCGGCTTCCCGTCTTCGCATGCGGGCCACTTGTGTCTGCTGAAACTGACGGAAGATGATTATCCCGGGACGACTCGACTTGAAGAATGGCCAAGCTGGACCATGCCCGTTCTTCAGTGGGGACAAAAGCAGGGCGGCGTTGTGGGATACAGTCACAGCGGCTGGGGGCTTGCTCTCCCGGACCTGATGCCGGATGGTTCAAGGCAGTTCCATGGCCAGCCTTGGGGCGGTGCTCCACGTGGCTGGCAGGGTCAGGCGGCTTCGAAGCTGCCTGACTACGCGATGCCGCGGTTCGATGGAATTGGCGCAAATGAGTATGTCGTCACGACAGCTCACGGAGCATGCGATTTCATTTCCGCTGTTGATACACCTGCCATCTGGGAATTGAACGTCTGGTATCACACTCTTAACTGCGGCATGACGTCACGCATCAGCGGCGAAACAGACTTCCCATGCATCTATGGTGATCGAGTTGGTCTCGGGCGGATTTACGTCAAGCTGAAGGATGGTGAAGAACTCTCGTACGAAAACTGGGTTGAGGGTCTGCGAGATGGTCGTAGCTACTGCGGCGACGGGCTCAGCCATATCCTTGACTTCAAGGTGAACGATCGAGCTGTCGGGGAACGTACTGAAAATGGAGTCAGCCGACTGGATCTGGAGTCACCGGGCAAGGCCACAGTCTCCTTTGAAGCATCCGCGCTTCTGGAACCGCAGCCAACAGCGCTGACGGAGTCGATTCGTGGTCGACGTCTGGATGAAAAACCCTACTGGCATCTCGAGCGATGCCGCATCGAGAATACTCGCAAGGTGCCGATTGAGGTGATCGTTAACGGCGAAGTTGTTGCCACTCGCGAGCTTGTTGCCGATGGCCATGTTGAACCATTCAGCATTCCTGTCGAACTGCCTGAGTCTTCGTGGGTCGCCGTGCGAATTCTGCCTTCTGTTCACACAAACCCCGTGTTTGTTCATGTCGGTGGTGCACCGATTCGAGCCAGCCGCAAGAGCGCAGAATGGTGCATCGAAGCGGTGGATGTGTGCTGGAAGGCAAAGGAGAACAACATCCGTCCAGCAGAACGAGAAGCGGCCCGAAAGGCGTATGATCAGGCGACAGAGATTTATCGAAAGGTGCTCGCCGAGACAAAGGCCGACACGAAGTAATCTCCCGCGCTGCGTGATGGGGTGCGCGGTCAGTTGTTTGGTCCCGCGTTGGAGACAAGGGGCACGTTTGGCGTCATTCCGGTCAGACCCTCTGATTTCGTGTGGTACACATAGGTTGTGTATTCATAGAGGCCGTAGTCATTTCGCATCACGAAATGGCGGCTCAGGTTTTTGCAGAGAAACTGGGCCATCAGATCCATCGGAAGGTGAAACAGGTCGTCGCGTTCCCAGTCCACATGTTTGCTCATGGTATTCACGGCCAGTCCGCACGTCACACTGTCGAACAACACCTTGAGAATTCGCTGGACGTTCTGCCACATAGTTTCAAACGACATCGTACACTTTGAAGTAAAGGCTCCGTTGATTACAGCAAAGTCGTACTGTCCCAGTTCTTCCGGGTGTTCCAGAATATCCAGAATTCGAAAGTCTGCATCGGGGTGTTTGGACTGAGCGATCCCGATGAATTTCTCAGACAGATCGATTCCTGAATACTGGATGTCACTGCGTTTCTGCTTCTGCAGATGCTCCAGAAGATGCCCGGTGCCACAGCCGAAGTCGAGCAGTCGAATCGGACGGGCAGCCCTGTCCGTGCCTGCCATGGTGCTCAGATCACCGGGGCGGATCAGGTTCAGCATTACATCGAATCGGCGAATTGCATCCGGCGTGTTGGGCCAGCCCAGACCTTCGGGACAGTCGCCCAGGCGATTGAAGTACTTCTCCGTTGCATCGGTAATTGCGTAGTATCCAGGCCGGCTCTGACAGGATGCGGACATGAAGGCTCTCCGAATTCACAAGCGTCAAACTTCGAAGAAGCACTCATCAGCAGACCAGAGGCTGCGACGAAGGCGAATACTGTCGAGTCCAAGGACTTCACGAACGGCCATGGTTTCTCCCGGAAACGTGCTGTGATTCAGTTCATCGAACCCAACGATCGATCCCTGAGTCAGCCGGCCCTTTAGAAGCCGAAGACACTGAGCTGTGGGTTCGTAGAGATCCATGTCGAAGTACGCAAGTGCCACAATCGTTTCGGGATGCTCATCCAGCCACGCCTGAAATGCATCAGGTGCATTGCCCTGAATCACCCTGAACTTGCGAACATTTGGCAATGCCGACTGCCGCTCTCGCAGCGCCAGCAGATCGTGGAGATACGATTCGTATCCGGGCGTCACTGAATAGGAACCCGGCGCAATGACACTGGAATCGCCGTCACTGTGGGAGACCGAAGGGAATCCATCAAACGTGTCAAATCCGAGGATCATGCGACGATGGTGATAGGGTTCCAGAATGGACCTCAGTGACTGGAAGTGCGCGAGGTTCTGTCCCCAGCGGCATCCGAATTCCACAATGATCCCGGGCACACTGATAATGCGCTGGTAGAGGTCCGCGAAGAACAAAAGTCTCTTCACTTCCATCGGAAGCAGGTACAGCCCAAGGTTGCGAATCAGCTCCGCAGGCGGGATCGGGGACGCCAGCAGCCGTTGGCAGAGTTCCGTTCTCTCGTCGACAACCTGCTCCGGCATGACCGAACCGTCGATACGATGAGCATCCATCAGTGAACTCCGGTCCGAAGGTTCAAACCGGGAGATGCAGTGCGCTCAGCATCGGTCATCAGATGCGGTTCCGGAACCACGTCAGCATGTCGCAAGTGGCTGCGGATTTCCAGTAATGAACCTTCAGCAGCTTGTTCCGCAGTGACTTTCACCGCACGAGATTCAGCAGCGGCCAGGTTGAAGAAGACTGGATCGAGTGGATGGTGGCCAAGCACCGATCGCTTCAGCATTTCTTCCAGAATGTCGCGTGAATGGGATTCGACAAATCTCAGCAACTGGCCGGTTTTCAAGATCACGGAATGTTCCACCGCAAGGCCAGTCGGAAGCTGAAAGACGTCCTGCAAAATCATCTCGGTGACAGGCAATTCGCATTCTGACACAGAGTGCTGACAGTAAGGGGCAGAGCGATGACAGCCCGGAACAAAATAGCTGCGAGCAAACAGGCCTTCCGATCGAAGAATGGTAATCAGCTGATCGCGAGTCAGGCCAAACTTCGACGAGTCGACTCGGCCCGCAACATACTGATGATTCGGCTGCTGGCCAGAAGGAACGGGAAGCAGGTTCAGTCCCGACACATTTTCCAGTTGCTCTGCCCACAACAAGCGATTCCGCAGATTGACTGCCAGTATTGTCTGAAGGTCTTCCAGCGAATGGAGTCCAGCTGCGGCCGAAAGTTCATGCATCTTTCCGTTGATGCCAATGTCACTGACTTCGGTTAGTCCTGTGATTCCAAAGTTTCGCAGGCGCCGACATCGAGCGGCCAGTTCATCATCGTTGGTCGTGATGATGCCGCCTTCCAGCGAATGCACAAGCTTTGTCGCATGAAGACTGAAGACCTCTGCCCGTCCAAACTGGCCTGCCGGCCGCCCGGACTTTGCTGACCCGAATGCGTGGCACGCATCAAAGATCAGCGGGAGCGAATGAGCGTCAGCGATCTCCTGCAGCGATTCTGCATCGCAAAGATTCCCCCAGACGTGCACTCCCAGTATCGCCGATGTGTTTGCACTCATGCAACGCATCACGGCTGAAGGACACAAGGTATGAGTGACTGGATCAATGTCCGCGAAGACGGGTGTCAGCCCAATCCAGTCCATCGCATGTGCGGTTGCAATGAAAGTGAATGAGGGCATGATGATTTTGCCGGAGAGATTCAGAGCTTTTGCCAGAATCTGAAGGCCAGTCGTCGCGTTGCACACGGCCACGGCGTTACGAACATTCAGCAGCGAAGAAAGTCGCTCTTCAAGCTGACGCACCTGAGGGCCATGATTGGTCAGTTGCCCGGAACTCAGAACGGCGCTCAACCGCTGTTCAAGAGTGTCTCTGCGAAGAAGATTGGGCTGGCCAACATGGACAGGGGCAGGAAACAACGTCTCGCCGCCGAAGACGCGGAGATCATGAATGGAGGATTTCATGCAGGGCCTCCATCCCATGGTTCAACGCATTTTGGGACCCAGACTTTCGATGGCCCGGGAACACACTGAACGAGCGGCGAACTGTGCACATGACTCAGGTCAGTGGCGCGGCAGAAGTGCTGAAGTTCGGCAGGCTTGTAAACGACCGGCTCCATATCAGCGTCTGCATTCGGCGAATCATTGCTGACGGAATCCAGAGTACCAGTGATCCAGGCATGGACGGTCGTTCGGTTCGCCAGCGGGCCTCGCTGTTCCAGTGTCTGAGTCCTTCCGGCCTTATCCACTTCAAACGTGGCGTTTCTCAGCACAACATGATTGGCCATGCCAATCCATGAGCGAAAAGCGATGGCAAATACAAAATTGCGGTCGTGTCGCAGAAAGACTCTGACGCGATATCCAAGCCAGTCAAGAATCTCAGGAACGACCTTCAGGCGACGTGCTTCCACTTCCTGAAGATACGTTCGATTCAGCAAGGCTGTGTCCGGGTGAAGTTCGTCAAAGACCGATAAGTGACGCGATGCCTGACTCTGGCTGTTCTCCGCTCGGAGTGACTCGACGCTCTCAGCGGCCTGGTCAATCCGATGAAGGATATCGTGATGCAGAGCCGTTTCGTTGCAGATCCTCCGCACATCAGAAGTGCTCATCCGGCACCTCCGTTGAATTCCGCCCCGATAACCGCAGAGGGCAATTCTCCCATGCAATGACATCGCCAGGCATCTCGCAGTCGCTGTTCAAGCTGCGCAATGAATGCTGGTGCGTTGCAGACAGTGTCACTCATGCGTTGTCGAAGCGACGCCCGCAGATTCCGGAGCTGATCGGTGTTTGAGGCCAGTTGCCGAACGATGCAAACAAGGTCATCCGTGTCGGAAGCAACCAGGTTCGGAACACCGATCGCCTCAAACAACGACGCTGTGGCCGCAACCGTCACTTCGGGGATGCGGATCGTAGGGATCGGGACACCCATCCAGGTGGCTTCCCAGGCCGTTGTTCCGCTGGCCCATGGAAACACATCCATCAGCACGTCGATCTCAGAATACACGTTGAGATACGAGCCATGAATTTCCCAGCCAAGATCCACACGATCCATCGGAATGCCGGCTTCTGACATTCTCCTTCGCAGCGAGTTTCGAACAGATTCGGAAGAGCCCAGAACATCTCGAAAGACATACAACCGCGCGCCGGAGACTTCATTCAGAATACGTGCCCAGATCCGCAGGCAGGAGGGAGAGATTTTCTCCAGGCGATGTGTGCTGCCGAAGGTGACAAATCCCTTTCGCATCATGGGCGGGCCTGTCAGTTCCGGTGCGTTCTCCGGTGATTGAAAGCAGCAGGCACTTTGAGGCATGCAGAGGACGCGTTCCGAGAACCACGAAGCGGACTTTGCGGTTTCTCGAATGTGATCGGCCAGAAACCACTGGATGCGACTGAGGCCCGTGGTGTTCGGATAACCCAGCCATGTCATCTGTACAGGGGCCGGCTGTCCCGCGAAAACGCGAAGGCGATTTCCTGCCGTGTGCCCCGCCAGATCCACCAGAATATCAACGCCGTCGGACAAAATTCGTTCCCGCAGCTGAGCATCGCTCATTGATGCCGTGCGGACGAAACCGTCCGAATGAGAGATCACCTGGGTCGTGACCTGATCTTCTCGCTGTGCTTCGGAATAGCAGAGCACGCGGAACCGATCACGATCGCGATGCTCAAGAACCGGAAGGAAGAATCGCATCGTCGCGTGCGAGCGGAAGTCAGGAGAGACATAGCCGATGGTAAGAGTCCTCTCGGTTTCGGCTGGATTCCTGCGATGATGGATCGGCGTCGTTTGTCGCTCGATCTGCTGTCCCCAAAGGCGATGAAGGCGTGATAATTCCTGGCGGCTAAGGTGTGGAGCCAGACTGGCACAGTACAGGAAGTTACTGTCGAAGTGCCGATCCTGGTCATCCAGTTTCCATGCCAGCCGAAATGATTCCAGCGCTTCGTGCCAGTGCCCAAGCGTCTGCAGCGATTGTCCGAGCCCGTTCAGAGCGGCGGCCGAATGCGGTTGTTTTGACAGGGCGATTTGGAACATCTCGAGAGCTTCGTCCGGACGATGCACGGCCAGCAGCACGTTGCCGCGATTGATCAGAACTTCCACATGCTCGGGAAAATGCTGCCACGCTTCATCCAGCAGCAATTTGGCGTCCTGAAACTCACCCAGCTGTCGTTTTGCTGCTCCAAGGTTTGTCAGAACGTCCGGGCGGATTCTTCGTTTGCCGGTCAGTCGTTCCAGTGTTCGTACGCATTCTTTCAGCTGTCGGGACGCCAGTTGGATGGCACCCAGCTGAGCGATCGCGTCGTCATGGCCGGGAGAAAGTTCCAGAGATCGTTCGGCTGCCTCGAGAGCGTCCGGAAGCCGTCCCAGAAAACGCAGTGCGCTGCTGAGATGACGCCACGCCAGCGAGTTCGATGGATCCAGAGAAAGCGCACGTCTGGCAGCGTCTTCAGCTGCCTGGTAGTCCCGTAACTGCAAACATGCAGAGCTGAGGTTTGCTGCAATATTGGAATCCTGCGGAGCAAGTTGCTGGGCCGTCTGAAGATGCTGAGCGGCCGTTCGAGGATCTCCGTTTTGCAGCGTGGCAACACCCAGCAGGTTCCAGGCGTCGGCGTTCTCAGGATCCGCTGCCAGCACTTCCAGATAGCAGCGCGCAGCAGAAGAGCGGTCTCCAGCCTGGTGGCTGCGGACACCCTTTTCCAGTATGCGCTGAACTGCGGCGGTTGTCACTGATCATCCCTGAAACAACCACTGACCCGGGCGACGCAGAAGTTCGCTGAAACAGCCCCCGTTTCACTTCGCGCCGGTCGCTCTCGTTGAGATCGACCCTTTCCCCGGCACAACTGCTTCTTTCCCGCTGAAGCAGGGTTTTACCCAGGAGGGAAATTGCTGACCGGCGAACGTAACAGCCACGGCCATTGTTTCAGATCAGCGAATCCACTCGAAGAAGCCCATCTCCTGCAGGCGAGTCTTCAGCGCCGACTTCGCGGCGTCATCAAGGCGATTGTTCGGCAGTCGCGGTGGACCGATCGGCGCTCCCAGCATTTCCATCACGGAACGTGCGGCTCCCATGTAGCCGGCACCGGCAAGCACCTGAATCATGCGTACGGAACGGAACTGCTCCTCGCGCGCCGCGTTCAGATCGCCCGATTCAAAAGCCGCGATGATGCGACGATAAATCTGTCCGGCAAAGTTGTAGCTGCTTCCAACGGCACCCCGAGCTCCCAGGCAGACCGCGGCGAGCAACATTTCATCAACGCCGAACGCAATGTCGAATCGACCTTCGCAGGCACGCTGGCACAATTGAAAGCTCATCAGGTCCGTGTTGGTAAACTTCAGCCCCGCAAAGTTCGGGATCCTCTCCAACACGGCATTCAGCAGATCGGGCATCGAGAGCGCGACGCCGGTCATCACCGGAATGTCATAGAAATAGAATGGGATGTCCGGGGCTGATGAAGCAATCGCCTCGCACCACGCAACCAGGTCCGCGACAGACTTTGGTTTGAAGTAGGATGGGGCCTGAGCGGAAACAGCAACGGCCTTCATCTTCCGCGCGTGTGCGGCCAGCATCTGAGAGTCACGAAGACAATTTGATCCCACATGGACGATCAGCTGCAACTTCGTTGCTGCCAGAACCTGAGCCCATCGTTCTGTCAGCTGACATCTCTCTTCTGTGGTCAGCGAGTGGCTTTCGCCCGTACTGCCGCACACAAAAATCCCGCTCAGCCCCTGCCGGAGCAGTACTTCACACTGAGCTTCCACGGCCTCAAGAGCCAGGTCTCCGTTTGTGCTGAAGGGGGAATGAACTGCGGCAATCAGCCCGTGAAGTGGCATGAACAAACTCCGGAATGACGTGATGTCCACGTCGGAAGTCACGCTTGATTGAAATGGGAGCAGGGCGATTGATAAGGAGCCGTCATCTGGCGTTGAGAGCGGGAGAGTGAAACTCCCGCCCAGACGCTGACGTGAAGAATGCTCTGAACGCTGATCGCCTATCGGTAACTGATTTGTCGCGACATGCCTGTAGTGAATGCCGGGTACTTGGCGGCCGCCTGATTGACGGCATCAAGACTGCTGTTTGCTGAGACAACTACGCTCATCGGTCGCGCGGGAACTCCAGGTCGAGGAATGAGCTGGACTTCCCAGATGCGAGTGACGCCGGCATTCACTGCCAGCATCTCCAGTTGCATCATCTGAATTCTCTGATTCATTTCCTGCTGCTGCAGCTGAGCCTGATGTAGAGCGTCCGCCTGGGCCTGAGCCAGAAAGCTCTGGCGCTGCTTTTCTTCCTCTTTGGTAGCTTCATGTTTCCATGCGGCCCAGCCCTCTTCAAGGATTTCCTTCTGAGGGCTGGAGAACAGGAACAGCGGCACGGCAACGCGTCCGCCAATTTCCAGCCGCAGCATGACCCCGTCAACACTCAGAACTTTCTCCTTGCGCTGTTTGCGGGCCCAGCGTTTGAAGTCTTCTTCGTTCGCAACATTCTTGTCGTCCAGCTGCGCGACGATTTTCGGCAACATAAACTTAAGAAGCTGATCAGTATCCTCATACGGAGTCTCGTTGATCAGGATCTTGCCACGTGATTCCTTGATCTTCAGCTCATTGGTCCCATATCCTATGACCTTGCCACGAAATTTGAATCCGTCGCGACCTTCCCATGTCTGCATTTCGTCCGGAGCTTCGACCTTCGCAGCTTCCTCAAGGTGCTTCTTGACGAATTCCTGGTCCGCTTCGCAAAGCTGGTTCACCATGTACGCCTGAAGCTCGCCCGTCTTTCTTCGAACCACGACAGTGTGTTCGCTTGCGGCAAACAGATCTCCTTCGAACTTCCAGGCTCCGGTTGTATCGGCCCATTCGCGAGCTTCAGCGGGAGTCGTCAGCACAGCCGCGGCAAAAAGGGGAAGCAGGAAAGACAGCAGGGTCGGCAGGACAAATGACGCGGTCTTCATAAAACGCTCTCTACTAACTAACACGGGCTTTTCCCGCAGCCTAACGTGCCTGATTCTTCGTATCGGGCCTTCTCGCGTCTGAGACACGAGCCACGATCTTGCACGCACCATGCGCGCTTGACATTGAATTCCATTCTAATCCGGCAACTGACAGATTGCCCGAGCCAAACTCGTTCATCAAGCGTACTCCCGAAAAATCCATGGTCATGACGTAACTCTGCAGACCAGTCTGAGTCTCAACGTCACCTTTCCAAGTCCCTGCGAGTTTGTCTGCGGGCTGAAAGAGCATCGGAGCAAATTCTCTGAGGCTGCGACGCCACGTCTGCCATTCATGCGCCGTCTCGGGTGAGAGATAGTACTGAGCGTTGATGCCCATCTCCTTCAGCTGTTTCACCGAGTCTGCCGGATCGCCGCCTCGACGTGCTCTCCCTTCTCCAACTTCTTTGCTGCCGTAACTCACAAAGACCAGCTTCACTTTGTCCCTGAAGCCCTCAGTCTTCTGGGCATCGTCCTTTCCGATCGTCGCGCCGCTGAAGAGCCCGATGTGTGAGAACTTGTCAAGATGGCGAAGAGTGATCAGACGAGTTTCCATGCTGCCCATCGACAATCCGGCCATCGCCCGGTTTGGCTGATCCGCCAGTGTTCGGAAATTGGAATCGATGTACGGGACAAGTTCGTCAACCAGCACCTTTTCAAAGTGACTGATGTCGAACTCACGCATTCCGCCCATGCGAGTTTCATTGGTCATGCCGTATGTCATCACGATGATGAAGGGTTTTGATTTGCTCTCCGCGATCAGGTTGTCCATGATCAGCCCGGCATGTCCCTGAACGCTCCAGCCATATTCGTTTTCGCCCCAGCCATGCTGAAGGTACAGCACCGGATAACGAGTGTTGAGATCGCTGTCGTATCCCGGAGGCGTGTAGACGAACGCACGACGTTCTGATTGTGTGCTGTCCGAGTGAAAGTAGATCTCCCGCACTTGTCCATGCGGAACATTCTTCAGAGCATAGAAGTCGGCATCAGGAGCCGGAATCTCAATCCCACTGCCCCAGCGCATCGCTCCGAAGTAGTAACGACTGCTGGGATCAGGCACGTGAACGCCGTCAATCACGAGCTCGTAATAATGGAATCCGACATCCAGCGGGCGGGAGTAGCCGGTCCAGATTCCATCGTCGCCTTTGACAAATTCTGTGCTGTCCCGAAACGTGGTCGCAACACTCTTCGCATCCGGCGCGGAAATTCGAAAACGGATTCGCCCCTGTGAGTTTACCTGAGGATCCGTTTTGCCTGGCTGATTCGTCGACGCCGGTTTGAAGTCATCAGTTATTCCGTCGGGCGTCTTCTGCGCTGAGGAAGTCGAAGTTGCCTTTTCGGGCATTGGCTTTTCAGGCTGAGGCTTCTCTGGAGATTCCGGCTTTGGCTCCGCTGCGGCTGGCTTCTGACTCAGCGCGGCTTTGGTGGCTTCATCGTTGAAGACCAGTTGAGCGAAGTAGTACAGATTGTTTCGCCAGTGTGTTGCATCGTGGCCATGACTGTCGACGTTCCAGACATGAGGAACATCCTTGCTCTTCAGATAGCGCTGGGTGTTCTGGCTGATGTTGATCAGGCCGTCTTTGTTGCCACAGGACAGCCAGAGCAGTTTCAGCTGCTGCTTTGCCTTCTCTGCGTCCGGAACCAGCTCCTCGGGCTTCTTCGTGTTTGGCGCCGACGAGAATCCTCCGACCCACGCAAAGGTGTCCAGATGGCCCAGGCCGAAATTGAGCGACTGTCCGCCTCCCATCGAGAGTCCTGCGACCGCTCGATGTTCGCGATCTGCCGCAGTGGAATATCGTGATTCGATGGCCGGAATCACATCGTCCAGAAGATCTCGCTCAAACACGCCAAATGCCGGGGCTGATTCGAAGACGTTACCCTCCGGCCGATCATTCTTCTGAGCACGACCGTTCGGCATCACGACAATCATCGGGACTGCCTTCCCATCGGCAATCAGATTGTCGAACAGCATGTCCGGAGTAGCGAATCGCTGCCATTCGGTTTCATCGCCGCCAATTCCATGCAACAGGTAGAGCACAGGGTATTTCTTTTCCGAGGAATACCCGGGAGGCGTGTAGACGTTCAGCTGTCGAACAGTGCCCACCGTCTTCGACTCGTACTCAATCATTTCCAGCTTGCCGTGCGAGATGTTTTCTCGTCGAGCAACAATGCTGTCATCCGGGTCCGGATAGATTTGTCGGTCATCAGGGCCGAGCACAATCGGGCCTCCAAAACCACCTGGACCTCGACGCCCCTGCTGAGGTCGATTCTGCGGTTCACGCACAGACCGGGATGATTCCTGAGCCGGCTTGTCGGCACCCGCCGGCTTGTCGGCACCATCAGGCTTCTGATCCTGCGCGAAGGTGATGGTGGATGAAATGAGTACTGCAATGATCAGGAACGGGCGTGGCATGGAAAACTCCTTGATCAGGCGGTGAGATGACTCTGGGGAACGAATTTTTTCTCAGCGGGCTTTTCGAGAATCCGCCGTTCTCTGCTTGTGTTCGAAGGGATCACTGGAGGCGAGTTCCGGAGTCTGCCCGCCAAGCGATTCGGAAACTCGCTGCAACAGAGACAGCAGTGCGCTGGCTTCTTTGTCGTTGAGGGATTCGATCATCTGATCACGAACGGACTGGCCGGCATTCCATGCTTCCTGAAACTTTCTGGTACCCGCACGTGTCAGACTGACCGTCCTCGCGCGCGCATCGGTCGGATGTGCGACGCGAGCCACCAGTCCCTGCTTCTCAAGCAGAACAAGCATGGCCCGAACAGTGCTGGGATCAGACGGCATGCGGGCCGCGAGTTCTCGCTGAGTCATCGCCTGACCTCGGGAAAGCGTGGCCAGAAGCACAAACTGGTCCGCCGTGATGCTATGCTCCGCAAACACCACGTCTGAACGACGGTGCATGGTCAGATACGCAGTCCGCAGCGCCAGAGGAAGCTCGTCCCTGACCGACATCACTCAGTCTCCTGCTTGAGTCAATTCGTGTGTATACGCACGAATTTAGCGACGGTAAACTTTGCGTCAAGTCTGGGTGTGGCTATGTTTGAGGAAGGGTGTAGTCGCGAATGCTTTTCAAGGTAGGTCCTTTCTGCCGGAAAGGACTTTCGCCGAAAGGCGAACCCATGTTCTGGCACGTTCGTCATTCTATCCCGCTCGCCATGAAGCAATCTCATGGCGATGTCGTTTCCACGTTGTGCTTTAAAGAATGTGGCAACTGAAAGGTGCGCTGGTCGGGGCAAGGCCGCGAAGTGCCACCCGGCAGTCGGCACCTACAAAAGTTCGCAACTGCGCCTTTTGAAGAACGTGAGTGGGAAGGGGCTGGCTTTCGGCGACAGAGTTCCTGGTTAGAGGATTGGGCAACGAACCGGTAGGATCATTGAGGTTAGGGGCTTTCAGCCCTTGCCGCGTCGGAGACACGGGTTACTTTGTTGTGCAGGCGTACGATGGGGAATGACGACAACAATGAGTCGCTGCGGCAGATTGAGTTGGTCTATGTGACCGAGTCGCGGCAGGTGTTTGCTTCACTGGTGCGAACCTTGCGTGACTTCGACCTGGCGGAAGAGGCGCTGCATGATGCTTTTGCCGCAGCGATGGAACAGTGGCCTGCCGAAGGGATCCCGCAGAATCCACGTGCATGGCTGATCTCCACGGGAAAGTTCAAAGCGATCGACCGACTTCGCAGACGCGGTCGCTTCGAAGAACTTCAGCCGGAAGCTGTTTCACGTCGAGTTGAGATTGCTCAGTCGAATGTTCAGCGGGCTTCGGAGTCTATCGAAGATGATCGACTTCGTCTGATCTTCACCTGTTGCCACCCGTCGATTGACGCCAGGGTTCGGATCCCGCTCACGCTGCGCGAGGTGTGTGGCCTGACGACCGAAGAGATTGCAAGCGCGTTTCTGACAGCCCCTGCGACGATGGCCCAGCGAATTGTTCGAGGAAAAGCGAAGATTCGAGATGCCGGAATCCCGTTCTCCATCCCCTCGGATGAAGAACTTCCCGAACGTCTCGAAGCCGTTCTGTCAGTCATCTATCTTGTGTACAGCGAGGGCTACGCCGCATCCTCCGGCGACTCGCTGACTCGTGCGGATCTCTCCGGAGAAGCCATTCGACTTGGGCGTCTGCTGGTCGAATTGTTACCGGACCCGGAGGCACTGGGGCTTCTGGCACTGATGCTCCTTCAGGAATCACGGCGAACCACTCGTGTCGATCACAAAGGCGACATCGTTTTGCTGGAGGATCAGGATCGAACGCAATGGAATCGGAGCCTGATCGACGAAGGACTGCGACTGGTCTTTCGAGTTATGAGTTCTCGTCAGATCGGGCCCTATTCACTGCAGGCCGCCATCGCTGCAGAACATGCCAGGGCGACGGCAGCCTCCCAAACCGACTGGCGGCAGATTGCCGCCCTCTATGATGTCCTGCTCGAACTTCATCCTTCTCCGGTGATCGAACTGAATCGGGCCGTCGCGATTGCCATGCGTGACGGCGCGGCCGCCGGAATTCCGCTGATTGAATCCCTGCTGTCACGAGGTGAACTGACAGGTTTTCATCTGACGCATGCGGCACTGGCAGACCTGTTTCGTCGCAACCATCAGCTGGACCAAGCTCGGACCGCCTATGAAAATGCGTTGTCGCTGGCCGCACTGGAACCTGAGCGCCGGTTTCTTCGGAAACGCCTGCTTGAACTGACAGCACAGCCATGAATCGGCTCGCAGCGGGTTGAGAGGATTTCAACAGGCTGCTAAGCCACCGGAGGGCGGATTCTCAAATTGTCGGGAACCAAGGGGATAGACCACTTGTCGTGCGACTGTCATTGAAGCTGAACAGAAATGCGGATCTGCGATTAAGGGCTCTGCGCGAAATGAAGTGCGCGGCGTAAATTCAGAGCAGTTGGTTGTTTACGAGG
>VFQT010002899.1_pt1 | contig 16585 bp, 16 predicted proteins | sample 3512381 | NCBI WGS metagenome assembly VFQT01 (sample SAMN10412376, study PRJNA504923) | tailings metagenome | isolation source: Relicate 2 Philex TSF3 active mining site | place: Philippines: Tuba, Benguet | collected 2017-08-29
CTTCCACGACGAGCTTCCCTATAGCGAAACGGGCAAGCTGCTGCGGCGCGTGCTGAAGCAGGCGATGAGCCAGGCCGATCGGGCGGCCTGAGCACCAAGCAACGATGGATGTGAGAGGCGGACGCCGCGACTGCGGCACCGGCAACGAAAAGAGAGCGCAATGCCGATCTTGAAGAATATGAATTCGGTCTACGTGAACGGCGAGTGGATACGGACCGATACCCATGAGCCCGTGGTCAATCCGGCGGACGAAAGCGTTCTGGCCGAAGCGCCGGTCGGCGAGGCGGCGCATGTCGAGGCGGCCCTCGCCGCGGCGCGCGAAGCGTTCGATCGCGGCCCCTGGCCGCGCCTGACGCCGCGCGAGCGGCAGGCGAAGATGACCGAGTTCATGGACGCCATCGCGCGGAGGACGGACGAGATCATCGAGCTGATCATCGCCGAGGCGGGATCGACCCGGCCGCTCGCGCGCGGGCTGCATTTCAACATTCCGATGCAGCATGGCCGCGCCGCGATCGAACTGGCATCGCGTCCGCAGATCACGCCGCTGCCCGTTGAGACCACGCCGCTGGCGAACGGCACCACCATGCTGGGCGCCGGGGTGATGGTGCGCGATCCGGTCGGCGTGATCGCGGCGATCACCCCCTATAACTTCCCGTTTTTCCTCAACCTGGGCAAGGTCGTGCCGGCGCTGGTGCTGGGCAACACGATGGTGCTGAAGCCATCGCCCTATACCCCTTTCGAAGCGCTGATCCTGGGCGAGATCGCCGACGAGGTCGGGTTGCCCAAGGGCGTGCTTAACATCGTCACCGGCGACATTCCGGTGGGCGAGGCGCTGACGACCGACCGGCGCGTGGACCTTGTCCACTTCACCGGATCCGACAAGGTGGGCGAACGAATTCAGGCGCAGGCCGCGCCGACGCTCAAGCGCATCGTCATGGAATTGGGCGGGAAATCGGCGCTGATCGTGCGCGCCGATGCCGATATCGCGCAAGCTGCGGCGATGGGCATGTCCGGCATCACGACCCATTCGGGCCAAGGCTGCGCGTTGTTGACCCGGCATCTGGTGCATCATTCGGTCAAGGCGCAGTATCTGGATGCGATGAGGGCGATGCTCGGTCGCGTGAAGGTCGGCAATCCGCTTCATGAGGGGACGACTATGGGTCCGCTGATCCGCGACGTGGCGCGGCAGCGGACGCAAGGTTTCGTTGATATCGCCCTGTCGCAAGGCGCTAGCCTCGTACATGGGGGGCGTCGTCCGGAGGGCCTCGACAAGGGCTTCTATTACGAGCCGACCTTGTTTGCGGATGTCGAGAACGGCCACCGCATCGCGCAGGAAGAGGTGTTTGGCCCGATCGGCGTCGTGATCGGCTTCGACAGCGACGAGGAGGCGATCGAGCTCGCCAATGACAGCGATTTCGGTCTTTCGGGCGGTATCTTCTCGCAGGATGCCGGCAAGGCCTATGAGATGGCGCTTCGGATACGAACTGGCGGGGTGTTGATCAACGGCGGCGCGGGCCGCATGTTGAGCCACGCACCGTTCGGCGGCATCAAACGCTCGGGCTATGGGCGCGAATATGGCCTGGAGGGGCTGAACGAGTTCACCAACATCAAGACGATCAGTTTCCACGCGGGCTGAGGTGATTGCGCGGAGCGCGAAGGAAGGGGAGATCATGGAGGTTTTAGCTGGCCTTCCCGCGATCGTTACCGGCGGCGCCTCGGGCTTGGGCAGGGCGACCGCCGAAGCGCTGGCCGGGGCGGGGATGAAGGTCGCGATCTTCGACCTGGACGAAGGGGCGGGGCGCGCGCGTGCCGAGGCGATCGGCGGCCTGTTCTGCAAGGTCGATATCACCAGCGAGGACAGCGTCGCGCAGGGCTTTGCCCAGGCGCGGGCCGCGCATGGGCAGGAGCGGGCGACAGTGCATTGCGCGCAGGTTTCGCGCAACGGCAAGACCGTGGGGTTCGACAAGGCGACGGGCGGGTTCAAGCGCCTGTCGACCGAGGACTACGCTTTCAGTGCGATGGGTATTCTGGTTGCCAGCTATCGTGTCGCCTCGCTCTCCGCCCTGGGCATGGCGGCGGCGGACCCGCTGAACGATGACGGGGAACGTGGGGCGATCGTGCTGACCAGCTCGGCCGCCGCGCAGGACGGGCAGGTCGGCCAGGTCGCCTATGGTTCGATGAAGGCGGGCGTGAACGGGCTGGTGCTGCCGATGGCGCGCGACCTGATGGACCTGGGCATACGCGTGAACGCGATCATGCCGGGCATTTTCGCGACGCCGCCGATGCTGGCGATCAAGGACCGCGCGCCGCAGGTGTTCGAGGCGCTGGGCCAGTCGGTACCGTTTCCCAAACGGCTGGGCGAGCCGTACGAATTCGCCAGCCTGGTGCTGGAACTGATCCGCAACCGCTATCTGAACGGGCAGACGATCCGGCTGGACGGGGCGTTGCGCATGCCGCCGCGATAGCGGAAGTCACGGGAGACCACAGTTGGATTACGAAACGATCATCGTCGAAAAGGCGGACCATATCGCCACCGTGACCATCAACCGGCCGGAGGCGCTCAACAGCTTCACCAAGCAGATGCTGATCGAGTTCGAGCACCTGTGGAAGGACGTGTCCGAGGACAACGATGTTCGTGTCGTGCTGTTGCGCGCGGCCAAGGGGCGCGCCTTTTCGACCGGGGCCGACGTACGGCGGTCGAGCGAGGGCGAATCGCTGTTCCACGACAACATCTGGACCGCGCGCGACCCGGGCGAGTATTTGGGCCCCAAGCAGAACAAGTGCTGGAAGCCGGTGGTCTGCGCGGTCCATGGCCTGGCGGCGGGCGGCGCCTTCTATTGGATCAACGAGAGTGACATCGTCATCTGTTCCGAGGATGCGACCTTCTTCGATCCGCACGTGACTTACGGCATGACAGCGGCCGTCGAGCCGATCGGCGCGACCTATCGCATGCCGCTGGGCGACGTATTGCGCATGACGCTGCTGGGCAATGACGAGCGCATCTCCGCCTATACCGCATTGCGCATCGGGCTGGTGACCGAGGTGGTGGAGAACGATCGCTTGTGGGACCGCGCGCATGAACTGGCGGCCAAGATCGCGGCCAAGCCGGCGGCGGCAACGCAGGGGTCGTGCCGCGCGATATGGGAATCGCTCGATCAGTCCCGCAGCGCCGCGCTACAGACGGGCCTCAAATATTGTTTCCTGGGCAATCCCGCCGGCATGGCCGAAGTCGATCGGTGGTCGGTGATGGGCAAGGGCAGCGTCAAGTACGAAGTCCGCTGAGCGGGCGGCCCGGGGGGCCGGTCGCAGCGATCCCGCGCCCTCACGCCGGCGTAAGCGCCTGACTGGCGTTCGCATCGAGCTGGGCGAGGATCTCGGCCGAACTGGCGATCGACGCGAGCAGGGGCAGGTGCATGGTAATCTGGAGTTGATGGGTCTCGGCCGTGCCCCCGGCGGTGCAATCTTCGGCCAGCACGACCTTGTATCCCAGGCCGATCGCCTCGATCGAGGCGCCGAACAGTGCGACATTGGTGGAAACGCCGGCCAGCACGACCGTGCCGATGCGATGACTGCGCAGCACCGCGTCGAGCCCGGTGTTGGTGAAGGGCGACATGCCGTGGTGGCGCATCGACACGTGATCGCCGGGCGCGACCGGCAGGTCGTCATGGCTGGCCGCTTCGACCGAGCCGACCGCAAGCCGGCCGACCAGCCGCTTGGCCAGCAGGCAGTTGACCAGCCAGCCATCGGGATCTTCCGGCAGGCTGACATGGCAGTGGACCACAGGCAGGCCGCGCGTCCGGAACGCCTCTGCCAACGCGGCGACCTTCGCGATCGTGTCACGGCGAGTGACCTCTCCCACCAGCGAGCTGTCATTGTATTTGGGATTAGTGATGCCGTTCTGGCATTCGGAAATCAACAACGCCGCCCTGCTGTCGCGATCAAGGCCCTTGATGCTCATCGAAAGTCCCTTTTCCCATTCTCGTCATGGTGATGCCAGCCGACGGCATCATATATAACTATGTGCTTAGCGAGAAGGTTTGATAACTGCAACGTCGCATCGGCGGCTTGCGCGCGGAACGCCGATGCTCGAACATGATGTGCGTGGCGAGTGGCGCCATGTCGGCGGAGAAGGGCAACGGCGTGACGATGCCAGTCGATTTCGACCGCCTTGAGGCTGAGACATTCTCGCCCCTTGGCGATCACCCGGCCGTGTTCGTTGAGCTGGACGAGCCGCTGGCTGCGGGACGCGCGGCCGCGCTGGCCGGGCGGAGCCATGCCATCGTCGTCGGTCTGGATCGCACCGGCGCATTGCCGACGATCGATCCGCATGCCTTCGACCTGCTGCTATCGACCGCATCGGCAGCCCCCACGCCATGGGTTTCGGTTCCCGTCGATCGCTTCGATGCGCGAGTGGCCGCGATCCGCGATACGATCGCGCGCGCGCCGGTCGCCGCAAGCCTCTTCACCCGCGTGCTGAGGATCGGCGAGCAACTGCCGTTTTCCGCCGCGATCGCGCTCGAATCCGTCGCCTATTCGACCCTCCTCGGCGGCGGCGAGTTTTCGCGCTGGCTGAGCGCGCGTCCGGCGTCCGATCCATCGACGATCGCCGATGATGTGGCTTTCGTCACGGTGACGCGCGAAGCCGACCTGGTGACGATCACGCTCGACCAACCCACCGCGCGCAACGCGATCTGCGCGCGAATGCGCGACGCATTGTGGGCGGCGCTCGCCGCGGTGCTCGACGATCCAACCAGGCCGCGCGTCCGCCTGGCGGGGGCCGGCGCATGTTTCTCGACTGGCGGGTCGCTCGCCGAATTCGGCAGCGCGCGCGACCTTGCCCAAGCCCACGTCATCCGCACGATGCGGTCCTGTGCCGAACTGCTGCGCCTGCTTGGCGAGCGGGCGGAGGTCGTGCTGCATGGCGCCTGCATCGGATCGGGGATCGAGATACCTGCCGCCGCGGCGCGACGTACCGCACGGCCGGGGGCTTATTTTCAGCTGCCGGAAATCAGGATGGGGTTGATGCCGGGAGCCGGCGGCACGGTGACGATCGGTAGCGCGATCGGGCGGCATCGGACGGCCTATCTCGGCCTGTCCGCGCGGCGCATCGACCTCGCCACCGCGCTGGACTGGGGCTTGGTGCAGGACATGGTCGCGACATGATCGCACAGGAGGCGGCATCGGCGTTTGCCGCGAGCATTGCGACGCGCACATCCGGGCGGGTCTCGCTCGACGCGGCGCGCGTGCTGGATCGCTCGACCGATCTCATCCTGCGCGAGCCGAGCCAGGTTTCGGCGAACGGCAGTTGCCGGATGGTGCGTGCTGCGGACGGGTGGATCGCGGTCAACCTGCCTCGCGCCGACGATCTGGCGTTGGTTCCGGCCTGGCTGGGCTGCGCGGTCGAGGCCGATCCGTGGCCGGCAATCGAGCGAACCGTGCCGACCCGGTCGAAGCGGGCGCTGGTCGAACAAGCGACCGTGCTCGGCCTGGCCGTGGCCGGGGTCGCGGACACGCGTGCCGCGACGCCCGAGCCGCTGTGCCACGTCGTTTCCCAACCCCTCGCCCCGCGCGATCCGGCGCGGTGTTCGGTCATTGATCTTTCGGCGCTGTGGGCCGGGCCGTTATGCGGCGCGATCCTGGCCGCGAACGGAGCCGATGTCGTCAAGGTGGAGAGCCGATCGCGCCCCGATCCGGTGGCGTGGTCGACACCCGCGCTGCACCGCTTCCTCAATGGCGGCAAACGGTCGCGTACGATCGATTTTGCCGATCCCGCCGCGATGGATGAACTGCGGCAGGCGATCTTCACGACCGACATCCTCATCACGAGCGGCAGGGCGAGGGCCTTCGACGCGCTGGAGCTGTCGCGCGAGCGCGTTTTCGCGCGTAATCCCGGTCTGATCTGGATCGCCATCACCGGACATGGCTTTGTCGGCGAGGGCGCGATGCGGATCGGGTTCGGCGATGATGCCGCCGCTGCGGGCGGACTGATCGGGTGGACGAGAGACGCGCAGCCACATTTCGTCGGCGATGCCGTGGCAGATCCGCTGACCGGTCTCGTGGCGGCGATCGCGGCGCTCGACGCCTGCCGCGATGGCGGCGGCGTGCTAATCGATGCGGCACTGGCGCGGACGGCGGCTGGCGTGGTGTCGCGATATGGCTGAGGCAACGCTGCTGTTGCGAGATGTCGAGATTGCCGGGCGCACTGGTCTCGACCTGGTGATCGCGGGCGATCGGATCTCGGCGATTGGGCGTTCGTTAGGCCGAGCTGCGGTCGAGATCGACGGCCGGGGCGGCGCGTTGATTCCGGGGCTGGCCGACAACCATATCCATCTGCTGGCGACCGCAGCCCGGCTCGAGTCGATCGTCCTGGACGATGTGCGCGATGTCGAGGCGCTCTCCCGGCGGGTGCGTGGCGCGGCGCGTAACCGCGCGGCCGGCACATGGCTGCGGGCGACTGGCTATCACGAGCATGCCGCCGGCCCGCTGACCCGCGACATGCTCGACGCGATTTGCCCCGATCATCCGTTGCGCGTCCAGCATCAGAGCGGGGCGATGTGGATGCTGAACACCCGCGCCCTGGCGATCGTCGATTGCGATGCGGAACCGTCGCCACTGGAGCGGAATGCGGCGGGCGAGGCCACCGGCCGCCTGTTCCGCGCCGACGATTGGCTGCGGGCGCGGATCGGCGCGACGCAGCCCGATCTCGCGCGGGTGGGCCGATCGCTTGCGGAGTACGGGATCACGCACGTGACCGATGCCAGCGTCTCTACCGAAGGTTCCGCCGCCGCGCTGCTCGCCGCAAGTGTGCGGCGTGGAGAGATCAAGGCTAGGCTCACCCTGATGAGCGGCGGCCCGCTCGAAGCGCCGTCCGACGGTGCCTTCGCGGTCGGTCCGGTCAAGATTCTGCTCGACGATCACGACCTGCCGCCACTCGACGAGATAATCGGGAAGATTGCGCAGGCCCGCGCCTGGGGGCGCCGGGTCGCGGTGCATTGCGTCACCGCAGGCGAATTGGCCGTGACGCTGGCGGCGTTCGAGGCCGCGGGGAGCCTGCCCGGCGACCGTATCGAACATGGCAGTATCATCCCCGAGGAGGCGATCGAGGCGATCCGTACGCTCGGCCTGACCGTGGTCACCCAGCCGGGCTTTGTCCTCGCGCGAGGCGACCGTTATCGCGCGCTCGTGGCGCCGGCTGAGCGGGCCGATCTATATCGCTGCGCCAGCCTGCTCCGAAACGGCATTCCGGTATTCGCCAGTTCGGACGCACCCTATGGCGATGTCGATCCGTGGTCGGCCATGCGCGCCGCCATTCACCGGCGAACGCGGTCCGGCGCGGCGCTGGCGCCGGACGAGAGCATCGATCCAGTTACGGCGCTGAGCCTGTTCCGGCACGCCGGTGATGCCCAGCCCCGCCGTATCGCGGTGGGCGCCAGGGCAGATTTATGTCTGCTCGACGCGCCGCTCGCGGCGGTACTTGCGGAACCCGACGCGAAGCGGGTCAAAGCGACGATATACCGGGGGCGCATCGCATATGCGCGGGCCGCGTGTGATTAGCGATACTCGCGACCTGCTGCCCCAGTAGCCGGCCAATCAAGCGCGCTGCGATCAATTCCTCGGAACCGCATCGAACATCTGCCGGCCTTTTTCGAACAGATGGATGATTTCCAGATGGTGGCCGATCGTCTGGCGCGCATCGGCGAAGAGGATTTCCAGGCTTCCCTCGTTCCGGCCCCTGCTGGCCACGGGAATCCGCTGCGCTTCGACCCAGGCGACCGCTTCGGCGAACTCGGCGTCGTTCTCTACCAGATAGCCGGTATGATGGAGCTGGATGCCGAACCCTTGCTCGGGCAAGGCGTGAGCATAGAGCTCGTTGGCGTCGAGCGGTTCGATCAACTCGACCATCACGGGCCCGGTCCAGGCCAATGCGACCCGCACATGATGCCGTACATGAGGATGCGTGTCCCGCGTGTCGAAGATCAGGAACTTAGACACGCCGTGGCGTGAATAGTGCTCGACCGCCTGATCCAGATCGGGCGTAACGTAGCCCAGCTGGACGAACTTGTTCAGAAACGCTGGTGTCAAGGCGGTCATGTCGAGTGAATCTCCGCAAATGTCTCGCACCCGGGCCCCGGGCGGGCCGAGCCGTGATCGGCATGCGCCACCGAGGCGGGACTAGAAGCCGGGGCCGCGCAGCGCGGGGACGGCGCCGCCATCGACGCGCAGGTCTGTGCCGGTGATGAAGCTCGCGCGGTCGGAGGTGAGGAAGTCGACCGCGTCGGCGATGTCCAGCGCCGTGCCCAGCCGTCCCATCGGCGTGCCGGAAACGACCGCCGATGCGCCGGGATTGCCGGCCAGTTCGGTGCGACCCATCGGTGTCGAGATCAGGCCGGGCGACACGCTTACGATCCGGGCGCCCGACTTGCCCCAGGCGAGGGCACGCAATTCGCACATCCGCACCGTAGCCCGCTTGGACGCGCCATAGGCCGGCGAACTGGGGCCGCGCTCGTCACCGGGGACGGCAAGCGCCTCCAACAGCGGCTGCATGCGGGGAAGCAGCTCGGGATCGAGCGGATTGTCGAGCAGCGCCTCGATTTCGGGGCGCCGGGGCGTGATGTGCGAGCCCATCGATCCGATCACGACCACGGCCAGGCCCGGCTCCAGCGCCGCCTCGATCGCCACCATCAGCCGTTCCTGAGCGACGATATTCGCCTTCAGAATGACGTCCCAAGTGCCGAGCGACGGCGAAACCCCGGCGGTGTGCGCCACCGCCTGCAACCGCCCTGCCGCCCGCGCCGTTTGCACTACCCGCTCGGCCAAGCCAGGTTCGGACAAGTCGCCCGCGAGGGTCGCGATGACGGTATAGCCTTCCTCGCGCAGGGTCTCGGCAAGGCTTTCCAGCCTGTCGGCATGAAGGTCGCAGAGGACGAGATCGGCGCGAAGGCCGAGCCGGCGCGCGCATGCGCGGCCCATGCCGCCATAGGCGCCGGTGACGATTGCGATCGGTCGGTTGCTGGGCATGCGTTTCGTCCTTCCATGTCTGACGGCAGCGGCCAGGCCGTCGCACGCCATCGTCCCAATCCGTCGCGGCAGCTATGACGGACGCCTAAGGAGACGCACAACGCCGGCCAGATGCAAAATCCGGTCGAATCATCGCAAAACGGTCATGATCGACCGCCTGATACGTCCCTCAGCCAGCGTCGCTTCCACCGCCGGATGGTATCCCCGGGGGGTGCTGCCACCAAGAGGTTCTACCCTTGGCGATTTTACACTGCCGTGGCAAGATGCATGCATCTTGTGGATATTGAGGGCCGGTCGTGACCGAAGAACTGGTGATCGTCGAAGCGGAGGCGCGGGTCCCCGGCGGTACCTTTCAGGTCCTCCGCTATGAATGGAACCAGCCGCTCAGCCGCGTCATCGCGCAGAACAGCTATTTCCTGGACTTATGTCTGACGCCACGCCCGCGCGCCCGTGCGCGGTTTGTTGACCGCTGGGCGCCGGGACGGTTCGAGAATATCGGGGACATTTTCCTGCTTCCGCCCGGATTTCGCATGCATGGCTGCTGCGACCAAGGCACGCAAGCCTCGATCAACTGTCAGCTTGCCGAGGACTTCCTGGATCGCTGGATCGGCGAATGCCAGCGCTGGGACGAAGCGCGGCTGACCGCCGGCTTAAACATCCGCAGTGTCTCGCTGCGGTCTGTGCTCGCCCGCCTGGCCCAGGAACTGCAAAGCCCGGGCTTCGCGGCTGATGTGCTGATCGAATCGCTGTCGATGCAATTGGCCGTGGAACTCGCGCGCTATTTCCGTGAGGCGCCGCGCGAGCATCGCGGCGGCGGTCTGGCGCCATGGCAGCTGAGGCGCATAGAAGAACGACTGCGCGAGCGGTTCGATGCACCGGCGTTACAGGAACTGGCGGATATCTGTCGCATCTCCGCTCGTCATCTCACCCGGGCTTTCAAGGCAAGCCGGGGCGTGACGATCGGCGCCTATGTTCATGAGGTCCGCATCGAACACGCCAAGGCGCTGCTGCGTGAGCGATCGATCAAGGAAGTCGCGTTCGACCTCGGCTTCTCGTCATCTTCTGCTTTTTCGGCGGCATTTCGTGGCGCGGTCGGGATTTCGCCCCGGCAATACCGTCAGCAGCTGCCTGCCCTCGGCTGAACGCGTCCGGATTTCGCCTGTTTGTCCTGATCGCGCAAACCATCGGCGTTGTCTCCGATCCCGCACCTTTCGTAGTTGGCGGATCAACGGAGAAGAGCGATGGCTAAGGCGCGGGGACTGTTTGATCTGAGCGGCAAGAAGGCGCTGGTGACGGGCGGCAACAGCGGTCTGGGGCTGGGTTTCGCGCATGGGCTCGCCAAGCAGGGCGCCGACCTCATGATCTGGGGCCGCAGCGCGGAGAAGAACCGCGCCGCCGAGACTGAGCTTCGCCAGCATGGCGGCGAGGTGTTCGGCCAGGTGGTGGACGTGGCGTCCGAAGACGAGGTGGTCCGCCGGATGGACGAGGCGGTGGAGCGCATGGGCCGGCTGGACTGCGTGATCGCGAATGCCGGCATCTCCAGTCACCGACCCTCCATCGTGGAGCTGGATTCGAAGACTTATCACGACCTGCTGGACATAAATCTGCACGGGGCTTTCTACACGCTGCGCGAGGGCGCCCGGCACATGGTCGCGCGCGCAAAGGCCGGCGAACCGGGCGGTTCGATCATCGTTTGCGGCAGCCTTTCGGTCTTCCTGGGCGTGCCTGGAATGTCGCATTATGCCGCCGCCAAGGGTGCGCTGGCCTCGATGATGCGGTCGATCGCGGTCGAGCTTGGGCCGTTCGGCATCCGCGTGAACATGATCGCGCCGGGCTATATCAAGACCAGCATCGGCCGGGATCGCCAAGCCGGCGAAATCTCGCCGTTGGAGAAGAGCTTCGCCGAACGCACGCCATTGCAGCGTATCGGCTACCCGCAGGATTTCGAAGCGATCACCGCCTATCTCGCCAGTGACGGCGCCGCCTTCCACACCGGCGACATCATCGTGATCGACGGCGGCTACATGGCAAACGTGAACTAAGGGGCGGCAGTGAGATGAGGCAAGTAAACGCCGAGCAGATCGTCGAAGAGGCCCGCAAGGCATCCGGTCTGATTACATTCGACAGCGAGAGTTTCCGCGAGGGTCTGGAGATCCTCATCGCCGACATCAACCGCGCGGGCTGGCCGGATGCAGGAATCGACTGGTTCGAAACAATGGCCGTCCAGCATTTGAGCAACCGGCTCAAGATCGACGACTATATCCGGCAACATCCGCATGTTCTGGAGCAGCCGATAAAGGCGCCGATCTTCGTCATGGGCATGCCGCGCACCGGCACCACCATGTCGAGCAACCTGCTGTCGGTCGATCCGTCGAAACGCTCGCTGCTGACGTGGATGGTGGACGAACCGGTGCCGCCGGCGCCGTTCGCCGAGGTGCGCACCGATCCGCGATTGCTGAGGGCGCTTGAGGCGGAGCGCAAGCGGCGGGCCGAAAACCCGTCCGCCGGACGCTTCTACATGGCTTCGGCGGCTTTTCCCACCGAGTGCATTCACATCCACTCCGCCGATTTCAAATCGATGTTCTGGGAGGCAATGGGCAAGCTGCCCAACTATAGCGAGTGGATGTGGAGCGCGGACATGGGTTCGGCCTACGCCTATGAGCGGCGGTTCCTGCAAGTGCTGCAGTTCGACGGCGCGGCGGCGTGGAACCTGAAGATGCCGTCGCACGCGCTGCATGTGAAGTATCTGCTGAAGGAATTTCCCGATGCGCGGCTGATCTGGACTCACCGCGATCCCTACACCGCGGTCGGCTCGCTTTGCAGCCTGATCAGCAACACGCAGCAGCGCACGAAGCTGGAAACCGAATGGATCGCCAGCCTTTATCCGCGCCAGGCGGCCGAGCATGCGAACCGGCTGCATGCGGCGCGGGCCGAGATCGGGCACGACCGCGTCTATGACCTGCACTATGCGGCGAGCATGCGTGATCCCGCGGGGACGATGCGCGATCTCTATGCCTGGCTGGGCGAGGAACTGACCCCGGAGGCGGAGGCCAATATGACTCACTGGCTGAGCGAAAATCCCCAGGGGAAGTGGGGCAAGCACGCCTACAAGCTCGATCAGTTCGGCCTCACCGAGAAAGGGCTGGAGCCGCTGTTCGCCGACTATCTGGCGAACTACCGGATCGAGCGCGAGGGGTAAGTGCCGGTTGCTACAAGGGAGGAACCGGATCGCGGCACGTGACGGCCCGGGAGCCAGTGGAGACGCAGTCATGGGATCGAACTATCGCAGCGCCGAACACCCGCTGATGAAGGCGATCGAGTGGGATCCGCGCGCTCCGGCGCAGCGGATCAACGACCATCTGCTGATGTCGCGAGGCTGCTCCAACAGCTATGTGGTCACCAGTGACGACGGCGATGTGGTGATCAACACCGGCGCCCCGACCGAGACAACGCATCGCCAGCGGTTCGAGGAACTGCTCGGCCGGCCGCTCAAGGTGGCCAAGATCGTCTTCACGCAGAATCATTTCGATCATATCGGCGGCTGGAGCAATTTCGCCGATCCCGGTGTCGAGATGATCGCACAGGCCGAGCTGCCGCGCCTGTGCCGCGAACGCACGGCGTTGGCGCCCTTTTTCGGTCCGCGCAGCCAGGCCGTCCTCCATGCGATGCTGCCGCCGGCATCGAACCGTCCCCCGGCCTTTCGCGGCGCCAACTTGCCCGATCCGCTCACCCTGTTCGACAAGCGCCATGGGTTCGAAGTGGGAGGGCGGCAATTCGAGCTGTTTTCGGCACCATCGGGCGAGACGCTGGATTCGCTGATGGTGTGGCTGCCGGCCGAGCGGACATTGTTCACGGGCAACTGGATGGGCGCGCTGTATGGCGCGCTGCCGCATTTCTACACGCTGCGTGGGGACCGGGACCGCAGCATCGTCAACTTCCTTGCTGAACTGCAGCATCTCATCGATCTCGATCCCGCGCTGCTCGTGACCGGCCATGAGGAGCCGATCGCCGGCGAAAGCCGCATTCGGGCCGACATGGCAAAGCTGATGGCCGCCGTCCGGTACATTCATGACGAGACGGTGCGCGGCATGGCCGAAAGTAAGGATCTTTGGTCGCTGATGCGGCAGGTCGAGCTGCCCCAGCATCTCGCCATGGCGCCGGGGCGGGGACCCGTCTCCTGGTATGTCCGCGCGGTATTCGAGGAATATACGGGATGGTTCCGCCAGGAATCGACGACCGAACTCTACGGCGTTCCGGCTTCCACCATTTGGCCCGACCTGGCCCGGCTGGCGGGCGGACCCGACATACTGGCCGAAAAGGCGCGTGAACGTCTGGAAGCCGATGCACCGCTGGAAGCGATCCATTTCATCGAGATCGCCCTTGCAGCCGATCCGCGCCATCGAGCGGCCCGCGAGGTCGAGATCGCCGCGCACGAGGCGCTGCTGCGGCGCACCGAAGGCCGGACGTTCGACGAGATCGGATGGCTCGAAGGACGTATCGCCAAGGCGTCGGCAATCCTTGCCGGTATGTGAAGTCATCCGATCGAGCACCGGCCTGGGCTGCTGACTGAGCCGGCGCCCGGCGCTTTGCTGCCGGGCTGATTTCCACTTGTGGGAGGTGGCTGCCTCCTGTGTTTTGCCGCTCCGTCGCCTCCATCGGATGGGACATCCACGCGCGGCCGAGCCTTCCCATTTAATTCGGATATAAAAGCAATTTTGCGGGAGGGTTCCTCGCCGGAGGGGCTTGGTCTACCTTCAGCCCTTGAAATATCTCAATGATGTCGCCATCTATGCGCCGACCCGAGGAATCGGGTCCAGGAGATATGTTTCAAGGTTCGAAGTACCCAGGGGGAAGTGCATTGATTGACAGCGGCCATGCGGGCGAACTTGCCCGCTACACCGCCCATCCGCGCGACTTGGCTCGCGCGGCCCATTCGTTTCGCAGGCCGACCGCGGAAGACGCTCAAGGTATTGCCGCGCTGATCGCGTCCTGCCCGCCGCTCGATACCAATTCGCTGTATTGCAACCTGCTGCAGTGCACGCACTTCGCCGCTACATGCATTGTCGCGGAGCGCCACGGCGCCGTGGAGGGGTGGGTTTCCGGCTATCGCCCTCCCGATGACGCCGAGAGCCTGTTCGTCTGGCAAGTGGCGGTGCATGAACGCGCCCGAGGCATGGGGCTCGGCGGCGCCATGCTCGCCCGCCTCTTTTCCCGCGACCAGCGATCGCCGCCACGGTGGCTCAAGACGACGGTTACCGCGTCCAACCAGAATTCTCGGCGGATGTTCGCCAGGTTCGCGCGCCAGCGTGGGGCCGAAATGCGGGTCGACCGCTGGTTCGATCGCGCCAGGCACTTCGGCGGATCGCACGAGAGCGAAGACCTCATCTCCATCGGTCCGCTCTGACCGACCTCGTTCAAGAAGCTCAATCGAAAGGAAGCTCGATGAATAACTTGCCGCAGCCTTCGGCAACCCAGCCCGATGTCACGCTGTATCGGCGGCTGGAATCCCGCGTGCGTAGCTATGCGCGCGCCATGCCCCGTGAATTCGTGAGGGCGGAGGGGCCATGGATGTTCGATTCCAAGGGAGGGCAATACCTCGATTTCCTGTCAGGCTGCTCGACGCTGAACTACGGGCACAATCATCCGGTGCTGAAAGAGGCGCTGCTCGAATATATCGGTCGCGATGGCGTCGCCCACAGCCTCGATCTTCACACGGACGCCAAGTCGGCGTTTCTCGATGAGCTCGACGCCACGATCCTGAAACCGCGCGGGCTCGGCTACAAGGCGATGTTCACCGGGCCGACCGGCACTAACGCGGTGGAGGCCGCGCTCAAGCTTGCGCGCAAGGTGACCGGGCGGCAGCACGTGATCGCCTTCACCAACGGCTTCCACGGCATGACGCTGGGCGCGCTCGCCTGTACCGGCAACGCAGGAAAGCGCGGCGGGGCGGGAATTCCGCTGACGCACGTGAGCCATGAACCCTTCGATGGCTACTTCGGCCCCGATGTCGATACCGCCGATCTTCTCGCGCAGCGGCTCGGCGATCCGTCGAGCGGTCTCGATGCGCCCGCGGCCTTCCTGGTGGAAACGGTCCAGGGAGAGGGAGGGCTCAATGTCGCGTCGCCGCAATGGCTCCGCAAGATCGCGAGGATCGCCAAGGAGAACGGCGCGCTGCTCATCGTCGATGACATCCAGGCGGGCTGCGGAAGGGCAGGCGGCTTCTTCAGCTTCGAACAGGCCGGCATAGTCCCGGACATCGTCACCCTGGCGAAATCGCTGTCTGGCATGGGGCTTCCGTTCGCGCTCACGCTGTTCAGGCCGGAGTTCGATGTCTGGGAGCCGGGCGAACACAACGGCACGTTCCGGGGCAATTGCCACGCCTTCGTGACGGCAACGGCCGCGTTGCGCCATTTCTGGCGCGACGAGGGATTTCGGAACGATGTCCAGCGTCGCGGCGATCTCCTCGGCCAGCGGCTTGAGCAGATCGCCTCGCGCCACTGCAAGACCGCCCGCGTCAAAGGGCGAGGCATGATGCGCGGCATCGATGTGGGATCGGGCGAACTCGCGAGCGCGATTACCGCCAGCGCCTTCGACCTCGGCATCATCATCGAGACGAGCGGCGCTTACGATGAGGTGGTGAAGGTTCTGGCGCCTTTGACCATCGAAGACGACGTGCTGGAAAGCGGCCTCGCTCTCCTCGAAAAAGCGTTCCGCACCGCCATGGCGCCCGCCTACGGCGCGGCTGCCTGAGGGACATCGGATGCTCATCAAACAGCTTCACGAAATTCGTCGGTCCGATCGCAACGTCAGAGACAAGGGCTGGGAAAGCAGCCGCCTGCTTTTGGCCGAGGACGGCATGGGATTTTCCTTTCACATCACCACGCTGGAGGCGGGCGGGGAATGGACGTTCCATTACCAGCACCATCTCGAAGCGGTGTTCGTCCTCAGCGGCGAGGGCAGCGTCGAGGATCTGGCGACCGGCGAACGCCATGAGCTCAGGCCCGGCACTCTATACGCGCTGGACCAGCACGACCGCCACACCCTGCGCGCGGGCACCAAGCTCGTCACGGCCTGCGTGTTCAATCCGCCCGTGACGGGAGACGAGGTTCACGACGAGACCGGCGCCTATCGCCCCGCCGTACTTCCGGCGTGATCTCTGAACCGGCCTGACAATGCGGAGAATACCATGACCGATCTTTATCCATCGCGCTGCGGCAAAGAGCCCGCGGTCCTGCCGCGACTCGATCCGGTGGTGCACAGCTCCTGGCACGAGGGCAGCCCTCTCACCCGCGAGCAGGCCGCGCAGTTCGACGCGGAGGGCTACCTGGTCCTGGAAGACATGTTCAGTGCCGAGGAAGTGGCCTCGCTCCAGCAGGCGGGGGCGAAGCTGCTCTCCGATCCGAAATCGCTGGAGCCCGAAACGGTGGTCTGCGAACCCGCCTCGAACGAAATCCGTTCGGTGTTCATGATCCACCGGCAAGACGATGCCATGTCCCGGCTGGTAGCGGATGAGCGCCTGGCAGATACTGCGCGCTTCCTGCTTGGCGACGACGTTTACGTTCACCAG
>VFQT010002900.1_pt1 | contig 16581 bp, 12 predicted proteins | sample 3512381 | NCBI WGS metagenome assembly VFQT01 (sample SAMN10412376, study PRJNA504923) | tailings metagenome | isolation source: Relicate 2 Philex TSF3 active mining site | place: Philippines: Tuba, Benguet | collected 2017-08-29
TACGGAGGGCTGAAGGCACGCTGCGAAGACGTAGTCCGGGATGCACATCCGTCATCACATATCATTGTGCGACCGGGGCTTATTGTCGGTCCACATGATGTCAGTGATCGGTTTGCTTACTGGGTCCGGCGCATCGATGAAGGTGGAGCTGTCGTTGCACCTGAAGGGCCTGATTACCCGACACAGTTTATTGATGTCCGTGACCTTGCGGATTTTGTGCTTCACCTCATCACGCGCGGCCTGCGCGGGACATTCAACGCGGATGGTCCTGTCGTGCCGCTTGGAACGTTGCTTGAAACGATTCAGGCGAGTAGCGCTGTTGCTAGTCGAATCGTTTATGTTGCCAAGAATGTCCTGGAAGCAGAGGGTGTCCAGCCGTGGAGTGAGCTACCACTTTGGATTCCGGGGCTTTCGGGCACGGATGGCAGTACAGCCACACAGAAGGCTATTCAACATGGATTGCTCTCACGCCCGCTTAGCGAAACCGTAAATGCCACGCGCAATTGGCTGGCATCCGATACCCGTTCGGTGAAATGGCTACGTACTATGACAAAAGAAAAGGAGCAGAGCGTGCTGTCAAATCTCTGACAGGACTCTGCTCCAACGGGTTTGCTAACCCTGATCGACCCTACGGCAGAACCTTCCCACCCATCAGAGATTGAAGAAGTCCAGGTGGCAATCCGCCGCCGCCGCCGCCGCCACTTGTAATCGTCACTTTTGCATCGAGTGTGCGCGTGATGCGCTGGATCGTATCTGCGACGTGATACTTGGTCATCCGATCCATTTTGGATGTATTGACCTTGCCAAGCTTGGCCCGCAGGGTTTGCAATTGGATACTTGCGACCATTCGCATCTCATCCGGGCCACCACCACTTAGGACAAAGTTGCTTAGTGTCTCAACATGCAGACGCTGCAGCTGCCGGCGGGCAGACGTCGCGGTGCGTCCGTAGAAAATCTCGCTCCAGAGTGGCATTCCCACAAGCTCAGAATACGTTGCAAGATCCAATACCGGCTGCTTACGTGCTTCATCTTTGAACGCATTGTTGACAACGCGGGAAAGAATCTGCGGAGAATACAGTCTGCGGAGTCCCATTTTCTGGACATTACTCAGCGAATCAGCAATGGGATACTCGCCGGGCGTTGCCGGGAAGGTATCCAGGCGTGCCTGAAGCTTGTCAAGTGCGGCTGCTGGAATAGGCAGTGCAAATGTCCCGAACAGATAATCGTGCAGTGTTGCAATCGCCTTCTTCTGCACCGATGCGGGAACAGGTCGCAGTGGTGCAGGAGCGTTGACATCTCCTTTGAACGAGCGATTGATGGTCTGCGCACCAACAAAACGAGATACCTGTGCAGTGGCCTGCCCGATTTGGTTCACAAGCATCCCGAAGGAACGTGTGAACTCGGCATAGCTACGACCATACTTTGGAAGCCGCCCCGGGAGCGTGGCTAGCTGCTTTTCGGACAGCTGCAACGACTTCGTCCAGTAGGCTAGCGGATCAGAGCTCAGGTCGAAGCGCGTAACCGTTGGATCAAAGGCATCCGCCGCTTCATCTCCTTGGTAGCGGTAACCGGCCTGACCGGACTTGCGTGCAATCTGGTTCAGGATAGCCGTTTCATCTGCACCATCGCGGACACCCTTGACATCTGTATAGCCATACTGAATTGCCCAGTAGTCATACGGACCTATCACAGGTGAGAAAAACGGGACATCCTTGTCTTCAATCGCCATGATGTTGAATGGCGTGTAATCCATAACACTTGCCGATGTCCCCTTGGTGTTGACGAATGTCGAGTTACCAAGTTGGGCGAGTGTGTACTGACTGGATGCTGCAAAGTTATGGCGCAATCCCAGAAGGTGACCCGTTTCATGTGCAATCGTTTCACGTAGAAACTGGCGGACATACTCACGTGTTGACAGCGGTCCACGGTTTGCCCCGCCTTCAACAGCCTGCAGCCCGAGCCATGCGTTCATTCGGCCATGCTCTGCGAGGCGACAGCGCAGTGACTCCTTGCTACTGCCGAGTAAATCAGCAAAGGAACCTCCGTCAGCAACACGCGCGAATGCAGCAGCAGGGTCAACAATCAGCGATTTCTCAAGCTGAGTGATGCGGACGAATGAGCTGGTGATGTTTATCGAACCGCTGAGTACCTGCCCTGTGAGAGGGTTAAAGCGGGCATGAGCAACGGCATGTGCATTTTCAAGAGCATCATCTGTGACCCAACGGACAATGTTGAAGCGTGCATCCGCGGTATCCAGCGGCATGTCTTTGGCATCCGCAGGAATCATATCGGGAAGCTGCTTGACCTGAACAACATTTTGCAGACCAATCGCTACAAAAGCCTTGTTCCACTCCAAAATGCCATCGCGAATCGCATCCCGCCACTCGACTGGAATACCGCTATCAAGCCAAAAGACAATCGGCTTGACCGGCTCAGAAACCTTGGCATCCGGATTCTTCTTGCGGACATCAAAGCGGTGAATGTAACGAACTGTTAGATCTTCTTTGTCCTCGCGGGTAAAGTCCATCGGACTCGGTGTCGCATACGGCTCATTCGTAAAGTATCCAATCCGTGGATCCGCAAGGCGTGGCTTATAGCCGTTGCCAACCGGCAGAGCCGATAGGTTGTACATCACTTTGTAGCTCGCGCTCCGTGAGTCAACCAATGACTGCCCGACAACCGGGCGGTTCTGGCCACGCATAAAGTGATACTGGGTAACCGCGATGATATTTTCCGGGAGCCCCTTGAGGCTAAGCATGAACGTCTTGTCGCGGTCAAGCCCCATTGAGCCGCCCTGTGGACCACCCATCAGGCCAGGGATTGGCGGTGGAGCAAACGGTGCAGAGACGCCCAGCAGGTCGCCCTTAAACAGCTCGGAGATATCAATCAACTGAGATTTACGTTCAGCTTGCTTTGCCTCAACACGGTACGCCTGAATGATGGCATCCGGGTAAACCGCGCGCACATTCTTCTCGGTCAACGCATCCCCTGGAGCGATGTGCGTCCAGTTTGGAACCATCATCGCAATGCGGTCATCCGGCAGTTTTTGAAACTGAAAAGCCAAATCACCAATCGGCTCGCCCAGCTCGACATAACCGCTTGTACCAGTGCTCGCAGTCGCTTGAAGTAGCAGCCACTTGCTCAGCTGATCATCAGGGATTTCCAGATAAATGGTTTCGCGTCCTGATGCTGCATCCTTTTTGCGGTACAGTGTCATCAGCCCGGGGAGCTTCTCAAAATCCTTAACCAGATCATCGATTTTCTTAGCTTCAGGTTTTGGAGGACCAGCGGGAACAGGAAGCGTTGGATTTGTGGATGGCTTGCCCGTTTCCTGCGTCGTTCCGGCATTTTGCGATGCAAGTATTCCGCCGGATATTCGTGTCTCAACAACGCGTCCGCTCACTAGCTCCGTGTCATCTCCAAGAGGAAGATTCCGGATGTTCCATTCAGCGGCCACCTTGTCCCCACTGCTCCGCTCTATCCAGACAATGCCTTCGGATTGTAGCGGTGTTGGACCGGACGTCTCCAAAAAGCGAACCCCCAGGCGGATGCAGGGGACACCTTGCTTAGGCTCGATTGCCATGACCAACATGTCAACTTTTGCATCCCGCATCCCAGGGATAGCATCAGCCTTCAGCGTCTTGCTCCACTGTGTACCGACCTTTGTAGGAACATTGGCAAAGAGAGGCTGCGTTGCACTGAACAGACGTACGGAGCGCTTTAGTGAGTCCTGATCTGTGTCCGAAGACTGATAGGAAACCAGACTGTTGTCTGAATCAAATGTAATCGTATCGATGTCTTTGCTTGGGGCATCATCGGGAATCGCCTGACCACCGACTTTAGCTTGACTGGACTCCACGGTGTTTTCCACAGTGATCTTGCCATCTTTATCGACCTTTGTGATGCGGGTCTTGTCAACTTGGTCAAACTCGAGGGTGATACTACGCCCCTGGACCATAGCAACCATTTGCCCATTGCTTTGTAATCGCTTTTCTGCGCCAACGGTTGCTCTAAGCACCATGGGTGCGGAATCACTGGATGTTGGCGGCTGCGGCATCGGCATCGCAGGAGGTGATGTTACCTGTTGGCTATGTGAGCTTTGCCCGTTGATCACCGGAATTACGATTGCAGCGACTCCAAGGGAGCGAAGGAGTTTGATGGTTGTAAGCGATTGGCGGCCAGCCATAAGTGGACAATTCCTTTGTCGATTAAGAGCGTGTTAGCACATTACCTTATTCGACCGCCGATAGTCATAGTCACACGCCTACCGTCATTGCGAATTCACTACATTGAAGCAACGGTTTCATTCACTTGTGCTATTCATCGCCATGGGAGCACAAGTGCAGACGTATCCAAAGAATATCTATGTGACATCACGCACAACATTCAGTCACCCGATGTCCCTTAAGCAAAAAACGTGCGGACTTACTACTGTCCGCACGTCTGTTTCTTGCTCGACAGCGATAATCAGCTGTTAGTTGATACGGATGATGTACTCAAACTTCTGCTTGGTCGTGACTTCTTTGCCATCACGATAACCAGGTACCCATTTCCAGCGTCGAAGCGTGGTCAGCACAGCCTTATCGACTTCAGCATCCCCTGAGCCACCGATCAGCGTCGTTGTACTATCGCCATTAGCTGAAACTTCCACTTCAACCAGAACGCGCGCCTTAAACTGCCGCCGCTTCAGATTCGTCGAAAGTTCAACATCAGGCTTGAACGTCGCACGTGCATCTTCGTTTCGTGTAGCAGCCGATCCTCCGGCACCTTGTGACTTTGCAATATTAGTCGTGTTGACTGCAATGGGTTTGCGGTCACTTTCGCTCGTCACTTTGTCTGGATTCGCGGAGACTTTGGCATCGTTGGTAGAAGCTGTTGCTTTCACATTTCCGCCACCGCTACCGCCACCAAGGCGAGCGGAACCACTTCCAGCCCCTACCGGACCAGAGCCACCACCAGCGGCACGTGTACTTGCAGTCGCGAGGGCGCCGATGTTGTCATTGCCACCGATTGGCCCCGCACCGCCATCACCTTCCGCAGCAGCACCGGGCCGATTGGCTCCGACCGCAGCTGCAATAGCACTGTTACCAAGGCGTGGAGCGCGGGTGGCACCGGATGATGCAGCACCAGCTACGGCGGTAGAAACCGTGTCAGAAACGGCAAGGTTTCGTCCACCGACTCCGGCTGATGCTGTTCCAGAACCAGAACCTGAAACGACCGCCTTGCTGATTGCCACAGACTTTGCAACGGTCCCCTTCGCCCCCTGGATGGTTGCAAGTCCAGAGTTTGCTGTTCCAGAATCTTCCATCGCTGCAGTTAGAATCGTTGGCCGATCGGTGATGATAGCCGTAGATCCAAGCGCTGGACCTCTGCGCCCAATATAGGATGGTGTTGAGATTGCATCCACACGAACCGCATCCCCACTGATACCAACACCCGTGGACTTCCGGCTGGCAGCTGTCCCGACCGTGCCCATCGAAACGCCCGCACCTGACCGGCTTGCCGTCGGTGATGCGCTCATTGGCGCTGTTGGTGCAGCGGTAGGCAATGCGGCATAGTCACGTTCTGTGGCAGCACTGACACTGGGTGCTGAGTCAGAAGGTGCAAGCTGACCGGATACACGCGGTGTGTTGCGTCGGAAATTCGGTCCGGCGACTCCTGGTCCCTCCGGAGTTGCACCTGCAGCAATCGCACGATTGGTGTTAACTCGCGCAGTCGTATCGCTGTTACTCGTTACGTTTGTCGGGCGCGGGGTACTTACCGCAGGCGTCGGTGCCGAAACATTTGGCTTAACGGGAGCCTCATTTGCCTTTTCCGCCACAGCATTTGGACGAGGACGCGGCTTTTCAACGGGTTTTGACAGTGGCAATGGCTTTGGCTTATTGACAACCATCGTCTTCTCAAGCGGCTTTGGTTTGATTTTTGGCCACAAAACTGGCTTACGGCGAATGAGTGGAAGATTTTTTGGACGCTCAACAACTGGCTTGAGCTTCATGATGCGAGGGAGGTCATCAAATGCCTTCTCGAGAAACTCGACCTGCAGTGGTGGAGGTCCATCAGATTTATGCAATACCGATGCAAAAAAGGCAATGGTGAAAACGGCAGCATTTGCAGCCAAAGCCACAACAATTGCCGTCTTTAGGCGAGATGCAACATCATCCTCGGGGAGACGGATAAGATGATCAATCGCACCTGCGGCACGAATCTCCTGTGTTTTGAAGATACCCATGACTTATCTTTCTCCGTTCAAAATCCCAGCTTGGGGTCAGTAGCAATCGAGAACTTTCGGAAGCGAACCTGCCGGGCCTGATCGACGACTTTCCGAACAATGGAATATGGCGCTTTGCTATCGGCGTTAATCACGACAATCGCGTCTTCCGGGCGGATTGTTATCGCACCGGTGGCGGAATCCGATGCCAACGCAGACAGTAGCTCGGATCCAAGTGATCCTCCCTGAGCGATTACTTTCCCTTGGTTGACGGATACTTTCTGATCTTTAGTGATGGTAATCGTCACCTTTGCCCGTGCCTGCGCGTCCTGATTAACACTGTCCGGAAGATCTACCCTGCTTCCCTTCATGTCAATCACATTGAGTGATGCAAGGATGAAGAAGACGAGTAGAAAGAACATCGTGTCAATCATCGGGATGATTTCAATCTTTGTCTGCTTGATTTCCCGTCGTCGACGAAACGCCATGAGCTTACCTAATCCCTGTCAACGTACAGCGAACTTGCCAATTTTTACCGATCGGGAGTCATCAATCGCACTGATGACATGCTCGTGGAATGTTGTTTCATCCGGCGAGACAATTACTGTCATCATTGATAAATCCTGGGCGGATGGCTGGCGACCAAACTGTTTGACCACTGCTGCTAGGAGTTCCTTCGAAATGGAATCACCTGCAGCGATTTTGGAGCCGTTATTGACATACTTGTTGCCATTGGCATCAATCTCGACTTCAAGCCTGACATCCCGTGGGTCCCGCACTGGTTTCTTTGACATCGCTGATGGAGGAAGCTCAATATTGATTCCCCGTAAGTCAATGATATTCAAAGATGCCAGAATGAAAAACACGAGGAGGAAGAACATCGTGTCGATCATCGGGATGATCTCAATTTTTGTGTGCTTTATCGCTCGTGATGCTCTGAAACGCATGAGTGATTAACTTTCAGCGGGCAAACGTGCCGCGGGCTTCAAGGACATTAATCAGTTTGTTCGCAGCCTGCTCCGTCTCGGCAATAATTCGGCTTCGGCGGGAAACAAAGTAGTTGTATGCAATGAAGCACACGAGCGCAATCAGAATGCCTCCAGCAGTCGCGTATAGCGCTGTTCCAACACTTGGAAGGATAGCCTGCTTCGACTTATCGTCATTTGCAACGGCATATTTCAGGAAGACCTGAATCATTCCAACAATCGTTCCAAAGAGTCCCCATAGAGGCGACAGGGTGGTGATTGTATCGAGGATTGCCAGATTCTTTTCGAGCTGCATAAAGTAATCTTCAGCTGCTTCCTGAACCAACCGCTCAACCTCTCCAACACTACGGCGTGCATTTGCCAAAACAACACGGGCAACCGCCGCTACCGGACCATCCGCATCGTTGACAGCACGCGTTGCCTCGTTATCACGTCCAGCCTTCAATAAGTCGAGCACATCCGCCAGAAGATTCGTGGATGTCTCACCGTACTTCTTGTATGCACCAAGGCGTTCAAAGACCACGGTAACCGTCGCTACGGACATCGCAACCAAAACGATTGCAATAAACCACTCTTCAACCAGAAACTTAACCAGCGGATTGTTCATAGGAAACCCTTCTCATCGGATGAATCCTGCCGTTTCACACCACAAGTGGGGCAGGACTCAGTAAATCTAATACTTCGCAGACAGCGTCAACAATGCCCGCCGTCCTTGCTGGAAACGGGTTCCAGCAAATGCACTTCCATAACTAACCAGTGAGTTTGCGTTGAGGAGATTCTCGACAGATGCCTCTACAGACACTGCACCAAACAACTTATGACCAAACTGAACACGGGCATTCACTTCGTTTAGGGATGTACGATTGCTCCCTAGGAACTGCGATGCTGTCATTCCACTGCCATAGGCGTAAGACAGACCCAATCGAGTACCCCCGCCAATGCCCTGTGAGAAGCCAGCGACAACGGACGTGCGTTGATCGAACTCTGGAGAATACACACCGGTCGTCGCATTGTCTACGCGAACTTTCTGATTGGACAGAGTTAGGAAGCCGGTTGTTCCCGAAAGAGCACCCACATTTCCAGGATTCACTTCGTTACGAGGATTCAGTGTGTAGGTGAGCTCAACTCCATCTGCACGGACCTTGCCAAGTGAGGTCGTTGTGAAACCCGTGGCCTGCGGTCCTGGCACGAATTGCTGATAACCAACGGCATCATTATTTACTTTCAAATACGTACCAAGCTTGAGCGTCTGGGTACCGAACTGTCGCTCGATACTCAAATCGTACTGATCGGTCGTTTGTGGCTTCGTTGGGTATGCCAATGGATCAGTGCTTGTTTGCCCGATTGCCATCGCACCTTGACCGAGAGCAGGTGTAAAGAGCTGGTTGTAGGAAAAGCGCAAGGCACCTGGTTGGGATACACCATAACCAAACAACCTCAGACCGAGCAGTTTAAACGTCCCATCCTTTGGCAGGATATACAAGGCATTGAAGCGTGGAGAAATCTTTGCGCTAGTCCGGGCACCACGCTGAATCGGGTTCCCAAAGGCATCCGGAGAATTCGGATCAAAATTCGGTGTCTCCAGAGCAAAGAAGTTTGTTTGATCGAACGTTTCGCCACGCAAACCGGCATTCCAACGAAGTGACCCCGTCGACTTGCCAATCTGGTAGTAGGCAGCAGCATATTCAGATTGGCGATTCGCATAAATCACGGGAATACGCCCGGACGAATCTGGACCAAAACGGTTGGCTAACTGTCCGCCCATGTTACCAAGTGCCGTTATCGCCGCTGCACTTTGTGGGTTCAGAAATATCGACTCACCGCCACCCATTGACTGCAAAGCGATGCCATAGCGAGTGGTGCGGCTGCCGGATGGCACAACAAAGTCTGCCTGAACGCCCGTAGTTCGGTAGTTCTGATAGACGCTGGGCAAGAACTCTATAGACGATTCAGCAGGCAGGCTTCCCTGTGGTAATGGCACATTGTTATTGGTTGTACTTTGGGTTTGCTTGGAAACACCAACGGTAAATGTAGCCGAGCGTCCACCACCCTGCTGCTTGCGAATCTGCGTTATGAACAGCTCAGAATTGTCCCGCTGCGTCACATCCAATCCGAGGTCTGACTGACTCAATCCGCCGCCCAATGTATCGAGCGCACCCCCGAACCCAAAGCCCGTGCCATTGAAGGACGGCCCAAGGCCGGTTCGATTTCCAATTCCAGTCACTGCGGAACCAAGTGCAAATGTAGATGATATTTCCGTGCTCGGGTTGATACGAACCTCTACTTTTCCGAATGCATTGTTAGAGCTCCCAGCGGCATTTGGCGCAGCTCCACCGGTCTGTGGCGACAGGGATGCATTCGATGTAGTACGGTTTGAGACACCAAGCACATACCCGATGTCAGTGCGCGCTGTACTAACGCGGGGACGTTGCTTCGAGACCGTAATCAGGTTCTCAGATGTCCCAAAGTCTCCGTTAGTTGTTCGCACAAATGTCTCAGCCGGGCGGACAGGGGTGCCATATGGTGAAATCGCAGGACTCAGTCCGAGATCAATGATGGCACTGCTGCCTCCACCATACGCTGCGGAGTGTCCTCCGGTGCGGGCCGTCAAGGTTTCGATAAACGCTAAGTCAATCCACTGACCGGCAGAACCGGTCACACGTGCGGGAAGCTGAAACCCATCCACGTAAAACTGTGCTGGATTTTGCTCGCCGCGGGAGATCAATCCTCCAAGCGGATCGGCATTCAGGCCTGGAACCGAACGTAACACCCTGTTCAGACTCTGGCCATTGCCAGTTCCCAATGCGGTGCCGTGCATCAGTGCTTTGTCACGATATGTACGACTGGATGGGTCGTCAAGGTTGATACGTACCACTTTGTCAACGACTTCTACCGTCTTGAAGCCCTGCTCTACCATCGCTACCCGGATGGTCACCGTATCGTTATCAACCACGGTTACCTTACCCTTGAAAGGCCGGTAGACCATTCCTTCGACAATCGCAGTCACGGTAAACACGCGTTCGCCTGAAACCAAATCGCCCGTAGCAACAGCACCGTTATCCCCAGCCTTAAACTGGAGCTCATCAATCTCACTGGCCGCAGGCTCGATGCGAATGACAGCACCCGGGATTGCTTTGCCCGTTTTGGCACTGACAACATCGAATTTCAACATGCCGTCTGCAAAGGCCGCTCCGGATGGAATCATCAACGAAAGCAACAAAGTCGCCGTGCATGCCCTAGACAACACTCCATTCGCTTTCTTGAACTGGCGTGGTTGATTCATTCCCGATGTTCTTTGGTTTCGCATTTTAAGTAACGTCCTTTGCCGGACAGGGCCCTTTAGTCATTCCCATAAATGGTTGGGGTCCCGGAACTAGTATCCGGTAGTGTACGAAGGCGGGCATTTGATTGTCAAGGGAAACTAGTGGTTATCAATGTCACATCTACATCCAAATTCAATATCGGTGACACACCGAATACCCCATTAGGTGACCGAAAATCACATAAATCCGAATGTCATCAGCACACATTCCCGTAGTGCGTTGCACATTCCATCCTGTTGTAGTTGCGCTTCACACCACACACAGCGTGGTATATACACCTCGTATGAATGAACGGTTACGGGCTCAGTCACAGCTGGTTGTTCCGATATTGAGACCAATGCTACAGATCATAAACATCATCACGATCGTTGTGACAATGGCAATGCTGATCGAACCAATCAAACACTGCTTATCGGTGTGGCTTGGCCCGAACGCCGACCAGGGAACCGGTCTCATCGCCATCATCGGAGGCATGCTTTTAGCTATTGGCTGTAATCAACAGGCAGAAACCGTTCGCAATGACCTTCGCAGCTTGTTTCCATCACCAGATGCCCCACAGCGGCGTGGCTGGCGCTGGCCCCTGTTCATCGGCATCGTTTTAGTATTGTTCTCTGTCCTTGCTGCGTCGCCAACGGTCTCATACCTTGCCATACTTTGGGTGTTATACGCTCAGATTTTCTGGACGGAAGGACTCTTTGTTGCCGGAACTTATCGGAGCGCATTTGCACATGCATTGCTTGCAACGCCTATTCCTCACGGCATTTACCGTAGCGGGATTGAGGTCACATCCCAGTTGGCAGCCCTGTTGGCATCCCAGATAGCGAACGCCATCGGAACCAAGAGCTTTGTGACCACCAATGGAATCATCGTAAATGAAAACACGTTCACTATTCCGTTTCGTGCTGGAGTAAGCCCACATCCAACACTGTGGTTATCTGCTCTGATTGCGCTTACGTGGCTGATGTGGATGAAAAAGACAGTAAAAGAGAGTCTTTTCTGGGGACTTTTGGCGATATTCGTCACCTTTGTTATACACATTGCCCGCCTCGTTCTCATCATCGCAGGTGCACGTCTGTCTGTAACCATCGGGAATGCGATTCTATTTGTCCCTTGGTGGATATCATCGCTCTTAGCACTTGGCATGACTGCCGTGATTCGTCGTGCGTGGCGTATTCGTAAGGACCGCCTCAATCGTTTTATCGTTGAAGGGCAGGCAAACGAATGGAAGTAGCCCTTACAACACGAAAGAAAGTCCTTATAGGCACACTTGCCATTGCTGCTGTAGTGGTGCAGGGGGTTGCAATGCGTGTCCGCGCCCCCGGTACATTTCGTGTTCAACCACCGATGGCGGTTGGTGCCTGGACGGTCAAGAGTATTCCACTATCATCCGAGGCGATGTCGGCCCTTGGAAACCCGCAGGCCGATGGTTGGAGTTACAGCAATGCGTTGGATGAAATCATCACGGTTCAGGTGATTTCGCCTGACACCTTTGATGCTTACCGTAACCCTCCTATTTTGACGCGGTTCTTTACCGCTGCGTCTGCTAAACAGATCCGCTCAGAAGCGGGTGGCATGCAACAGACAGTGTTCACGGCACTTGCGGATGCTGAATCGAAAATAGTCATGATGACTTGGATACAGCAAAGGTCAGGGAAATGTAAGCCGATAAGCAGCTCTGGTGAACAGTCACTTGTAGACCGCTTGCGCATAAATATAGAGACGCTAATCCAGCCGGAACCGTATTGTTTAGTACGCGTGTACACGGCTGTCCCCAAGTGGGATACCAGTGGCCGTCAATCCCAGCGCTCAATAGTACGATTGGCAAATGCCATTCAGGCAACAGGAGGCAATCAACGTTGAGCAAAGCACGATGCTGCGTCCCACTAATGGCACTGTTCATCGGAGTCAGCCTCGCGGGATGTCAAAAGCAACCAGACTACAAAAGCGCCACAAAGGTCACGAATGATGACGAGAAGCAAATCGCCGATAGTGCGGCCCTGCTTCCGCTCAAGCCGGGAATTACCTGGACATTTGAAACCAAAGTAGAGCAACAGACGTTTACAGACGTCGCGGTCGTACGCGGGCCAACAAAAGTTGCCGGCACGGATGTCACTCTGGTGGAAACGAAGCGCAATGGTCAGCTGGTGCTGCGCGAGGCTTACCGTGTCGCGAAAGGAATGCTGACACTGAATGCGTTTTCCACATCCGCTAAACAATGGGTGGTACTTGACCCGCCGCTGACACTTATAAAGGATGGTGCTAGGCTGGGCGATGAGTATACGTGGAAAGGGAAACTGCGCATCGATGGAAAGTCGATAGATGCGCATGGTCTATCACGACCCAGCATTCGAGAAGCGGTACAAACGCAAAGCGCCGGTCGCTTTTCCGGGGTTCGTATCGATTCAGGTATTGCCGCGCCATTACCCAATGGTGACCAGATCAAGTACCAGACGACACGCTGGCTGGCAACGGGCATTGGCTTTATTCGGCGGGAGTATCTTGATCACACCGCCCGGCGACAAAGTAATCTGATCAGCTTCAAACTAAAGTAAGTTGCCACCTTACGGAGACCTGATTCCAGGGATGCTACATCGGCTCTCACAGTGAAAACTGGGGACCGAATGGACAGAACCAATGCTGGACTTGAAGCCGCGGTGGGCCTATGAGAGCATCGCGTGCTGACACACGGCATTGGTTTCACTCGTTGGGGAAACTCTGAACGCACCGCCTTGCGGACCAGAACTCTGGTCAGCGTCAAGCACAAGAGCATCACTGCATCGGATGCAAATTGCAGCTACAACGCATTCCAATGTTGCTCACTGATACGCAAGCAATAACGAGCTCCGGCGATTCGTGATGGATTGAATACGTGTCTCTTGACTACGGTTGAAGAATAAACCGACCGGATGTGATTGTGTAAACAATCATCACAATCAGGACAAACTACGCTAACATTGTTTCTATGGCAACATTCAGGACCACAGTTCGCTTTATTCGAACCAATCCCAGTGCCTCTTTGATGTTAGTTATCTACATCCTGATGTGGTGGGCTCCAGTTCGACCGCTGGCGCTGCTGACTACCGATCGTGGTGATGTTCCATATGGAATAAATGGTCCAATAGAGTGGATGTCACGTTGGTGGTTGTCGATAGACGCACCAACACTTTTTCAGCCAATTGCCCTGCTTGGAGCCTGGTTTCTTGCCTATCAGCGTAGGAATTTCCTTCGTGCAGCGTGGGCACGTACCTGTCGATCAGCATCACGTCGCGGGGCAAAATGGGCAGCCTATTCCTGGATTCCACTCGGTTTTCTTGTAGTGTCAGCGACCACCGCATTCCTGGGTCACATCACTCCTCTGGCCGTGACCACACTGGTCTGGTTACCCATTGGGGTTATTTTTTATCTGTATGGACCCAGGGTAGTCCGTGCTCTGCATACACCAACCCTCCTGCTCCTCGCAGCAACAGCCGTACCGGACACGATTCCAGAACTGACACAAAAGGTTGCCCAGCGGATACTTGGTGTCATGGCGGTCCAGCTGGGAAAACTCATCGGCGACACCATGACATTTGATCAGGGCAGCCCGTTTAACGTCGCGGATGACTATCTTCGTAGCGGCAACCTTAATGCGCCGATTGCCGCTCCAATGAATGGACTTGCGCTTATCACGACCACAATCGTCCTTTCGTCCATTTGGACATTACATAGACGCCGTGGCATTGCATCCACCGCAGCTGCAAAAGTAATCAGCATTGCGGTTGCCGGAGTTTGTGTCGTTCTCCATACACTGCTTATTGTCATCACCTTGCACAATGGCCAGCGGGGCTACACCGTTGGTGCACTACAAAACGTCCTGTTGTTACCACTCACGGTAACCGTTACTTTGGCTATCCTCAAATCGTTACATGCATCTTCTTATGGGCGTTCCCTCAGAACGCTCGATCGGAAAGCCGTGATGTGGTTTGTCCGTCTGCCGGATGTTAGGCGACGAACAATTTTCCGGAACAGACAAAAACCACAAAAGCAATCTAAACCGGCACTACCTATTGTTATGGTTCTGTTACGGATGGTGACATCACCGTTTCGGATTTATTGGAGATGGATGACTCGCTTAGACACAAAGCTTTCCAAATGGGAAAGTGCTGCATCCAAAAACAAACGGACACGAAAATGAGAGCATCTTGGAAGCACTGATGCTTCATGCTCATTCAAGTGATGCAGCACACAAACTGACTTACTTGGCTTTACTTCTTGGAGTTACTCGATGAAATCAAGGCGACAAAAAAATTATACGGGTGAACGCGGGCGTACTCGGGTAACGATCGTCTTTCTATTGTTATTGGTGACCTTGCTTCACGTAACGAGCTACCGGATGGCGGCGGCATCTACGTGGTTACCTGCACTACCCAGCAATCTCATGGGAATGACATTACAGACACACCCTGTTGACCAGAGCACGCTGATGATGCTGGGGAATCCCAGAGGCAGCGCAGGGGCTTATACAGAGGGGTCTGCGCGTCCGGTTGAGGTAACGATGGTTACCGGCGGGATGTTCGAAAACTATCACGACCCGACCGCATGTATTGGGCAGGGGCAGTTTGAGACGATGAGCACAGACACAGTCGATATCGCAGATGGTACAGAAACAGCGGTTGTCAGGCGGCTAACCTTTCGCCACCGCGTAAATCCGGACATCCGGATGGTGATGTATTACTGGCAACAGCGAAAATCTGGAAGTATCGATTATCGTGCACGCATGGGTAACTTTAGAGATATGCCGGCGCGTGTGGAGCATGGTTGGTCGACATTGCTGAATCATGACCCTACAGTCATCGTGAGGACGTACGTTCTCTTCGATGGCCGGTCAAGTGAATCTGAAGAGGACATGCGCCTCAAGGCTATCAGTTCTGGGATTGTGACTCAGCTGCGGCAGCGTGTGTGACAATGATGTATGCTGAGAAATAGTCGTTGAGACACCAATCGCTGTGATGAATTGCATCTGTTGGAATTGGATGGACTGACCAAGGATAAGATATAGTTCACTTGATTGATTTCTTTTGTGTTTTGATACGCCAGCAGGAATAGGTAACAGTAATGCAACAAAAATGGATACGAACGGTAGGTGCGTTTGCCGTGGCGAGCGCAATCGCAATCCAACTTCCGATGCGTGGTGGCACGGGAGTCGCTCTGGCAGATACTGAGTACCCGACAGGAACGGGTGGCGGTATCGCTGAACAAGTCGCGACGGTGGGAACTGCTGCAGTTGTTGCCTATGGTGTTTCGACCACTACGGGCAGTGGTATCGGCACCGGATTGTTCGCAGCGGCATCCGCGAGGGGACTTGTGCCGTTGTTGGCATCCCGCGTTGCTGAGTTCGGCGAGCTTCGTCGCCTCATTGACCTTTCCGGTCTAGCAGATGCGCTTGCTGCAATGGAATCCCCAGTGACAGTGCTTGCTCCAACGAACGCTGCATTTGCTGCATTGCCAGCAGATGATGTGGCAGCCCTTGTTGCCCCTCAGAACCGTGCCAAGCTCAGCAATGTGCTTCAATACCACATCATTGAAGGCCGTTATTCCATCTCCCAGCTCAAGGCATTGCCGGATGGCACCGTCCTAAAGACCCTGAATGGTGACTCTGTAACAATCACCAATAAAGATGGGTTGAAAGTCAATGGAAATGCCATTACTGAAGATGACATTCCATTTTCTGGTGGCTGGGTCCATCCGATTTCTGGTGCATTGACGCCACCATCGGCTAACGACAATAAGTAATCTATATAAGTAATAAATAAGCCCTCGGAAGCAGACCGCTCCCGAGGGTTGTTTTGTATTTGAAGCAGAACAGTGGAGTTTCAAGACATAATCTCCTGCCCAAGGGGACAAAACACCAAACGGAGCGAAGCTGCAGCTCAATAGACACCTCACCCTACCCGGTTGCTGGCCCGACAAATGCCTGTCAGTCTAACGACAATAAGTAATCCAAACAAGACACAAGACAAGCCCTCGGACGCAGACCGCTCCCGAGGGTTGTTTTGTATTTGAAGCAGAACAGTGGAGTTTCAAG
>VFQT010002901.1_pt1 | contig 16576 bp, 13 predicted proteins | sample 3512381 | NCBI WGS metagenome assembly VFQT01 (sample SAMN10412376, study PRJNA504923) | tailings metagenome | isolation source: Relicate 2 Philex TSF3 active mining site | place: Philippines: Tuba, Benguet | collected 2017-08-29
GGTGCGAATTGCTTGGATTTCGTGCTGCACGAGGGATGTTTGCTCGGGGCAATGTGTGTGGGTATATGCTTCGCAACGCTCGAGGTTCATGGTAAATGTACGCCAAAGTCCCCAGTCTTTGCTACACAGCGTGGCAATGACGTGACGTTCGGACTGATGCTGAGATGCCGTGCCGATGCGCTGTGTGGTCAGCAACGCACAGCCATCATGGGCGTCTTTGGGGTTGAGTTCGTAGATTTGTAGCTTGGTCAGCAGGAGCTCAGCGAGTGGGATGGTGTAGCCGTGGGTGGGGGGGCGAATGGGGATGGTATGACACATGCTGAACGATCCCACAAAGATGTCGACTTGATAGCCGTGCTGTGGATGCAGAAACAACAGCCGAGTATCGCCGTTGAGCAAGTTAAACTCTTGGGCGGCCTGATACCCGAGCTCGTGCATGATACGGCTGATAGCTACTTGACTGCCTGCCGGGATGAAGGCGTCGATATCACGATAACTCCGCCCTGGATTGTCACGCTGATTGCTCTGCAAATACACGGCAATACCGCCGAGAAGCCGGAGTGGCACCCCCTGTGCGGTACACGTGTCGACCATGGTGATGGCTGCGTCGATGATGTTCATGTGACCTTGAGTGATTCAACGATTCACATGCATCTGACGGATCAGATGCATGTGAATCAGACGACGAAGAACGCTTATTCTACGGGGATTTCTTGGTAGAGCACGTCCAGATTGACACCACGGCGTTTGCGGTAGAGGCGCATCCCGATGTAGATGGCCAAAGCCGTGCCGTAGAGTGCGAGCATGAAGTAGACCGAAGTGGTATTGCTGAGCCCGATGCCGTACAGCGCATTGGGGTCGATCATCCACTGGTACAGCAAAAACCCGAGGAAGAGCGTGGTAATTGCCCCGGCGATGGTGATGAGCGGTACCCCAGCGACCTGGTATTTGGCGATGGGTGACGCCTGGTAGAGCTCGGGCTTGGTGTAGGGCATGATGGTGGCAGCGATGGCAGTCCCAAAGAAGGTGATGCCGATGACCAGGGTTGCCGCCAGCGTCAACGTCTGGAAGTCGGCAATGTTGTAGCAGTACAAGTACGACACCACGATACTTGGTATCAACATCAGCATGAGTGCCCAGATGGGGGTGCGAGTTTTTTCGTTGACCTGTGCGACGGCCTCAGGCAAGAGGCGGTCGAAGGCGGCAGCGAAAATCACGCGGGTCGACGACAAGAACATCGTGCCCGACCAGCCAAAAAACCACATGCTCATGGCAACGATGATCAGGATCTGCAATACGGTATTGCCACTCATGAACCCGGCCAATAGTGCTGGGTAGGGCCAAATCGGGAAGGCAGGTGCGACGTCGGTGTAGCCCCAGGTGTAGTTCCAATAGGCACCGTTGGCGTTCATGTAGAACTCCCAGGTGATGGAATGGTCAATCGCAAAGAAGAAGAGTACCAATAGTGCGACCGTTACACCCACTGCCATGGCCATGCCATTGAAGTTGCGCTTGAAATCATCAGCGCCTTTGACTTCGCCGTACAAGGTGGCGCCCCAGTTGGGGTAGAGCAAAAAGAAGGCAATCCATGGCAGCAACAATGAAATACTGTTGAGGTCGCCACCCATGAGGGGGTTGACCGCACCGGCTTCGGTGCCAGCGGCCATGGTGGCATCGTAGATGGTAGCAGCATCAGTGCCAAACAAACTGGCACTCTGGCTGGCGAACGCGGCCTTGAAGGCCTCGTGATCACCCGAAAAGAGTAGGACGATGACCATCAGCAGCCCGGCATTACCGATCCAAAACGACCACTTCTGGAAGGTGGCGTAGCGCTTCATGCCCATGATGATGATGCCAGTGACAAATGCCAGGGTGACGAGCGAGGCGCCAAAAAACGCCGTGCTATCGCCGTTGACCCACAGCGCAGTATCTCGTTGCCCGAGCAACGCCAATAAGGGCACCACAATCATTTTGCGGAGCATGTCGCCGTAGAGGGGGGTCCACAGCCACAAAATAAACCACCAGCCGGTGACGGCCAAGATGAAACCGACACCACCCCCAAGGATACGACTCTGCCAGACGTAGTCGCCACCTGCGCGCGGCATGACGGCGATGAGTGCTGCATAGACCACGACTTCCGCCAGAATCAGCACGGCAAACAACAATAATCCGTTGAGCATGCCGCCTTCAAAGAAGTACATCTGACTAATCGAATACAGGCCGAGCGTTACTAGGTTGATGGAAAAAAATGCGTAGATGAATGCATCAAACACAGACCACGAGCGGACAAGTCCAGTCGCCTTACGGAGAAAGAGGGCGGCATCGCCACTCTGAGGTGTGGTATTTCCACTACTCATGCATCGAGTCTCCTTACATAAAAGATGATTGGTTGTATGTCACTACCCTGTGGTCAGGGTGTAACTGCGAATATGACTCTTGGGGGCAAATAGACCACGGCGGGGATTGGGATCGAGGTCGACAATGGCACCCTGCAAAACCCCTTGTTCGTACATACTGCCAGCATTAATCGACAGTGTGCGTCCGATGCGTGCACTGCCTTTGCCTTCGTGGATGTGCCCATGTAACGAGAGTAATGGTTGATGCTCTTCGATGAGGCGACGCACGGCAGTGCTCCCAACGGGTACCAGCACGTGGCCAGCATTCTTGACGTTGAGGTCGGCGTCGATTTCGGGGGCATCATCGAGATTCGAGGCATGTGGGGGGCAGTGGAAGTTGAAAATCGCGCGACTCATGTCGGTGCCAGCGGGGATTATGTTGGATAGATAGGTGTACAGTCGGTCTTCGTCGAGCTCGCGATACGTCTGCCATGGAGTGGGGTTGGCCCAGCCCGATGAAATGAGCGAAAATCCATCGCCAAGGTCAATACAAGCGCCTTCGGCTAGTGTGACAGTAGGGTGATTGTGAAACAGCTCGTCGATGTCGAAGGGGTCGTCATTGCCTGGTGACACGAAACAGCGTACACCGGTGCCAGCCAGTTTTTGGGCGGCGAGGGCTAACCAACGCTCGAGGGCTGCATGCATTTGCTCGTGGAAGTGCTTGTCGATGAGCTGTGGTTGTGCGCGGAATTCTTCCAATTGTTGCATGGTGATACGGAACGGATAGTAGCCACGACTCGCGACTTTGCGTTCCATGTCGACGACGGCTGCTTCATCGTCGAGGTGGAATTCTTGCTGTAGGAGCGTCGCTTTGTAGCTGCCATCGGCCTGGGCACAAATGGGAACAAGGGCTTTGCCGGTCATATCGCCGCCGAGGACGAGGATCGCCACATCGTAGAATTGCGCTGCGTTGAGGAATTTCTTCCAGCAGATGTCTGACCCGTGGATGTCGGTCGCAAAAAAAAGCCTTGGCACGAATGACCCTCTCAACAGATGGATGGCAGTGGTATTCGGAAATAATATGTTGATGAAAACATTACCAAAACTATACGGTATCTTTATGAATTGGTCAATAATGGTCTATTGATGCGGAATTGTCTCTAGCAAATGAAATCAATGCTATGATTTGGCGCAGAGAAATATTACCGGAATGTTGGTCCAGCAAGAAGGGCACATACCAATGGTTACACAACATTTTGTGGTCGGTGATGTCCATCTGCAAGGAATGCGTACCGCTACTACGCCATTTTATTTGAGCAATCGTCATGGTTACTACGTGGGCAGTATTGGTGGCCAGGCTACAGCCTACGGTGCCGAACATCTGGTAGGGCGTATGGGTGGCCTGTGGATACATCCCCTGCGTGTGATGCACGCTTGTGAAATCCAAGATGCCGCACACCCAATTGATCATGCCATCACGTGCACGGTCCACGACACAGCCATCATTCAGCACTACCAACATGCCGCACTCCAGATTACGGCGCAGACGAGTATGCCGACGGAGTTGGCCGGTGTGGTGTGCGATGTGACGATCTCCAACCCGACAGCTGAGCCGTGGGTTGGGGCGCTAGAGCTTGTCGTGCAGTTGACCATGCATGGATGTTGGTTTGGTGGGCAAAGTGAACAATCTCCTCAGCTGATACATCAGGGTAGTACCGTGGCAGTGACGGCTGGTGAGGCTGGCTTGACTGGATGGAGCGTGCTCGGTTGTGGTGAGCAATACACGTGGCAATCCCACACCGCTGGTGTATCACTGCCATTGGCGACTACTGTGGCTGCCGGTGCAACACTGCACCTGCGGTGGTGGTTGGCGACAAGTCATACGAGTGCTACACAGGCACACCAGGTGGCAGCAGCGCTGGCGCACTGGATGCCTAGCCCTGCCGATCAAGCCCACCCCAGCGCGCCGGTAGCGGTAATCGCCAGCCAACATCCTCGTCTTGGCGAAGATTGGCAAATTGCTTGTCATAACATGCGTCATTTAATCGCCGAGTACCCTGATATCCCACCGTACATGCTGGCAGGAATTCCCGAGTATCCGCAGTTGTTTGGCTGTGATACCACGTATTCGATTGTTGGTATGATGGCAGCTGGCCATGCCGATATCGCCAAAAGTGCCCTACTCGCACTTGCGCAGTATGCCCAACGCACCTGTGGACGTGTGCCACATGAAGTGACCACCAATGGGCGCGTGTATCATCCTGGTAATGCCCAAGAAACACCGCAATTTGCTGTGGCATGTTGGGAATACGTGATGTGGAGTGGTGATTTGGCGTTCGCCGCCCACGTCTACCCACTGTGTGTCGAAGGCATGGCGCACATGCAAGGGGTGCTGGCTGGGCACCATTGGCCGTATGGCGACGGTATGGTCGAGCGGCATGGCATGGGGCCGTTTAAGTTGGACAGCGTGGCCTATCTCTATCAGGCAGTGCAGGCGATGCATCAACTGGCAACGGCGCTCCAGTACGCAGATGACGCTCAGCGTTGGCAACGCTATGCCACACAGCTTCAGACACGTTTTGAAGCTGACTGGTGGATGCCAGAACAAGGACTGTATGCCGATTCGTTGCAGCGTGATGGTCGTCCACAACTCGACGAGCACTGGACGGCGGTGGTACCTGTATATACGCAACTGGCGAATATGGACCGTCAGAAAGCTGTGTATACGCGTTTGCGTCGAGATTTTGTGAATGAGTGGGGGCTCGTGCATACGCGTCATCGCGAAGAACATGTGTGGACGCTGCCGACCGGGCTGTTGGCACTTGCTGCCTTCCAACAACACGATGCCGACTATGGGTATACCCTTTTGCAGAATATTGCCGAGACCGCGCGTACAGGCAGTTTGGGGCTGATGAAAGAACTCATCCCTGAGGGCATGTGTTTTGTGCAACTATGGTCGACTGCGCTGTATATGCAGGGCATCATTGCCGGGATGTGCGGTGTGCAGCCGCGCGCACATGCGCATGAGTTGACCCTGACACCAGGCGTGCCAGCCCACCTCGGAGTTGTCGAGGTGCAAGGCATCAGTTTTGGAGCGCATTGTGTCGATCTTGCGGTACATGCCCATGGTATGCAGATAACGCATCGCAGTGGCTCACAATCACTGCAGGTGCGTGTACCACATCTTGCGACCACTGTGTACGTGCTACCGGTGGGCGAGCAACTTGAGTTGACCTGGACGTCGTGAAGCTATCTACCTGAGCGAGGAGTTGGTACATGGATCGTCGTATGCAATGGATGAATGTCATCATCATGGTGTGTGCGCTGCTGTGTGTGCCTGCGTTCGTGCAGGCCCAGTCACAACGCTGTTTTGGAGAAACGGGTCATTGTATTGCAGAGCCGTTTCTGAGCTATTGGCAGGCCAATGGTGGCTGGGCGGTATTTGGGATGCCGATTAGTGAGGTCATCCCAAACGAAATCGTCGAGGGCAACTGGGTTGGTGCCACACAGTGGTTTGAACGCGACCGCCTCGAAGACCATGGCGCCCTGGGGGTGATGGCCGGGCGCCTCGGCGCCGCCCAGTTGGCGCAGCAGGGGCGCCCTTGGCAATACGGACCAGGCTGGCCGGGTAATCCGGACTGCCAGTATTTTGTAGAAACCGGGTATACCGCCTGTGGCAAATTTTTGCAGTACTGGCGCAACAACGGCGGTTTGGCACGCTTTGGCTACCCGATTACCACAGAACTCACCGAGACTATCGAAGGGTGGACGGGCCAGGTGCAGTACTTCGAGCGGCGGCGCATGGAATTCCACTCCGAGCTCGCAGGCACCCGCTATGAGGTGTTGTTGGGGCGCCTTGCCGCCGATCAGTGGCAGAGTGCACCGCCACAACGTTGTACTCCGCAGTGGAGCGACGACGCCGATATTCGCACCCTGGCGGCACAAGTGTCGTTTGGGCAGCGATTGGGGTGTGCCAGTGGTGCTGTGACCGTGCCTGCCGCCATGCAGACGTTTGCGGGTGGGCGCATGATCTGGCTGGGCGAGCATAGCGTTGGAGCCGCCCAGGACCGCATCATGGTCAGCTACGTATCGACCATCGAACCCAGTCAACCGACGGTGCATGCTCGGTTTGTCGATGATTGGCAGGCTGGTGTCGACCCTGAGGTGTATGTGGACGCACAGTCATACGGCTGGCCCAATCAATATGCGGTGAAACGCGGCTTTGGCAAGGTGTGGTATCGCAATTTTCGGCGGGGCCCGATTGCATTTTTGCCAGCACTGACGCCCGAGCAGGGGCAAACAGCCATCGTACAGTCGTTTTCGAGTGGGGCCCTGATTATCAAGTTGGTAGAAAATCGACTGCTGTACGCCTTTGGCCCGTTGCGTACCGATGTGGCAGGGAGCATGCCTGGGCGGTGAGATGAAAGCAAGGAATTGTACTATGCCTCAATTTCTCAAAGCGTTGGTGACCATTTATGCGCAGAATATCGAGCGGTCAGCGCATTTCTATGGCGTAGTGCTCGGTTTGACCGAAAGCTACCGCTTCCCGGTGACTGGTGCTGCCGAACACATCGAATACGCTGTTGGTGCCACAACGATTGCGATTAGTTCGCCAGCGGGATTGGTAGCGCATGGCATGCCTGCGGCGAGTGCTGGGCACCCGTGTGAAATCGGTTTGAAGACCGACGATATTGTGCAGGTATTTGCACAGTTGCGAGCAGCTGGTGTATCGATTATCAAGGAGCCAGCAACGAGTGCTGCTGGCAACTGGTATGGGTATTGTGCAGATCCCGATGGCAACTGGATTTCGATTTACCAGAATATGAGCACGTAACTGCTCCCTCGGAGTGGTCATGCCAGCCTCAGGGGGCGTCTGCTGCGTCGTGATTACGCGCGGTAGCCCGCAGCTATACAGGCTGCCACGATGCGCTCAAGTCCTTGCAAAATCACACTGCGCGGGGCACCAATGTTGAGGCGAATGAAGCCGGTGCCGTCGACTCCGAGGGCGGCACCGTTGACCACTAGCACATTGGCGTGCTCTTCGAAAAACGTGTGGAGCGTGGCATGTGGTAGCGGCAACGCCCGCATGTCGATCCACAGCATGAACGTTGCTTGGGGTCGTGTGACGCGGGCTGCAGGCAGGTAAGTGGCACAGTATTGTGTGACACATTGATAGTTGTCGGCAATGTACTGCATGACTGCCCAATTCCAATCGTCGCTGTCACGAAAGGCTGCTTCACTCGCGACTACGCCAAACTGACTGAGTCCATACCCCAACGACAAACGTCGGGCTGCTGCTTGGCAGGTCGCGGTGTGTGGAGCATGCGGGGTAATTGTGAATGAGTGCTTGAGGCCGGTCAAGTTGAACGACTTCGATGCCGACATGAAGGTGATGACCTGCTGGGCGGCGGCTGGTGATACGGTGGCAGCAGGGGTAAAGGATTCACCGGGGAAGAGCAGCCCACAGTAGACCTCGTCAGCTAGGATGATGATATCGTGTGTCGCGCAGATGTCGACCAGCTGGCGCAATTCATCTGCCGTCCAGATGCGCCCCACCGGATTGTGTGGACTACACAACAGCATGAGTTTGGTGCGTGGCGTGATGACTGACCTGAGCTGTGCGAAGTCCATCGTGTAATCGCCATCGGTGTTGATGAGCGGATTTGCGATGGGGGTACGCTGGTTGAGCTCGATGAGTTCTTTGAAGACATGATGTACCGGGGTCTGGTAGATGATTTCGTCACCTGTTTCGCTCAATTCTTGGATGACACCCACCATGGCTGGGTAGATTCCGGCACTTGGTTGAATCCAATCGCGTTCGATGTGCCAACCGAAGTGCCGTCGGTAGTAGCCGATGATGGCGTCGTAATAGGCGTTGGGGCGGTGTGGGTAGCCGTAATGACCCTGTTGGGCGGTATGTACGAGGGCATCGACAATGGCTGGAGCTGAGGCGAAGTCCATGTCGGCGGTGCCGAAGCACAGCAAATCCGAGTTGCCACTGCGCTCGTGCTCGTATTCCCACTTCATGCGACTGAGGTGTGATTGATGAATAGGGGTGTCGAAATCAAACATGATGAGTTCTCGTAGTAGCGTTGAAAAGTATCCCCCGTAGAATAGCACAGCTTGTGTGCAGGCAAATTTGGGTGTGCGACAGTAATTTGACTTTGGTATGATACAGCGTAGGTGGGTCGTGATTGCACGTAATACATGGAAATAAAGGTATATGTTGAAACGAATAGTCCTTTTGTTGGGAGTCTTGTTGAGCATGGGAGTCAGCACAATTGTGCCTGCGGAGGCAGCCACCCGGACGCGCTGTTTCGCCGAGACCGGTTATTGTGTGAGTGACCCCATTTTGCGGTATTGGGAAAACAACGGTGGTTTGGCTGTTTTCGGGTACCCGATTAGCCCGCTTCGCACCGAGACGGTCGAAGGGGCGTGGGTCGGCCCTACCCAGTGGTTCGAACGTGATCGCCTCGAAGATCATGGTAGCGAAGGGGTGTTGGCTGGGCGTCTGGGTGCCTTGTTGTTGCAAAATCAGGGGCGTGCCTGGCAGGTGGGCACCGAATCACCGCAGGCGGGTTGTGAGTTTTTTGCGGTGACCGGGTATCGTCTGTGCGAGCCGTTTTTGAGTTATTGGCGCAATAATGGCGGTCTGATGCGCTTTGGCTACCCGATTAGTGGGCAATTCACCGAAACCAACGAAGGCTGGAGCGGTGCTACACAGTACTTCGAACGGCGGCGCATGGAATGGCACACCGAAAACGCTGGTACGGCCTACGAAGTCCTGTTGGGGCGGCTAGGTGCATCGACCATGGAGGTGTCGGCCGCAGTCTGTGCTGATTGGCCACAGCGCTGGTCACGCCTGAACGAAATCGTCTCCTTCGGATTGCCGTGTGCATCACACATCGAACAGTCCACGATGACGGTGCAACAATTCGTCAATGGCAAAGCGGCCTATGTGCCAGCAGTCGGTGAGGTCATCACGGTGGTGACAACGCCGAGCCTGGCCTATCAGCGGGTCGTCGACACCTGGCAGACCGGCGAGATGGATGTGTACCGTGACGGGGGTGTGCAAATTGTGCGTCAGATTGGCAAAGCCTGGTCGCAAACATGGGGCATGCGCGAGGCATTGGGTGAGCCACTTGCCAATCAAACGACGGTGGATGTTACATTGGCACGCTTCCAGAACGGTGCAGTTGCCTGGCAGATTGCCGGCCAAGAAACCATCTATGTGGTGGGTATTGGATCCAACGAGATCGCCGTGTTGCAGATGGGGCCCTAGGGTATAAAAAAGCGAATCCCCACCCGTGCTACTGGCACGGGTGGGGATTGTTGTTGTTGAGGGGTCGGATTAGTCTTGGTCGCGCAGATAGCGACTGGCCAGCATGAAGATCAACGCCACGATGAGCAGTACCCACGACCATACCGTGATATTGAATAAATACTGCAAAAAGAGTGAGCCAGCCACGGCAAACAATCCGGCAATGTTGAGGTAGATGCGTTTGCTGCGATTATCCATGAGTTATGCTCCGAGTTTGGCTAAAAAGCGGATACATGTGCGGATGGCAGCGTAGTAGTACGGCAGGTGGAACTTTTCGTTGGGGGCGTGCACGTTGTCGTCGGGCAACCCGAAGCCCAGCATGACACAGGGTGCTTTGAGGTGCTGGTCGAACAACGCTGCCACCGGGATTGACCCACCACCACGGACGTACTCGACGGGATGTGAGAATTCCACACCATAGGCTTCGGCGGCCACGTTGAGTACCGGTGCATCGAATGGCAACAAGAGTGGCTCACCACCGTTGAGGAAGATGACATCCATTTGCACGCCTTCGGGGGCGAGTTCGGCCACACGGGCTTTGAGCAAGGCAAAGACCTTTTGCGAGTCTTGGCCAGGTGCCAGGCGCAGGCTGACTTTGGCGCGGGCCTCGGCGGGGATGACGGTCTTGCTCCCTTCGCCGATAAAGCCACCGATGATGCCGTGCACTTCAAATGTGGGGCGCGAGGTGATGCGTTCCATGACGCTGTACTGATGCTCACCGGTGAAGGTGCTCAGGCCAGCGGCAGCCATCATGGCAGGGCCACGCTCTTGGGACTGGCGGTCCAAAATGGTGCGCTCTGCATCACTCAGTGGGCGCAACATGTCGTACAGCCCTGGGATGTTGATGTGCCCATCACGGCCTTTGAGGTCGCCGAGTACCCATGCGAGCGCCTGGAGTGGGTTGGGGGCTGCGCCGCCGTAGCCACCTGAATGCAGATCCCCACTAGCGCCTTTGGCGGTGATTTCGACATAGGTCATGCCACGCAGTGAATGGGTGATAGTGGGAATGTCTTTGTCAATCATGCCTGTGTCGAGAATCAGCACATAATCGCAGGCCAGGGCAGCTGCTTGCGCGGCCACATAGGCGCTAATGGATTCGCTCCCTGACTCTTCTTCACCTTCGAGCAGAATTTTGACGTTGATGTCTAGCCCGTTGGTCGCTAGCAGCGATTCGACGGCCTTGAGGGCGGCCAGGGTGGGGCCTTTGTCGTCGACAGCACCACGGGCATACAGGTTGTCGCCGACCAGTGTGGGCTCGAAGGGCTCGGTCTTCCACAGTTCGATGGGGTCAATGGGCTGGACGTCGAAGTGCCCATACAGCAGTACGGTCGGCTTGCTGGGGTCGATGATGCGCTCGGCATAGACGAGGGGGAGTGCAACCCCTTCGACAACCCGTGCATTTTCGATGCCAATGTGGGTGCGAATGTGATTGGCCAGCCATTCGGCAGCGCGGCGGACTTCGCCGTGATACTGCGACATGCTACTGATGCTGGGGATGCGGATGAGTTCTTTGAGGTGCTCGAGATGCTCGGCGGTATGTGTGGCCGCATATTGAAGGGCTGAATCTGACATACGTGGTGTCCTTTCCACAAACACTACTCTGTGTATTATATAAAAAAACGGCGCGAGTATACGGGCTCAGTAGCGTACATCTGCTAATGAGATTCCGTTGTTGAGGCTGTGAAGTGCAAAACCGGCAGTGGCGCGATAGTGTTCGGTGACCTGTAGGATTTCTTCTGCACTGATGACGTCTTCGATGTGTGTGAAGCCATCTGGGGCTCGCTCTTCGACCAGTTTCATGGGCATTTCGGGCCCAAAACCGCGATTGGCGAGCACGATGTTGGTGGTTGCTGGGCGGCGGATGGCGTCGTAGCGAGCAAGTGCTTGTGCGACATCGTCTCCATAGGTGCGCAAACATCCGACCAGGACACGGGCGTCGAGGATGGCCTGTGAGGCGCCGTTGGATCCGATGGGGTACATGGGGTGTGCGGCATCGCCGAGAAGTGTCGTGCGTCCGAACGTCCACTGTGCGACTGGATCGCGATCGACCATGGGGAAGCGGTAGGTGCCAGTTGCTGAGCGGATGAGGCCTGGGATGTCGAGCCATTCAAAGCGCCAGTCGGTGAAACGATCGATGAAGTCGGCCAGCACGCCGGGTTGATTCCAGTCTTCACGTTCGGCGAGTTGCAGGTCATCGGTGCGTAATTCTGCGATGAAATTGAACACTTGCGTGCCATCGGGCAAATCTTGGATAGGATAGCCCACGAACTTGTGAGCGGGGTGCCCAGCCCACACCATGGTGCGTCCATCGAAGACCGGTGGCACATGGGCGACCCCCCGCCACAGCAATGATCCGTTCCACTTGGGCATTCCTTCGTGCGGGTAGTGCAGACCGCGTGCCACCGAGTGAATGCCATCGGCCGCCACCACACAGCTGCCGCGTACACTGGTGCGATGGGGGCCGTGGCGGCCTGCACTGAAGTGCGCGGTGGCACCACGGGCATCGTTGTCGATGCTCGTCAAATGATGGTGGGTGTGGATGTGCTGGTCACCGAGGCGTTGGCGCACGATGTCGAGCAGTTTCATCTGTAATTGACCTCGGTGCACCGACAGTTGTGGCCAACGGTAGCCAGCTGCCAGCCCACGAGCTTCGCTCCAGATTTGTTGGCCATGTTTGTTGAAATAGCGCAATGTGCTGGGTTGTACGGCCAGGGCTGCGATATCGTCGAGGATGCCGAGTGCGTCGAATTCGCGGGCTGCATGCGGCAGCAAGTTGATGCCCACCCCCAGCGGCCGGATTTCGTCGACCGATTCGTAGATGTCGCAGGCAATCCCGGCCGCATGGCAGCTGAGTGCGGTGACCAGCCCGCCGATGCCGGCTCCGATGATGATGACCGGTTGAGCGTGATGCATATGGTGCAGACCTTTGATTACACAATGCGACCAAACTGACGAGCAAACAACTCGAGCCGCATGGCGACGATGGTTGGGCGCCCGTGCGGGCAGGTGCGCGGTGATGTACATTCTTGGAGCTGGGCAATCAGCGCGTTTTGTTCGGCTAATGACAGATTTTGCCCGGCGCGAATCGACGTGTGACATGCCAGTGTGATCAGCATCTGCTCTTGCCAGACCTGTGGATTGGCGCCTTCGATGCCCTGTAAGTGATCGGCGATTTGATGCAATGCCGCTTCGACTCGTGATGCGTGGACGGTGCTGGGGATGGCGTGTACGACAATCTGACCGTCTTGCTCGGCAATGGTGAAGCCCCAGTGCGCCAGTTCGTCGCGGTGACTGGTCAGTATGGCCAAGTCGCTCGGTGAAAAATGGATCATGGCCGGTATCAGCATTGGCTGTGTGCGGATGGTACCTCGTTCGTGTTGCGCCATCAGCCGTTCGTAGTTGATGCGCTCGTGGGCGGCATGCTGGTCGATGATGTAGAGCTCATGGTCGGGCCCTTCGGCCAGCAAGTACAAACCGGCTAGCTGCCCAATCATGCGCAATTCGGGGAGGCGTGCATCAGGTGAAGGGCGTTGCTGCTGGATGAGTTCGGATATGGCTGCCCCAGCTGCCTGCGCGGTGACAGGGGGCGGTGGCGGTGTCGGCGTACTTGCCACAGGCTTGGAGGGCCGGGTTTCGGATGGAAACAGCGGCGTCTCACGTGGGCGTGATGCTGGCGTCCGTCCGCTATCTGCCGGCGTAGATGGAGTGCGTCGCCGGTCGAGATCTGCCAAGTAGCTGAGGCGGCGTTCGGCGGCTTGGTCGGGTTTGGTGGGTGCTGGTGCATCGGTAGCCGCTGGTGGGATGGCAATGCCCCAATCTTGAATGACATGATGCTGACGGAGTACTTGGCGCATGGCGTCGGCCAGGGTACTCCGTACATAGTCGGGGTCGCGGAATTTGACTTCGCTTTTGGTGGGGTGGACGTTGACATCGACAGCCGCAGGATCAACGGTGATGGCCACGACTACAATCGGGAAGCGCCCTTTCATCAACAACGTGTGATAGGCATCGTCGAAGATGCTCGAGAGTTGGCCGCGTGGCGAAATGGCACGTCCATTGACGCTGATGTGCATCGCTTCACGGGTACCACGGGTGATGGTGGGATCCGAAATATAGCCACGGATGCCCACATGGTATATCCCATCGCCCTGACTGAATGCCACAGGCAATAGGTGCTGTACGGTGTCGAGCCCGTGTACAGCTAGCAGTACGTCGGCAAGTTCGCCCGTGCCACTCGTCTGGATGCGTGCTTTACCATCGACAAGCAGGCGGAAGCGCACGTGTGGGTAGGCCAATGCATAGTGGGTGATGACAGCCGTGATGGCGGTGGTTTCGGCGCCAGGGCTACGCAAAAATTCGCGGCGTACGGGTAAGTTGTAGAACAAGTTGCGAATCAAAAACGTGGTCCCGACAGGGGCCCCCACGGTCCGTTTGTCTTGGATTTCGCTGCCGGCAATGCGTAATTCAACGCCGCTTTGTGCCTCTGCGGTGCGGCTCGTACAACTGACCTGCGCTACCGCGGCAATCGACGGCAACGCTTCACCACGGAATCCGAGTGTGTGTATGTTGAATAGGTCTTCGGCCTGATGCAGTTTGGAGGTGGCGTGGCGCATGAACGCGGTTTCGATTTGGTCGGCGGGGATGCCACTGCCGTTGTCGCGAATGAGCATTTCGCTGATGCCACCGCCACGAATTTCGACCACGATTTCACTGGCTTCGGCGTCCAAGGCGTTTTCGACCAGCTCTTTGATGACCGAAGCTGGGCGCTCGACAACCTCGCCGGCTGCAATTTGGGCGGCAATATCAGGAGGTAACACGCGAATCATGGGAGACATATCCTTTCTGATGTGTCAGGAATGTTCGATGTCAGGATATCTGTATGGGTTCGGTGGTGGGTGTCGGGGGCATGATGTCATGCAGGCGATTGATCCCGATCCCCGCCCCACACGCCACCACGGCTACCACGCGTCCACGTAAGTAGCTGGCAAGTTGGCTGGTTGCAGCGAGGGCCACGCCTGCCGCGCCTTCGATGAGGTGGTGGTGGGTATCAATGTAGTCACGCATGGCCGTGGCGATTTCGGCTTCGCTGACTAGAATGGTAGCATCGACGAGCTGGCGATAGTACGCAAATGTGACACTGTCTGCTTCGATGCCGCCAGCCGTGCCGTCGGACAAGGTGTCATCGCTGGGGATGTCGACGATGTGTCCGGCGCGCACCGATTCCACCATGACGGCGGAGTTGATGGGTTGGGCGCCGATGATTTGAATGCGTGGATTGAGGGCTTTGGCGACAGCTGCCACTCCGCCAATCAGCCCACCACCTCCTACTGCCACAATAATTGTGTCGAGCAGGGGGATCTGACGGTACAACTCGATGCCCAGGGTGCCCTGCCCGGTCACGATGTGTGCATCGTTGTAGGGTGAAATATACGGCACACCGATTTCGGCGGCATAGGCCCGGGCGGCTTGTTCGCTGATGACGCTGTCGTCACCGTGCAAGCGCACTTCAGCGCCGAGGGCCCGCATGGCGGCGATTTTGACGGGTGCGGCATGTTCGGGCACAAAAATCACCGCCCGACTGCCCGCTTGTTGGCAGGCATAGGCCACGGCTGCACCGTGATTGCCCGATGATGCAGCCACCACACCGTGCCGGCGTTGGGCTGCGGGTAAGCGCAGAATAGCGTGCAGTGCGCCCCGTAGCTTGAATGAGCCAGTGTGTTGCAGGTACTCTTGTTTGACCCAAATATCGGCTTGTGTCGTGCGACTCAGCGCGGTATGTCGCAGTACCGGGGTAGGGTAGAGGTGTGGCGCAATGTGCGCCAACGCCACTTGGCTGTCGAGGAGTTGTTGTTGGATGTCGAGCATGTTCTTCCCTTTGCACACACACATCAATCTGCCTTTTGTTCAGTATACTCTACGCATTGACTGATGCGAATCGAGTATACTAGACCCATTCAGGTGCAACAGTAGGGATATTGTGATGTGGCAACGCCTTTGGCATGGAGTGCGTGATTACGCGATTATCACCGTGGGCGTGGTGATGTCGGCAATTGCGGCACGGGCTTTTTTGGTGCCCAATCAGGTGGTCGGTGGTGGTATCACCGGTATTTCAATCATGGCGAATACGCTCTTTGATGTGCCAGTGGGTCTGTTCATACTTGCCTTGAACGTGCCATTGTTTATCTTGGGTTGGCGTACGCTGGGTGGGCTCAAATTTGCTCTGCGCACCATCTATGCCACGACACTGCTGGCGGTGTCTATCGACCTATTGGCTGACTATTTGCCCACAATTACGCATGATCCATTGTTGTATAGCCTGTATGGCGGATTGTTGGATGGTGTGGGGGTCGGGTTGGTGTTGCGTGCCGGCGGCACCACTGGTGGCACCGATATCATTGCGCGCATCCTCGAACGACGCATCGGTGTTGCACCGGGGCGTTCGATTTTGTTCATGGATGTGGCAGTGTTGGTAGGGGCATTCGTGTTGTATGGCCCGGACAAAACATTGTATGCCTTGCTCGTCGCATTTGTCGTCACCCGTACCATCGATGCAACACTGGCTGCTGGCAAAGGGTCTCGGCAGCTGTTTATCATTACCAGCCAGGCCGAGGTCATCATTCGTGAGGTGTTTAGCCGACTCGGACGCGGTGTGACCGTGATTGATGGCAAGGGTGGTTATACGCGTCGACCACGCACGATTTTGGTGGTGGCCGTGGCCCGCAACGAGCTCGGTATTATCAAGGCACTGGTGACCGATAGTGATCCACAGGCGTTCGTGATTGTGGGTGAGGCCCTCGAAATCCTCGGTGAGGGGTTCACACACCCGTCAGTGTTGCCCAATTCACCGGTGCCACTGGCGAGTGCCTCTGAAACGTTGCCACTTGCCGAAGAAGACTGGCCCCCATCTGGTTAGCAATAT
>VFQT010002902.1_pt1 | contig 16573 bp, 15 predicted proteins | sample 3512381 | NCBI WGS metagenome assembly VFQT01 (sample SAMN10412376, study PRJNA504923) | tailings metagenome | isolation source: Relicate 2 Philex TSF3 active mining site | place: Philippines: Tuba, Benguet | collected 2017-08-29
ACTGGGCGCGATCCAAATCATGCCTTGATTGCATTTACAACTGGGTTACTTGATGTGATGGATCGTGACGAACTACAAGGAGTTGTGGCACATGAGATGTCTCATGTTGCAAATCGAGATACTTTAGTTTCGGCAATTGCTGCAACTACTGCAGGAATCGTTGCCTTAATTTCCGATATTTTGATGAGAATGCTCTGGTTCGGCGGTGGTAGAAATAGAGATCATGGCGGAAATCAGATGCCAATCTTTCTTGCGATCATTCCATTAATACTCGCACCGCTTGCAGCAACGCTTTTGAAGGCAGCAATCTCTAGAAAACGAGAAGCGCTCGCTGATGCAACTGCAGTTTCCTTTACAAGGAACCCGGCAGGGCTTCGTGCTGCTCTTGAAGTTTTAGCTCGCGATAACACTGTTGTTCAAGCAAGATCTAGCGCGGTTGCTCATATGTATATCGAGTCACCACTAGATGCTTCTGCTGCATCAAGATTATTTGCGACCCATCCACCAATTCAAGAGCGAATTGAAACTCTGCGAAGAATGGAATCGAACCCTAGCCAGTAATTAAACGGAATCCGTTAATTGCGATAATTCCGATTGCAACTGCAATTCCTAGCGGGCGTCTTGGAACTACCGAAACTAATTTTGCAGCAAATGGCGCCATCAACATGCCACCGAGCGCTAGACCGCCGACTGCTCCCCAATTGATATCAATACGAGAGATATTTACTAAAAATCCGATACTGGCACAGACCGCAACAATAAATTCTGAAGCGCTTACAGTTCCAATAATTTTTCTTGGTTCATGTTCAGTTGTGGCAAGGAGAGTTGGAGTAACGATTGGCCCCCAACCGCCACCACCTGATGCATCGACAAAGCCACCAGTTGCGCCAAGAAATGTTAAATAACGTGGGTTATTTATCTCGGCAAGATTAGCTTTGATCGTTGTTTGAAATACATTGCGATATAAAAGTACGAATCCAAGTAATAACAAGATTGTCGAGATAAAGATTTTGCCGCCTGATAAATCAATAGAAGATAGAAATGTTGCGCCAGCAAAAGCGCCAATGCCACCAGGTATTGCAAGTTTCTTTAAGATTTCATAATCAACATTGTCGCGATGCCAATGTGAAACACCAGAAGCAAGTGTGGTTCCGATTTCTGCAGCATGGACAGCAGCTGATGCCACAGCGGCAGATGTGCCTAAAGTTAAAAGAAGTGTGGAGCTAGTAAGTCCGAAACCCATTCCAAGAGTGCCATCGATTAATTGGGCGATGGAGCCAGCAAGTGCGAAAAAGAGCCAATTCACAGAATTTCATTGATCAACTTCTCAACGTTGATCGAAATTTCCTCCGTTCCATCGAGGACCAATTCTGCATCGGTTGGTGGCTCATAATCTTGACCGACTCCTGTGAGATTAGGCAATGAACCTGATTTCGCCTTCTTATATAGGCCCTTTGGATCACGTTCTGCGCATACTTCAGCTGGAGTTTTCACCCAAACTTCAACGAATTCGCCATCGCCAAATAATTCGCGAGCATGATCGCGATCAACTTTAAATGGGCTTACCAAGGCAACAATTACGACAAGTCCAGCGTCAACCATTAACTTGCCAACTTCTGCAACACGTCTGACATTTTCTGCGCGATCTTCTTTAGTGAAACCAAGATCTTTATTAAGTCCGAGTCGGAGATTATCGCCATCCAAAATATAACTATGAACACCAGATGCAAATAATTTCTTCTCCAGGGCATTTGCAATAGTTGATTTTCCAGAACCAGATAATCCAGTCATCCAGATCAACTTGGCGCGTTGTCCTTTCTGTTTTGCACGTGCTGTCTTATCAACTTCATAATCATGTTTAGTGATATTTGTAGCGCGGCGGAGCGCATGGACAACCATTCCGGCACCGACAGTTCCTAAAGTAACGCGATCTACTAAGACAAAATTTCCAGAGTTCCGATCATCAGAATATTTTGTAAGTGGAATTGGTGCATCAGTAGCAATCTCGACTAAACCAATCTCGTTCATACCAAGAGTTCGCGCTGATTCCTGAGAACCTTCAGTGATATTTAACCGATGGCGAATCGTTGTAATCGTTGCTGGAACCATGCCAGAACTATTTACCAAGTAATACGAACGACTGCTAATAAGTTCTGATTCACCCAGCCAAACTAGATTTGCAGAGAATCGATCGGCCGGATTTGTGTAGTTATCTGCTTTCTCAATGTAATCACCACGTGTTGCATCAATATCCGGTTCGAGAACCATCGTCACAGCTTTACCTGCAGGAGCGCTCTCGATATCGCCATCAAAAGTTACTAACTTCGCTAATTTAGCTCTCCGTTCGCTCGGGAGAACAACTACATCATCACCAACCTTGAATTCACCTTGGGAAATCGTGCCGGAGACGCCTCGGAAATTATCGGCTCTAGAGATTAGCTGAACACATAATCTGGAGTGTGCTGAATCCTCACTCTTATCTCGCCAATTTTGAATCTCATCAAGAAGTGATTTACCACTGTACCAAGATAAGTTATCGGTTTTATAAGTCACATTGTCACCAGCGAGTGCGCTTACTGGCACATAAATAATTTCTTTAATAGCTAAGCGTTGAACTGTTGGTTGGAGATCTGCGACTAGTTGATCGAAAACTTTCTTATCAAAGGCAAGTGCATCAAGTTTATTTATCACGACCATAATCTGCTTGACGCCCATCAATGAACAGATTGTTAAGTGACGGAGAGTCTGTGGTCGAATCCCTCGCGTTGCATCAACAAGTACCAGGGCAATATCAGCGCGCGATGCCGCAACTGCCATATTTCTTGTGTACTGCTCGTGACCTGGTGCATCTGCAATTATTAAACGTCGACCATCTAGTAATGACATAGATCGGTATGCAACATCGATAGTAATTCCTTGTTCGCGCTCAGCTTCTAAACCATCAGTCAATAAACTAAAATCAATTTCGCCAGCTGGAATTATTGATCCAGGGCGTCTAGTTTTCTTTGTTGCATCTAATGTGTCATGCGGAACCGAATCTGTTTCAACTAACAATCGCCCAATAAGTGTGCTTTTGCCATCATCAACGCTGCCACATGTAACTAAGCGAACTATTGCAGGGGTTGCCATTAGAAATACCCCTCGCGCTTCTTCTTCTCCATCGAATCTTCATTTTCGCCATCAATTAATCTGGTAGCGCGTTCACTAAGTTTTACACCAGTAACTTCCTCAACAACTTCATCCAGAGTTGTTGCAGTTGATTCAACTCCTGCGGTTAGTGGATAACAACCAAGGGTGCGGAAGCGAACCATCTTCATCTCTGGCTTTTCGCCATCTTTTAGCGGGTATCGCTCATCGTCAACCATGATCCATTGCGTGCCACGTTTTACAACTGGACGTTCTTTTGCAAAATAGAGTGGATTTACATAGATATTTTCTAACTTGATATAGCTCCAGATATCTAATTCAGTCCAATCAGAGATTGGAAAGACTCGCATAGTTTGCTCGGGAAGAATTCTTGTGTTGTAGGTTCGCCATAATTCAGGACGCTGTTGACGTGGATCCCAACGATGACCTGCTTCGCGTACTGAGAAGATGCGCTCTTTAGCTCTGCTTCGCTCTTCATCACGACGTGATCCACCTATTGCGGCATCAAAACCATATTTATCAAATGCTTGCTTTAGCGAGACCGTATTCATAACTCGGATGTATTCAGAGATGCCATGGCTAAATGGCGTAATTCCCGCCGCGACTCCTTCTTCATTGATATGCGCAATCAAATTTAGATTATGCATCTTTACTACTTCATCGCGAAACGAGATCATCTCTTTGAAATTCCATGTGGAATCGACATGTAGCAACTTAAAAGGAATTGGTGCTGGGTAGAAAGCCTTTCGGGCTAAGTGGAGGATTACTGTGGAATCTTTTCCAATTGAGTAAAGCAGCACCGGATTCTTAAATGCCGCAGCAGTTTCGCGAAGAATCTCAATAGATTCATTCTCGAGTGCGCGGAGAATTTCCGGAGAGCTTTTCACTTTTTAATCCTACTTGGCTTAGTTGTGAGTTCTAACTTTCCAAGGGAAAGAAAAGCTTAAATTTGGCGCCTTTTCCTAAATCTGAATCTACTGTGACGCTGCCACCATGTGCGCGCATCACAGCATCAACTATGGAGAGCCCTAAACCTGTTCCCTCGCTGCCATTGCGAGTACGAGATGGATCAGCTCGATAGAAACGTTCGAAAATTCGCTCTTGATCGGCTTTTGATAAACCAGGTCCATTATCGCTAACAACTAGCTCAACACCATTTGGTAATAGCGAAATTGAAATTTCTACCTCCGTTCCTTCTGGAGTATGAGTTCTGGCATTGGCCAATAAATTAGTAAGAACTTGATGAATCCGCATCGAATCACCAAGTACAAATACATCAGAATCTGGGAATTGATAATTGAAGATATGTTTTGGTCCAGCAGCTTTTGCAGAGGCGACAGCTTCGGTCACTAAAGTTTTCAGATCAACTGGTTCAAATTCCATCTCACGTGATTGATCAAGCCTTGCTAAAAGTAATAAGTCTTCTACCAGAGTAGACATACGAATCGATTCTTGTTCAATGCGGCGGATTAATTCGCCAGTCTTCTCTTCTCCCTTGACTGCACCTTGGCGATGTAACTCTGCGAAACCTCTAATTGCTGTAAGTGGGGTACGTAATTCATGTGATGCATCGGCAACGAAGCGACGCAATTTTTCTTCGCTTGCTGTCCTTACTGCAAAAGATTCCGCAATTCTCGAAAGCATCTGGTTTAACGCCCAATTTAAGCGACCGACTTCTGTATCGCTCCGTGCATCCGGCAATCGAGCCGTGTAATCACCTTTTGCGAAAGCTTCAGCTGTTTCTTCAACCGCTGTTAACGGTCGAAGCGAGATTCTAATTATTCGCCGAGCAATCAACGCTAAGAAAAGTAGAACAACAAATCCGACAGCAAAGAAGAGAAAGCGGAGCTGATTAATAGATTTCTTAACACCATCAAGCGAAACGGCGGTAATAACGCTGCCGATTTCACCGGGAAGAACTCTAGCTAGCGCCCGATATTCGCTCTCATTTGCGCCCTTTAAAGTAAAGGGTTTATCGCCAAATGCTTTTACTTCCACCACAGAAAGTCCACTTATTACAGTCTGTACTTGTTGGGGACTATGCGCACCGCCCAAAGTACCCATCACCAAACCATCTTTATCGAGCAAACTAATACTGATTTCAGATGGAACTTCTCGGATTGGTTCGAAAGGTTGAAATAACGGAGCATTTTCAGCCGATTCATTATCTTCGCTATAAATTCCGGCGCGATCTAGGCGCATTACCGATGTTGTAGATGTTGTCGCGAGTTGTGCATCAACTTGTGCAATTAAGAAAGTGCGAAATGCGGTCTGTGCTGCAAAATCAGATCCAGCAATGCCAAGCGCACCTAGAACTACAACTCCTAGAACCAATCGATTTCGAAGGCTCCACTGCCCTGGGGCAGGCTTAAACTTTCGAAAGGGCTGATTCACAAGGCTAGGTTAAACCTATTTCGTTGCAGGTAAGCGGAGTCGATATCCAACGCCACGAACTGTGTGTATCAACGCTGGTTCATAGATATCAATCTTCTTACGAAGGTATGAGACATATGTTTCGACAATGCCAGCATCGCCACGGAAGTCGTACTGCCAGACATGATCAAGAATCTGTGACTTTGAAACAACACGATCTGCATTAATCATCAGATAACGAAGCAGAGTAAATTCAGTAGGTGAGAGATCGATTAGATTTCCAGCGCGACGAACTTCATGTGTCGCTTCATTTAATTCAAGATCAGCAAAGCGAATCTTCTCTTCATCAAGTGGTGATGTAATCACGCCAGTACGTCGGAGAAGTGCGCGCAGACGTGCAACTAACTCTTCTAAACTAAATGGCTTTGTTACATAATCATCGCCACCAAGAGTTAAACCTTTAATCTTGTCATCAGTTGAATCTTTAGCAGTTAAAAATAGAACTCCAACCTCTTGTCCGCTTTCACGGAGTTGGCGACAAACTTCAAAACCATCAAGATCCGGCAACATCACATCAAGAATTAGCGCATGTGGTTTGAACTCTTCGGCGACGCGGAGGGCTTCTGCACCTGAAGCCGCGGTGCGAACTTCGAAACCAACAAAACGCAGACTCGTAGTGATTAACTCACTGATGCTCTTCTCATCATCGACTACGAGAACGCGTTGCACTGCAACTTCGTTCTCTTTGCTCATGGTGGGCTCTTTCTCGAGGGTAGCTGCTGAATTCATAGCGCGATGATTACGAGTGAACCTTAGAACTTCCTGAGAACGAACTAGAAGTCAGCCCTAAATTCACAGCCGTGGATAAGGCTGTGGAGAATTACAAGGATGTAATTAGCGCCAGCGAGTGGCGAGCGAGAACCCAACGCCGATAAAGCTAAATCCGATGATCAAGTTCCAGAGACCGATATCAGGAATTGGGTATTCAGTCTGAGAGATATAAAAGGTAACGATCCAAGCCAGACCAAGCAGAAATGCGCCAACCATTACCGGAGCGAGCCAGCGTGGGCTCTCCATCGGGACTGGATTTAAGGCCGCAAGATCTTGAGCCGGACGGTTATCTTTCTTCTTCTTGCGAATCCGTGACTTAGGCATGGCGGGAGATTACACGAGAGGATGAGGGAGTGGGAACAGTAAAGATATTGGTCGTCGACAATTATGACTCCTTTGTCTTTAACTTGGTCCAGTACCTACAGCAACTTGGCGCCGAGTGCACAGTCGTCCGAAATGATGAAGTGGATGCAGTAGAGGCCGATAAATATCACGGAGTTTTGATTTCTCCAGGGCCTGGAACTCCAGAAGCTGCTGGCGTTTCGATGGCAATGATTAAACGCGTTGCCGAAAATAAAAAACCATTACTTGGTGTCTGTCTCGGCCATCAAGCAATCGCAACTGCTTTCGGTGCAACAGTTGATCGCGCCCCCGAGTTATTACATGGCAAGACTTCACAAATTTCTCATGAGAACTCTGGCGTCTATCAAGGAATACCAACCCCATTTACTGCAACCCGTTATCACTCTCTTGCAATTAAAGAAGAGACTTTGCCGAGCGAGCTAGAAGTTACAGGTCGCAGCGAAACCGGAATTGTGATGTCAGTGCAACATAAAGAACTCCCAATTTTTGGTGTGCAATTCCATCCAGAGTCTGTGATGACTGAGCATGGGCATTTACTACTTGCAAACTGGCTAGTTGAATGCGGAATGAGTGATGCGGTTGAGCGCGCTAAAGGTTTAGCGCCAGTTACTTATTAACTATTTGAATTTATTGTAATTGTTACTGAACTTCCAATAATTTTTGTTTCACCAGCGCTTGGCGCTTGAGCCAAAACAACACCAATTGGCTGATTGGCATCGAAGGCAGTTACAGTTCTGACTAAGAAACCGGCCTGAGTAAGAATTGTCTTAGCTTCTATCTCAGTCTTTCCAATCAAATTCGGGACCTGAACATTTCCGCTTGCGATCTCAAGAATTACACCGCTACCTGCCTCAACAGTGCTGCCAGCATCTGGCGAAACTTTTAGAACTATTCCCGGCTGCTCTTCAGATGCAACAGCAACAGTTCTACTAACTCGCAAACCGGCGGCCGCTAGTAAGGCACGTGCTTGTTCAAGTGGTTTTCCAATGATGTCGGCTGGAACAACTGCATCACCAGGACCATCAGAGAGCGTCAGAGTTACCGAACTTCCCTTACTTACTTGCACGGTTGCAAGTGGCAATTGGCTAGCTACTCGATCTTTAGGAATTCGTGGATCTGGAGCGCGTTGAATTGTGATGGTAAATCCAGAGAGTTGGATGCGAGCCTCACTCTCTGTTAATCCAACAACATTTGGCAAAGTAATTAGTGAAGTTTGCGAGCCCGGTCTAATGATTAAGAAGCTTGTTGCCAAAACTGCAATCAGTCCAATGCCGGCTCCGATAAATTTTCTTCGATTTGTTACTGCCTTAACAGATGGAATTTTTGCAGTGATCCGCTCACCTCTGGAAAGGCGCTTTAAATCCTTAAGCATCGCGGCCGCATTTTGATAACGATTCTCAGGATCTTTCGCAAGCGCAACTTGGAAGAAGGAATCAATCGCCGGATCAAGATTTGGTTGATAAGTAGTAATTGGCACAAGCGGCGCAGATACATGTTGATATGCAATAGCAACTGGTGTCTCTCCGGAAAATGGCGGCTGACCAGCGATCAATTCATATAGAAGACAACCAACCGAATATAAATCGCTACGTAAATCGGCTTGACCACCTGTTGCTTGTTCTGGCGAGAGATACTGTGCCGTTCCAACAATGTTCCATGTACTAGTAAGAGTTGCTCCTGCATCTGCTAGCGCTCTAGCAATTCCAAAATCCATCACCTTTACTTCACCTGATTCGGTAATCATGATGTTTCCTGGCTTGATATCACGATGGACTATGCCATTCTTATGAGAATAAGCAAGCGCATTTAAGATTCCTTCGGTAATTTCAATGGCGCGATCAAATAACAATCTATCGCCATGATGAAGAATTTCGCGGAGCGTCTTTCCTTCTACATACTCCATAACTATGTAAGGCATAACTCCGCTAGTAGTTTTTTCTTTTCCGGAGTCATAGACAGCAACAATTCCTGGGTGGTTCAAAGCAGCAACTGAAAGCGCCTCTTTATTAAAGCGAGTGATGAATGCTGGATCTCTCGCTAGATCACTTCGAAGAATCTTTATTGCAACTTCGCGATGCAATCTTGTGTCATCAGCTAAATAAACATCGGCCATCCCACCGGTACCGATCATCGGTCCTAACTCGTAACGATCGCCTAGTTTCCGCTTCATTGCGCGGCTCCAATAAAGGTAATTGGTAATTCTGCTTTTTCATCACCGATACGTACCGCTACCACCGTGACATTATCCGGAGCGCCGTTCTTATAAGTAAGGTCAATTAACGAATTCACAGAATCTTGTAAGTTATCGGTAAAGGTGGCAAGAATCTTTCCTTCGTCGACAACATTGGTAAGTCCATCGCTGCAGACAAAGTAAATATCACCAATTTCAACCGGGAACTTGAGCAGGATCGGCTCAATATTCATCTTCCCCATCAAGGCTTGGGTAAGGAATGAACGTTGGGGATGATCGGCTACTTCATCTGGCGTAATTCGACCTTGATCAATTAACTCCTGAACAACTGTGTGATCATGGCTCAACTGTGTGATTTTTTTGCCGCGAATCCGATAAGCCCTGGAATCTCCAATATGCAATAACGAGATTTGCTCTCCAGTTAGGAAGAACGATGTAAATGTCGTTCCCATGCCAGCAAGTTCAGGTTTTTGAATTGTTAAATCTTGAATTGCGCTATCCATATCAATTAGCGAAGTTCGCATTAGATCATCACGTGAATCGCTATCAATTTCTGGACTTGATAAAACTGGAAGCAAATTTGCAAAGGTTTTAACAACAATCTTTGATGCAATCTCGCCACCGGCATAACCACCCATGCCATCGGCAACCGCAATTAAATTACTTGCAAATAATCCTGAATCTTCATTTCCATCTCGGTGCAATCCCAACTCAGATCGCCAAGCGATTGTGCTGAAGTGAAAATTGCGGCTCACAATCGGTAAGCCTAACGCTATCCTTACGCAGTGAAGAGGTACGCATATTTAGGCCCAAGCGGCACATTTACGGAAGCTGCACTACGTACCGTCGCAAATTCGGAGGATTCGCTAACCCCGTTTTCAAATGTAACCGCGGCTCTTGATGCGGTTAGAACCGGAAAAGCCGATTTAGCACTTGTCCCGATTGAGAATTCGATTGAAGGAGTTGTTGCAAGAACTCTTGATGAATTAGCTATTGGAGATCCATTAGTTATTTATGGCGAAACAACTCTTTCGGTCACATTTGCACTGTTAACGCGAAAAGGCCAAGGCGATATCAAAAAGATTGCAACCCATCCTCACGCTGAAGCTCAGTGCCGCGCCTATATTGCAAAACATCATCCAAACGCTGAAATTATTTCTACATCTTCAACCGCAGCCGCTGCCGAAGCGTTGAGTAAAGGCGATTTTGATGCTGCTATCGCCGCACCAAATGCGGCAGAAACTTATGGCTTAACAATTCTTGCCAACGATATTGGTGATAGCAGCGAAGCAGTAACACGCTTTGTATTAGTTGGAAAACCAGGATCAGTTCCAGCTCCGACAGGACATGATCGAACATCACTTGCCGCATTTATCGGTGCTGATCATGCCGGTGCATTACTTGAAGTTTTAACTGAGTTTGCAGTTCGCGGTGTTAATCTGACTTTTATTCAATCTCGGCCAACGGGGCGAGAACTTGGTCATTATCACTTCATCATTGATGCAGAGGGCCATATCAATGAAGAACGAGTTGGTGATGCGCTGATGGGACTTCGTCGAATCTGTGAAGATGTTAGATACCTTGGTTCTTATCCAAGAGCGGATAAAATTGCGCCAACTACAACTAAATCAGCAACTGACTCTGCATTTAAAGCTGCAGATAATTGGTTGGCCGAGGTGCGATCTGGGAAGAAAATATGATTGATGTAAAAGTAATTCGTGAAAATCCAGAATTGGTGCGCACCTCTCAAAAAGCACGTGGCGAAAGCGTTGCTTTAGTTGACCAAGTTTTAGCCGCAGATGAAGTAAGACGTAATGCAATAGTTGAATTTGAAGCGCTCCGCGCTGAACAGAACACACTCTCTAAATCTGTCGGTAGCGCTAAAGGTGATGAGAAGACTGCGCTACTAGAAAGCGCTAAAGCTCTCGCTGCAAAAGTGAAAGAAGCAGATGCCAAAAAGAGCGCCAGCGAAGAGGCATTTCGTAATCTGGCACTTGGTATTTCAAATCTAGTTGACCCAAGCGCCCCTATTGGTGGCGAAGCAGACTTCAAGGTCTTAGAAGAAATAGGTACGCCGCGCAAATTTGAGTTTGAACCAAAAGATCATGTCGAACTTGGAAAGATTCTTGGCGCAATAGATGTGGAACGCGGCGCCAAAGTATCTGGAGCTCGTTTCTATTATTTAACCGGCGTCGGTGCGCTCTTGGAGCTAGCGCTTGTTAACTATGCAATTCAGATGGCCACTAAGGCTGGCTTCACACCAATGATTCCCCCTGTACTTGTAAAGCCGGCAGCGATGGAGGGAACTGGATTCCTTGGTCAAGCTGCTGAAAATGTTTTCCATTTAGAAGAAGATGATTTCTATTTAGTTGGTACAAGTGAAGTTCCACTTGCGGCTTATCACATGGATGAAATCTTAGATATCAATAAATTACCGCTGCGTTACACCGGTTACTCACCATGCTTTAGACGAGAAGCTGGTTCTTACGGAAAAGATACGCGTGGGATTATCAGAGTCCATCAATTTGAGAAAGTTGAAATGTTCTCTTTCTGTAAACCAGAAGATGCAGTTGCTGAGCACCAAAGATTGCTTGCCTGGGAGAAAGATTTCCTAAACGCTATGGAGATTCCGTATCGAGTAATTGATGTTGCGACTGGAGATCTTGGTTCTAGCGCAAACCGTAAATTTGATTGCGAAGCATGGATTCCAACACAGAATGCTTATCGTGAAGTAACTAGCACATCTAATTGTTCTGAATTTCAAGCACGCCGTTTAAATGTGCGAGTTAAAGGCGAAAATGGAACTTCTCCAGTCGCAACGCTCAATGGAACTTTAGTTGCCGTCCCACGAATGATTGTCGCGATTTTAGAGAATCACCAGCAAGCAGATGGTTCTGTAATTGTGCCAAAGGCGCTCCAACCCTATTTAGGTACTGATCACTTTTCACCGGTGGCGTAATTGAGCGCACTTACTCGACGCCCTAAATTAATTGCAACAGATCTTGATGGCACCATCGTCCCGCACTACAGCGGAATCTCAGATCGAACCAAGAATGCATTTTTTGCAGCGCATGCTGCAAATATTGAAATTTATTATGTGACTGGCCGGCCACCGCGATGGATGAAAGATATTGCAGAAACCTTTCCATTTGGAAAGGGCATTTTGGGTAACGGAGCACTCCTTTATGACATCCATAAAGAGAAAGTTTTGGAGGAGTGGTTAATCCCAGTTGAGAATCAGATTGAAACGGTAAATAAGTTACGTCGAGCAATTCCAACCGTATCTTTTGCAGTAGAACGTCATAACCACTTTCATCGAGAGAAACTCTATGTACCGCGCTGGGATGTAGGTATGGATAACGAGGGTGTTCATGACATCACTGAAATCATGACTGAACCTGCGGCGAAAATGCTGGCGAGATGTTCAACTCAAGAATTAACTTCAGATGAAATGTTGGAAATTGCACTTCGCGAGCTCGATGGAATCACCACCGTTACACATTCCAATTCTCATGATTCGCTCCTTGAAATTAATGCCTTTGGCGTTTCTAAAGGATCGACGCTTGCCAAGATGGCTGAACGTCATGGGTTTAGCGCTGATGAGGTTGTCACCTTTGGTGATAATCCAAATGATTTCACTATGCTCTCTTGGGCCGGCAGATCATGGGCAATGATTGATGGCCATCCAGAAGCTGTAAAACATGCAAAGGGAGTTGCCGAACCTCATACCGATGATGGCGTTGCCAAGATAATTGAAGAGTTATTGGAGTTACCAGAATGATTACCCGCGCCGTTCCAATATGGCTTGATTTAATGTGTGTAGGTATCGGAGCATTTCAAGGCGCGCTCTTTGCAATTTTTTATAAGAGATTTGATTTAGTCGGTGTAATTTCAGTAGCGGTCATTACAGGACTTGGTGGCGGAATCTTGCGTGATTTGCTTCTCTCTTCTGGCAGACCGTCAGGTATGCAAGATAAATATATTTTGACCGCAGTTGCAGGCGCAGTAGCCGCATTAATTATTGGTCGCTGGTATCGAAAATCTAGCGGCGTAGTTGTACTTCTAGATTCCATTTCAATGTCACTCTTTGCAATTGCTGGAACATATAAAGCGATAGTTTTCGATACTTCAGATTTGGTCGCAATTATTTTGGGAGTAATTACTGCAGTTGGTGGTGGAGTTCTACGTGACATTGTCTGTCGCGTAACGCCACAAATTTTTACTGGCGGACCGCTATATGCAACAGCGACCGCTATCGGCGCTACGGCTTTTGTGTATCTTGAAAAAACTTCCTTACCTTTAAATATTGTTGTTCTAACTGCATCTGCAACCATCGTACTTATTCATATGACTTCAGTTAAATTCCGGATTCATTTAAAGCCGGCAATTTCTGGCCTAGATGGCGATGATTTTGAGGAGCCCAAGCAGGGAAGGTAAGTTCTCCCACGGAGGGCTCGCATAGTGGCCTAGTGCACCGGTCTTGAAAACCGGCAAGGGAAACCTTCGTGGGTTCAAATCCCACGCCCTCCGCCAGTTGTGGGCGAACTCATAAGCCCTCGCCTAGAAAACCCTGGGAATCACTAGGAAAATTGATGCATTCCATAGGGAGGCAATAAGTGGCAACCGGAGTCTTTTCAAGTACACGCGCTGCAATTAAAGAGCGCACACTTCGAACTGATCGTTGGTGGTTACAACCTGCAATAACAGTTGCAGTACTTATTTCTTTTATTATCTATGCAACATTCCGAGCTTTTGAAAAGAAGTATTACTTTGCTGAACCTCTGATTTCACCTTTCTATTCACCATGTCTATCAACTGCATGTGTTGACGGATCGGCACATTTTGGAACACCAATCGGAACGATTTCGCTCTTTGGAATGATTATTTCGCCAGCGCTATTTATTTTGATATTTCCACTTGGTTTCCGATTGACTTGTTATTACTACCGTAAGGCGTATTACCGATCATTTTGGATGTCACCACCGGCTTGTGCAGTTGCTGAGCCACATTCAAAGTACACCGGAGAAACTCGCGCACCGCTTATTTTGCAGAATGGCCATCGTTGGTTCTTCTTCGCAGGTTTAATTTTCAACATCATTCTCACTTATGACGCGATCATTGCATTCAAGAATCCAGAGGGCGAGTGGGGACATATGAGCGTTGGAACGCTCGTACTCACTCTTAACGCTGCAATGCTCTGGCTCTACTCTGCTTCATGTCATACCTGCCGCCACACAATTGGCGGCCGGTTAAAACATTTCTCTAAACATCCAATTCGCTACAAATTATGGAGTTGGGTTTCTGTTCTAAATCATCGACATCCAACCTATGCCTGGATCTCACTATTTGTTGTTGCATTTAGTGATCTTTATGTACGCGCTGTGGCATCCGGATCTATCACTAATTACTACTTTTTCTAGGCGGAGTGATGTCAAAAGCGACTACTGGAATTAAAGCGAGCGATATTAAATTCGATAGATATCGATTTGATGTTGTCGTAATTGGCGCAGGCGGTGCTGGTCTTCGCGCAGCAGTTGAAGCGCGCCAAGCTGGATTACGCGTTGCCATCATCTGTAAATCATTATTCGGTAAAGCACATACTGTTATGGCCGAAGGTGGCGCCGCAGCTGCAATGGGAAATGTCAACGATAAAGATAGTTGGAAGGTTCATTTCCGAGACACGATGCGTGGTGGAAAATTCCTAAATAACTGGCGAATGGCTGAACTACATGCCAAAGAATCTCCAGATCGTATCTGGGAACTAGAAACCTGGGGTGCGCTCTTTGATCGAACTAAAGATGGCCGCATCTCACAACGTAACTTTGGTGGCCATGAATATCCACGCCTAGCCCACGTTGGTGACCGCACTGGTTTGGAATTAATTCGAACCATGCAACAGAAGATTGTTTCGATGCAACAAAAAGATGCAAAAGAACATGGCGACGCCGAAAAATTCATAAAAGTCTTTGCAGAGCTAACTATTACTTCAATTCTGAAAGATGGAAATAAAGTCTCTGGTTGTTACGGATATTGGCGAGAGACGGGCGAAGAAGTTTTATTTGAAGCGCCTGCAGTAGTTCTTGCAACGGGCGGAATTGGAAAATCCTTCAAGATTACTTCTAATTCATGGGAGGGTACTGGCGACGGTCACGCACTTGCATTGAAAGCAGGATCTGCACTTGTTGATATGGAGTTCGTGCAATTCCATCCAACCGGCATGGTCTGGCCACCTTCTGTTCGTGGAATTTTAGTTACCGAATCAGTTCGTGGTGATGGTGGCGTTCTCACAAATAATAAAGGTGAGCGCTTTATGTTTAATTACATCCCAGATGTATTTAAAGATAAGTACGCCGATAATGAAGCTGAAGCCGATCGTTGGTATAAAGATCAAAATAACAATCGTCGTCCACCAGAACTTTTGCCACGCGATGAAGTAGCACGAGCAATTAACGCCGAAGTTAAAGCTGGTCGTGGCTCTGAACATGGTGGCGTTTATCTAGATGTATCAAAGAGATTGCCAGCAGAAGAAATCAAACGTCGCTTACCTTCGATGTGGCATCAATTTAAAGAACTTGCCGATGTTGATATCACTGAACAGCCGATGGAAGTTGGTCCAACCTGTCACTATGTAATGGGTGGCGTAAAAGTTGATCCAGATACTGCAGCTGCACATGGCGTTCCAGGTTTATTCGCTGCTGGTGAAGTTGCCGGCGGCATGCATGGTTCGAATCGCCTTGGCGGCAATTCACTCTCAGATCTTCTTGTCTTCGGCCGTCGCGCAGGCGCTGGCGCTGCTGATTATGTAAAGAGCCTTAAGGGAAATGAACCATCAGTTTCCGATAAAGAAATTGAGAGCGCTCACGAACATATCAATGAACCATTTACCCGCGATGGTGACGAGAATCCATACACATTGCATCAAGAGCTACAGAACATCACCCAAGATCTAGTTGGAATTATCCGCACTGAATCAGAATTGCGCGATGCAATTAAAAAGCTTGAATCAATTCGTGAGCGCGCCTCTAAAGTAAAGGTTTCTGGTGGCAAGGTCTTCAATCCTGGTTTCCATCTCGCCATTGATTTAGAGAATATGTTGCTTGTATCAGAGTCAATTGCGCGCTCAGCGCTAGAGCGCCAAGAGTCACGCGGTGGACATACTCGAGATGATTATCCAAAGATGGATGCAAATTGGCGTCAATTCAATCACCTGACTTCATGGTCTGGAAAAGCTATTGATGTAGAAAAAGCTAAAGCCCAGATGTTACCATCCGAACTTTTAGATTTATTTGAAATGGATGAACTAAAGAAATATTTCACAGAGAATGAACTTGCGAAAGGTGGATCATGAGCCGCAAAGTGAAGATGCGAATCTGGCGTGGCGATTCCAAGAATGGCGAGTTCAAGGATGTCACAGTCGAAGCCAATGAAGGCGAAGTTGTCCTAGATGTAATTCACCGCGTGCAAGCTACGCAAATGTCTGATCTTGCAGTTCGATGGAATTGCAAAGCTGGAAAATGTGGATCTTGTTCAATGGAAATCAACGGTAAGCCACGTCTTGCATGTATGACCCGAATGAATTCCTATTCTGAAGATGAAACCATTACGGTCACACCACTTCGCGCATTTCCAGTAATTAAGGACCTTGTTACAGATGTTTCCTATAACTAT
>VFQT010002904.1_pt1 | contig 16560 bp, 17 predicted proteins | sample 3512381 | NCBI WGS metagenome assembly VFQT01 (sample SAMN10412376, study PRJNA504923) | tailings metagenome | isolation source: Relicate 2 Philex TSF3 active mining site | place: Philippines: Tuba, Benguet | collected 2017-08-29
CTTGTCATTATGCTCAATTTTTTTGAGCAAGCATTTCTTTTACTAATGGAAGAGTAATTGCTCTTTTGGTTTCTAACGAGTAGGCATCAAGGGCTTCCAATAAAGACATAAGACTTGGCATGTCTCTATGAAAGTGCCTTAGTAGCCATGGGGCTACTTCTGTTGATAAATTTAAACCTCTGGCTAGCGCAGCTTGTTGAAGAGCTTGCAGCTTTTCGCCGTCGGATAAAGCATGCATCTGAAATACAAGCCCCCAGGCTAAGCGAGTTCTGAGGTCTTCTCTTAACTGTAAATTAGCTGGTGGTAATAGGCTTGTTGTAATGAGTGCTTGCTTGGGTGATTCTTTAATCAAATTATGTAATCTGAATAGGGCGCCTTGCGAGAATTCATCTAAGTGATCAATGTCATCAACGCAAAGAATGACTGAAGAGTTTGATTGGTCTTCTACGCTTTTGCCAGCGATACGCCAATCATCTGGTGTGCTGTCTTGATTGAGTAAGAATGCATCAATACCTTGCGCAACACCTTTTAAATACATTGCTTGAAGTATGTGTGTTCTGCCTGAGCCACTAACTCCCCATGCATGAATCATCCGCATATCAACTCGTAGTGGATCCGTGGAGTGATCAGTTTGTAGCCAAGAGTTTTGTAGACTTTTGAGAATCGCGCTTAAATTCTCATTACCTGTGGCAATGAAATTATCTAAGCTAGGCTTAGGTGTATGGCCTAGATCAAGAGCAATTTGGCGAGGTAGACGTGGTAGATTTGTCACAGTTAATCGTTATTTTTATACCAAGCGCTATCCTGGTAGGCTTGCATTGCATGCTTGCAAAGCACCAGAATAATGGCACTTATTGGCAACGCTAACAAAATACCAAAAAATCCAAACCAACTGCCAAATAAAATTAAAGCAAACACAACCAATACTGGGTGTAAGCCAATTTTTTCTCCAACCAACTTAGGTGTCAAAAATAAGCTCTCAATTGCTTGACCTGCTATGTAGAGTGCCAAAACTGCTAAAAGGCTGACCCCTGTTTCTGCTTGGAGTAATGCTGACAGTAGAGCTAGTATCAGTGCCGCGCCATAACCAATATAAGGAATAAAAATAGCAATGCCTGTGAATAAGCCCAAGGCAAGCGCGCCTGTAATTCCGAGTAAATAAAGTCCTACGGAGTAATAAATAGAGAGTACGGTGATGACCAATAACTGGCCTCTTAGATACTGCGATAGTAGTTGATCAATCTCAACAAGGATTTGTTTTACAAGAGGTAACCAACGAGGGGGAATAAGAGGATTTAATTTTTTAAAGAACTCATCCCATTGGCTAACTAGGTAAAACACGATAAAAACTATCAGTACTAATCCAAATAGACTGCCCAGAATGCTTTGACCTGAGCTTAGGATGGTTGATAGGCTGGAGCTGACTATGGCGTCTGCATTATTTGAGAGCTGCTCACTGATGCGACTTTGGATGATTTCTTGAATCTTTTTGAGATCAAAGTTAATTGCTAGGTTATCTAGCCATGGTTGTAATGACCTTTGGGCAAGATCTAGCCAAATTGGTAATTGTTGGCGTAAAGCCGGCAATTCTTTCTGTAAAACGCTTATAAATAAAAGAATTAAGCCCAAAATACCCAAAAAGCCGATTAGAACCGTTAATGCTGCAGATAACGTTTTGCCGGCTCTTAGGGCTAGAAAGCAGGTAAATACTGGCCTTAAGACATAAGCCAGGATAAAAGCTGCCAAGAAAGTTGTTAATAAAGAGGCCATAGGTTTAGCGTATCCACTAGAATTCTAGGATTCTACTGATTCAAATACATTTATAGCTATGTCTGATCAAAATTCTTCTAAATCTCAGGGCCTTTCATACCGCGACGCGGGTGTCGATATGGAGGCTGGTGATGCCTTAGTTGAGCGTATTAAGCCGATGGCCAAAAAGACGATGCGCGACGGCGTATTGGCGGGTATTGGTGGTTTTGGAGCTTTATTTGAGGTGCCTAAGCGCTATAAAGAGCCTGTATTGGTTTCTGGTACTGATGGCGTTGGTACAAAGCTTAAATTAGCTTTTGACTGGAATCGTCATGACACGGTGGGCCAAGATTTGGTTGCTATGAGTGTGAATGACATTTTGGTCCAAGGTGCCGAGCCATTATTTTTCTTGGATTATTTCGCTTGTGGAAAATTGTCTGTGGATACTGCTGCAACAGTGGTGGGCGGTATTGCTAAAGGTTGTGAATTAGCGGGATGTGCATTGATTGGTGGTGAAACAGCTGAGATGCCAGGTATGTACCCAGAGGGTGAGTATGACCTTGCTGGTTTTGCTGTGGGTGCTGTTGAAAAATCAACCATGATTGACGGCTCAACAATTGCTCCAGGCGACGTTATTTTAGGTTTGGCTTCAAGTGGTGCTCATTCAAATGGTTATTCTTTGATCCGTAAAATCATCGATCGTGCTGGTGCAAAAGCCACTGACGATTTTCATGGTCAAAGCATGAGTGATGTGGTGATGGCTCCAACTCGCATTTATGTCAAATCAATGTTAGCTTTGATGGCTAAGATGACTGTTAAAGGCATGGCTCACATCACAGGCGGTGGCTTGGTAGAAAACGTACCTCGTGTCTTGCCAGAAAATACTCAGGCAGTGTTGCATCGCGACGCTTGGCAATTGCCGAAGTTATTCCAATGGCTGCAAAAAGAAGGTGGTGTTGAAGATGCAGAAATGCACCGCGTATTTAACTGTGGTGTTGGCATGGTGGTGATTGTTAATGCTGCTGATGCTGCTTCTGCCAAAGCGCAGTTGGAGTCAACCGGCGAAACTGTTTATCAGTTGGGCGAGATTGTTGCTAGGCCGGCTGGAGCCCACCAAACAATCGTTATTTAAGTTACTTAAATGAGTTGATAGTGAGCAAGGCACACTTGCTCACATCGATGCAGGTCTGCCTCGTTCAGAGGATCAAATACTTCTCTGTCAGAAATTCCACGCAACCAAGTTAACTGTCGTTTGGCTAATTGACGAGTGGCCGCAATTGCTTGGTCTTTAAATTCTTCGAAATTAATTTTCCCATCTAAAAAATCCCATCCTTGGCGATAACCAACTGCTCTCATAGAAGGTAAATCTGGATGAAGTAGAGGATTCTTATGCAACACTTTCATCTCTTCTAGAAAGCCCTGCTCAATCATGATGTCAAAGCGTTTTGCAATGCGCTCATGTAGCACAGATCTATCAGATGGTTCAATAGAAATTAAGTGTAAGTTAAGTGGTATGTCGCCACTACCTCTACCAGAGTCTTTGGGTTGCTCGTTTAGCCATTCAGACATTGGTTTGCCACTTTGTAGGTAGATTTCTAAGGCTCTTTGTACACGCTGAGCGTCATTTTTTTCCAGTCTTGCAGCGCTAGCAGGGTCTACCTTAGCTAATTGATCATGAATTGCAGCCCAACCAAGTTCTTTGGCTTGCTCTTCAATTTGAGCCCTAATTTCAGGTGATGCTGCTGGCATTTCAGATAAGCCATGAGCTAAGGCACGCCAGTAGAGCATCGTGCCGCCAACAATTAGCGGAATATTATTTCTGCCTTGAATTTCTTTGACCCACTGCTTGGCATCTTTAGCAAATTTAGCTGCAGAGTAGGGCGCTTCTGGTTCAGCGATATTGATGCCGTGATGAACGACCTCTGCCATTTCGCTAGCGCTGGGTTTCGCAGTCCCAATATCCATGCCTTTGTATACCAACGCTGAATCCATACTAATAATTTCAACGGTCCTGCCGAGTTTTTTTGCTTGTCTGGCGACTTGCATAGCCATCGCACTTTTGCCACTTGCTGTGGGACCTACAATCGAGATCACGGCTTTCTCAGACATGTGTATTTATCGACCGCGCAAAAATAATTTATCCAAATCCTGGATTGTTAATTGCACCCAAGTTGGCCTGCCGTGGTTGCACTGATCCGCTCTTTGGGTTTGTTCCATTTGACGTAGCAGCGCATCCATTTCGGTGAGCGTTAGCAATCGATGTGCTCTAACTGCTGCGTGACATGCCTGAGTAGCCAAACGTTCGTGCTGAGCCGCATCTAAGACTGCTTTAGAGCCAGTTAGGTCTAAATCATTCAGTAGATTCCTCAATAGCATCACCGGGTCAGATTTTTGCAACAAGGTTGGAATGGTTCTAATTGCCAATTGAGTGGGGGACAGTGTTGCTAGATCAAAACCAAGTTGAGCAAGCGTTTGGCGGTGCTCCTCGGCCTTACCTATCTCCAGTTCTGTGGCATGCATCACAACTGGTACTAGCAATTGTTGTATTTTGATGCCCGTAGATAAGTCTTCTTTTAACTTCTCATATAAGACGCGCTCATGAGCGGCGTGCATATCTATCAATACAAGCCCATGCTTATTTTGAGCCAAGATATAGATGCCATGAATTTGAGCCAAGGCATGTCCTAGGGGCAGGTCAGAATCTTGGGGAGAGCTATCTACAGATGGATTGGGGTTGATCTGAGTGAATAGTCGATCAATATCATGTTTGCTGTTTTGATTAAGAGGTAAGAATTGATTGCCTGCTTGACCAACCCATGCTGGTGGACTGCTAATATTCGTAAAAGTATGAGGCGTTGCAAATTCAGGGCTCTCATGTATACGCTCACCACCACCTGTGCTTAAAGCATTTTGTATCGCTTTATAAACAAACTGGTGAACCGCGCCACCCTCTCTAAAGCGAACTTCAGTTTTAGCAGGGTGTACGTTGACATCGACAAGTTGCGGATCAATTTCTAGCGATAACACAACCATGGGCTGTCGATCGCCATGCAACACATCTTGGTATGCGCTACGAATAGCGTGCTGAATCACCTTGTCCCTGATAAATCGACCATTAACAAAACTGTATTGTTGATCTGCTCTAGCTCGGCTGGCAGTTGGTTTGCTGATGAAGCCTCGCAAAGACAAAACGCCAGAAGTGCTTTCTAGAGCGATTCTGGATTCGTGGAATTCTTGACCTAGGATGGCATCCACTCTTTGCTCAATATTGCCCGCTGCCCAACGCTCAATCACTTTGCCGTTATGCCAAATGGCAAAACCAATATCTGGCCTAGATAAAGCTATACGTCTCACCACATCAAGGCAATGACCTAGCTCTGTAGTTGCACTTTTTAAGAATTTTCTTCTAGCAGGTGTATTGAAATATAAATCTTGAACGTCGATGGTAGTGCCAACACTGCCAGAAGATGGGCTCACATCGCCAACAGTTTGGCCACCGTTAACTTGAATCTGCCAAGCGTGATCATCTTCTGCGGTGCGTGTGGTGATAGAAAGTCTGGAAACCGAAGCAATCGAGGCTAGTGCTTCACCACGAAACCCTAAAGATGCAACTGATTCAAGATCGCTCAGAGACTTAATTTTGCTCGTGGCATGGCGTAAAACGGCCAAATGTAATTGTTGATGCGCAATTCCAAAGCCATCATCCTGAATAGAAATTCTTTGGCAGCCACCTTCTTCTAGTCGAATGGTGATTGCCTGAGCCCCCGCATCAATCGCATTTTCTAAAACTTCTTTAACTACTGAGGCTGGGCGTTCAACAACTTCACCGGCTGCAATTTGGCTAATGAGGGTATCAGGAAGGGCGGCAATCACCGGTCTCATAAAAAATACTTTTAGTGCAGACGGTGTTGTTGTTCGAGTTGTGCGATTTGCGCTTTGATCTCGTCTATATCACTGGCTTCTGTTGAGCTATCAATATACCTTTGCATATCTTCAATAGCTGGTCTGATGTAATCGAGTTGAGCAAGGGCTAAACCCCTGTCTCTAACTTCTTCAATGGCATCTGGCAACAAAATAACGAGGCGTTGCTGAATACCTAACAACCTTTCCCAACGTTCTTGTTGGGTGTAGATAGCTTTTAGATTTCTTAAGAATCGAGACAGAATCTCTCTTGAGCTAGAGCTTCTTAAAAAAGCGCTCAAAGGTAATTGATATTCACCACGATATCCTTGCGCATCCAAATAAGGATCTAGCATTTCTTGCAATTCTTGTTTGGATAAAGAAGTGCCAGTAAGAGGATCCATGATCACTTCGCCTTGAGGCAGTGATAAGCGCATCATGAAGTGATTGGGGAATGAGACCCCTTTGATATTTAATCCAATTTGTTGGCCAAGTTCCATAAATATCAAGGCCAATGAAATCGGAATACCTCTTCTTGTTTCAATCACACTGTGTAGATAAGAATTGTTTGGGTCGTAATAGTCATTACGATTTGGACCAAACCCTAATTCTTTATAAAAAAAGTTTTTTAGTATTTGGAGTTTTTGTATCCCTGCCATCTCATGGGTAACGCGATGCTTTACCTTGTCTGCAAGAAGATCAAGTTCATCAAAAACATGCTGAACAATTAAGTCTGGATAGGAGTGTTGAGCTACAGCAATGGCAGCTTCAGTCAGAGGAAAATGTTCGTCTTCTGATACTAGCGATGCGAAGTAATCTAATTGTTGTGTTGGCATAAATCTTGGTTAAATTATTTCGCTTGATGTAAAAAATCTTTTGTTCTAAATCCGGTTAGCCATAGGGTGACTAAATATACAAACCCTGCCAATGATAGCCACAGTGTGAGTAATCCAATTCTAATCATTGGGGTGTTTCTTAGCTCTAGCCAGTCATGTTGACGCGCACCAAAATAAAAAACAACGCCTATAGCAACTAATCCAATACTAAGTTTCGCAAAAAACTTGAACCACCCAGAATTTTTTTGAAGTACGTCTAATTTGGCCAAGCCTCGCCATAAGAGAAATGCATTGATGCATGCGCCTAGGCCAATTGATAGGGCAAGTCCTGCATGGTCAAGCCAAGGAACTAAAACAATGTTGGCTAGTTGTGTAATAACCAGTACGCGAATCGCAATTTTTACGGGGGTCTTGATATCTTGTCTTGAGTAGTAGGCTGGCGCCAAAATTTTTACCAAAATAAGCCCAATCAAGCCAACCCCATACGCTGCTAATGCATGTTGCGTCATATTCACATCAATTGCATTGAATTGACCATAGTGATAAAGCACGGCTGCCAGCGGTTGGCCAAACATCAGTAAAGCCAGGGCTGCTGGTGCAGCCAGGATGAAGGTTAGTTTTAGACCCCAATCCATCAACCTGGCAATTTGCTCTTTGTCTGCCAGTGCATTAGCTTTACTTAGGCTTGGAAGTAAGACTGTGCCAAGAGCTACGCCCAACAAAGCTGTTGGGAATTCCATCAGTCTGTCAGCGTATGACAACCAAGACACGCTACCAGCTGTTAAATGAGACGCAATATTGGTATTGATGATGAGTGATAGTTGTGCAACTGAGACAGCGAACAATGCTGGCAACATCAATTGCAAAACTTTTCTGGCTCCTGGATGGTGCCAAGCATTTTTGATAGTTTGAATGCTTAAGCCAATTTTTGGCAACATGCCAATCTTTTTGAGAGCAGGAATCTGTAGTGATAGTTGTGTGAGTCCTCCAAGAATCACACCTATACCCAGTGCATAGATGGGTGTCTCGAAATAGGGAGATAGCAACCAAGATGAAAAAATCATCGATAGGTTCAAAAGAACTGGGGTGAATGCAGGGACTGCAAATTTTTTATAGGTATTTAAGATGCCGGCTGATAGTGACACCATTGATATCAGACCAATATAAGGAAACATGATCCTGGTGAGTACTAAGCTGGCTTCGTGAGCGCCATTTTCTTTAAGGCCTGAGGCAACCACAAAAATAATCCAAGGGGCACCCACTACGCCCAAAATGACGGTGGCAATCAAAGCCCAAAACAATAGCGTTGCAATCGCGCTTACCATGAGCGCAGTGCCTTCCTTACCTTCCTTGGCGTTGGTTTCGCCTAAAACGGGTACAAAAGCCTGAGAAAATGCCCCTTCTGCGAACAATCTTCTGAGTAAATTGGGGATTCTGAACGCCACATTGAAGGCGTCTGTCCACTCTGAGGCGCCGTAGGTACGGGCAATCAGGGTTTCGCGTAACAATCCCGTAATGCGGGATAGCATGGTTAAGCTACTAACTTTGGCGGCGGCAGATAATAAATTCACAGACGTAGTTTTACAGATTTTTCGCAGGGGTGGTAGGCTTGCTCAGGATAAGTTATAATCTTTTTCTTTTGGCAATACCCCTAAAGGTTACAAACATGGCAAATACAGCCCAAGCTCGCAAACGCGCCCGCCAGGCCGTTGCACAAAATGAACATAACGCAAGCTTGCGTTCACGTCTACGTACGGCTATCAAGTCTGTGCGCAAGGCCGTAGACGCTGGCGACAAAGCTACTGCAGCTAAGGTTTTCCAAGCTGCTCAAGCAACAATCGACAAGATTGCAGACAAGAAAGTAGTGCATAAAAACACTGCTGCGCGTACAAAATCACGCTTATCTGCAGCTGTTAAAGGTATGACAGCCTAATTTATTTAGGTTGAAAAAGAGCCCGTTCCCTGATCCGGAGCGGGTTTTTTGTTTCTAGTTGTTTGATTTTATTGGGATTTCGCAGGCTTCGACGATTGGCAAATTGTTGTCTTTTGCGAAGTTTTTAACGAAATCCATGGCTTTAGGCTCTATGTCACGAAGTCGCTCATCTACAACGACGCATTTCAGACCGCCAATATTGACCGGTTTAACGTAAGGTGAGTAGGTAAAACGAGGATCGCTAGGATCGTCCTCTGGTCGAAACTGAGCCATAACGCCACAAAGTCTTTCGGCCCAGTCACTTGGCCTGAATGGCTTGCCATCGTGAGTGAGACCTTGGATGAAGAATTGTTTGGCCGTCACGATGTCTTTGCAGTATAAATAGGGTGATAATTCGGGATAACCCCTAGATTTTATCAGCCTCGCATAATAATTAGTAAATATTTGAATTAATCAGGCATTTTTAAAAAGCTATGGCGTCGAATATTCCTGTTAGGCACTACCTACAATTCACTGATTTCAGTGCGGATGAGTACGCTTATCTATTAGAGCGTTCAGCATTCTTAAAGGCCAAGTTCAAGCGCTATGAAACTTGGCATCCATTACATGACAGAACTTTGGCGATGATTTTTGAAAAAAACTCAACGCGCACAAGATTGTCATTTGAAGCGGGCATTCACCAATTGGGTGGGCACGCTGTATTTTTAAATACCAAAGATACGCAATTAGGTCGTGGTGAACCAGTTGAAGATGCTGCGCAAGTTATTTCGCGCATGACTGACATCATCATGATTCGTACATTTGGCCAAGACATTATTGAACGTTTTGCTGCCAACTCTCGTGTGCCTGTTATCAATGGTTTAACCAATGAATATCATCCATGCCAAGTTTTGGCCGATATCTTTACTTATGTCGAGCATCGCTCAAGCATTCAAGGTAAGACAGTTGCTTGGGTGGGGGATGCAAACAACATGGCTTACACCTGGATACAGGCTGCTGAAATTTTAGACTTCAAAGTTAATTTTTCTGCGCCAGCTGGTTACCAGCTAGATGAATCTATGTTGAGTGCTGGATCTAAAAAGTATTTATCAGTTTTTGAGAATCCTTTGGATGCTTGTTGTGGTGCGGATCTTGTGACCACAGATGTTTGGACAAGTATGGGTTATGAGGATGAGAATCAAGCTCGCTTGAAGGCATTTAAGAGTTGGATGGTGACAGACGAGATGATGTCTGTTGCAAATAAAGATGCACTTTTCATGCATTGTTTGCCAGCCCACAGAGGTGAAGAGGTGTCAGCTTCTGTGATTGATGGCCCTCAAAGCGTGGTGTGGGATGAGGCGGAAAATCGTCTGCATGTGCAAAAAGCTTTGATGGAGTTTTTGCTTTGCGGCAAGCTCTAATTTTTATTGAAACTTAAGTAAATTAATTTATATGTCAGATATCAAAAAAGTAGTTTTAGCTTATTCAGGCGGTTTAGATACCAGCGTGATCTTGAAATGGTTACAAGACACTTATCACTGTGAAATTGTTACGTTTACTGCTGATCTAGGTCAGGGTGAAGAGCTTGAGCCAGCGCGTGCTAAGGCTTTGAAGTTTGGTATCAAGCCTGAAAATATTTTCATTGATGACTTGCGTGAAGAGTTTGTTAGAGATTTCGTGTTCCCGATGTTTCGTGCGAACACGATTTATGAGGGCGAATATTTATTAGGCACATCAATTGCTCGTCCATTGATTGCTAAGCGCCAAATTGAAATTGCTCACAAAACTGGTGCGGATTCTGTTTCTCATGGCGCTACAGGTAAAGGTAATGACCAAGTTCGTTTTGAATTGGGTTACTACTCATTAGAGCCATCTATTAAGGTGATTGCTCCATGGCGTGAGTGGGATTTGTTGTCTCGCGAAAAATTATTAGCCTATGCTGAGCAGCATGGTATTCCTGTTGAGATGAAGCACAAGCAAGGTGGTGCGCCATACTCAATGGATGCCAACCTATTGCATATTAGTTACGAAGGTCGTCATTTAGAAGATCCTAATGCTGAAGCCGAGGAGTCAATGTGGCGTTGGACAGTATCACCAGAGCAAGCGCCAGATGCCCCAGAGTATTTGGATATTGAATTTGAGCGAGGTGATGCTGTAGCGATTAACGGTACTCGTTATAAGCCACATGAAATGTTGGCTGAACTTAACAAAATTGGCGGCAAACATGGTGTGGGCCGTCTAGATTTAGTTGAGAACCGCTATGTAGGTATGAAGAGTCGTGGTTGTTACGAAACCCCAGGCGGAACTATTTTGCTCAAAGCACACAGAGGAATCGAGAGTATTACTCTTGACCGCGAAGTTGCGCATCTCAAAGATGATTTGATGCCTCGTTACGCGAGCATGATTTATAACGGTTATTGGTGGGCGCCAGAGCGTGTTGCCATCCAAACTTTGATTGACCACACTCAGCAAAATGTCAGTGGCTTTGTGCGCGTCAAACTATACAAAGGTGCAGTAACAGTTGTGGCGCGTGACTCTAAGAACACATTATTTGATCAAACTATTGCAACGTTTGATGATGATGGTGGCGCGTATAACCAAGCTGATGCTGGTGGATTTATTAAATTAAACGCTCTACGTATGCGTATTGCAGCTAACGCCCGTCGTAAGCGCGGTTCTTAATTGTTGAAGTAATAGGATAAAAAATGCAATTTGATCAAGTATCAGTTAATAAAAAAGCAAATGTTTTCTTTGATGGTAAATGTGTTTCACATACAGTGACATTGCCAGGTGGTGAGCGTAAGTCTGTGGGCGTTATTTTGCCAAGCACATTGCGTTTTGATTTAACAACTAAAGAAGTGATGGAAGTGGTTGATGGCACAGCATACGTAAGCATCAACGGTACGCCTGAGCAAGCTTTTACAGCAGGTCAATCATGGACGGTTGAAGCCGGTGGATACTTTGTGATTCGTGCTGAGCAAGCTGTTCATTACGTTTGCCACTTCGGTTAATTTTTAATAAAACCACTGGGTATGCCGTTAATGGCATTCCCAGCCAAAAGCCCTTTCTTGGCAAACCAGCCTTGGTTCATTTCTAAAGCAAAACGAACTGGTTGGCTTGGGCAGTGATTATCTTCAGTCATTGCCTTCATTTCAATGATATTCACAATCTTGCCGTCATCTGCCAAAAATGCAATGGCTAGAGGTATTTTGGTGTTCCTCATCCAAAAGCAGTGAGTTCCTTTGTTTTCAAATACAAATAGCATCCCATCATCTGGCGGCAAATAGTTTCGATGCATGAGTCCAAGCTGCCTAGCTTGCTCGGTTGCTGCAACCTCTGCCGCTATTTTGTAAAGACCTGCTTGTAGTTGAATGGAAGGTAGCTTTTGTGCCTGGCTTACCCCTTGCCATCCTAGGCAGAGGGTAAGGGCAACAATGACGCGATTAAAAAATTTCAAAGTGCTAGGTAGTTTAATTATTCAGCTGCTTTAGCTTTTTTTGCTTTAGTTTTTTTGGCGGCTTTTTTCTTTTTAGTCTTTTTAGCTTTTTTAGGAGCCGGTTTTTCAACTGCTTGCTCTGCTGCTGGTGCTGCAGGGGCAACTGGCGCCACTGGTGCGGCTGGTGCTTGAGCAAAGCTCGTGGCAGCAAATAAAGCCAATGCAATTGAAGCAATAATTTTGCGCATAATTTCCCTTTGTTATTAATTAATTTAATTATTTACTAGCTAGAACTTTATCAGACTGTGGGTCTAGATTCTAGGATGTTTCGACCAAATATCGACCAATTCATGGGTCTGTTTGGAGGGGCTCAAAAAAGGTGCATTGGGTCTTCAACTGGATTTGAAACTTATGTTTAGAATAGGAAACATGAGCAATAAACCTAAAACTCCCAACATCATAGAAACTCCATCATTTCAGGAGGATCATGCTGCTGTCATGGATCGCCAATCAGAGCGAGTGCAGCCACCCAAGATGTATCGAGTTGTTTTGCTCAATGATGATTACACGCCGATGGAATTTGTGGTGATGATTATTCAAGAATATTTCCATCAGGATCAAGAAAGCGCCACAAGAATTATGTTGCAAGTACATCTTGAAGGTAAGGGTGTTTGTGGTGTATATACTAAAGATGTCGCTTCAACAAAAGTTCAACAGGTAGTAGATCGGTCCCGCGAAGCGGGGCATCCCTTGCAGTGCACTATGGAGGAAGCATGATTGCTCAAGAACTAGAAGTAACCTTGCATATGGCATTTGTAGACGCAAGAGCGTCGCGACATGAGTTCATCACTGTCGAGCACTTACTGTGTGCTTTGTTGGATAACGCCACAGCTGCTGATGTACTTAAAGCTTGTGCGGTCAACATTGATGACTTAAAGGGCAATCTTAAGAATTTCATTAATGACAACACACCCATAGTCCCAGGTTCGGAAGAGGTGGATACGCAACCTACTTTAGGTTTTCAGCGAGTAATTCAGCGTGCCATCATGCACGTTCAATCAACTTCTAATGGTAAGAAGGAAGTTAATGGCGCTAATGTACTAGTAGCTATTTTTGGTGAAAAAGATTCGCATGCTGTGTATTACTTGCAGCAACAAGGTGTTACGCGTTTAGATATTGTTAACTACATCAGTCATGGCATCAGAAAAGACCAGGTAGAGTCGCCAAAAACCAATGAGTCTAGTTCTGAGAGTGAAGAATCAGGTGGCAGCTCTAAAGATAGTCCTTTGGAGCAATATACCCAAAATCTTAATGTGCTTGCTAAGCAAGGTCGCATTGATCCATTAATTGGTCGCGAAGGTGAAGTTGAGCGTGTAATTCAGGTTTTATGTCGTCGTCGTAAAAACAACCCTTTGTTGGTTGGCGAAGCGGGTGTTGGTAAGACAGCTATTGCTGAAGGTCTTGCGTGGAGGATTACGCAAGAAGATGTTCCAGATGTTTTGGCTAAAGCCACTGTTTACTCATTAGATATGGGGGCTTTATTAGCGGGTACTAAATACCGTGGTGACTTTGAACAACGCCTTAAGGGTGTTTTGAAGAATCTCAAGGACAATCCTGATGCCATTTTGTTCATTGATGAAATTCATACACTGATTGGTGCTGGCGCAGCATCAGGTGGCACCTTGGATGCTAGTAATTTATTGAAGCCAGCTCTTTCAAGTGGCCATATGAAATGCATTGGTGCAACAACCTTTAATGAATACCGTGGCATCTTTGAGAAGGATGCTGCCCTATCAAGACGTTTTCAAAAGGTCGATGTTTTAGAGCCATCAGTGGATCAGACAGTTCAGATTTTGCGAGGCTTGAAGTCAAAGTTTGAAGAGCATCATGGCGTTAAATATGCTCAAGCAGCACTTAATGCTGCTGCCGAGTTATCTGCTAGATATATCAATGATAGACATTTGCCAGATAAGGCGATTGATGTGATTGATGAGGCAGGTGCTGCACAAAGAATTTTGCCAAAATCAAAGCAAAAGAAAACGATTGGTCGTCAAGAGATTGAAGACATTGTTGCCAAGATTGCGCGCATCCCGCCACAATCAGTATCAGTCGATGATCGCAGCAAGTTACAAACCTTGGATCGAGACCTTAAGAGTGTTGTGTTTGGTCAAGACCCAGCGATTGAGGTTCTTGCTTCAGCAATTAAGATGTCTCGTGCTGGTTTAGGTAAAGATGACAAGCCAATTGGTTCATTCTTGTTCTCTGGCCCAACAGGTGTTGGTAAGACAGAAGTTGCAAAGCAACTTGCCTTCATTATGGGGGTTGAATTAATTCGCTTTGATATGTCAGAGTACATGGAGCGCCATGCAGTTAGTCGTTTGATTGGTGCTCCTCCAGGCTATGTAGGCTTTGATCAGGGTGGTTTGTTAACGGAAGCTGTTAACAAAAAGCCACATTGCGTTTTATTGTTAGACGAGATTGAAAAAGCTCATCCAGATATCTTCAATATTTTGTTGCAAGTGATGGACCACGGCACCTTAACTGACAATAATGGTCGCAAAGCTGACTTCAGAAACGTTGTCATCATTATGACCACGAATGCTGGTGCAGAAACGATGCAGAAATCAACTATCGGGTTCACAACAGTCAGACAGGCTGGTGATGAGATGGGGGATATCAAGCGTACCTTTACGCCTGAGTTCCGTAATCGCTTAGATGCTATTGTTGGCTTTAAGGCGCTTGATGAGAGCATTATTTTGCGTGTGGTTGATAAGTTCTTAATGCAGCTTGAAGAGCAGTTGCATGAGAAGAAGGTGGATGCGAGCTTTACTGAAAACCTCAGAAGCTACTTGGCTAAACATGGTTTCGACCCTCTCATGGGGGCAAGACCAATGCAGCGCTTGATTCAAGACTTGGTTAGAAAAGCGCTTGCAGATGAACTATTGTTTGGCAAGTTAGCGCATGGTGGCCACGTCGTTGTCGACATGGATGCTAACGAGAAGGTAGTTTTAGATTTTGATGCGCCTGTAAGACCTGCTGTGAAGAAAATCTCCTCAGGCGCTGCAGAGACTGAAGAGATTTAAGCTCTACCTGTACTACCAAAGCCGCCAGCACCACGTTCGCTGGCGGTAAATTCTTCTACTTCAGCCCACTCAACCTGAGCCACTGGAACAATGACTAGTTGCGCTAAGCGCTCCATAGGTTCCAATTTAAAAGCAGTTTGACCGCGATTCCATGTGCTGACCATCAGTTGGCCTTGGTAGTCTGAGTCAATCAAGCCTACTAAATTGCCTAACACGATGCCATGCTTGTGTCCTAAGCCTGATCTAGGCAAGATAAGTGCCGCGTAACCAGGGTCATCCAAATAAATAGCTAGGCCTGTTGGTACCAAAACTGTTTGGCCTGGTTCAATAGTGATTGCCTCATCAAGACATGCTCTTAAATCAAGACCGGCGCTACCCGCAGTTGCATACTGTGGCAAATTGTTTTTCATGCGTTCATCAAGAACTTTGACTTGTAGTTTTTTCATATTAGATTTTTGTAGATACGAGCTGGATTAGTTCGCGTGATAGAGCGAGTTTATTGAGTTTAGAGGTTTTCTTATTGCCGGATTGTTCAATGATGAGTAGTTGGTTTTCATCAAGTCCAAATGTATCTGGACCAATATTGGCAACTAACATTGGAATATTTTTACGGACAAGTTTTTCTTGACCGTGTTTTTCTAAGTCATTAGTTTCTGCGGCGAACCCCACGCAATAGGGCTTTGAATTTTTAGCCGCTGCTTTTGCTACATCAGCCAAGATATCTGGGTTGATAACAAACTCAAGTGATGGAGAGCCGCTATCTACTTTTTTAATTTTTTCATCTTTAACGTTTTTTACAGACCAGTCAGCTACTGCTGCTACTGCAAAGAAAACATCAGCATCCAAATGCTTCATCACGGCTGCATGCATTTCTTGAGCGCTGGTCACATTAGTACGTTGAACTTGTCCTGTGAACTCTAGAGGTGTGTTGATGTGGCATGGTCCAGCGATGAGTTGAACGTTTGCTCCCGCCTCTATAGCAGCCCTAGCAATTGCAAACCCCATTTTCCCAGAGCTTTTATTTGTAACGCCTCTAACTGGATCAATTGCCTCATAGGTGGGGCCTGCGGTAATTAAAACTTTTTTACCGGCAAGAACTTTTTTTTGAAAAAAAGCAATCACACCTTCTAAAATTTCTGATGCTTCTAGCATGCGTCCCATGCCGTTTTCACCACAAGCTTGAGAGCCGCTGGTGGGGCCTAGAACAGTAACCTGATCTTTGTTTAGCTGTGCAACATTTCTTTGTGTTGCTGCGTTTTCCCACATTTGCTTATTCATGGCTGGCACCACAACTAACGGGCATTCTCTAGCTAGGCAAATGGTGCTAACTAAATCATCTGCAAGACCTAATGCTATTTTTGCTATTAAATCTGCGCTGGCGGGAGCAACTAAAATGACATCGGCTTTTCTAGATAGCTCAATGTGAGCCATATTGTTTGGAATGCGTGAGTCCCATTGGCTCGTATAGACTGGTTGCCCGGTGAGCGCTTGCATGGTGACAGGGGTCATGAATTGTGTGGCAGCTTCGCTCATCACAACTTGTACGGATGCACCTTCTTGTATCAGTGAGCGCGCTAATTCAGCTACTTTAAAAGCAGCAATGCCACCGGACATCGCCAGTACTATTTTTTTGCCTTGTAGTGA
>VFQT010002905.1_pt1 | contig 16547 bp, 14 predicted proteins | sample 3512381 | NCBI WGS metagenome assembly VFQT01 (sample SAMN10412376, study PRJNA504923) | tailings metagenome | isolation source: Relicate 2 Philex TSF3 active mining site | place: Philippines: Tuba, Benguet | collected 2017-08-29
AAAGCACAGGGAAAGAAAGTACACCAAGTACTGCTGTAAAGAACAGTGCCCAGATGGTCAGGGGAAGACGTGTCATCGTCATGCCCCGGGTGCGCATATTCAGGATGGTAGAAATGTAGTTCAAACCTCCGAGCAGCGAGGATACGATGAACATGGCCATGGATACCAGCCAGTAATCCATACCCAACTTTGAACCTTCAGAGGCCTGACCCAGCGCGCTGAGCGGAGGATAGATCGTCCAACCTCCGGAGGCAGGTCCCGTCTGAATGAACATGGAAGCGAACATAATAACACTGGCCAGGAAGAAGAACCAGTAGCTCAGCATGTTCAGCATGGGGGAAGCCATGTCACGGGCACCGATCTGAAGAGGGATCAGGAAGTTGGCGAAGGTTCCACTCAAACCTGCAGTCAGTACGAAGAACACCAGGATCGTACCGTGCATGGTTACCAATGCGTAGTAGAACTCATTGGAAATTCTTCCGCCAGCTGCCCACTTTCCGAACAGGTCTTCCAGGATGGGGAATGACATCTCCGGATATCCCAGTTGCAGACGGAACAACACAGAGAACAGACCACCAATGACAGCCCAGATCATTCCAGTGATCAGGAACTGCTTGGCGATCATCTTGTGATCCTGACTGAAGACATATTTTGAGATGAAAGACTCCTCGTGATGATCATGATGTCCTTCATGATGATCATGTGCAGCGTGTAATTCTTCTGACTCGTGTACGGTACTGACTTGTGCGATACTCATCTCGTTCAGTTTAGGTTTTGATCCTTATATACTGACTCTGTTCAATTTTTTGCCAGGGGTTTTGATGTGGGTGCGCTTACATTGGTTTGAAGCGTATCCGTCGCAGCGGGAGCGGCTTCCTGCTTGGCTGCAGAAACCGTCAGGTACTGAGGCTTTTGTTGTGACAACCATTTGTCATATTCCTCTTGCGTTTCAACAATGATCAGTCCCTTCATGGAGTAATGTCCACTGCCACACATCTGATCGCAAGAGATCTCATAAACAAAGTTCTTATTACCGGTGATCTCCTTCATCTGTTCGGTGGTGTACTTGGGCGTAAACCACATGGTCGTTGGAATACCCGGTACAGCATCCATCTTGAGGCGGAAGTGGACAAGACCTACGTCATGGATAACATCCTGTGCATTGATGACCAACTGCACGGGTTTTCCTACCACCAGGTGCATTTCCGTGGATTCCAGATCGTCATGGCTTGCTTCATCTTCCCAGTCCACACCCAGTGCGTTACCATTGGAGGCATCCGTCAGACGATAATTCTTCCGGCCGAGTACACCATCCTTGCCGGGGTAGCGTACCATCCAATTGAATTGTTTGCCCGTGATCTCTACGATCTGCGCATCCTTGGGAGCATCACTGGTGATGTTGAACCAATAGAATAGACCCATACCCACCAGCACGGTAAGGAAGATGGCAGGTACAACGGTCCAGATCAGTTCCAGCTTGTTGCTGTGAGCGAAATAAAAGGCCTTGCGCTTTTCCGTGTACTGGTACTTGAAGGCGAACCAAAAAAGCGCAATTTGAGTGATGAAGAACACCAGGCCGGTGACAGCCAGCGTCATCCAAAGCATTTTGTCGATCTTCTCTCCGTGATCGGAAGCAGCCGGTTGAGCCAGCAATGTTCTGTCGAAGAACATCTCATTACACCACCATGCACCGATCAAGCCCAACACAAGGAAGGCAATGAACAGGAAGGCGTTGATTCGATTGTTTTGTTTGAATGTCTTGTCCTCTCCCTTCAGCACGGAGACATATTCGCTGGCTTTTGAGATCTGGAAGACCAGAATAAAGGCCAGCACCAGGATCGCCACAATGAAAAATGTCGTCATGATTATTTGTATGGTAAGGTTTCTATTTGCCTTTTTCTAAATAGCGCTTAGGTATGGTGGATAATGGATTCCTTAAGCAGGGGATGGTGCTTGGACAGCAACGGTGCTTTTTCCAAAGACCTTCCAACGAAAAACATGATCAGACCTGCATAGAACGCAAGGATACCGAATTCAAACCAACCCAGGCTATAATGTTCACCTAATGAGCCCGGCATGACCATCTGATAGAAGTCTAGCCAGTGACCGATGATGATAAGTACCGCCAGTACTGCCATCGTGGTGTAGTTCCGCTTGGAACCGCGACGTATCAATAACAAGAACGGAAGTACGAAGTTCATGATCAGGTTCAGGAAGAAAATGAATCGGTACGGTCCCTGCATCCTTGGTTTGAAGTAGATGGTCTCTTCCGGAATGTTCGCGTACCAGATCAGCATGAACTGAGAATACCAGAGGTAGGTCCAGAACACCGAGAAAGCAAACATGAACTTTCCAAGATCATGGAGGTGCTCTTCATTCACATACTCCAGGTAGTCCTGATTCTTCAGGTACACGACGTAGATGGCGATCAGTGACATCCCGGAGACGAAAGTACTGGCGAACGTGTACCAGCTGTACATGGTCGAGAACCAGTGTGCATCGATGCTCATCAGCCAGAACCACGGGATGGTAGACGCTACGGTAAGGCCAAAGAAAACAGTGAAAATTGAAGCCCATACACTGTTGGACCACATATATCCTTTGACCTCTTCAGCGCTGAACGGCTCATCTGCGCGCTTGCTCAATTGCCTCATCTTATGGCCCACCCATGACCACACGGCCAGGGTCAGAATGGTCCACAGCAGGAAGAAGGTCGGATTCAGAAAACCACTTTTGCCCTTCAATACCGGATCGTGTTCAACGTGATCCTTGTCCAGCCAGTGATAAATATGATGCTGGTGACCGAATATGATGCCGAGGAATACCAGTAAAGCAATGACTGAAAAGACCGGGACCAGCGTAGAAATGGCTTCAGGCACCCTGCGAAAGGCCATCTGCCATCCACCCATTGCCAGGGTTGTAACACACACAAAGAACATGCTGGCATTCACTACCAACAGAAAGAAGGTACTGTTCTGCAAAAGTACAGCCCAGAATCTTGTCTGTGCATGCTCATCCTTACTCATCCCAAGGAAAATGAAACCCAGCACGAGCACGAGTGTACCGATACCCAGGAGGGCATTCGTCCACTTTTTGTAACCTGCCGGCATTTCAAATTGTTGCTTGATCATCGGGTTCTAGTTAAAAAGTTCTTGATTCAATGTGCCTGCCAGCATTATGGTTTCACGGTACTGCTCTCAGAAGCGGGAGCGGCAGACGCAGCCGGAGTCAGTTTACCTTGCTTCATCTTGATGTAATGAATCACCATCCAGCGCTGTTTGGCATCAAGTTGCGAAGCATATCCACCCATCAGGTTCTTGCCATAGGTGATGGAATAGAACATTTGTCCTTCCGGCATTTGCTCGTATTTCGAATCACCGACCAGCGAGGCAGGCTTCGAAGGATACGGCCCATCGCCATCTTTCCACAACGGACCATTACCATCGAGCTTCGCACCATGGCAGATCCCGCAGTTCACCAGATACAGACGCTCTGCTTCCTTCATCTGAGAATCGGTGGGCACAGGGATAGGGTTACGGGTTGCACGGGAAGCGTAGTAGTTCGTGGTATCGCCGATCTTATCCTGAGCGAGGTGATACACAAAAACTTCTCCGCGCTTTACGGTACCGGCCACAGGCTGGCGGTTGGTCTGGCCATCCACAAATACCGGGTTGGCGGAATAAGTTTCATAAGCGCGGCTGTAGGCCATGTCGGGCATGTAAACCTTGCCCGGCTTACGCTTGACGTCACTGCATCCTACGGACGCTGCGATGATCGCAGGCAGCAGGGCGGCTATGATTGATATCTTTTTCATCATCATCTTTGATTCTGTTCTGATTAGGCGATGTTGGGTTCGTTATAGAGTTTTTGCTCCCTGTCGTAACGACCGATCCACCAACCGTCTTCCGCCACTTGCGTATTGATCTCCTTTGCACCGACACTTTCGAGGAAGGCACTAAGTGCTGCTTCATCTGTTTTTTCCGTGCACTCGATGACCATCACAAAAAGATCATCTGTGGCCCGGGCATGGAAGTGATGCTTTTTGATGAAAGGTGCCAGCTGACAGATGTAACAGAAGGTCAACACCATGCCTACGGCTGCCATCAGTACGGTCAATTCGAAAGTAATGGGGATCCAGGCCGGAAGAGCAAAGTGGGGTTTGCCACCGATGTTCATCGGCCAGTCCTTGGTGAAGACCCAACTCATGAACGTTACTGCCGTAGTAGTGCCTGTCAGACCATAAATGAAACCTGCCGTATGCAGGCTGGTATCACGGAGACCCATGGCCTTGTCCAGACCGTGCACGGGAAACGGAGTATATATATCGTGGATCTTATATCCTGCGTGACGCACCTTGTCGACAGCCGGAAAGAGTACTTTCTCTTCATCAAAGCAGCCGACCACGAATTTCTTGAGTGCCATTCCTTCAGTTTTTCTGTTTAATGCTTAGTTATGTGCCACTTTTGCGTCCGCTGCATGATGGTGATCATCGTGGTGATGAGCTTCAGAATACAACTGGTCGTCTGTCATGCGCTCGATGCCCGTCATTTCACCCTTGTAGCTTTCGCCGGAGGTCTTCAGTACATGCTTGATCTCAGCGATCGCGATCACAGGGAAATATTTGGCGAAAAGGAAGAAACAGGTGAAGAACAGACCGAAGGTTCCCAGGTAGAAGCCGATCTCCCATATGCTCGGGCGATAGTAGAGCGACCAGGAAGAGGGCAGGTAATCACGGTAGATCGAGGTCACGATGATCACAAAGCGCTCGAACCACATACCAATGTTCACCACAATGCTCATCACGAAAGTGAAAGTGATGTTCCTGCGCAGCTTTCTGAACCAGAACAACTGAGGAGAGATCACGTTACAGGTCATCATCAGCCAGTAGCTCCATCCGTAAGGACCGGCGATCCTATACTTGAAGAAGTGATCCTGTTCGTAAGGCACCATGCTATACCAGGCCATGAAGAGTTCAGTAAGGTAAGCGCAACCTACGATCGATCCTGTCAGTACAATGACTTTGTTCATCACTTCGATGTGGCTGAGCGTAATATATTGCTCAAGCCCCATCACTTTACGCATCACCAGCATCAGGGTCTGCACCATGGCGAAACCTGAGAAGATGGCACCGGCGACGAAATAAGGCGGGAAGATCGTGGTATGCCAACCCGGGATGATCGAAGTGGCAAAGTCAAAGGATACGATCGTGTGCACGGAGAGTACAAGGGGGGTCGAAAGACCGGCCAGTACGAGAGAGAGGCTCTCGTGACGCTGCCAGTGTTTGGTACTGCCTGTCCAACCGAAGGCCGCCACACCGTACATCATCTTCCGGAACTTGGTCTTGGCACGGTCACGGATGGTAGCCATGTCAGGAAGCAGACCGGCATACCAGAAGAGCAGAGAGACCGTGAAGTATGTGGAGATCGCGAATACGTCCCACATCAGCGGAGAATTGAAGTTCGGCCAGAGGGGACCACGTGTGTTGGGATAAGGAAGCGTGAAGAACGCCATCCATACGCGACCCATGTGAAATATCGGGAACTGGCCTGCGCACATTACCGCAAAGATCGTCATGGCTTCTGCTGCCCGGTTCACACCCGTCCTCCAGCGCTGACGGAACAACAGCAGGATCGCCGAGATGAGTGTACCGGCGTGACCAATACCTACCCACCACACAAAGTTGGTGATATCCCAACCCCATCCGATGGTCCTACCCAGGTTCCACTGGCCAATACCGTAGGTAACCTCACGATAGACGGCGAACACACCGAACATCAACAGCGCTACGGAGATATAGAATCCAATGTACCAGAGTCTGGTGGGTTTCGCCTCAATTGTGTGGCAGATATCCTCCGTCACATCATGGTAGGTCTTGTGACCATCCACCAGTGGTTCCCTGACCTGGGATTCGTACTTGATCAAGCTCATTTGTCAGTTATTTACAGGACGTTCTTCGCTAATTGTTTCGTCTTTCCCTTCACTTCATCATCAATGTGCCGGTGTGGCGTGTTCTCCGGGAACAGCAGGAGCGGCAGCCTCATGGTCATCATGAGCAGCTACACCCACATGGCGTTCTGTATTCCGGATCTTGGCCAGATAGCTCACGTTGGGGAGCACATGGATCTGCTCCAGGGAGTAGAAGAGACGGTCTTTTTGTTCCTCGTTGCGGATCTTCGAGATCGGGCTCTTCTTATCATTGACGTTACCGAACACGATGGCATTGGTCGGACAAGCCTGCTGGCAGGCGGTCTTCATATCCCATTTACCATCCGCGCCCGTTTCCAGGGGACGATTTTCTTTCTTCGCCTTGAGTTTGCCTTCCTGCAGACGCTGAACACAGAAGGAACACTTCTCGATCACACCACGTGAACGTACGGTCACGTCAGGGTTCAACACCATGCGGGTAAGATCATCATTCATCTGATGTACCGCATCCGAGAGTCCGATGCCCTGCTGGTTGTCGGCGAAACTGTCTGCCCCGTTGTAGTCAGCCCAGTTGAAGCGGCGAACTTTGAAAGGACAGTTGTTGGCGCAATAGCGGGTACCGATGCAACGGTTATAGGTCATTTGGTTCAGACCTTCGCTGCTGTGGTTGGTAGCATTCACCGGACAAACATTCTCGCAGGGAGCATTGTCGCAATGCTGGCAGAGCATGGGCATGAAGACCACGTTCAGGCTGTCGAGGTCATCCGCACCGGAGTCGTCGCGATAAGTGGCGAAATAACGGTCGATCCGCAGCCAGTGCATTTCGTGAGCGCGCATTACTTCGCTCTTTCCAACAACCGGTACGTTATTTTCTGCAGTACAGGCAATGGTACAAGCACCACAGCCTGTGCAACTGTTGAGATCGATGCTCATTCCCCATTTCGGACCCGGGTATGGGAAGTCGGGGTACAACGTACCTTCCACGCGATAATCACCCGTATTCTTTGCATAGTCCTCCGCGAGTTTATGACGCTCGTCGGACAGTACTCCGGGCTTCTTGCTGAATTCCGTCAGGGAGTATTCACGTACAACCTCCTTGCGGCCTTCGTACTGATTGTGGGTTTGAGTGTATGCAATGTCGTATGTCTCGGAGGTCTTCTCTACAGAAACATCGGTACGATGATAATCAAAGGTTGTACCGTTGAAGGCCACGAGTGGATAAGCGTTCTGACCGATGTTGGCAGCGGCACGTCCGGTTTTTTCACTGCGGCCGTAACCAACTGCGATGGCAATGACGCCGGGGTGCATTCCGGGTATGACCAGGATCGGAAGGGACATCTCTTGTCCGCCAACCTTAACCTTGATCACGGGCTTGAAGGTCTCCACTTCATAGTTATCATCCACAGCGATGCCGAGTTCCTTGGCCATGGCGAAGGAAATGATCGCGTAGTTGTCCCAGGTGGCTTTCGTGATCGGATCGGGCATTTCCTGCAACCAGGGGTTGTTGGCGCTCTTACCACTTCCGATGGACACCTTGGAGTAAACGACGAGTTCAGTTTTATCACCCACTTTGGCGGAAGCCAGTTTCGAAGCCGCCTCTGCTACTGAGGAGCCGTTATAAGCAGATCCTGCGGATGCCTGTGTTTTTTCGATCACACCATCCTGCAGCGCCTTGTCCCATGCTTCCTGGCTACCCAGGGTCTTGATCCAGTAGGCTTTGACGAACGCTCCGTATTCCGTGTCATTGCCGCTCCACTTCAACAGGGAGGTTTGGAAAGCACGGGTTTTGAAGAGCGGAGCGATCGTAGGCTGGATGAAACTGATATAGCCTGCCTTGACCTCAGCATCACCCCAGCTCTCCAGGAAATGATGATCGGGGATCGCGTATTTGCAGAGCACCGTAGTCTCATCTTCACGGTCATTGAAGGATACCGTCACCGGCACTTTCTTCAGACCAGATTCGAATTTCTTCGCGTCGAAGTAGTCATAAACCGGGTTGACGCCCTGGATCAGCAGGGTGCCGATCTTACCGTCGTTCATTTCCTGAACGAGATCAGCCATGGCCTTGTCACTTCCCTTTTTGGTCTGCAGGGGAGCTGACCAGTCAACCGTTGTACCATTGGCACCAACGACCTCATTGATGGCGTTGACGATGATCTGTACATCCGGGTTGTTGCTGCCGGATACCACCAATGCTTTCCCATTTGCAGCCTTGAGGGTGGCCACCGTGGCGGCAATGCCTTTCTTGAGGCGCTCATCTTTAATGGTGGGAGCAGTAACAGCACCACCCAAGCCTGCGAGCAGGGCCAGCGCCACGGCTCCGGTTTCGGTGGGACGGTGAACAAAGCGTTCATCAGCATTCGCGCCTGTCAGGCTCAGGATGCTTTCGAACTGGATGTGCTTACTCATCTTGAGCTGTCCGGCAGCGACCTTGCGGCCGGCAGCGTACTGACGGGAATATTCAACCGGATTCAGCCAGGTACCGAGGAAATCAGCACCCAGGCTGACGATCACATCAGCATTGTCGAAGCGATAGGAAGGTATGGCGTACTTACCATAGGATGCCTGGTTGGCCAACAGCAGACCGCTGGCGGAGAGGGCATCATATTGCACATGGCGGCTTCCCGGGAATTTGGCCAGGAAACCGTCGATCACCTGCTGAGTGGTGGGAGATGTCTGTGTGGAGGTGAGCAGTACCACCGGCTTGCCACCGGTTCCAGCCATGGCCTCGGAAACCATCTTATCGAAAGCCTCGAAACTCGAAACCTCCTTGCCATCTGCCAGCGGGAACCTCAACCTGGCCGTATCGTACAGATCAAGCACGGAGGCCTGCACCTGTGCGGAAGTACCTCCGCCGGTCAGAGAAGACAGGTCGTTGCCTTCGATCTTGATGGGGCGACCGTCACGCACCTTGGCGACAACCGGCACCGCGTTACCATCCTGTACGAAGGTGGTTGCATAGTAGTTGGGAACCCCCGGAATGATATTATCCGGCTTGTTCAGATATGGAATGCTCTTCTTTACGGGCATTTCGCAACTGGCGGCGGCCATTGCGGCGGCAGTGCTGAAACCGAGATACTTAAGGAAGTCGCGGCGAGGAGTCGTCGCTTCCATCAGGCCATTGCCTGATTCAATGGTAAGATCCTCGGAGAATTCATCTTTCAGACTTTCCTGGTAGGCTTCACTGTTCTTCAGTTCACCGAAATGCTGCCAGTACTTTTTTTGCTCCATAAATATGTTGTAAGGTTCTTGCTCGATTGGGTTTCTATCCGGCTGACGCCGGTTGAAAGGTTCAGATCAATAGTGGCATTTCTGGCACTCAGTTCCGCCGATCTTTTCTACGGTTACGCTGTCGATCTTTTTGTTCTTGAGATCTTCATGGAACTTTTCATAGATGCTGTAATATTTATTGTCGGCGAACTGGACCTTGGTTTCACGATGGCAGTTTACGCACCAGCCCATGCTGAGATCTGAATGCTGATAAACCTCGTCCATTTTTTGGATCTCTCCGTGGCAGGTCTGGCATTGAACCTTACCTGCACTGACGTGCTGTGAGTGGTTGAAATAAACGTGGTCGGGGAGATTATGGATGCGGATCCACTCGATGGGCTTGCCTTTGCCGGTGTACTGCTTGGTTTCCGGATCCCATCCGGCATACTGGTAAAGTTTCTGGATCTCAGCGGTACCATCCACTTCAGTACCATCTTCCCGATAGAGCTTCGGTCCTTTGGCGTATTCATTGATACCCATGTGACAGTTCATACAGACATTCACGGAAGGAATGTTTGCATGCTTGCTGTCCTGGGCACCACCATGGCAATAGAGGCAGTTGATCTGATTGATGCCGGCGTGTACCGTGTGAGAGTAATAGATGGGTTGCTCGGGCTGATAATCCTTGGAACGGCCCAGGCCCTGAGCGCCCTGGAAGGTTACATAACCGCCCACCATAAAGAGGATGATGGCGGACAGGGCAATATATGCCTTATTCCTCCAGAACGGAACGGGTTCTGCTGTGACCTGGCCCTCACGCTCGTCGGTCATTTTGCGGAGGTTGCTGTTGACCTGCAGGAGGATCAGGGCAATCACACCCAGGATCAGCGTGAGGATACCGAACAGCATCGTGCTGTCAGATCCGGCCGGTGCATCGGCAGGCTGGGCGCCTCCGGTGGCATCAGTGTCCTTCTTGACAGGACCCGCGTTGATGTAGGCGAGAATGGCATCAATGTCGGCATCCTTCAATTCCGGGAAGGCCGTCATCTGAACCTTGTTGTACTCATTATATACCTCTACGGCCCTGGGATAGCCGGACTTCACAACAGCGGCGCTGTTGCGGATCCAGGCATACAACTGGGCCTTTTCCGGCCACCTGTCCTCCACACCCTTCAGGGCAGGACCCACAAGCTTCTTGTCAATGGCATGACAAGAGGCGCACTTTTGGTTGAAAAGCTGTTTGCCGTCCTGCGCCATGTTGGCGAGCGGACTCATCAGCAGCGAACCAAAAACCAAAAGAGACAGAATATTCCGCACAACGGATCGATGATGCATCATAACCTCAGCAGTTGTTGAAATGAAGGAGCAGAATGCTCAGCGCGGCAAAAATAAGACGGGATTTTAACATTATATGCACATCCTTTACAATTTTTTCGGCATCAAATCCGCACCGTTCCAAGCATTTTGACAAAATTGTGACGGAAATCGCAATAGGGGTTCAAACCATGAGAGCAAGTCCTTGTTTCAGACATCGAATCTCCTTTCTCGACTATTTTATACAAATTGCAGCATGTTCGGAAAACTGAAGAAAAAATGGAAAGTGGAAAGCAATCTCCAGCTGCTCCTGATCCTTTGCACTTTTGCCGTAACCGGAACCCTGACCGCCTTTATTTCCAGGCAGATCACCGGCTGGATCGGGTTTGACGAACAGACCTGGTGGCTTTGGCCATTTTTGGTGCGGACATCCGTTTTGCTGTTTGGATATCAGGTCATTATCCTGATCGTGTCGATCTTCTTCGGCCAATTCAAGTTTTTCTGGAACTACGAAAAGAAAATTCTCACATGGATGGGCATCCTTCGGCGCGATCCAAAACGAAAGCTGGCAGATGCTGCAAGCGTCATGCCATGAACCCGGAACGCCCCATTCCTACAGGAACCCTCAGCGCAATAGCATGAAGAAACTGGCTGTATTCGCATCAGGTGCGGGAAGCAATGCTCAACGGATCATGGAAAGATTCCGTCATCACCCGGGCATTCAGGTCTCTCTGGTGGTATGCAACAGACCGGGTGCCGGAGTCATCGGGATCGCACAGTCCTCAGGGGTACCGGTGCTGATGATCGAACGGGAACGCTTTATGAAAGGGGATGCCTACATCCCGGAACTCGAAAGTAAAGGCATCGATGTGATCATCCTTGCGGGTTTTCTCTGGAAAGTCCCCAACAAACTGGTGGAAGCATACCGCGGCCGCATCCTGAACATCCACCCTGCCCTGCTGCCCTCCCATGGCGGGAAAGGAATGTATGGCATGCATGTGCATGAATCGGTCATCCATTCGGGGGATCAAAACAGCGGGATCACGATCCATCTGGTGGATGAACTGTACGACCATGGCACGCATGTCTTTCAGGCAGAAATTCCGATCCACCCTTCCGAAACACCGGAATCCCTGGCAGCCCGCATCCATGAACTGGAACACCGGTACTTCCCTGCCGTCATTGAAAAGTTCGTGCTGGGCGCAGAGATACCGGTCGATCTGTCTTCCATCGAATCCATGACATCATGATGAATGTCGCTGTCCGTTACGGGATATTGTGGAGTATTGGCCTGCTGCTTGGTCAGTTAAACCCAATTTCTGGGTATGGACAGACGGAGATCCTGCTGCGTGGAACCGTGTACGACTCAAGCCGGATGGTGGCCATCCCGATGGTACGCGTCACCAGCACGGGCGGAAATGTTACCTATACCGACTCCATCGGTCAGTATCGCATTCCGGTCACTTCCCGGGATTCTGTCGCCTTCTTCTACAGAAACCGCTCGACGACGCTGTTTCCCGTTCGGGAGATCAAATACCATCAGGGATTCGATGTCTCCCTGCAGGTGACCGTTGGAGACAAATACAAGACCCTGAAAGAAGTGGTGGTCATTAAAAAAACCTACCGACAGGATAGCATCGAGAATCGGGAGAAATACCGGAAGGCCTTCGGATTTGAAAGAGGCCTGTCCGTAACGACCGGCGGCGATATCATGGGAGGAGCCGGCCTGGACCCCAACAGCATTATCAATCTCTTCCGCTTTCGCATGCAACGCAGCATGAGAAGCCTGCAGAACCGCCTGCTGGCCGAAGAGGCTGAAAAATTCGTCAATTACAGATTCAACAAGAACCTGGTGAAGAACCTCACCGGCCTGGAGGGGCTGGACCTCGACCGCTTTATGATCGTGTACAGACCATCCTATGAATTCACGGCAGCCACTGCAGACTACCAGTTCTATCAATACATCCTGGATGCTTCAAGACTTTACCGCCAGGGGATCCTTCCGGGCCCGGATTTCTGGAAATTCACATGAGCGGGGAATGCGCAGGCAATTGCTATCTTTAGCAAAAGCACGCTCATGCTCCATTTCCGGCTCCCGCTGATCGTCTTACTCTGCTGTTTCGTCCTTCCCGGATCCCTGTTTGCCCAGGCGAAAAGGGATATCCATGCCCGGTCGATACTCATCGACACACATAACGATTTCCCCAGCAACGGGGTCAGCAACGGACAACTGTTCGATTCAGATCTTCGGGGCAAGACCCACTCAGATCTGGGTCGGATGAAGGAAGGAGGTGTCGATATTCAGATCTTCTCCATATTCTGCGGGGGAGAACAGGTTAAACCCTACGCATGGGCCCATCGTGAAATTGACTCTGTTCAGGCATGGGTAGAACGCAATCCGGAAAAGATGACCTGGGTCAAAAACAGCAGGGAACTCACAATGGCAGTGAAAAAAGGCAGGCTGGGTACCATGCTGGGCGTCGAAGGCGGACACATGATCGAGGATGACCTCGCCAAACTGGACACCCTGTTCCAGCGCGGCGTGCGATATATGACACTGACCTGGAACAATTCCACCAACTGGGCCAGTTCGGCACTGGACGAAACCACCCGTCCCGGCTCACTCCAACAACTCGGATTGAGTGAACTCGGAAAGTCCATCGTCCGCCGCATGAACGAACTCGGGATGATCGTTGACGTGTCTCATAATGGGGAAAAGACCTTCTGGGATGTCATTGCACTGACCAGCAAACCCATCATCGCCTCCCATAGTTCAGCCTATGCACTTTGCCCGCATCGCCGGAATCTGAAAGATGACCAGCTCCGCGCCATCGCGCGCAACGGCGGCGTGGTACATGTCAACTTCTACGCAGGTTTCCTCGACAGCACCTATGAGAAAAAGGCAGAAGCCTTCCGAAAGCGGGAAAGCGCGAAGGTGGACAGCCTCATCCGGACCGGCATGCAGCCCGATTATGCCCGCATCAACGTTGCCCGCGAAAATGGCGGAGAATATCTGAATATCCGACCCTCCATCTCCCTGCTCCTCGACCACATCGATCACATCGTGAAGGTCGCCGGCATAGATCACGTTGGACTGGGATCCGATTTTGACGGCATCGAGGCTCCGCCCCGCGAGCTCAATGGCGTGGAGGATTTCCCGAAGATCACGGAGGGACTGCTGCAAAGAGGTTACTCGGAAAAGGATATCAGAAAGATCCTGGGAGAAAATTTTATCCGGGTCCTGAAAGCAAACGAACAGCGCTGAACCTGCCTACTTGAGCATGGGTCCGAGCACCTGCCAAACGGTTCCGGCCAGTATGCGATGCCCCTCCGCAGTGGGGTGGATACCATCTGCCTGGTTCAGAACGGGGTCTCCTGCCACGCCTTCCAGCAGAAAAGGAACAAGTTTCATGCGATTTTTGGTGGCCAGATCCGGAAAAACAGCCCGGAAACTATCGGTAAAAGCTTTACCCATGTTGGGGGGTGCCTGCATACCAACCATCACCTGAGCTGCCTCAGGATGCAACTTTCGCATCTGATCTATGATCGATTGCAGGTTTTTGCGGGTTTCTGAGGGAGAAATACCGCGTAAACCATCATTGGCACCCAATTCCAGCACCAGGATATCGATGGACTGCCGACCGGCCACCCATTCGATGCGACCGGCGCCACCGGCCGAGGTTTCACCGCTGAGCCCGGATGCCACCACCTCCCAGGGAAGTCCGAGTGAGTCGATGAGCTGCTGAATGCGACCGGGAAAGGCCTGTGCCGGATCCTCCAATCCGTAACCTGCCGTCAGACTGTCGCCGAAGAAAAGGATACGCTTGCGGGCGGCAACGTCCTTCCCGGTCCCTTTTTCAGTCTCCGGGTCGGATCTTTCTGAGCCCTTGCCGGGCCCATCTGCACAGGAAAACAGACAGATCAGTATCCAGCTTACGAACAGCGTTTGCTTTTTCATGTTTGATCCTTGGAAATGAGGCGCTTTCCGGCGCGTCCTTCAAAATTGAGGTAATTTTATGTCTTAAACAGCGCGGAAGGCTGCAGGAAACATTCGAATATGCATTTCAACCCGTCGGCAGTCCTGCCGAAATCCGGGTGCATGCACAGGAAAGCTTCCGGCAACGGACCACCCGCCAAATTTGATTTTTCCATGGATACCATCCTGTCTCTTTCCCACGTCTCCAAAGCCTACGGACAAGGCGATCACCGGCTGAAGGTGCTCGACGACATCCATTTTGACATTCAGGCCGGAGATACCGTAGCCATCATTGGACCCAGCGGCAGCGGGAAGACAACGTTGCTGGGCCTTTGTGCGGGACTGGATCGTCCCACGGAGGGCAGCATTCTGCTGAATGGCATCCCGCTGGAATCCCTGGATGAGGATCAGCGTGCCCGGGTCCGTAATCAACATATCGGTTTCGTCTTTCAGAACTTCCAGTTGCTGCCCACGCTGACGGCGCTGGAGAACGTGATGGTGCCGATGGAACTTCAGGGACAGAAGAACATCAGGTCGCATGCCCTGGAACTGCTTGCCAAGGTTGGACTCGCCAACCGGAAGGACCACTATCCGGTTCAGCTCAGTGGTGGTGAACAACAGCGCGTGTCCATCGCCCGGGCCTTCTCCAACCGGCCCCGGATCCTCTTTGCAGATGAACCCACCGGGAACCTGGATGCTGAAAACAGCGAACTCATCGAGCGGCTCCTGTTCGATCTGAACCGGGAAGCCGGTACCACCCTCATCGTGGTGACACACAATCCGGAACTGGCGGCCAAAACCGGACGGATCATTTCGCTGAAAGGCGGGAAGGTGATCTCCGACCTCTATACGGAGCGACAAACCGCATCCATCTGAACCGCTACAACCCTCTCACATGATTGGATCTTCCAGACAGTCCGGTCCATCGGTCGCATGGCTGCTCAGCATGGCCTGGCGCGACAGCCGCCGGAACCGGTCAAGACTCTTCCTCTTTATATCATCCATCATCCTTGGCATCGCGGCACTGGTTTCCGTGCAATCCCTGAGTGACAGTCTCCGGACGGAGATCGAACGGCAGGCGGCAGAACTGGTGGGGGCAGACCTCGTCATTTCCGGCAACAAGCCGCTGAACGAAGACATCCGTAAAATCGCCGACTCCCTGGGAGATCGCCGGGCCGCCCAAAAGAGCTTCCCTTCCATGGCCCTGTTCATCAGATCAGGAGGAGCACGGCTGGTGCAGGTCCGGGCGCTGGAGGGAGATTTTCCTTTCTACGGACAACTCAAAACGATCCCGGCCTCCGCCGGCCGAAGCTTCCGCAACCGACAGGAAGTGCTGGTGGATAAAGGCCTGCTGCTCCAGTTCAATGGCAAAGTGGGTGATTCTGTACAACTGGGAATGACCGTGTTCCGGATCGCCGGTCTGCTGGAATCAGCGCCCGGACAGACGGGGCTCACCAGTGCCGTCGCACCGGTGATCTTCATGCCGATGCAGTACCTGCCCGGGACGGGGCTCGAACAGTTCGGCAGCAGGATCAATCATTCCCGCTACATCAAATTCGACCGGAAAACGAATATGGCCGACCTGGCGGAGCGCATCGAAGACCGCATCGAAGGAGCAGGATTCGAACTCACCACCATCGAGCGGCAACAGGAGCAGACCAGCCGCTCCTTCCGGGATGTCGGGCGATTCCTGTCGCTCATCGGTTTCGTGGCCCTGCTGCTGGGGTGCATTGGCGTGGCCAGCGCCATCCACGTTTACATCCGGGAAAAGATCGGCACCATCGCCATCCTGCGATGCCTGGGTGCCACATCGCGTCAGGCTTTTCTGATCTATCTGTTCCAGATCCTGGCCTTTGGGGGACTGGGCTCTCTGGTGGGGGCGCTGCTCGGATCCGCGCTGCAGTTCTATTTGCCGGTATTGTTGAAGGATATCCTGCCTGTAAGCGTGGAGGCCAGGATTTCGTGGCAGGCCATAGCTTCGGGGTTGGGACTGGGACTGATCATCTCGCTGCTGTTTGCGCTGGCACCGTTGCTATCCATCCGTCGCATCTCTCCGCTGAACACTTTACGCATGGATTTCCAGGCCGACAAGGGCGATCGGCTGACCAGTCTGCTGGTGTAC
>VFQT010002906.1_pt1 | contig 16541 bp, 14 predicted proteins | sample 3512381 | NCBI WGS metagenome assembly VFQT01 (sample SAMN10412376, study PRJNA504923) | tailings metagenome | isolation source: Relicate 2 Philex TSF3 active mining site | place: Philippines: Tuba, Benguet | collected 2017-08-29
CGCCACCTGGAGCCGGTACGGGATACGTATTCCATGCTCCCGTCGGATCTGATGTCTCAGAAACGGACACATTGACTGGTTTCTTCTTGGCATCATCCCATGGATTCCACAGGTCAAAGACATAAGTCTTACTCTTCAGGTGGAAAACCATTTTGGGATCGATGCCCTGATTGAACTCAGACTGCGGTACCCCCATACGGTATGTCCCACGCTTATCGTAAATCACAAAGCCACTGTTGGTGCCATGGAGGATGTGGCCACCACCGACGGCGATTTGCGGATCCACCTGACGGTTGCCATCCGTGGAGCCTTCAAAAATCTGCACATTGGCGGGACCTTGAACAGGCGTTCCACCTTGCTTGCGGACACGGGCGCTGCCACCCTTATTGAAAGATGCGTTGCGGATGGGCGATATGGTCTCGCTGCGGACGGCGGCGGTTTGCTGGCGGAAGAGAGGCATGGTTAGGATTCCGATCTTAGTGTGTTTAGCGAGTTAGGATGGTGCACCAGCTGAATCGCTGGCATCAGTGATGAGAAAGTTGTTCTTGACACGAATGTAATGCTCGGCGGAGTAGCGAAGCCCAGTGATTTCATCCGGAGTTAACGGTCGGATTTGTTTGGCAGGGCTACCTAAGTAGAGATAACCACTTTCGAGCCGCTTGCCGCTTGTGACGAGGCTGCCGGCTCCAACCATCACGTTGTCCTCAATGACAACATCATCAAGAATTATCGAGCCCATACCGATCAGGACATCATTGCCAATCGAGCAGCCGTGCAGGATTGCCGAGTGTCCAACCGTGACGTGGTCGCCAATCGTGAGTGTGTAGCCATTAGGGAGGTGGGCGCTCTTGTGGGTGACATGACACATCACAAGGTCCTGAATATTGGACCCACGGCCAATCCGGATGGAATTGACATCCCCGCGGATAACGGCATTGGGCCAAATGGAGCAGTCATCCCCTATGGTCACATCCCCGATGACCTGGGCGCTTGGGTGGATATAGACATCCGCGCCGACAACGGGGAACGTATCCAGATATTTTGATAATGGCATCTCGAAATTCTATCAAGCACTCGCCGCTGGAATCGTGTTCTTTCGAAATGTTTGCCGTAATTCCGCCTGTGGGGTATTGGTAGTTTCAGGATGAATACCAAGACTTTCTATGATGCGAATGGCTATGCGTTGGTGCGTGAAGCGGTTATCCCGGAAGCACTGATCAAGCGTGCCATTGATGCGCAGGAGCTGTTGCGTTCCGGCGGTAATGACACGGGATGTGAGCACGCGGGAGCTTACGGCGACCCGCAGCGCACCGATGCTCTCATCAAGATTGAGCAACCTCAGCTCGCAAGTCAGGCCATCCGAGAGCTCATTTCGCACCCGGCGCTTGGAAAGTGGGCCCTCGCCATCACCGGAGCCGAGTGGGTCCAACCGTGGTGGGTACAGCTCCTCGTCAAACCCAGCGGGAATGCGCTGGCATCCAATGTCGGCTGGCACCAGGACCGTTACTACTGGTCGGACTGGGAGGATGGGAGTGAGCTGTTTACAGCATGGGTGGCACTTACGGATGTCACTGCCGATGCGGGCCCGATGGTCTTTCTTCAAGGCTCGCACAAGTGGGGATTTCTGAACCAGGGAGACTTCTTTGGTCAGAATCTGGATGAACTCAAGGCTGGGATCACCCTCCCGGATGGTGCAGCGTGGGATGAAGTCGCTGGAACGCTGCCTCCAGGCGGTGTTAGCTTCCATCACTGCCTGACATTTCATGGCTCAGCGGCAAACGTTTCGGGTGCTCCCCGCCGTTCGTTTGCCATCCATATGCGGACAAACCGCTCCCGACCTGTAAATGACCGAAGGTCTGGTCTCGCGACCTATATCGACAATCTAGAGATCTGCCCCGTTTTCCACCGCTAATTCCCAGCGAAAGGTAACGAAAACACCATGGCCGCTGCAATTGACTATATGAACCCTGACCTGCCACATGGCTTGGACATCGTAACGATGCCGGTTGTGATTGCAACTGAAGATACCCTAGCGGGGTATGGTTCTTTGGTGGATGATCCCAACGACTTTTCAATCGAAATTGTCAAATGGCCAGCCGCTGGATGGCGTCCAGTCGATGATGGGACAGGCGACGAAGCAGGCACCAAAGTCGGAATTTTTGAGAGTGAATGGAGGGGAGACTATCTGTTCGGGCGCAATGCAGCGGTTGGAGGCAATTACATCCTTGCCTACAACACCCTGCCTGAGCTTGCATCCACTGAGCACACGAATCTGCCATCACAAATGTTGCTTTGGCATGCCAACTACCACCCGGATGGTGGCCAGCTGTTCTTTCCGCTTCAGAATCAGCCGTTTTATGTGCCGCTTGCCCTCCCAACGGATGACATCACGCCGCAGCGGTTTGTCTGCTTTGCATTCGATGGTAGTAAAGGCCTCTACATTCATCCAAATATTTGGCATGAAGGCGTCTTTGCAAAGTTCGGTTGCATGCGATTTCACGATGAACAGGGCGCTGTGCATGCCCGCGTGTCAGTAAACTTTGCGAAAGAGTTTGGATGCCTATTGCGCGCCCCGCTTGACTAAAACCTATTAGCCAAGCTCAGCGGCAAGTTGCTCCCAGTCAGCCATCGCTGCTGTGAGCGCATCCTGAACACGGGCGTGATCAGCGGCCAGCGCAACGACATCCTGTCCACCACCGCTCGCAAGCTTGGCCTCGATACCCGCAAGCTCTGCTTCCAATTCACTGATGCGTGTTTCGGCACGTGCCATCGCCGCTTCTGTTTTGCTGCGTTGTTTTTGTTGTTCGCGGGTTGATGGCATGGCTTGTGGCTTGCTTGCCGGAGCCACTTGCGGCTTCTTAGGTGCAGCAACAGCCTTGTCCTGATATTCAGCGCGCCAGACAGCGTAGTTGCCTTCTATCAGCTCGGCAGTTCCGTGTCCGGAGAGACCCAGTGTCTTGGTTGTAACCGCATTCAGCAAATAGCGGTCATGGCTGACAAGGAAGAGCGTTCCACTGTAATCGGTCAGCATCTGGCCAAGGGTTTCACATGATTCGATATCGAGGTGGTTTGTTGGTTCATCCAGAATCAGCAAATTGGTTGGCCGAAGCAGCATACATCCGAGAGCCAGCTTGTTCTTCTCGCCACCGGAGAGCATTTCGACTTTCTTAAAGACATCATCCCCGGTGAACAAAAAGCGCGCGAGATACCCGCGAAGCTGGGTTTCTGTCCAGCCCGGCATTTCATCCCGGAGAGTGTCAATTACGGTTTTGGAGATGTCCAGTGCATCGGTCGCATGTTGGCTGAAGTAAGCCCGCTTTACGTTATGTCCCCATTGCATCGTGCCCGCAGTAGGCTCTTCCTCTCCGAGCAGCATCCGGACCAGGGTTGTTTTGCCGGCACCATTCGGGCCAACAAAACCGACGCGATCGCCACGCTCGATAATGGCTTCAAGGTTTGCGAACAGCGTCCGGTCGCCAAAGGACTTTGTCAGACCATTAATATTCAGGACCTCGCGGCCAATCCGACCTGCATTTTTGTCATCAATTCGGGCTTTGACACGGCTGTGGTCGTAGCGAACGGCTTCGACTTTTTCCATGCGCTCGATGCGTCCAAGCGTCTTATGCCTGATGTTGGACTGGGTGGCATCCGCGCCCATGTTTCGTTTGACAAGGTCCTTCAGGCGTTCAATTTCTTTTTGTTGATTCTCGTAGAGCTCCTGCTGGCGTTCGAGTCGCTCTTCCTTCTGCCGGCGGAAATGAGAGTAGTTTCCTTTGTAGATGGTTAGTTTCTCAAATTCCAGCTCTGCAATACTGTCAACGACGGCATCGAGGAAGTAGCGGTCATGGCTAACCAGAATCACCGCGCCGGCGTACTCTTTGAGAAAGCCCTCCAGCCATTCCGTTGCGTTGATATCGAGGTGGTTTGTCGGTTCATCCAGGATGAGCAAATCTGGACGCGTCAGCACAAGCTTTGCGAGTGCAAGGCGGGTTTGCTCACCTCCCGAGCACGCGCCAACCTGCTTTGCAAGGACATCCGGGCCGAACCCAAGACGCATTAATGTGCTGTCCTTTTCGGCTTCAATCTCCCAGCCACCGCGTGATTCGAACTCATCCAATGCCTCGGTGTAGTCTTCTAGAGCTGTTGCGAGGGCATCATCGGATGTCGCAGCGCTCATTGCGTGTTCCGCCGCAGTGATGCGTGCCTGAACCGCGCGGTAGGGTTCCAGAGCGATTTCAATTTCTTCGGCGATGGTGCGTTCCGGGTGCACGGGGGCTTCCTGCCGCAGATAGCCCATCCGCCTTCCGGCCGCAAGGGTCACTTTTGGTGGTGCTGAGCTATTTGGATCGGCATTTTCCTGCCCGAGGATAATCTTGAGAAGTGTGGTTTTGCCGCCACCATTGCGTCCGATGAGTCCGAGTTTCTGCCCGGCGGCGATGGTGAAGGTGATGTCAGAGAACAGCTGGTCTGCCCCGTAACTCTTCGCCAGATTGGAAACGGTCAGGATACTCATTTTTTCGGAAACCCACTCTCAGGCCGCGAGATGCCGCCCGGGTATTATCGCCGTCCCACCCGCTGTATGCAATCATGGCAGGCGAATCGGAATACTGGATGCTATGTACATTTGAAGGCTTGATGCTTAGAATGCGTTATGTCGATGTCACTGGCAATGATGCCTTTGCGGGCTGTTGGGTTTATTTTGCCATTCATTGTTTGCTCTATCGTTGCGTTCGCTGCGCATGATGACGGGCAATTGGCGGGTACGCGTGGCAGTCGTGGGGATGGTGTAGCGGCGTTGCGCCAGTTTGAGTCGAAGGTGCGGCCCATTCTGGAAAAACACTGCATCCCTTGCCATGGACCATCATCCGCAAAGGCTGGCTTGCGACTTGATTCAAAGGAAGGTTACGCAACGCCCGGAATCATTACTCCGGGCAACCCAAAGGCAAGTCTTCTAATCCAAAGGGTTCTTGCCACCACAAATCAAATGCCACCATCCGGGCATCTCAAAGGCTCTGAAATCGATTCCCTGACTCAGTGGGTTGCAAATGGGGCAGTTGACCCGCGGCAGGGAAAACAACAGCGTTCGACTTCTGGCAAGGTTCCACGGCTTCGGGCCAGGCCATTTCACCTGACACCATCTGACCGAATGTGGTGGGCGTTTCAACTCGTTAGGCAACCAAAGCCGGGTACATCCATAGACGGGCTCGTCAGTCAGCGTATAGCAAACAGTGGCCTTCGAATGAGCCCTCTTGCCACCCCCCGTGAACGCATTCGCCGTGCCTACTTTGATCTCTGGGGAATACCGCCATCGCCAGCCGATGTCGCATCCTTTGAAGCAAATCCATCGGCAACTGCTTGGGCTGCGCTGATTGACCGCCTGCTTGCCAGCCCCCGCTTTGGTGAGCGCTGGGGACGCCACTGGTTGGATATCGTTCGGTACGCCGAAACAAACGGCTACGAACGCGATTCACCAAAACCATTTGCATGGCGTTATCGCGATTGGGTCATCAAAAGCATTAACGATGACAAGCCGTATGACCGCTTTGTCATGGAGCAGCTGGCTGGGGATGAGCTTCCGGATGGCGGTGATGACGGACTGATTGCGACGGGATACTACCGTCTACACGTCTGGGATGATGAACCTGACAGCACTCTGGCCGCGGAATACGATGATTTTGATGACATCATGGTTACGACAGGGGCGGCGTTTCTCGGTTTGACAATCGGTTGTGCACGCTGCCACGATCACAAATATGACCCGATTTCACAGAGGGATTACTACTCACTCTTGGCATTCTTCCGCGGCATCGACCCTTACGGCCAGCAGAAAACAGGCGGTGGAGGTCGGGAAACCGGAAAGATTCTGGCTCACCTTAGAGGCTTACCGAACGAAAAGGTGCTCTGCGCGCAGGAAAATGGCGCCCGACCACGTGAGACCTTTGTTCTGGTGCGCGGGGATGTGAACGCTCCAGCGGAGAAAGTTAATCCTGCCGTTCCAGAGCTGTTTTCGGATACGGGTAACGTGCCGTCGCCGGTGACAACACCGGCAAGTCGAACATCCAGTGGACAGAGGACAGCACTTGCAGCATGGATTGCCAGCCCGCGTAATCCGCTGACATCCCGCGTGATGGTAAACCGGGCGTGGCAACACCTCTTCGGTAGAGGCATTGTTGCAACACCCGATGACTTTGGTGTCACTGGTTTACGTCCATCCAATCAGAACCTGCTCGATTATCTTGCGGCGCGCTTTGTTTCCGGCGGTTGGAAGTTAAAGCCACTCCTGCGCGAAATCATGCTCAGCCGGGCTTATCAGCAACGCAGTCAAAATGACCAACCGCGAGCACATCGCATTGACCCTGACAATCAGTACTTCTGGAGGCAAAGTCTGCGGCGGCTTGAAGCCGAAGCAATCCGAGATTCACTGCTAAGCATCAGCGGCGAGCTCAACTTCAAAATGTATGGACCATCCGTTTTTCCGACACTCCCACCGGATGTCCGGGATAAAGGAAATCCGGCCAATGCGGGCTGGGTGGATTCGCCTTTGGATGAACAGAAGCGGCGCAGTGTGTACCTGGTTGTCAAGCGTGCTCTCAAAGTGCCGTTTCTGGAATCACTCGACTTTGCCAATAGCACAAGCCCGGCAGGAGTGCGTCCGGTGACGACGACGGCGCCGCAGGCACTGATGTTCCTGAATGACGCCTTTGTGCATGGTCGGGCCGCGGCATTGGCGGACCGAATCATCCGTGATGCGCCGAGCGATGTTATTGGGACTTTGTATCAGCACGTGCTTCAGCGAAAGCCGACAAACGCTGAACGACTGGCAATGGCAAAAATATGCAGAGATACGTCACGGAAAGAAGAGCTCATCCGGTGCTGCAGGATAATGCTCAACCTGAATGAGGTGATTTATGTTGACTAGCCATCATGCATCCAGACGGGAATTTCTTTGGCAAATGGGTGCTGGCTTCCCGGCACTGGCACTTGCCGATTTGCTGACAGGGGATGGCTTCTTCGGCAAGCATGGTGCTTTTGCGGCGACTCCTGCGGACACAAAGTCTATCCGGAAGAAAGCTAAATCCTGCATCTTTCTCTTCATGTTTGGTGGTCCGAGCCAAGTCGATTTGTTTGATTACAAACCAGAGCTGCAGCGACGGGATGGCCAGACGATTGATAACGAATTCCGCCGTGGGACAAAGACAAAGGCTGTGCTGCAGGCCAGTCGGAGAAACTTCGCCCGCCATGGAAAGAGTGGCCTTTGGTGCTCGGATGCTCTTCCGCACCTAGCCAAGCATGTCGACAAGCTGGCGATGGTCCATTCGCTCTACTCGGACTCGTTTGCCCATGGCAGCGCATTGCTCCAAATGAACAGTGGCCGGATTCTTCAGGGGCATCCAAGTCTCGGGGCCTGGCTATCCTATGGACTTGGGACGCTCAATAACAATCTTCCCAGCTATGTGGTGATGCTTGATCCGCGGGGCGGACCTACAACCGGAGCCCCCAACTGGTCGAGCGGGTATATGCCGGCAAAGTATCAGGGCACGGTTCTACGTGGTGAGGGCAACCCGATTATCAATTTGGCACCTCCTCCCGGGATAACACGTAAGCAGCAGCGTGCGGAAATTGACATCCTGAACAAGCTTAACGAGATGCATGAAAATACCCACAAGGGGTATTCAGAGCTTGCTGCGCGTATCGCTGGCTACGAACTGGCATTTCAGCTGCAGGCGACGGCGCCTGAGGCGTTGGATTTGACGAAAGAGGATCCACGAACATTGGAAATGTATGGCATCGGTCAACCGAAGCCTGACTGGCATCCCCTGGCACTCGGTCCAAGCCCATATGGAAAACAGCTCCTCACGGCCAGACGGCTTGTAGAGAGGGGTGTGCGATTCGTTCAATGCTACTCTGGCGGAGGCGGGGCCGGGGGACAGAACACGTGGGATGGCCACCACGGGATTGAGGAAAACCTCCGCTTGCACTGTCCGGAAATTGACCAACCGATTGCAGCATTACTGACAGATCTTGAGCAACGTGGGTTATTGGATGAAACCCTCGTGGTTTGGGGTGGTGAGTTTGGCCGGATGCCGGTGAGTGAGACATTCAATACAGGTGGAAAGCCTGGTGGACGTGACCATAACCCCAAGGGCTTTACTTATTGGCTTGCAGGAGCAGGCGTCAAGGCCGGGACCGCCTACGGTGCTACGGATGAGCTTGGAGAGGCTGCTGTTGAAAATCGGCACCACCTAAGGGACCTGCACGCAACGATTCTTCACTTGATGGGGTTGGATCACAAGGCATTGACATACTTCCACGGCGGTCTCAATGAGAAGCTAACCGGAGTGGTGGAGGCAAGTGTAATCAGGGGACTTGTGGCTTAGCAACGTCTATTCACGCATTACAATCCGGTTTCAGCAACCCACCTGCTAGAATGACCCCGTGGAAGTAAATGTGGCAGCTCAGATGAGTGAATTAAGGGTTTATGCTCCCGTTGGCCGATTGGATAGTCAAACGGCCGCCGGTCATGAGGAAGCTATCCTTGCGCTGATTAATCCATCCTCTAAGGGTCTAGTACTTGATATGGCAGGCGTAAGCCACTTGAGCACGGCTGGAATCCGTGTTCTCCTGATGGTCAGCAGAGCCTGCCAGGATGCCGGGATTGGACTGATGCTGCACTCATTGACACCAGCTACGTTGGAAGTGATTCGCATTACGGGTTTGGATGAGCATCTAAACATTAGGCTGGATGCGTCGTAATCCGTACGCGAATGGAAGAGATGCATGCCACGAAAGCCTGATCGTCTTAAATATGGCGCAGACGATGTTCCTGCAAAGCGTGATCTCCTTGTCTTAGGGGTTCAGCATTTCTGTTTGGCATTGGTTTTTGCCATCTACCCGGCTGCTATCGCGCAGCAGGCCGGGATGTCCACGCGTGAGAAAGCCGGGTTGCTTACCGCAACAATTATTGCCACGGCGATTACGACGTTTTTGCACCACTTCAAGCCACCGCTTGGAAACGGCAATCTGACCATTCAGACTCCCACACCAATTGCCGTTCCTGCAATGATGCAGGCAATGGGCCTTGGCGGGTTATCACTCCTTTCCGGGATGACGTTTGTGTTCGGTGCTACGGAGCTGGCAGTTTCACGCATCATTAAGTACCTCCGGGCTTACTTCCCCCCGGAGGTTTCTGGCGTCGTCGTAATGATGCTCGGTGTTTCGCTGGCTGAGTCGGCAGTGCGCAACTTTACTGGTGCAACGATGGCATCCGGTGTTGTCACCGGCGTCAATCTCGATTACATCATTGTTGCATCTCTGACTCTCATCACGATTATTGCGTGTGCAGTCTTCGGTCGTGGATTTATCAAACTCTTCTCACTCGGTTTCGGGCTGGCAGTTGGGCTTATCGCTTCGAAGCTTGTCGGCGCATTTGCCACAGCAGATATACAGAACATGAATGCCAGTCCCTGGCTTGGCGTGCCATCCCTGAATCTGGGCTTGCCGACGTTTAACCTTGCACTCATCCCGCTTGTGATGATCATGGCAGTGATTCAGTGCGTTGATACTCTGGGATCGTTTATCAGCATCCAGCGCATCAACGATGACGACTGGAAAAAACTGGATACTGCTCAGGCGTCATCAGGTATTCAGGTAAATGGCATCGGAAACATGATTTCCGGTTTGCTTGGTGGCATACCCGGTGGGATTTCATCGGCGCATATAGGTTTGGTGATGGCTAGTGGGGCGGCAGCCCGGCGGGTTGGTGCCGTAACGGGAATTTTGCTCATTTTCTCAATCTTTACGCCGAAGCTGGTTGCTGGTCTTTCGAGTATCCCGCAGCCGGTGATCGGGGCTCTCCTTGCGTACACCGCGGCGTTCATGATGGTTGCTGGAATGGAGCTGATTCTGTCCCGTTTGCTTAGTGAACGCCGCATTTTTACCATAGGGCTATCGATTCTGATTGGACTGAGTACCGTCATCCTCCCTGGAGTCTATTCCCGACTTCCCGTGCTGCTCGCCAACATTTGTGAGTCAACACTTGCCATCACGGCAGTCAGCGCAATTGTCCTGAATATGATTTTCCGCATTGGCATCAGTCAGCGAGCAACATTGCAGGCATCCCCAAGTGGCCATCACTACGAGACAATCGCTCCATTTATGGAATCATTGGGCAAGACCTGGGGAATGCGACGGGATATCGCTGAGCGTGCATCCACGGCCTGCGCCGAGCTGTTTGAGGCACTGGTTTCTCATGGAGTCCCCGAGGATTCACTCGCATTGACGGTGGAATTTGATGAGGTCGATTTGGTGATGTCCGTGGTTTATCCAGGAAAACCAATCTCCCTGCCGACCAGTCGCCCAACATTGCACGAACTGTTATCTGGCCCGGATGCGCAAGTGCAGCTTGGTGCGTATGTGGTTCGAAAATACGTAGACAAGCTATCTCAGGTGAGTACTGGGGATACGAATCGGCTAACCCTTCGTCTCGAGCACTAGCAACGCGTCAGGGTTTGGATGCCTCAAGTGCATGCCAGGCGATGGCCTGTTTTGTAAAGTCATCAATATGGGCTTTGTCAGCTGATGTGAGGGATGCGGTGAAGTCCAGATTCCCGATGGTTGTGGTTCCTAACCGCAGCAACTTTTCCGGATCTGCAAAGTGAACGCCTTTGAAGAAGCGCAGGGTGACGCATTTGTTGCCACGGGCATCGATAGCAATAAGCCAGTCGCTACGCTTATGCCCAACCCGGTACATCAGCATTTTGTAGCTGATATAGCCTTCGAGATCAGCGCTGATGGCACGGATTGTGGCATCGAGATCTGTGACCAGAGCAGTGAATTTGGAATCCACCGTGGTCAAAAACGTGTCCCGTGTTGCGATATTGGTTTCAGGGGAGACAGGCATGCTGGAGGTTTTATCACAGCTGGATGGCCAGCTTCATGTATGATGGAATCACCCCATGGTTACGATTCTCAGTCTTATGTGGATGATGCAGCATCCGGTCAAGAATGATCATGCGAAAGCACATTTGGCGACGTGTTACGGAAAAGCCAATTGTCGGGCCTGTAAGACATGTGAGCATTGCCTGCATTGCTCTGTAGGGCGGGGGACGTGTGGCGTTTGTAAGCCACGCACAAAGCCGGTGGGTCCGGGCAAGCCCGGGCGTTAAGTTAAAATGTTGGAATGCAGGCTACGAAAACTGGTTCCTGCATTCCATGGGGGTTATTGACTAGTCGTCATCGCCACCGCGGCCGCGACCCTTGCGCTTACCGCCGCCAGACTTGTGATCATCGTCGTCATCGTCATTTTCGATGTGCTTGCCGCTATTCTTCGCCTTATCAAGCTTTGCCTGAAGCGCTTTAATTTTCTCGAGACCGGCTTTTGCTGCGGTGTTTTTTCCATCGATATGACCAGCTTTTGTGTAGCTTTGGCTTGCGCTATCGATACGTGATGCCAGTGGCACCGATGTATCAGCCAGCTGGGCATCCCCTAGTTTGGTCAGTGCGGCTGCAAATGCAATTCGCAGCTTGGCATCGCGTGGGGCGCTCCGCGCCGCGCCTTCCGCATCCTGAGCCTTCTTTGTGAGGATCGCGATGCGTGGAGATTGCTTCGCAGTTGTCAGGGACTTTGGCTTTGAGGCAGCGCCGGGAGCGACAGCAACGCCGGCTTTCTTGGCTTCAGCGGCATCCACGAAGCCTGCAAACGAAAGCTGATGCGAATTATAGTAGTCGCCGCGATAGTTGCGCCGCGGGGCTTGAGTATGGCAATACGTGCAGGCCACTCCTTCCTTCTCGGCAAAGGGCGGCTTAGCGGATGCCGGCAGGGAAAGACCGATAAGCGCACCTGCGATGCCGCAATAGAGGCTGAGTTTGTGTTTCATTATCCAGAACTGCTCCAATCGTTATGTCATAACGCGTTACGTTGCACAGAGTGCTTAATGTTTCTTATGTTATAAAGACGTTGTTGGCAAAGTCTGTGTCTGTAAATGCGAACCGGCCGGTGTCCTGCAAGAGGAGACCGGCCGGTTTTACGTTGTTACGTAAGGCTGGGGATTAGCCCTTGCCGCGCTTCTTTGCTGGCTTTGCTGGCTTCGCAGGAGCCTTTTTGCCGGGCTTTGCCGGAGCTGGTTTTGCAGGAGCTGCAGGCTTTGCAGGTTCTGCTGGCGCTTCTGGAGCGGTCCACGACTTTGGCTTGCTGGATGCTTCAGGTCCAACCTCAACGCCAGCCTTCTTTGCCTCAGCGGCATCATCGAAGCCAGCGAAGCTCAGGTTGTTGTCATGGTAGAAGTTGCCGCGGTAGTTGCGCTGCGGTGCCTGAGTATGGCAGTACTTGCAGCTGACGCCTTCCTTCTCTGCGAATGGTGGCTTTGCCACTGCTGCGGTACCGAGCAGGCTAACGAGTGCTGTTGCCAGCATGATGGTGCGATTTGACTTCATCAACCAATGTCCTCCAAAAACTAGTACGTATACGTACCACAGAATGTGATGTTCACCCTTTGTGAAATGTTGCGGTTTCTTATCTATTTTCCAGATTCCAATTCCGCTAATGCGGATTGTCGGTTTGTTGTGACAGAGGCGCGAGGGTGAATTTGTGCCTTTTAAGATGGATGAGCGTTTGCATACTCCGTTGCTTTTGGAATGAGGCGAGCTGCATCGTCATTGACGCGTGTCATTACCTGCGGAATCGGAATAACTGGCAGTAAAAAATTGTGCCCTTGAGCATATTCAATTTCGTGTGCGAAAGGCAATCCACTTAAGAACGTTCCTTGGAAAGATAGCGCAGAACTTAGTGCATCCAAGGATGAATCGCTATAGTGGAAAATCGTCTCAGGTTCTTCCTTGATTCCAAGGATACGACTTGTCGCAAACCATTTGCCACGACTGTCGCCTTCTGGCATCGGCTCTGGCTTACCAATCTCGATTGTAATCGTCTTTTTGGTGCCGTCCGGCAAGGTTCTCGTCATATCCCGTCTACCGATTATTTCGTTCATCTTAAACCTCGAAATTCCCCAACAAGGCGCAAAAAAGTCGCATGTCACTAACCAGAATCAATTGCAACAGTAGATTGTTATCAATCGCCGGGTCATGCTTTGCACGGTATATCGCGGAACTTATAGGACACCACTTAACAAGACGCGACTAGCCACATAACGTGATTACCCTACCTGTTTGATGGGCAAACCCGATGCTCGGCGGTCGATGTCACATCCCACTCTGATAGCATCCCCGTATGGAAACGCTACGCCGCGGGACCCCCGCTGGATGGAAGTTCAACCCACTCGAGCTCGATAAGCTCTTCAATAATCCCGGGCAGCTCCTCTCCGAAACCCGCGACCGGGTCGGCGATCCATTTACGGTTTGGAGCCCCGGCCAAAGCATCACCCTGACCGGAACACCCGCCGGCGCACGCGCCATCTTCAGCGCAAATCCAAAATGCTTTAGCGCATTTGGAAAGGATGTCCTGTCTCCATTTCTTGGAGATGCATCCCTGATTGTCCTCTCCGGTGACCGGCATAAAGAGGAACGCCGCCTCCTGATGCCACCCCTCCACGGCGACCGGATGCGAATCTATGGAGCCATCATCCAGGATGCCGCACGCACACACCTTAGTAAAATCGCAAATGGAGCGGTCTTTTCAGCCCTTACCCTGGCGCAGGATGTCACATTGGACATCATCATCCGGGCCGTCTTCGGCGTTGAAAGTGCCCATCAAGTCGCCGAAGTGCGCGATGCGATTACCGCAAAGCTGGATGCATCCACGCCATGGCTGATGTTCTTTCCCGCCCTGCGTCGCCCGATATTCGGAGTCGGTCCTTGGGATCACTTCCTCAAAGCCGATAAAAGTGCCCGCAGGCTCCTACATAGAACGCTTGAAGAAAAGCGTGCATCTACAAACCGGGGAGCAGACATCCTCAGTCTTCTGTTGGATGCACGCCACGAAGATGGCTCCCCGATGCCCGATGATGGCATCGTGGATGAGCTCATCACGCTGCTGTTCGCCGGCCACGAGACGACGGCGATTACCCTTGCATGGGCGATGTACTGGCTGCACGCAAAGCCAGAACTCTTCGAGAGACTGAACGCCGAGCTGGCCGCCGCCGGGGCATTGTCATCCACGGATGAAATCGCAAAGCTGCCTTTCCTCTCGGCATTTGTGGATGAAACCTTACGGATCCACCCGGTGGTCCCGCTGGTTCCGCGTGTAGTCGAGCAGGAGTTTGAGCTGGAGGGATGGTTGCTGCCGAAGGGGAGTGCGATTGGCGTGTCGGTGATGCTTCTGCACCAAAACCCGGACACCTTTCCAAATCCAACTGAGTTCAGCCCCGACCGCTTCCTTGGAAAGACATTCTCGCCATTTGAATACGCGCCATTTGGTGGAGGAGCCAGACGCTGTATCGGTGCCGCCTTCGCGCACTATGAAGCAAAGCTCGTGCTCGCCGAGTGGCTGCGCGCGGGAACGTACAGCCTACTGGATGCTGAAAAGCCAAGCCTCGAGCGCAGAAACATCACCCTCGCCCCGCGCGGTGGAGTCCCGATGCGACGAATGACTGCATCGAGTTAGATTCCGCCCGTCGGTCCTGTGATCGGCAATCGACACCTAAGATGTTGTGATATCGACCCTAGCTAGCGCCACGTAAACGTCACCGCCGAACCCGCTGGGATGTTTATCTGTGCTGCGCGCTTGCCATCGATGACTTGAATACGCCGCGCTGATTCCGAACAGGTCACGAGCACACGGCCGCCATCCTGATTCAGAAAGACTGCGCAAGGGCTGCCATCGACTACCGAGGATGCGACGACGTTTGCTCCTTGGCGCACAAACGCACCAACATGTCCGAATGCGTAAAACTCTTCGTTTCGGGTAACAACGCCTGTCTTGCGGTTGTAGGTCACGATGCCGCGGCAGTTGTCACAGCCACCATTTTGCGGACCCTGGTTTTCATCTAGTACAAGATTCCATTTCAGGCTGGTCCTGGCACCGTACCGGATTGATCCGAGAATCGGATTCGTGAGGTCCCAGCGGATATTCCCGCCGAAGTCCGTTGCCCAGAAGCCACCGGAGCTCTCTGTAAAGTGGATTTCCTGCTCAGGAAATGCCTTTTGCACCTGCGCCTGAGCGGATGGCTCCCCGGCATACGCATGGAAGGCCGCGCCGGCCGTGTACTTACGGGCATCCGGATCTGCCAGAACGCCCATCGGGAAGTCGATCATGTCCCAGTTATGGTCCCAGCAGAGAATTTTCGTACGGATATTCGCCTTCCGTAGAGCGGGACCGAGATACTTGCCGATAAAGCGGGCCTGATCGGATGGCTCCATCCGCATGCTTGGATAGCGGTCATCATTGTGGCGGGGCTCGTTCTGAGGCGTGATGTAATCAATGGTGATGCCCTCACGGCGCATCGCATCGATATACCTCACAAAATACCCCGCATAGGTATCGTAGTGCTCCTGTGCCAACCATCCGCCGTTGAGGGAGTTGTTAGTTTTCATCCAAGCCGGTGCGCTCCATGGGCTAGCGATGATGCGAAGGTGCGGGTTGATTCGGATGATGTCTTTGATAATGGGAATCAGGCATTCCTGTTCCCGGTGAATGGAAAACATCCGGAGGGATGGGTCAGGGTAGTCACAGTACGTGTAGCTGCCGGCGTGGTTGAAGTCCGATGCGCCCATACAAATGCGAATCACGGAAAAGCCGGCTCCGGGTGCCGGGCTGAACAATGCGCGCAGTGTCTCATTCCGTGTGGAGTCCGACATACATTTCTTCAAGAGGAATGTGGATGAATCTGTCAGCGCGGCTCCGACACCCAGAAATGGTTGGAGCTTTTTGCTGACATCCACATGAATATCAGCTACACCGCGCTGCGGGGCTCCCCACAGGATATCCGCTTTACGGGTCATCAGGTTCTTGCGGTCAGGTGTCGTCAGGTACATTTCCATGTCTGTATCCTACCGGAATGCGCTTTGTGCAGAGTCATTGGAAACAGGATAGGGTAGCGGCAAGTCACTACCGGTGTGCCTTTAGGAGCTTTAGCCATGATTTTCCCCATCACAGTTCCAGCGATTGTTGCTACGCAGCCAGCCTTTCATTTGTTTGCCGAGCAGGAAGTTACTGTCGTCAATGACATCGCGTACTACGAAGGCCCGGATGCCGATGCAAAGAAGCATAAGCTCGACATTTATACCCCTAAGGGGGTAAAGGACTTCCCTGTTGTCTTCTTTATCCATGGTGGGACCTGGAGCTCGGGTGACCGCAAGATGTACGGGAATATGGGGCAAATGTTTGCAAGCCAGGGTATCGGGGTTGTCGTGATCAGCTATCGGCTCAGCCCGGCGGTTACGCATCCGGCGCATATTGAAGATGTCGCACGGGCATTTGCGTGGACCCATGCCAATATTGCAAAGTATGGCGGGCGTGCGGACCGTATCTTTGTCGCGGGGCACTCGGCCGGAGGTCATTTGACCAGTCTGTTAGCGGCGAATCCGGAGTATCTGAAGAAACACAACCTGTCGGCAAAAAATATCCGGGGGCTGATTCCAATCAGTGG